>ERZ1673703.203-NODE-203-length-82617-cov-104.936981_pt1 | contig 82617 bp, 73 predicted proteins | sample MGYA00580233_ERZ1673703 | MGnify/ENA primary metagenome ERZ1673703 (study PRJEB41218, sample SAMN15661748) | gut metagenome | host: Homo sapiens | place: Canada: London | collected 2015-08-20/2019-03-30 | study: EMG produced TPA metagenomics assembly of... | reverse complement strand
CTGTTTTGCAGCGGCGTTGTCCGGCTCGCCCACAGAAAGTGTGAGGTCATGGCACAGTATCTCGTTCAGACGGCTTATGTAAGATTCAAGGTACAGTATGAAGAAAGCCGGACGCAGTGCGGACACTACAACCTGCTTCTTTCAAACACAAGAATAACACTTTACGGTTGTACAGTCAACAACTAAAAACAAATTTTGGAAGATTGAACAACTACATAAGATTTTATTTGTGAAAAAGAAAAATACCGCCCATGCAGCGCAGCGATGATTTTGTCGGGTGAAGTAAGCGGCAAAATAGATCGGGTGTGTTGCGGGGCGGTAAAAATCTTCATGGGGAACAAACCCTCACTGCGTCGCATTTTATTGCGGATTCAGTGGGATTTGTGACAGAGAGTATCATGGTTTGCAAGGTGCGTCAAGATGGTTTTGCGAAATTTATTGCGGTAAAGCGGTGATAGTAGGACTTATGAAAAGCCATATCGGAGGTAAATTCTTGCTGCTGACGAATAAATGCAGAGTGCAAAAACAAATTTTGTGGCAAATGAACAAAAATATTGAGAATGAAATGCTTCTGTGATAAAATGATGGAAATAGTCTTACAGTATGCTTGTAAGAGATGTTAAAGAAATGCTAAAAGGAGAAAATTGATGAGTTCAAAAGTGCTTGTGATTGCGGTCTCATTGCTTTTTGTATGATTATGCTTACAGGATGTGGAAATCCGGCAGAAGAAGTTCTTAAAGAAATTGAGACTGGTGATGCTGCAAAGGCACAGCAAATCTATGAGAAAAAGGTTTCTGGTGATTCTTCTGCTGAAAAAATGGTAGAGGATGGATTGGCTCCGGTGTTGGAAACCATTCTTGAACAATATAATACAGGTGACGTGACAAAGGATTATGTGAATCAACAGTTCGATATTTACAGATCTATGATAGGGGAAACGGCAACATTTGTTGATGCGGAAAAATGCTTGCTGGAATTAGAAACTTCAAAGAAGAACTTTGAAAAAGGCATTGAGTTTCAAACAGCGGGAGATACAATATCGGCTTATAATAGTTTTTCCGGTGTGATAGAAACTGACGTCAATTATGAGACAGCAAAAGGATATATGGAAGCTATTCAAAACAAAACAATGAACAGGCGCAAGTATTGATGGCGCAGGCTGAAGAGCTATTTGAACAACAGAAATATCAAGATGCCTTCAACACTGCTCAAAAAGCATATAAATTATCTGGCGATAATGTAAAATATGAGGATTTTTCACGGAAAATTATTGAATGCTTAGCAACACAGTGTGAAATTCAAAATCCAGAAGCAATTCAAACCGAGGATATGCGGGGAAGACAGGCGTGGTGTTTGAGATGCGATGGTATAAATGGGGTTAATCTTAATGAACTCTCCGATAAACAAATTATAAAAACGTTCAAAGAATTTAGAGAGATATATCATCGAACGTTCGATCCGTATGGGAGCTTGAGTAGCAGCTTTGGAAATACTACAATCGGAGACTTTTATTGTGCTGGGAAATGGTATGATATTCATATTGACGATAGTTTTGGAAAAAACGATTATGTTGAGGTATATTCAGAAAGTGAACAACAGGAACGAGTAAAAGCGAATGTTACAGCAGCTGAAAATCCTGTGCCACATTCTCCCTCTGGGTGGACTACAGGGGGACCGAGTACGAAAAATTCGGATGAAGACTCGGTTTCTGACAGTGGATCGCAGGAATATCAAAATGCGTTGACAAAGGGATTAAAGTATGCTAATCAGCTATTTATGTCCAAACAAGCAGTTTATGATCAGTTGACTTCTTCTTATGGTGAAGGATTTTCTGAAGATGCGGCGCAGTATGCCATCGACCATATGACAGATGTTGATTGGAATGCGAATGCTCTTGAAAAAGCAAAACAGTATTATTATAAGATGGATATGTCGAAAAAGGCTATCTATGACCAACTAACTTCTAGTTACGGCGAACAGTTTACTTCGTCACAAGCACAATATGCTATAGATCATCTTGAGTAATCATAAATAAAGAAAATAATTTAAATAGGTTCTTTGAAATTGTTTGCGTGTAACGGCTTGGGACGTGAAATTTTTGAGAACAAGTACTTGCGTTTGGCCGCTTTTGTGATATAATAAGGTTAGAGGATAGCGGCATTGACCAGCTATCGTTGGCGATGAAACAGTAGACTGGTTCGGTATCAGCCGACTGTGGAGCCCGACCGTGGGTTGAGCGGAAACCACAAGCCGAATAGATTCGATGAATCGAAAGAAAACGCTTAATAGGAGCCTTGCCTTTCGGCAGGGCTTCTATTTTTTTGAGGGAAGGTGAAAAGGTGCAGGACGAACAGCAAAATGTTTTGTATCAAGCAGCCGCTGTTTGGAAGGACCTGATGAATTATCGGTATATCCTCACATATGGTTGTCGAAATAAATCATATGAGATTAACCTGACGTTTTCAGCAGATGAATTTTCGCATCTTGCAGGATTTCAATACTTGAAAGATATTTCACTTCCGCGATATAATTCTCGGAAGATAGTAGACATGATTCTGTCTGGTAAAATTACTTATAAAGCTATACAAAAGGGTATGCAGTATCGTGAGATGGTCGAACCACGGCTTTTGGCACTGGTACGGCTAAAAGAAGTATTGGAACAAGACTTTGAACTATTCTCATACGTGCCAAATCTTTACCCATTCGTCACCAAAATTAAGGCGGATTATATAATTTCCAGTCAAAACGAACCAACAGCGTTCGTTTTTATTATCAAAGAATCCTCTGTGGGTGATGCTATGTGTGACTTCCTGTGTTGTTCTGCCTTTGAGAAGGGTGACCGCGACTACCGCACAAACCAGCGTTCCCGCGCCTTGCTCAAGAAAGAGCGGGTACAGATTGAAACCTCTGACACGGTAGTGCTGTACGACCGCCTGCCAAAGAATCCCGAGTAACAAACAGTAGCTGCCTTTTCCGAAATAAATAGAGATGCCGGTAAAGAAAAAGGGCTATCTCATCGAACAAAATTCGTGCGATAGCCCTTTTTCTTGTGACTATTTTAAATATCGACTTACATTAGCTGACTTTAATTGATGAATCCATTTCAAACGGTGTCTTTGATTTCCCAGGACCAGAAAGATTGAGTTCGACCCTTTCAAAGGGATAGTTGTCTACATACTCTGTATTATATGGCGGTTTGTAATAGTAAATGAGAGCGGCCTCTTCCAATAAACGCTCGTCCTTCGGTGCGAGGGCATATGCATAATATAGAAGCTCCCCTTCTTTTAGCCCATCCTTCCAATCTTTGTCCCGGTTATGTTCCACAATGCGGTCATGGATATTACTAGACTCACCGATGTAAAAGAGTTTACGTAGAGACACGATCTTATCTGATACTGGCTTTCCAGCATAGACCAGATAAACACCAGATTTTTTGGGAAGGTCATCCTTATCCAAATCCCTAAAATAGCCAACAAACATTAATGAAAGCTTTTTTGACATAAAATCAACCTCCTTTATGCCAATCGGATACCAACCTAAGCATGCACCCAAGTTGGTATAGAAAAACGTACCATCTGTATAAACAGAGAGGATACGGCAAACAAAGGGCTGAACAATGAAGAAACATGGCCCAGCACAAAAGTGTGCATCATAGATAGTGCACCTTTGAATGGCACGTTCTTTTCGACGGATTCCGATTGCGTGGAGGCTTTTTTTGTGATATAATATCACTGGTATGTCACTACCAAGCCGACAATCTTTGTGGAAGAGTCGGAGAAGAAGACGCCTTGCCGGGCGTCTTTTTTCATGCCCGAAAGATAGCACTCGGCTAGCTCGACTGCCATCTCTGAATGCTATTGTAGCGTCAAACTACGCTTTTGTCAAGGGCTTTTTGGAAATATTTCAAAAATTCGATAATTATCCTCTCTAATATTGAAATTGTTTCTGCAATTGGGTTGGTTTAAGTCTTGAAAAGCCGGCTGAAATGTGAGATACTAAGATTTAAGGAGGGAACTGCAATGTTTACAAAGATAACACTGGAAAACTTCCGTTCGTTTGACCATATCGTATTTGACTTGACAGAAAAAGGAAACGTCCCAAAGCATCTTGCGGTACTCTACGGAGAAAACGGTGCGGGCAAGTCTAATCTAATGTCTGCTTTTGTTTTGCTACCGGAGTTGACTCGCACCATGGATGTACGTGATGCCTATGAAAGGCTTCTAACTCGAGATGCTATCTTTCAAGATGAAAAGATGGAAAAAGTGATGCGCGAGCAAATGCGACATAGTTTAAGGGATATGTCTGCCATCATAAAAGACTATCGAATGATTGACTGTGAAGATCCGATAGTTGCAGAGTATGAGTTCAACATTAACGGTAACAACGGCTGCTATCGGGTAGAATTTGGACAGGATGAAATTGTGCATGAGCGTTTAGAATATGTTCTTAATCGGCGCAGAGGACTTTATTTTGACTGTAGTTCTGATGGTATTCTGATTAATGATACAGTTATTCAAGGAACCAATGGGAAGGATTTTTTGGTAGACGTAAAGGAAACAGCAAAACGTTATTGGGGAAAGCATTCTCTTTTAGCAATTTTACTTTATGAGATGAAAGATAAATCCAATGCATTTGGACGGGATAATGTAACAGAGAATTTCAATACTGTGCTAAGAGAATTTCGAGGTTTGTCTTGTGCTGTTTCGATGGGCAACAAAAGCTGGGAAGGACTAAGTTCTAAGCTGCAAGTTTTAAAGCGGCCACTGCAAGGTCATCTGTCTCTTCGAAGAGAGACAGAGTTAGATTATGCAAGCGATTTTTTTACACAACTATTTACGAGTGTTGATCTTAGCGTTCGCAAGATATTTTATAAAAAAGAATTTCATGATGACGAAATCTACTATAAACTGATTGAGGAAAAATATATTGCAGGCAATTATCGTCGGATTGACTTTGAAAGAGAATCTGCCGGTAACTGTCAATTGTTGAATATATCGTGCTATTTGTTAACAGCCTGCATGGGAGGAGTAGTTATTTTGGATGAGGCAGAAGCCAACATTCACGATTTGCTGTTCCAGAAATTATTGGAAGAGATTCGGCCGATTCTCAAAGGTCAAGTGATTATGACAACGCATAATACAATGTTGATGGAAGCGAGTTTTGCACGAGAGGCAACCTATATTTTGAGTGTGGATCCTGATAATCCGTCAGATAAAAAAATACGATGCATATCGGATTACCGCAAGCGAACGTATGCGGCCAATAATATCCGGAATAAGTATCTCAACTGTGAATATGGCGGAGTGCCAGAGCTTCGACAAACAGAATTTCAAGAGTCGATAGAAAAAATCTGCAACGAGTGAAAATCACAGCTTGAATAGATTCCCGGAGTATAAGAAAACAATATAACCAAAGATGCCCACCAGCTTATGGCGAAAACCATAGGTCGGTGGGCATCGTGTTCTTTATGGGGGGCTTAATCTTCCAGTCTGCCATGCTCGCAGCCAAGGGAAAGATGATGCTCTATCTCACCACCCAGCACAAGCTGTGCATACTCCAAGGGCTTATTGTAGAGCAGCCAGTCCAGCTCTGCCCGCTGTGCCGGGGTGTTGCCATACTCGTCCTCCACGGCGATGCAGTCGATGGCAAGCGTGGTGCCATCCTCGAACCGGGCTTCCACCCGGTTGGTGTCCATATTGAGGCGGCAGGAAAGCAGTTTGTTCATGGTGAACCTCATTTCTATATCAAACGGTGTCTGTTCGGATGTCCTAAACCCTGCCATAAAACCGGTGGTTGATTTGTCCATTGGGCTTTGTTTTGCCCGTCTGCACATTTTTGCACACTTTTTGCACACCGGCGGGAAAGCCGTGTTTTTCCTTGCATTGTCTGCCTTACTGGAGTTTTCACTCTCCAGAACGGCCCGGTGGGCGGGCATTCTTTTGCTCCTTGGCGGTGCGCTGCACGGCGGCACTATAAAAGGCCGCCTGCAGCGCTCGTCTTGGATTCGGTCTTATTTACACCACTTGGCAAATTCTTCATCCGTGCACTTGACGTAGTGGCTGCCCTCCACATGGTGGCGGGTGCCCTTGGAATAGTCGATGCCGGAAGTGGCATAGTCATAAGTCTCAGCCACGCGGCGCTTTTCCACCACCGGGTTCGGCAGCGGAATGGCCGACAGCAGGCTCCGGGTGTAGGGGTGGATGGGGTGCTCGAAGATCTCCTCGGTGGTGCCGGTCTCCAGCAGATGCCCCAGATGCAGCACACCGATGCGGTCGGAGATGTACTTGACCATGGACAGGTCGTGGGCGATGAACAGATAAGCCGTGCCGGTCTCCTGCTGGATATCCTTCATCAGGTTGACTACCTGTGCCTGAATGGACACATCCAGCGCCGAGATGCACTCGTCCGCGATGATGAGCTTGGGGTTCATGATGAGGGCGCGGGCAATGCCCACGCGCTGACGCTGACCGCCGGAGAACTGGTGGGGGTAGCGCTCGGCGTGCTCCGGGGAAAGGCCGACCTTAGCAAGGATCTTTTCCACCTTTTCGCGGCGCTCTGCCTGCGTTTTGCACAGATGGTGGATATCCAGACCCTCGCCGATGATGTCCTCCACTTTTTTGCGGGGGTTCAGGGACGCCATAGGGTCCTGAAAGATCATCTGCATCTGGGTGCGCAGGGTGTTGTTCTGCGCATGGCTCAGACGGCCGCTGATATCCTGCCCGTCAAAGGTGATCTTGCCCGCAGTGGGGTCGTACAGGCGGATGGTGCTGCGGCCGATGGTGGATTTGCCCGAGCCGGACTCGCCCACCAGACCGTAGGTCTCGCCGGGGTAGATCTCAAAACTGACATCGTCCACCGCCTTGACCGTGAAATTCTTATTGACGCGGAAATACTGCTTCAGCCCTTCGACCTTCAGCAGCGGGGTCGTGCTCTGTGCTGCCATTTATTCCGCCTCCTCGATCTTTTTTGCTTCTGCTTTCATGCGGGCAATGCGCTCCTTGAGCTCCGGCGGCATCTCCACCTTGGGGGCCCGGGGGTCCAGCAGCCATGTTGCCGCATAGTGGGTATCGCTGATCTTGAACATGGGCGGGTCGATCTCGTCGTCGATGTTCAGCGCAAAGCGGTTGCGGGGTGCAAAGGCATCGCCGGGCTTCTCGTGCAGCAGGTTCGGCGGCGAGCCGGGAATGGTATACAGACGGTCGTCGGCGGTGTCAAGGTCGGGCATGGCCGACAGCAGGCCCCATGTATAGGGGTGCTTGGGGTCGTAGAAGATCTCGTCGATGGTGCCGGTCTCCACGATCTTGCCGGCGTACATCACGTCCACATAGTCTGCCACCTTTGCCACAACGCCAAGGTCGTGGGTAATGTAGATGACCGAGATGCCGCGCTCCTTTTGGATGCGGCGGATCAGCTCCAGAATTTTGGCCTGAATGGTCACATCCAGCGCGGTGGTGGGCTCGTCGCAGATGAGCAGGTCGGGGTCGCAGGAGAGCGCAATGGCAATGACCACGCGCTGGCGCATACCGCCGGACAGCTGGTGCGGGTAGTTTTTCATCCGCTTTTCCGCATCGGTGATGCCCACCTCTTCCAGCAGTTCCAGCGCCTTTTTGTAGGCTTCCGCCTTGGGCATTTTGAAGTGCCAGAGCATGCCCTCCATGATCTGCTTGCCGATGGTCATGGTGGGGTCAAGGCTGGTCATGGGGTCCTGGAACACCATGGCGATGCGCTTGCCGTTGATGTGGCGGCGGATCCACTTTTTATCCTTTTGCAGCAGGTCTACGCTCTCCGGGCTGCCGTCGGCGTGGTGGTAGCTGAACCGGATGCTGCCGCTGTTCACAGTGGCATTCTTGGCCAGAATGCCCATGGCGGCTTTCATGGTGACGGACTTGCCGGAACCGGACTCGCCCACCAGCGCGACCGTCTCGCCCTTGTACAGGTCGATGTTCACACCGCGGATGGCGTGCACCGGGCCTGCGGTGGTCTTAAAGGTGATATCAAGGTCTCGCACCGACAAGACCTGTTCTTTTTTTGCTTCAGGCATGGGGTGTTCCTCCTTACATACTCTTCATCTTGGGGTCCAGCGCCTCGCGCAGACCATCCGCCACGAGGTTGAAGCTGAGCATCAGCAGGCTCATGACCACAATGGGCGGGATGATCTGATAGGGGTGGGTGGTGAAGCTGTTGTACAGCTCACTGATCAGAGAACCCAGCGAACACTGCGGCACCGGGATGCCCAGACCCACGAAGGAGAGGAACGCCTCGGTGAAGATAGCGGTCGGGATACTGAACATGACCTGCGTGATGATGGGTCCGATGATGTTGGGCAGCACTTCCTTGAAGATGATGAAGAAGCTGCCGGCGCCCAGCGTGCGGGAGGCCAGAACGAACTCCTGATCCTTCAGCTTGAGCATCTCCGCGCGGGCAATGCGGCTCATGCCCACCCATTCGGTCAGCATCAGGGCAAAGATGATGGTCACCATGCCGGGCTGTAGCACCAGCAGCAGCAACGTGACGATGACCAGCCGGGGGATGCCGTTGGCTACCTCCAGAAAGCGCTGCATCACCATATCCACTCTGCCGCCGAAGTAGCCGGAGATCAGGCCGTAGCTCATGCCGATGACCATATCAATGATCGCCGCCGCCACCGCGATGATCAGGGAGACCCGGGCACCTTCCCATGTACGGGTCCAGATGTCGCGGCCGTACAGGTCGCTGCCGAACCAGTAGTAGACGTCCAGCTTGTCTTTTTCCTGATAAGCGTTGGTCACCTTGGTGCCGGTGGTGGTGCTCATCTTCTCGCTGCCGTCCAGAATGCCGAACTGCTCAATGCCCGGCACGCGGGGCGCAAAGTTTTTCTGGCTCAGATCCTGCCCGGAGTAGGTGTAGCTGTTCATGCCCGGGCCCAAAACGGCCAGCAGTACGATGATCACGATGAGGACAAGCCCCAGCACGGCGCTCTTCTTATTGAAAAAGCGGATGATCGCTTCCTTCCAGAAGTTCTGCGCCGCAAAGTTGGTATCCACGCTGATCTCGTCCTCGTTGTGCTTGAGGGCAAAATCCTTTTCCGCAAAGGTGTGCTCCGTGTACATTGCATCCACGGCGCTGACAATGGCATCGGCGGTGGATTCGCCGCCCAGCCGGATCGCTTTTTCTGCCATTTAGTCGTCCCCCTTTGCCAAACGAATGCGCGGGTCGATGATACCGTACAGCAGGTCAACGACCAGCATGATGCCAATGTACATGGCGCTGTAAATAAAGCTCAGACCAATGACCACGTTGTAATCGTTGGACTGGATGGCTGTCACCAGCAGGCTGCCCACGCCGGGGATGGCAAAGATCTTTTCCACCACCAGCGAGCCGGTCATCAAATCCACGATCAGCGGTGCCAGCACCGTGATGATGGGGATCAGGGCGTTGCGCAGCGCGTGGCGGAAGATCAGCGCCGGGCCGGAAATGCCCTTACTCTCGGCCAGCAGCATATAATCCGAATCCAGCACCTCGATCATCTCACTGCGGGTAAAGCGGGCAATGGACGCCATGGTGAACATGGAAAGCGAGATACTGGGCAGCACGCTGGAGCCAAAGATGTCCTTGGCGGAAAACAGCATGGGGAACCAGCGGAACTTAAAGCCGAAGGTGTAGCTCAGCGCCAGCGCGAACACATAGGACGGCACCGATACGCCGATGACCGAGATGATGGTGGCGATGGAGTCCACCACGGTATCCCGCTTCAAAGCGGCAAGAATGCCCAGCACCAGACCTGCGATGGCACCCAGCGTGACCGCCATGCCGCCCACCTGAATGGAGATGGGCAGACGGGACTGGATGAGCTGGGAGATGGGCGTATTTTTGGAGATATTGTAGCTGACACCCAGATCGCCCCGGAGCATATTGCCCACATAGCGGAAGAACTGGATATAGATGGGCTGGTCAAGGCCGTACTTTGCATACAGGGCTGCCCGCATATCGGGCGTCAGCTTTTCATCATTGAAGGGCGAACCGGGCATCAGCTGCATCAGGATGAACAGCACCAGCAGAATTGCCAGCAGCGTGAACAGCGAGGTCAGGATTCGCTTGAGCGTATATTTTTTCACGTCGGGTGGACCCCCTTTTTCCTTCCGGGATCTCGCGGTCAGTCGTTTGTCTGCCGCGGACAGGCACAATGCCAAAAAGGCGCACAGTGGCTTTTTGCGGGCCACTGTGCGGCCTTGTTCAGTGTGCTTTCAGTTTTACTCGCTCTTAGCGGCGTTCTTGTACACGCGGTTCAGTGCCACGGGGTGGAACGCTACACCGGTAACGGCAGAGGAGACCATCTCGGCATTGCACTGACCGTACAGGGGGAAGATGACCGCCTGCTCCAGAACGATCTGCTCTGCCTCGTACAGGGCAGCCCAGCGGCCCTCGGGGTCGGTGCACAGGTCGCCGGTGGTGCACTCGTCAATGATGGCATCGTAGTCGGCATCGCTCCACAGACCGTAGTTGTTGGAGTTGCCGGTCACCCACATACCCAGATAGGTCATGGGGTCGGCGTAGTCGGGGCCCCAGCGGGTCAGGCCGATCTCAAAGTTGCCGTCCTGCATATCCTGCACGCGCTGCTTCTTGGGTTCCACGGTCAGGTTCAGGGTAAAGCCTGCCAGCGTGGTCTCCAGCTGCTCCTTGACGACCTGTGCCACCTTCTGGGGTGCATCGTCGGCATCCACTACCATGTTGAAGGTGAAGGAGTCCTTGCCCAGCTCGCTCTTGGCCTGCTCGTAGTACTCCTTGGCCTTGTCGGCATCATAAGCGCAGAACTCTGCAAACTTGGTCTGGTCGGCGCTGAAATCGCTGCCGTCGGGGCCGGTGGCGAACTGCGGCGGAACGACGGTGTAGCAGGGTGCAGAGCCGTCCTTCAGCACGTCTCCGGTAATGGCGTCACGATCCAGTGCAAAGGTGATGGCCTTGCGCAGGTTCTCGTTGGCCAGCTCCGGCACACTGCCGATGTTGGGGCTGATGTACCACAGGTAACCGGCACCCACGCTGGTAAACTCGGGGTCATCCTTGACCTGATCCACCTGCTCGCCGTTCAGCAAAGTCATGTCCAGAGCACCGGTCTGGTAGCTCATCAGTGCCTGCTGGCTGTCCTTGATGACCTGATAGGCCAGACCGTCCAGAGCGATCTTGCCGGCATCGTAGTAATCGGGGTTCTTTTCCAGCGTAAAGGCGGTTGCGGCAGGCTGGTAGTCGGTCAGCTTGAACGCACCGTTGGACAGCACCGTGTCGGGGCTGGTGCCGAAGGTGTCCTTGCAGGTGTTGTAGAACGCCTCGTTGACCGGATAGAAGGTGGGGAAGTACATCAGGCTCAGGAAATAGCTGACGGGAACGTTCAGCTGGACTTCCAGCGTCTTGTCGTCCACAGCAGTCACGCCCAGATCGGTGACGGGCTTCTCGCCTGCAATGATCTCGGCAGCGTTGACCACCTGACCGATATCCGACAGCATATAGGAATACTCGGAAGCGGTGGCGGGGTCCACGGCGCGCTGCCAGCCAAATACGAAGTCGGCAGCGGTAACGGCTTCGCCGTTGGACCACTTGGCATCCCGCAGGTGGAAGGTGTAGGTCTTGCCGTCCTCACTGATGTCGTAGGTCTCTGCAATGGCGGGAACTGCTGCGCCGTCTGCATCCATCTGCATCAGACCGTCGGTGTAGTCTGCGATGACCTCAAAGGAGGTGCCGTCGGTGGCTACCTGCGGGTCCAGCGACTGAACCTCGGTCTCCAGCATGATATTCAGGGTGCCGCCCTGTGCAGTGCCAGCTGCAGAGGAGGCAGTGCCGGAAGCGGAGGAAGCCGCCACCGAGCTGGAAGAGCCGCCGCAGGCCGTCAGAGCCAGCACAGCAGAGGTGGCACCGACAGCTGCCAGGAAGCTGCGGCGCGAAATACGACGATCGAATCTCATAGATATTTCCCCTCTCTTTACTGCTTTAGTTTTATACTCTGCTAAAGCATCACGTTCTAAAAATACACAAGGGATGTCCGTTCCTCCTTCCGGAACGATGCACTCCCTTGTGCTATGACGGCATTATACCGCTCCTTTCCGCAAAAGAAAAGGGGTTTTGCAAAATTTGTCCGCGCTGTGCGTTCATTTCTGCGGTTTGTCTAACGTAACGCCCAAAAAATCCCATGATTTTTGTACAATTTCAGTCCATGAGCATATTTCACTTTTAAGCAAGTACACTTGAACAATCGTGTTATTCCTTTTTTATTTCTTGCTTTTGAGCGGCTTTATTTATTTTATAAATCAAGTCACACGTTTTTCTTTTCGATATAAAATGCAGACAAAACGCAGACTTTCATTTCGCCGTTGTCCTTGTGCAGAGGACAGTTATAGAGGCAAAAAGAAGCCGCCGCACAGTGTTTTGTGCGGCGGCTTTAAAAATCGAATTCGTACTGCTGTAAAAAGTGCTTACTTGCCCAGCATCTCGTGGGCAGTCTTGCAGATGGTGGCAGCGTCCAGACCGAACTTCTTCAGCAAGTCCCATGCGGGGCCGGAGCAGCCGAACACGTCCTGCACGCCCACGCGGCGCACGGGAGTGGGCAGCTTCTCGCTGAGGACGGCGCAGACGGCTTCGCCCAGACCGCCGATAACGTTGTGCTCCTCGGCAGTGATGACCTTGCCGCACTCCTTGGCAGCCTTGAGGACGATCTCCTCGTCCAGGGGCTTGATGGTGTGGATGTTGATGACCCGGGCGTGGATCCCCTCGGCAGCCAGCTGCTCGGCAGCCATGCGTGCCTCGTTGACCATCAGGCCGGTGGCGATGATGGCAATATCGTTGCCCTCGGTCAGCTGCTCGCCCTTGCCCAGCTCAAAGTGATAGTTGGCCTCATCGTGGAACACCGGCACAGCCAGACGGCCGAAGCGCAGGTAGACGGGGCCTTCCATGGCGTAAGCGGCGCGCACAGCGGCGCGTGCCTCGATATCATCGGCGGGGCAGATGACGGTCATGCCGGGGATGCTGCGCATCAGGGCAAAGTCCTCGCAGCACTGGTGGGAAGCGCCGTCCTCGCCCACGGAGATGCCGCCGTGGGTGGCACCGATCTTCACGTTCAGGTGGGGGTAGCCCACAGAGTTGCGCACCTGCTCGAAGGCGCGGCCGGCTGCAAACATGGCAAAGCTGGAAACAAAGGGCACATAGCCCATAGTGGCCAGACCTGCTGCCACGCCTACCATGTTGCCCTCGGCGATGCCGCAGTCAAAGTGACGGTCCGGGTATGCCTTCTGGAACATACCGGTCTTGGTAGCGGCGGCCAGATCGGCATCCAGCACCACCAGATCATCGTGGCCTTCCGCGGCCAGTTCCTTCAGGGTGTTGCCGTAGCTGTCGCGGGTCGCGATCTTTTTCACGTCTGCCATCTCACTTCTCCTCCTGTTCCAGCGCGGCATAGGCGGCGTTCAGCTCGTTCATGGCCACCTGATACTCTTCATCGTTGGGGCCCTTGCCGTGCCATGCAACGGAATTGGTCATATAGGAAACGCCGGTGCCCTTGACCGTATCCAGAATGATGCAGGTGGGCTTTTCGGTCTCGGCGTGGAAAGCCTGCACGGCGCTCTCGATCTGGTCGAAGTCGTGGCCGTTGATGGTGACCACGTTGAAGTTGAAGGCGCGCAGCTTGTCCTCCAGCGGGGCGCTGTTCATGACAGTCTCGGTGGTGCCGTCGATCTGCAGATGGTTGCGGTCCAGCATCACGCACAGATTAGAAAGGCCGTAGTGGGCGGCAAACATAAAGGCCTCCCAGCATTCGCCCTCTTCCACCTCGCCATCGCCCAGAATGGCGTAAACGTTCACGGCAGAGCCGGCGTGCTTTGCGCCCAGTGCCATGCCGCAGGCGGCAGAGATGCCCTGACCCAGACTGCCGGTGGACATATCCACGCCGGGCACACTGTTCATGTTGGGGTGACCCTGCAGGCGGCTGCCGATCTTACGCAGGGTTTTGAGCTCCTCCACCGGGAAGAAGCCCCGCTCTGCCAGCGCTGCGTACAGCGCCGGGGCGGCATGACCCTTGGACAGCACCAGACGGTCGCGGTCGGCCATCTTGGGCTGGGCAGGGTCTACGTTCAATTCCTTAAAGTACAGATAAGACAGCACGTCTGCGATGCTCAGACTGCCGCCCGGATGACCACAGCCTGCACTGTGGGTCCCTTCGATCACGCCCATGCGGATGTGGCAGGCGTGCTTTTTCAGGGTAAGTTTTTCAGCATTTGTCATGATGGTCCTCCCGTATGAACCTCAGAATTCATGCGCTCAAAAAAGCCTCTCGTCAGCGCCCCGGCGTCAAGATTGCCGCAGCGCGCTTTTTTTCAATTTTATATTATCCATTCTGCGCAAAAAGGTCAAGCTTCTTCCAGCAAAATGTACAGCCCCGGGGAAATTTTTTTGCGAATAGACCGATTTTTGTCTATTTTGCAGACGTTCCGCCCCGCTTGACAGGGGCAAACTGGTTTGTTATACTTTTGACCATCGTTCCGGCAGGAAGCCGGACACGGGCGGGCAGCAGCCTGCCGCTTATCCCAGCAAGCAATATTTTTTTGAAACAGACGCCACGAAGGGGTCTGCCTTTGGCATGGAATGCCGGGGCAGGCTCCTTTTTATTTTGCGGCTGAAAAAAGGAGAAACCCTTATGATGAAAACCAAAAACGCTTCGCCTGTGCGGCAGCTGGTGCCGGCTGCCCTGTTTTTAGCGCTGGCCTTTGTGCTGCCCCTGCTCACCGGACAGGTGCCCAAGGTGGGCAGTATGCTCTGCCCGATGCACTTCCCGGTGCTGCTGTGCGGCTTTGTGCTGGGCGGCCCGTGGGGGCTGGCTGTGGGCTTTGCCGCCCCGCTGCTGCGCTCGGTGCTGTTCGGCATGCCCCCCATGTTCCCAGTGGCCATCTCCATGGCCTTTGAGCTGGCTACCTACGGGCTGGTGTCCGGGCTGCTGTGGCGTAAGGTACAGCACCGCCTGCCCGCGCTTTATGCCGTGCTGCTGACCGCCATGGTGTCCGGGCGCATCGTCTGGGGCATCGTGCGGTTTGTGCTGGCCGGGCTGACCGGCGGCAGCTTCCCCTTCAGCGCCTTTTTGTCCGGGGCACTGTTTACCGCCGTGCCGGGCATCGTGGCGCAGCTGGTGCTCATCCCGCTGCTGCTCACCGCCCTGCAAAAGGCCGGTTTTGCGGACTGACCCCCTGCGCGCACCTTTTGTGCAAAAAAACGATACTTCCACCGGTTTTTAAGGCACTTTTTCCAAAAGAAACGGAAAACCGGAAAAATTGTGCCGTTTTGTGGCTTTCTGTTGGCAAATGTGATAAACTTGAACCAGATGCGGGCGTGTACCGCCGTGCACCGCCCACAAGGAGTAAATGAAGAAGAGAGGTCGTTTATCGTGAAGATCATTCGTACAAAGGACTACGCCGATATGTCCCGCAAGGCAGCAAACATCATTTCTGCGCAGGTCATCATGAAGCCCGACTGTGTGCTGGGTCTGGCTACCGGCGGCACCCCCGTTGGCACCTATGAGAAGCTGGTGGAGCGGTACAACGAGGGAGATCTGGATTTTTCTGAGGTCACCTCCGTCAATCTGGACGAGTACCGCGGCCTGCCCAAGGAGCACCCGGAAAGCTACTGGAGCTTTATGCACCGCAACCTGTTCGACCATGTGAACATCGACCCCGCCCACATCAACCTGCCGGACGGCACCAACATGGACGCCGAGGCCGAGTGCAAGCGCTATGATGAGGTCATCCGCAGCGTGGGCGGCGTGGATCTGCAGCTGCTGGGCATCGGTCATGACGGTCACATCGGCTTCAACGAGCCCCACGATGCCTTTGATCTGGGCACCCACTGCGTGGACTTGGCCCAGGAGACCATCGAGGCCAACAAGCGCTTCTTTGACGGCAACGAGGATCTGGTGCCCAAGCAGGCTTACACCATGGGCATCCGCACCATCATGCAGGCACGCAAGGTGCTGATGGTGGTCAACGGCGCAGGCAAGGCCGAGATCGTCAAAAAGGCTTTCTTCGGCCCCGTCACCCCGGAGGTGCCCGCAAGCATTCTGCAGCTGCACCCGGACTTCATTCTGGTGGGCGATGAAGAAGCTCTGAGCCTGATCTGATTTTCCTTATTTAAACTTCGGGGCACCGGAACACCTGCGGGCGTTCCGGTGTTCCTTTTTTGAAGGGGAAGAACCCTCTCAGTCATCGCTACGCGATGCCAGATTCCCCCTTTTGTCACCTGCGGTGACATCTTCCCCCGGAGCGGGGGAAGTCGTTCCTCTCAGGGGGAGCTTTTACGCATCTGTCGGTCAGCACTAATAAAATTCCCTTTGCGGGAGCAGACTGAGAGGGTTGAACCCATTTTGCTGCCCTCTCTTTACATTCCGCCGAAAAAGCGGTATTCTTTTTCCAGAACAAACTTTCCCGGGAGGAGACCATGGATATCCGCCAGCTGCACTACTTTTTGACCCTGTGCGAAGAAATGAATTACACCCGCGCCGCACAGCGGCTGTTCCTGTCGCGGCAGGCGCTGCGCCAGAGCATCTCTGCGCTGGAAGCCGAAATGTGCGGGCCGCTGTTTATCAGCGCCCACCACAAGCTGGCGCTCACCGACCGGGGCATGAGCTTACAGCGCCATGCCGCCCCGGTGGTGGAGCAGTTCCAGCAGATGCAGGCCGCGCTGCGGGCAGAGATCCAGTCTGCCCAGCCGGTGCGCATCGGCATCAGCGTGGCGCTGGTACCGGACTATCTGCCCGGGCTGGAGACCCAGCTGGACAAGTTCCGGCAGCAGTACCCCCATGTGGAGATGCGGTTCCGCCTGCTGGACAACGACGCCGTGGCCGATGGGGTGGAGCAGGGCGAGCTGGACGCGGGTCTGGTCATCGACCTTGGCTGCGCCGCGCCGGTGCTGGCGCGCACCACCCTGCGCGCAGACCCCGCCTGCCTGCTGGTGCCCCGGGGACATCCCTTCTGGGAAAAGGAGCGCATCCCGCTGGCAGAGCTGCGCGGGCAGCGGGTGCTGCTGCCCAGCCTGCGGCAGGATCTGTTCAGCCCGCTGTGGGCGGCCTGTGCCCGGGCGGGCTTTGCACCCAACGCCGAGATCGGCCCCAGCTTTTATCAGGCCTACTATCTGGTGCAGGAGCAGCTGTGCACCTGCCTGACCCGCTACGAGCCGGGCGCGCGCCGGGAGCTGGACCGGGTACGGGACGTGCTGCTGGAGGATATGCCCCCGCTGTGCGTCTCGCTGGTGCAGCGGCGGGACACCAGCTCTGCCTATATCGACCTGCTGCGCAGCTACCTGCTGGAGGTTCTGGGCAGCACCGCCAGCCTGCCGCCCCGCCGGGGACGGCCCGCAAAGCCCTTCTACACCGCACCGGTGCTTTCCAGCGCCGCCGCCAAGGCTGCCCCGGAGCATCCCGTCCCGGGCACCCAGCTGCCCTTTGCGGGCGGCAACAACTTCCGGGAGCTGGGCGGCTACCGCGCCGACGAGGGCAAGACCGTAAAGTGGGGGCAGATCTACCGGGGCTTCCCCACCGGGCGGCTGACCACCGAAGCCGACCGCGCCCGGCTGGACGGGCTGGGGCTGCGGCTCATCCTTGACCTGCGCAGCGGTGCAGAAGCCGCAAAGCTGCCGGACTATGTGCCGGACGGCGCACGGCTGGTGCAGATCTGCGGCCTGCGGGATGCCACCGGGCAGGAGATCGATTTTTCGCCCAACGACATCCAGCGGCTGGTGCAGAGCGCCCCCGCCGGGATGAGCCTCACCCAGCTGATGTACCGGCAGATGCTCACCGGCAACAAGGCGTTCAAAGAGCTGTTCCGGGCGCTGGAAGCCGGCGAGACGCCCATCCTGTTCCACTGCACGGCGGGCAAGGACCGCACCGGCGTCGCTGCCATGCTGATCTTACTGGCGCTGGGTGCCTCGGACGAGACCATCTGCGCAGATTATGCCCGCACCAACCTCTGCCGCGCCGCCGAGATCGAAAAGGCCATGGCTGACCATGCGGCGGAGATCGCCGCCGACCCGGCGCAGCGGATGCGCTGGCAGTCCTCCGCCGGGGTAGACCCGGAGACTGCGCCCTTTGTGCTGCGCACCATCCGGCAGGACTACGGCAGCGCCGAGAGCTATCTGGAGGCCGAATACGGCCTGACCCCCGCCCGCCTGATGCGGCTGCGGCGGATGTATCTGGAATGAGACGATTTGGAATGCCCGCCGCGTTGCTCTGGGCATTTTCAGCGGAAAGAATATTTATAATTTCGGGGTTCAGAAACGCCTGCGGGCGTTTCTGAACCCCATTTTCACGGGGAGGGGTCGTGACGGCAAACGGCAGCTGCCGCGCTGGTTTCCTGCGGAAACAGCCGCGCGGCGGGGGAAGCCTTCATGCGGAAAATTGATTTCCGTTGTAAACGTCGATTTCCTCTTGAAAAAAAGCCTATTGTCCGATACACTGAAGATAACGAATCTTTTAAGAAGGAATGAAGCTGACCATGGCTGCAAAAACGCCTGCCCAGTGGAAAACACTGTTTGAAAACGAACCCTTCCACCGCGAAAACTACTACACCGGCCCCCTTGGGCCGGACTACACCCCCGGCGGCACCTGTCTGCGGCTGTGGGCACCCACCGCCGAGACGGTCACCGTGACCTTATACCACAAGGGAGACGGCGGCGCCGTGCTGGGCACAAAACCCCTTGTGCGCGGAGCGCAGGGGGTGTGGAGCATCTGGCTGCCCGGGGAGCAGCACGGCCGCTACTATACCTTTGCCGTCACCGTGGACGGCGTCACCCGCGAGACCGGCGACCCCTACGCCCGGGCGGCGGGGGTAAACGGCGTCCGCAGCATGATCGTAGACCTTGCCCGCACCGCGCCCTCCGGGTGGGAGCGGGATGTGCGCCCCAATATCCCCCCGGCGCAGCGCGCCGTGTGGGAGGTGAGCGTGCGGGACTTTTCGCAGGATGCCGCCAGCGGGGTGCGCCCGGCGTGGCGGGGCAAATATATGGCCTTTACCCAGCGGGGCACCACATTGCACGGCGACGGCATCCACCCCACCTGCCTGAACTACCTCAAGCGGTTGGGAGTAAAATACGTCCAGCTGATGCCCATTTTTGATTTTGGCAGCGTGGACGAGGCAAAGCCCCTGCTGCGGCAGTATAACTGGGGCTACGACCCCACCAACTTCAATGTGCCGGAGGGCAGCTACTCCACCGACCCCACCCGGGGCGAGGTGCGCATCCGGGAGTGCCGCGAGATGATCGCCGCCCTCCACGCGGCAGGCATCGGGGTGGTGATGGACGTGGTGTATAACCACACCTACCGCACCGAGAATCCCTTAAACAATACCGTGCCCTATTACTTTTTCCGGCAAAACCCGGACGGCAGCTTTTCCAACGGCAGCGGCTGCGGCAACGAGTTTGCCAGCGAGCGCCCCATGGCGCGGCGGTACCTCATCGACTCCATCCTCTACTGGGCGAAGGAGTACCACATCGACGGCTTCCGGTTCGACCTGATGGGCTTATACGACGCCGAGAGCATCAACGCGGTGCGCGCTGCGCTGGATGCCCTGCCCGGCGGGCGGGACATCCTGCTGTACGGCGAGCCGTGGCAGGGCGGTGCCAGCCAGCTGCACCGGTACGAGGCCAACAAGGCGAACCTTGCCATGCTCAACGAGCGGGTGGGCATCTTCTGCGATGACACCCGGGACGCCATCAAGGGCGGCTGCTTCGATGCCCGGGAGCCGGGCTATGTGGAGGGCAAGCCCGGCAGCTTCTGGGATATCGGCGGGGCGGTGGCGGCATGGTGCCGCAGTGACCGTCTGCCGCCCCACGCGCCCAGCCAGATCGTGAGCTATGTTTCCGCCCACGACAACTTTACCCTGTGGGACAAGCTGCTCTGCGTCCGGTACGAAAAGCCGGAGTTCACCGCCCGGGACACCGTGGCGCTGGCGCAGAACCGGCTGGCGGCGGGCATCTACCTGACCAGCTTCGGCCTGCCCTTCATGCAGGCGGGTGAGGAGTTCGCCCGCACCAAAAAGGGCGTGAGCAACAGCTACCGCTCTTCTCCCGCCCTGAACCGGCTGGACTGGAACCGCGCCGAGCAGTACCACGCCCTCGTGGACTACTACCGGGGGCTTCTGGCGCTGCGGGCAGCCTTTCCCCGGCTGGGCAGCACCGACCGTCACGCCCCGGAGGCTTTGCAGTTCTTTGCGCTGGAACAGCCGCTGGTGGGCTGGATGCTGCCCGCCGTCTGGGGAGACGGCGCAGCATGGAGCGCTTTGTGCGTCTTTTATAACCCCACCGAAACCACTCGCACCGTCTCCCTGCCCGCCGGGCAGTGGAAGCTGCTGAGCGACGGCACTTCTTCCAGCCTGTGGCGCGGCCCAAGCCGCATTTTTACCGGCAAGGCCGCCCTTGCGCCGTACAGTGCGACTGTTTTTGGTGCGGTGTAAGACGATTTGAATGCGCGCCGCGTTCGCTTTGCGCATATTCAGCGGAAAAATTATTTTAAATTTCGGGGTTCAGAAACGCCTGCGGGCGTTTCTGAACCCCATTTTCACGGATGGGGTCGTGAAGGAAAACGGCATTTGCAGCGCCTGCTTTCTGCGAAAGCGCGGCGCTGTGGGTGTACCCGCTCCCCCCTTGGGGGAGCTGTCGCGCAGCGACTGAGGGCCTTCAAATCGGCGGAGCCGGAAAAAACGGTTAAAAGATCTTCACGCCGAACAGGCGTGAATCTTCAGTTTTTTCCGGTGTAGCCCACTTCTTTGGGGTTAAAAGGGGCGAGCAGCCCCTTTTTCGTGGCTCCAGCGCGTCGAAATCGCTGGCACTTTTCTGGTTCTCTTTTGGTGTCAAAAGAGAACATCCCTCGGCAACAGCCTCTGCCCCCGCGGAGCGCGGCACAAACAAAAAAGCGAGAGCCTTCCGAAAAAACGGAGGACTCTCGCCTTTTTACTATTTTCAGTTATTTTCCGCGCCCTTTTCGCCAAGGGTGACGTTAACGGTCTGCATCTGACCGCCGCGTGCGACGGTGATCTCGATGGTGTCGCCGGCCTTGTGGTTCTGCATCAGGGTGCCAAGATCGCTCTGGGTGGCCACCTCGCTGCCGTCTACGCTCACGATGCGGTCACCGGCCTGCAAGCCCGCCTTGTCGGCGGGGCCGCCCTTGACCACTTCCACGATGTAGACACCGTAGGCGTTCACGCCCAGCTGGGCGGCGGTCTGGGCGTCTGTCACGGCATAGTAGCTGATGCCCAGATAGGGACGGCCGGTCACATAGCCGTTTTCCAGCAGCTCCTGCGCCACCTTGACGGCGTCATTTACCGGGATGGCAAAGCCCAGACCCTCGGCATCGCTGTCGGAGGACTTTGCATTGACGATGCCCACCAGCTCACCGTTCATGTTGAACAGACCGCCGCCGGAGTTGCCGGGGCTGACGGAGGCATCCATCTGGATCAGGGACATGGTGTTGACAGAGCTGGAACCCTGAATGCTGACGCTGCGGTTCAGGGCGCTGACGATGCCGCTGGTCACGGTGCCGCCCAGCTCACCCAAGGGGTTGCCCACGGCCATGACGCTTTCGCCCACCTTCAGGTTGTCGCTGTTGCCCACGGTGGCAGGGGTCAGGCCGGTAGCATCGACCTTCACCACGGCGATATCACTGGTGGTATCCTCGCCCACCAGCGTAGCGGGGTAATCCTTGTCGCCGATGCTCACGGTGATGTTGGAAGCGCCGCTCACCACATGGGCGCAGGTGAGGATATAGCCGTCCGAGCTGATGATGACGCCGCTGCCCGCGCCGCTCTCCACCTGGCTCTGGCCGTACCAGGACCACTGAGAGTAGACCACCTGCTCGGTGGTGATGACCACCACGCTGGGGCTGACCATCTCGGCCACCTGTGCGGTGCTCAGGCCGGTGCCGCTGGTGGCGCTGATGGAATTGCCGGTGCTGTCGGTGCTGCTGTCAGAACTGGCCGGGCGCTCCACCTGCTGGATGACCACCTTGCTGCCGCCGCCGTATTTTGCACCCACAAAGCCGCCCGCAAAGCCCATGGCTGCTGCCAGTACCAGCGCCACGGCGCTGCGTGCCAGCTTTTTGCCGTTGAACTTCTTCTTGCGGCGGGGCTTTTCCGGCTGCGCCGGGGCGCTGTACTGCGGCTGCTCCGGCGGGGTGGGCGGCACGCTGCCGCCATCTGCCGGGGCGGTATCGGCCGGACGCGCAGGCTGTGCTTCCGGCTCGTTATACTGGTTCGCCGTGTTCATGCCGCTGCTGCCCACGTTTGGGTAGCCGGTCTCGTTATTGGAAGCGGAATAATCGTATTCCCACTTGTTCTCGTTTTCCATGTTACTACATCCTTCCCTCAAAGGCCGGTCCGCAGGGACATCTGTTCCTTTGAACTGTCCCTATTGTAACTGTCAAATGTGAAAATCAATCGCTTGCGCCGTGAAGAATATGTGAAATGCGGTCCTGTTTTTCCGCCCTTGACAGCAGCGTTTCCGCTTGCTATTGTAAGGGAAGAACATTGGCCCGTCAAGGAGGAGTTTTTTATGGAACTGCGCCGCACCGAACAGGGGTTTGCCCTGTATAAAGAAAAGGACTGCATCGGAGAGTGCCGCCTTTCTCCCGCCCCCAAGGGCGCACAGCTTGCCGCCCTGTGCATCCTGCCCCGGTGGCGGCGCAAGGGCTACGGCTCCTACCTGTTAAAAGAAGTATTGCGCAGCTTTGGCGGCTATGACCGGGAAGCTGCCACGGTTTTTACCGCCCCGCTGCCGGAAAACGCCGCCGAGCTTGCTTTCTGGGGCAAATTCGGCTTTGCCGCCGAGGGCGGGCAGCTGGTGCGCCGCCGCACCCCGGACCTGACGGCGGTCAAGTTCGTGCAGGACTTTTTAGCCGCCCGGCTGGTGCACCCGCAGCTGTGCGTGGATGCCACCTGCGGCAACGGCGGCGACACCGCCTTTCTGTGCAATCTGACTGCCCCCGCCGGGCGGGTACTGGCTTTTGACGTGCAGCCCGAAGCCATCCGCTCCACCCGCACCCGGCTGGAACAGGCAAATGTGCCCGCCGACCGGTACAGCCTTGTCTGCGGCAGCCACGCCGACTTATTACAGTATGTGCAGCCCGGCACTGCCGATGCAGTCATGTTCAACTTTGGCTGGCTGCCGGGGGCGGACCATGCGGTATTCTCCACCGCGCAGAGCAGCATCCCCGCCTTGCAGGCGGCGCTGCAGGCGGTGCGCCCCGGCGGCATCGTGAGCGCCATCCTGTACAGCGGGGCGGTCATCGGCTCGGACGAAAAACAGGCGGTGCTGCGTTTTCTGCGCGCACTTCCACTGAAAAGTTTCACCGTTCTGGTGTGTGATTTTGCCAATTGGGCCGAAACTGCCCCTCTGCCCTGCCTGATCCTGAAAAAATAACGAAAACCCTTGCATTATCACGCGTTTTCGTATAGAATAAGGTGCGTATGTGTAAAAATGCTTCTTCCGGCATCGCACAGTGATGCCGGAAGAAGTTCCATCCATTTCAGGAGAAATATCATCTATGACAAATCGTGAAGAGATCGAACGCCGCAGGACGTTCGCCATCATCAGCCACCCCGACGCAGGTAAGACCACCCTTACCGAAAAGCTGCTGCTGTACGGTGGAGCCATCAATCAGGCTGGTTCCGTCAAGGGCAAGCAGAGCGCCAAGCACGCCGTGTCCGACTGGATGGACATTGAAAAGCAGCGTGGTATCTCGGTCACCTCTTCGGTGCTGCAGTTCAACTACGCCGGTAAGTGCGTGAACATTCTGGACACCCCCGGCCATCAGGACTTCTCGGAGGATACCTACCGCACCCTGATGGCGGCAGACTCTGCCGTCATGGTCATCGACGCCGCAAAGGGCGTTGAGGCGCAGACCATCAAGCTGTTCAAGGTGTGCACCCTGCGCCATATCCCCATTTTTACCTTCATCAACAAGATGGACCGCGAAGCCCGCGACCCCTTTGAGCTGATGGAGAACATCGAGGAAATTCTGGGCATCAAGACCTACCCCATGAACTGGCCCATCGGCTGCGGCAAGGAGTTCAAGGGCGTGTTCGACCGCAACGCGCGCAAGGTGCTGGCTTTCTCCAGCGACGGCCGCGCCAACGGCGTGAAGAAGGTCAGCGAGACCGAGGCCGAGCTGGGCGACCCCGCACTGGACGAGCTGCTGACCCCCTACCTGCACCAGCAGCTGGTGGACGAGATCGAGCTGCTGGACGGCGCTGCCGAGGAGTTTGATCTGGACAAGGTGCTGCGCGGTGAGCTGAGCCCCGTGTTCTTCGGCTCTGCTCTGACCAACTTCGGCGTAGAGCCCTTCCTTGAAAACTTCCTGCGGCTCACCTCCGCCCCGCTGGCCCGCGTGGACAGCCTGACCGGCGAGCCGGTAGACCCCTGCCGGGACGAGTTCTCCGCTTTCATCTTTAAAATTCAGGCCAACATGAACAAGGCCCACCGCGACCGTATTGCCTTTATGCGTATCTGCTCCGGCAAGTTCGAGCGCGGCATGGAGGCCTACCATGTGCAGGAGGGCAAGAACATCAAGCTGGCCACCGGCACCCAGCTGATGGCGCAGGACCGCGCCATCGTGGACGAGGCCTACGCCGGCGACATCATCGGCCTGTTTGACCCGGGCATCTTCTCCATCGGCGATACCCTGTGCACCGGCAAAAAGAAGGTCCAGTTCGCGGGCATCCCCACCTTCTCCCCGGAGCACTTTGCCCGCATTGAGCAGAAGGACACCATGAAGCGCAAGCAGTTCGTGAAGGGTATGGAGCAGATCGCGCAGGAAGGCGCCATCCAGATCTTCCGCGAAGTGGGCGGCGGCATGGAAGAAGTGGTGGTCGGCGTGGTCGGCGTGCTGCAGCTGGAAGTGCTGGAGTACCGTCTGAACACCGAGTACAACGTGGAGATCCGCATGCAGCAGCTGCCCTTTGAGCAGCTGCGCTGGGTGCAGAACGACCCCGACACCTACAACCTGCGGGATCTGGACCTGACCAGCGACACCAAGGCTGTGGAGGACATGAAGGGCAACCGTCTGCTGCTGTTCACCTCCGACTGGGCGGTGCGCTGGGCCGAGACCCACAACGAGAGCTTGCAGCTGAGCGAGTTCGGCAACATCTGATAAAAGAGCGCTGCGGAGTGCACCTGCGCTCCGCAGTTCTTTTTTATAGAATAAAAAACACAACAAAGTATGCCAGACATTGGAATGAGGGTTCCCATTGCGGGGAACACTGCTGGCACGGAGGGTAAAGTATATGCAGAATATCAATATTGGCAAAAGCGGTATTGCCGTGCCCTTTCTGGGCATGGGTACATGGGCCATCGGCGGCGGTGCATGGTGGGGCGATAACGACGATGCACTGTCCGTAAAGGCCATCCAGACCGCCGTGGAGCAGGGCATCCAGTGGATCGACACTGCACCCATCTACGGGCTGTACCACAGCGAGGAAGTGGTGGGCGAGGCCATGAAGCACATCGACCGCGACAAGGTGGTGCTTTCCACCAAGTGCGGTCTGGAGTGGCGGCACGAGACCCCCATCCTGCACAAGGTGGTGGACGGCGTACAGGTGTACCGCGACCTCTCCGCCAAGAGCATCATTGAGGACGTGGAGGACAGCCTGCGCCGTCTGCACACCGACCATCTGGACGTGCTGTACACCCACTGGCAGAGCCCGGACTTCGGCGTGTACCCGCTGGAAGAGACCATGGAGGCCATGATGAAGCTGAAGGAGCAGGGCAAGATCCGCGCCATCGGTGCTTCCAACGTCACCTCCGATATCATCCGGGGCTACTGCAAGTACGGCCAGCTGGACGTCATTCAGGAAAAGTACAGCCTGCTGACCCGCCGCATTGAAAAGCAGCTGCTGCCCACCTGCAAGGAGCTGGGCGTTTCGGTACAGGCGTATTCCCCGCTGGAGCAGGGGCTTCTGACCGGCAAGGTGACCATGGACACCACCTACCCGGAGGGCAGCACCCGCAACACGAACCCCTGCTTCCAGCCCACCCGCCGGGCACAGGCGCTGGAACTGCTGGCAAAGTGGGGCGATCTGACCGAGAAGTACGACTGCACCATGGCGCAGCTGGTCATTGCCATGACCGCCCGCATGATCCCGGGGCTGCACGTTCTGTGTGGTGCCCGCAAGCCGGAGCAGGTACTGGACAACGCCGGTGCGCTGCACATCAAGCTGGACGGTGCCGACGCCGTCCGCATGAAGTGGGACGTGGACGCGATTTCCTGAGCATAAGCAGAACAACACCGGAGCATCTTCGGACGCTCCGGTGTTGTTTTTATCTCTTATTCTCCTCTTGCCAGCGCTTGCAGCTTTTGCTTGTCCAGCACCTGCACGCCGCCGCGGTACAGCCGCACCCAGCCCTCCTGCGCAAAGTATTTGAGCATCCGGCTCACCACCTCGCGTGCAGAGCCCATGTACTTTGCCATCTGGTCGTGGGTCATGCGGAGGTCCGCGCCGCCGGTCTTGGCAAGCTCATCGGTCAGAAAAATGGCAAGCCGCCGGTCAGCGCTCATGAACAGAATCTGCTGCATTGTCCACATGGTATCGGAAAAGCGCTCTGCCGTCATCTGGTAGGCGTAGCAGCGCACATAGACGTTTTCCTGCATCAGCTGCCGGAAGATGCCCGCGCTGATGCACAGCGCTTCGGTGTCCTCTTCCGCGTCGATGTAAAGGTCGATGTTCACCGCGTCCATCACGCAGGAGGCGGACAGAATGCACACCTCCCCGCCGAACAGGCGGTACAGTGTCACGTCCCTGCCGTCCTCGGACAGCAGATAGGAGCGCAATTGCCCGCTGCGCAGCAAAAGGATGCCCACACAGCTTTCCAGCGGGCTGTGCACCCGGGCGCCCTTGGCGTAGTGCACCGGGCGGGTAAAGCGGCACAGCCGCTCCTGTTCTTCCGGAGTCAGCTGCTCCCAGAATGGGAAAGCACAGGCCAGACACCGTGCGTGCGGAGATGCTTCAGCCATGCGGTTCACCCCTTTCGCAGCGCCTTGGCGGCTTCCGTGCCAGCCAGTGCGCCCTCGTAAACGGCCTTTGCCACCTGCAACAGCCCGCCGGTGCAGTCTCCGGCGGCGTATAGGCCGGGCACGGTGGTCTGCATTTTGTCGTCCACCACGATGCGGCTGCCCTCTACGGCAGCGCCCAGCTTTCGGGCAAGTGCGGTACTGCCCGCCACGCCCAGCGCCACAAATACGCCGGATACTGCCCGCACCGCGCCGTCTGCCAGCTGCACGCCGGTGACGGTCTGCTCGCCCAGAATGGCCTCCACCTTTTGGGTGCAGACGCTCACCTCGGGCGGGAAGTCTGCGGTCAGGGCTGCGCCGTTCGTCAGCAGAGTGACGCTTTTTACCACCGGCAAAAGCGCCTGCACCTCATGCAGGGCGTACTCGCCGCTGCCCAGCACCGCCACATCCTTTCCGCGGTAGAAAAAGGCGTCGCAGGCTGCGCACCAGCTTACGCCGTGGCCTTCCAGCCCGGTCAGCCCCGGAATGCGGGGCACCGCGCGGGAAGCACCCGTTGCCAGAATGACCGCGTCTGCCGGGTACGCGCCTGCCAGCGTTTCCACGGTCAAACGGTCGGTCCATGTCAGCCCCACGGCCTCGGTCTGCACGAATTGCACCCCCAGCCGCCGGGCGTTCTCGATGCTGCGGCGTTCCAGCTCCGGCCCGGAGACCGGCTGGGCGAAGCCGTAATAATTTTCGATTTTTTCGGCGCGCGCCAGCGCCCCGGAGCCCTTGGTCAGCACGGTGGTCTGCACCCCGGCGCGCACGGCGTACAGGGCAGCGGACACCCCCGCCGGGCCGGAACCTACGATGACGATGTTGGACATGGTGTTGCTCCTTTGCATGGTTCATTGCCCTTATTATACACCAAAGCCGCGCAGATTTCTGTGACCGGGTCGCAAAAACTTTTTGGGCGGCGGGCACTGTTCAAGCTCCGGGGCGTGTGCTATACTGTTGTCATGTTGAAATTTCTGCCACAGGGGGCTTTTGCTTTATGTCCAAACAACGTCTGCTTTTTATCACCACCGGCGGCACCATTGCCAGCGTGCGCACCCAGCAGGGGCTGAAGCCCGTGCTTTCCAGCGAGGAGCTGCTTGCGCATCTGCCGGAATTGAAGGAGCTGTGCTGCCCGGAAACGCTGGCGCTGTGCAGCATCGACAGCACCGACCTCGGGCAGGAGCACTGGCTCATGATGGCACGCGCCATTCAGGAAAACTACGCCTTGTACGATGGCTTTATCATCTGCCACGGCACGGATACGCTGGCGTACTCTGCGGCGGCGCTCTCTTATCTGATCCAGAACGCGGATAAGCCCATCATCCTCACCGGCGCGCAGCAGCCCATCTCCAACGAGATCACGGATGCCAAGAAAAACCTGCGGGACAGCGTGGTCTGCGCCATCGACCCGGGCAGCCGGGGCGTGATGGTGGTGTTTGGCGGGCACGTCATCGCGGGCACCCGCGCCAAGAAGAACAAGACCATCAGCTACGACGCCTTTGCCTCGGTCAACTTCCCGGAATTGGCGCTGGTGCAGGGCGACCGGCTGGTGCGGTACATTCCCTCGCCGTGGCCCACCGGCCCGGTGGAGTTCAGCCGCACGCTGGACAGCCGGGTGTTCCTGCTCAAGCTGACCCCGGGTATGTCCCCGGCGCTCATCCCGGAGATCTTCCACCTGTACGACTGCGTCATCGTGGAAAGCTTTGGCGTGGGCGGCATCCCGCAGCAGCTGATGGACGCCTTTGCCGCCGGGCTGGGCGATTACGAGACCACCCACAAAGTGCTCATCATGACCACGCAAGTCACCTACGAGGGCAGCGACGTGGGCGTGTACGAAGTGGGCAAGCGGGTGCGCAACCGCTTCCGCTTCTTAGAGGCCCACGATATGACCATCGAGGCCGTAGTGACCAAAAGTATGTGGCTGCTGGCGCAGAACTGCGAAAGCTTTGACCAGCTGCAGCAGCGGTTCTACCGTCAGGTGAACTTTGACACCTTCTATCACTGAGCCACTTTTTCAGAACACCAGCTGCACCAGCAGTACATAGCAAAGGGTGCCCCCGGTTACGCTGAGCAGGGTCTGGTGCTTCCACTTGTGCAGCGCGATGGTCGCCAGCAGCGCAAGCGCTTCCGGGATGCCGTGACTGCCGGAGAACGGGGTGACGCCCTTCAGGCAATAGACGATGAGCATCCCGAAGATGGCGGCGGGCAGCACCCGCCCCAGATACCGCACCACCTCCGGGGGCTGCTGCTCCTTGCTGGAAAAGATCAGAAACGGCAAAAAACGGGTAAGCATGGTGGCGGCGGTGCACACCGCAATGGTAAGCCCCATCTGAACTGCTGTCATTCCTCTACCTCCCCGGCTGCTTTTTCCATCGGACGGCGCAAGGCCAGCAGCAGCACCAGAATGCCGCCCATGGACGGCAGCAGAAAGCTGCCGGAGCCGAATACCATCAGACACACCAGCGGCACGGCAAGCCCGATCAGGGCACTGCCGTGCTGCTGATCTTTTTCCCACTGGTTCAGGAAGATGACCGTGAACATTGCGGTCATGACAAAATCCACGCCCTCGGTGCTGAAGGGCAGCACCGTGCCCAGCGCAGCCCCAAGCCCGGCGCTGCCCACCCAGTAAAGCTGATCCAGCAGGGTGATGAAGAACATGAACCAGCCCTTGTCCACCCCTTCCGGCGGCGTTGCCGAGCAGGTGATGGAAAAGGTCTCGTCGCTCATGGCAAAGATCATGTAAAAGCTGCGCCAGCCGTAGCCCTTGTAGCGCTCCAGCATGGCAAGGCCGTAGAACAGGTGCCGCGCCTGGATCATCAGCGCCATCAGAAAGGCCGACAGCGGCGAGAACGCGCCCAGCAGCAGACTTGCCAGCACGAATTCCAGCGAGCCGCCGTACACGACAGTGCCCATGAGCATGGGCATCCACACCGGCAGCCCCAAGGACTGCACATAGATGCCGTAGCCCAGCCCCAGCACAAAATAACCTGCCAGCACCGGGATGGTCTGCGGAAAAGCCGCCCGCAGCGCCCGCAGGCAGGGGTGCGGCAGAGCAGGGGAAACGGTTCGGGACAGATGCTGCATAGAAAAGCTCCTTGCTTTGCGGGAACAGCGGGCGGCCGCCCATATACCCACATAGATTGTATGGAATAAGTGATTTCTATTATAGCACATCCCTGCGCTTTTGCAAGACGGCTGGTGTCCTGCTGCCGGGACGATTTGGAATGCGCTCCGCGTTGCTCTGCGCATCTTCAGCGGAAAAATGATTTAGAATTTCGCAATTCCGGAAAATCTGCGGATTTTCCGGAATTGCCTTTTCACGGGAGGGGACGCAGCGGGAAACGGCAGCTGCCGCGCTTGTTTCCTGCGGAAACAGCCGCGCGGCGGGTCCCTTCTCAGGCTCACTGCGTTCGCCAGCTCCCCCGAAAGGGGGAGCTTTTTGCGCTGACCGGCAGATATCCAAAGCTCCCCCTTCGGGGGAGCTGGCACGCCGTCAGGCGTGACTGAGAGGGTTAGCGCCTGAGAGGGCGAGCCCGCTGCCCTGCAGGCGTCAAACGCAAAAGCAGCCAGACCGGGCGGTCTGGCTGCTTTTATGCTTATAAAAATATTTTACTCTACCTCTTCATCCGCGAAGATCCACAGCACCTCGTTGATGTGGGAGCCGCTGCGGGAGTAGGGGGTCACACGGATGCAGAAGCTGCGGCCATCCGTCTTGCGGTAGCGGTGCTCCAGCAGGTTGCTGCTGAACACGGTGCTGCGCACAAAGCCGAAATCGAACAACTTTGCAAAGTTTTCTCTGTCCTCGGGCGCTACCAGCTTGTCGCGGTAGTTGGTCAACGCAGCGCGGAAAGAGCCGCCGCAGGTGTCCAGAACGGACTGGAAGTCGTCCGGCACAATAACGGGGCGCACGGTGTCCTCCTGCAAGTCCACCACGATTACTGTCTTGTATTTGGGGGCAAGCACCTTTAAAAAGTGTTCGGCATCCCGCTTTTCCTGCAGGGTGCGCTCCATCTTTTCATTCAGGCCTTCCAGCTGGCGGGCGCGGCCGTTGTGGTCGTAGTAGGCCTGCCGGTCCTGCCGCATAGCAGCCTCGGCCTTGGCCACAGCCTCGTCCAGATGGCGCAGGTCGGTGGTCTGCTGGATGCCTACCGAGATAGCATAGTCCTTTTCCTTCAGAAAGGCGCGCATCCGGTCCGCAGTGCTCCACACGCTGTAAGGCGGCTCGTTGGGGGTCAGGATGACAAATTCATCGCTGCCGATGCGGTACACCCGGCTGGTGGCAAAGAACTTGCGGGCGGCATTTGCCAGACAGCACAGCAGGGTGTCGCCGCTGCGGTGACCCAGATGCTCGTTTACCTCGTGCATCCCGACCACATCAATGTAGGTGCACACCACGGATTCGTACCCGCTGTTGGGCAGCTCCCGCAGGTCGGCTTCGTACCGGCTGCGGTTGGCAAGGCCGGTCAGGGTATCGTGGCTGTAAGAGAAGTCCAGCTCCTCGCTGAGCTGGTCGGCCTGTGCGTCGTTGCGCACCAGCACAGTCGCCCACGGGTTCTGGGCACAGCAGCCCCGGCAGGGCAGCACCTCTGTGGTGACCCAGATATACTGGCCGGACACGTTCTCGCGGTAGCGGTAGAACTCCGGCGCGGTGGCGTGGTACAGCACAGAGCGCAAGGCCTCCAGATCGGTCTGCTCCAAAAACAGGTCTGCGTCCTCTTCGTGCACGATCTTCTCGTTCACCAAGCGGTCGCAGTAATTGACAAAATCTTCTTCTTTTTCCAGATCTGCACCCAGCAGGCGGGCGTCCCGCTTGATCACCCGGTACGCACCGGTGGCAAGGTTCAGCAGCGAGATCTCCAGCACGTTGTCGGTAAAGATCTGGTAGGCCTGCAAGGCCAGCGCGGTCTTTTCGGTGCCCGGGTTCTCCACCCGGCGGTCGCGGCGCATCAGGTCGCGGCGCAGATCCCAGTAATCCTGATTGGTGGGATCTGCCAGCAGTTTTTCGGCGTTTTCCACCGGCATGGGCTTGAAGAAGTAGTAGCCCTGCGAGTACAGGCAGTCTGCGGCCTGCAGCATGGACACCTGCTCCGGGGTCTCCACACCCTCGGCGATGATGGGCAGGTTCAGCCGGTGTGCCATATCCACCACCGACTCCACGATCTGCACGCCCTTGCTGCGGTTCTCCTGATTCATGTCGATGAGCTTCATGTCCAGCTTGATGGCATCGACGTTGGTATCCTTGAGCATATTCAGCGAGGAATACCCGCTGCCGAAGTCGTCCATCATCACCGCAAAGCCCTTGCGGTGCAGGCCCTGAATGGCGTTTTCCACCATCTGGGTGTCCTCGGCCACCATGGTCTCGGTGATCTCAGCCAGCAGGAGTTTGGGCTCCAGCTTATATTTTTCCACCAGATCCGCAAAGATCTGCGGCACATCCAGATTGAGGATATCCTGCACCGAAACGTTTACCGATACCGGCACAAGGTTGCTGCCGCTTTCCTGCCACTTCTGCAAAGTCTGGCAGACAGATTCCCAGATGTACTGGTCCAGCCTTGTTACAAGGCCGGTGCGCTCCAGCAGCGGCATGAACTCGGCGGGGGGAACACAGCCCCGGGTGGGATGGTTCCAGCGCACCAGCGCCTCCATGCCCACGATGGCGCGGGTGATGCTGTTGCACTTGGGCTGCAAAAAGAAGCAGAATTCGTGGTTATCCAGTGCGCGCTCCAGCTCGCCCAGCAGTTGCTGCTGTTCTTTCAGCTCGTTGAGCATGGTGGGCTCAAAGCGGTGCAGGTAGCCGCTGTCTGTCGTCACACCGGCGATCTGGGCATAGTTGCACAAGGTGGCGGCATCCGCACCGGGGTTTGCCTGTACGGGGCACACGCCCATTACCACAAAGAAGGTGACATCCTGTCTGCCGGCAGCCATGCACGCCTGCAGCGTGGCAAGCACGGCGGTCTGCTCGGCTTTTTCGTCCGGCAGGCACAGGAAAAAGTCATCATTTCCAAAATAGCCCACAGGATAGCCGGTCTGCTTGCTGTAGCCCAGCAGACAGTTTGCCATAGTCTCCAGCAGAACATCGCCCTTTTCGGTGCCGTAAAGCTCGTTATAAAGCTTGAAGTGCTGGATATCCACAGCGGCAACAGCCCATTCCGTTCCCTGATGCGCGGTCAGGAATGTATGCAGGGCCTGTAAAAATGCGTCCTTGCGGTCGATCCGCTGTAACGCAGCAGATGCCGGTGCGGCGGCATCTGTTTTGGTCTTTCGTTCCTCTGACATGACGATTCCTCACAATTTGGATAGATTCAATACGGACAAGTCGATTGCGGTCAATTGGTATACTTTGTAATCAGTATAACACGGTTTAAGCCGTTTTGAAATAGGTTTTTCACACTTTCTAACAACATTATTCGAGCGAAGTGCAACAAAAATGCCACACACGGCAGTGCCGGTGCGGCATTGGGAGTCATTTGGTTTCCTTGTTGTCGTTCTGCGCGGTGTCGTCCTGCCCGGCGCGGTGCAGCATCTCCCGCAATATGGGCAGGCTGCGCAGTTTTTTGCCGTGCCGGAGTTTCGGATAGGCACGCAGCATACGGCGGGGGCCCACGATGCGGGGCGTGCGCAGCAGCTGCGCCTGCATCTCCTCGCTGCGCTGCTGCAGCTCTGCCGCCAGCTGTTCCAGCTGCAACAATTCAGCAGCACGCTCGGCAGTGCCTTTGGCAGCAAGACGGGCGGCGTTGGCGGCTTCGGCAGCGTTCAGTCGGGCGTCCTCGCTGGCGCGGCGGGCGGCTTCGCTGGCTTCGGTGGCCTTGGCGCGGATGGCGGCCATGGTCTCACGGGCAGAGGGGCGCTTCCCGGCGGCGTCCCGCGCTTCGGCGGCGGCAAGCTTGAACTGCAGCCGTCCCTCGTCCAGTTTCTGGTCGGCGGTCAGGGTGGTGGTGCCCAGCAGCTGGGTCATAGCATCGCTGACGGCGTGGATGCTGTCGCCCAGCTGCTCCATGGTGTCCAGCGTATCGGCCAGTGCAGAGGCAGCAATGGCGGTAGCCACCACGTCCACCGCGTACACGGCGTACAGAAAGCACATGAGGATGACCCCCACAAAGGGCGGGATGAGGGCTACAAGGTCCGCCACCACCGGGTGCACGATGCGCATGACCACCAGCGTGCCCACGCCCCACAGCAGGCAGAATTCCAAGCAGATATAGCCCCCGATGTTAAAGGGGAAATCGCTGTAATCCCACCAGCGGGTGTGATAGAGCTTATACAGCGCCCAGCCGCCCACCAGCTCCAGCGCACTGGGCAGGATGACGCCGCCGAGATACAGCAGCAGGACGCTGTGCTGTAAGGGCGTAAGCGCAAACAGCACAATGATCATGCCAAAGCCGTAGATGGGGCAGACCGGGCCATTCAAAAAGCCCCGGTTCACCAGCTGACCGGTGGTGGCGGCGGCATAGATGACCTCCAGACACCAGCCCATGCAGGAATAGATCAGGAAATAGGCCAGAATATGGTACAGCGAGAACCCGCATACCATAGTCCCGGTGAGAAAACTAACCATGAGCACCTCCGTTCTTCAGTTCTGTTTGGATACGATCTTATATTCGTCCCCCGGCTCAAAAAAGGGACAGGCAGCGGTATTGTGCGCAAGATAGCGCGCCATCTCGTCCTCGTCCAGCGCAGCGCCCTGCGCGCAGTAGTAGCTGCCGTATTCGTCCTGAACATTATTCAGGCACAGCTCACAGGGGTCAGACATTTCCTTCGCCTTCCTGTGCGGCGGCTTCGGCGGCAGCTTCCCGCGCCATCCGCTTGAGCACCTTGGGGTCTACCCATGTCACGCTGTCGGCACCGGGCTTTTTGCGGGCAATGAGCGCCTTGATTTTAATACCCATCTCGGTGAACATTCCCTCGTGCTCGGTGCGGATGTTCCACGCCGGCTCGTTCTCGTGCAGGTCGTAGGTGATCCACTCGATGTCGTAGCCGGAAGCGGGGAAGTACTCCACGCTGTCCCGGAACAGATCATCGTCATCGGTCTTGAAGTAGATCTCGCCGCCGTCTTTCAGGAACTCGCGGTAGGCGATGAGCTGGCGCGGGTAGGTAAGGCGGTGCTTGTGGGAGGAGTCGTTTTTGCTCCACGGATTGCAGAAGTTGATGTAGATGCGGCTGACTTCATCCTCCGGGGTGATAACGCCCTTGATGCGCTCGATATCGGTGCTCATGATCTTCACGTTGTCGATGGGACGTCCCGCTGCCTGATAGGCGGCTTCGATCTTGCGCTTGGCAAGGATGAGCACCTTGTCGGTGATGTCGATGCCCAGATAGTTATTTTCCGGGTGGGCGCAGGCCAGCTGGGAGATGAAGCCGCCCTTGCCGCAGCCCAGTTCCAGAATAAAGGGCTGCTCCGGGCGGGCATACTGGCCGTGCCATTTGCCGCCCCAGATGAGGGGCTCGTGCACATGGAAATCCGCGGCCATCAGTTCGTCGTGGGCATAGGGTTTGAAACGCATTCTCATAGTTTGTTGTTCTCCTTGATGTTGTGTGAAACTCCCTCAGTCGCCTGACGGCGACAGCTCCCTCTGGGAGGGAGCCTTTGGCAGGAAGGGAAGGTTTTACCTTAAATCATAAAGTTTCCGGTTTCGCCAGAGGCCCCATCTCAGAGGGGGCTGGCACGGCGAAGCCGTGACTGGGGGAGTTTATTTTTGCTCCCGCAAAAATGCTTCCACCTGCTCCGGGGTGGCGGCGCAGCTGCCCTGACAGATGCCGGGCTTGCCGCCGCCGCGTCCGTTCAGGGCGGCGTTCAGTGCCTTGGTCAGGGCGCGCACATCGCCGTCCCGCCGGGCAAGGCAGTAACCGGTGCCCTTTTCGGTGGGGGTCAGGGCGGCGCACAGGCCGGTGGTGGCTTCGGTCAGGCGGACAGCCAGCCGGTGCAGCCCGTCCGGGTCCAGCCCCGGCAGGGTGCGGATGGCGTCCGCATCGGGCGCGGTCAGCTGCGCAAGGGCGTCAAACAGCTGGCCGCACAGTCCGAAGTGTGTAAACTTGAGCGCGGTATACTCGTCGTATATACGGTGTACCGCCACAGCGGTCTGGTCGGCCTTGGCAGAGAGCAGCGCACCGATATCCGCCTGACGGGCGCGCATGGCCTGTGCCGCCGCCAGCGCACGGGCGCCGCACACTACGCTCAGCCGCACACCGCCTTTGTAGTTCTCGCTGGCAAGGATCTTGATCTGCCCCACCTGACCGGTGGTGCGGGTATGAGTGCCGCAGCAGGCGCAGACGTCCGCACCCGGGATGGTCACAATGCGCACCTGCCCCTCGATCTCCTTTTTGGAGCGGTAGACAAGGGCGGCAAGCTCCTCCCGGGTGGGGTAGCTGATGAGCACCGGCACATCCTGCCACACGATGCGGTTGGCGGCAAGCTCTGCCTGCCGCAGCCCCTCGGGGCTGATGGGCACGCTGGTGTCCATGCGCACCACCTCGGTGCCCACATGGAAGCCCACGTTCTCTGCCCCGAACATCTGGTGCAAAATGCCGGAGAGGATGTGCTCGCCGGTGTGCTGCTGCATCTTATCGAACCGCCAGTCCCAGTCGATGCAGCCGGCAGCGGCTGCGCCGGGCGCTGCGGCAGCGGGCAGGGCATCCACCGTATGCCAGAGGATGCCCGCCTGCTCGTGGACGTCCAGCACCCGCAGCACCGTGCCGTCCGGCAGGGTCAAAGTGCCCCGGTCGGCGGGCTGACCGCCGCCCTCCGGGTAGAACACCGTGCCGTCCAGCGCAATGCGCCCGCCGCCGGTCTTTTCGTCCGGCTCTGCGGCAAGAATGACGCTTTCGCATCCGGTGCGGAAAGCGTCCTGCTCAAAGTATTTTTCTGTGCGCTGCATCGCGCGAGTACCTCCTGTAGATAGAACGATTGAAAATGCCCTCCGCTTATCGGGTTGCGGCACCCAGCATCCGCATCGTGCCTTGGGCGGCACTCGCGTCTTGCTGGCCGCTGCCCCAACAACTCCTCCCTGTTTCCGCCACTGGCGGCGGTCGTCGTTGTTGCACTTTGGGCATATTCAGCGGAAAATTATTTTTTATTTCGCGTTTGGAGCGACCGCGTTTGCGGAGCGTAGCGTAGCAATGAAAGCCCCAGTGGGGCTTTTAAGCGGCAGAGCGGTCTGCGTTAGCAGATGGAGGGGCGTTGCCCCGACAAGCTCTGCGGGCCGCTCCAAACGCATTTTCACGGGTGGGGTCGTAAAGGGAAACAGCTGCTGCATACTTTAGCGTCCTCGCCCTCTCAGTCGCTGCGCGCCAGCTCCCCCGAAGGGGGAGCCCTTGGCATAACGGTACAGTTTTCGGTTTCGCCAGAGCCTCTCCCTTTGGGAGAGGTGGCACGGCGCAAGCCGTGACGGAGAGGGCGAGGATGCTTGCGGCGAACGAACCATCCCAAAGCGTCATCTTTTTCAGTATACCACGATTTTTGCCTGTGGAAAATAGTTTGCGGTTATGTTATGATAGGAAACAACGAATATTCCCGAAAATTGACAGCGAGGAAGGTAACGGATCATGCGTGAAAGTGGTATTCTGATGCCGGTATCCAGTCTGCCCGGCCCTTACGGGATCGGCTGCTTTGGCAAGGCGGCATTTCAATTTGTGGATTTCCTGTCTGCGGCAGGACAAACGATCTGGCAGTTGCTGCCGCTCAGCCCCACCGGCTACGGCGACAGCCCCTACCAGAGCTGCTCTGCCTTTGCGGGCAACCCCTATTTTGTGGATTTGGAAACGCTGGAAAAAGAGGGTCTGCTGACCGCCGCAGACCTCAAGGCAGAAAGCTGGGGCAAAGACCCGCTGGAAGTGGACTACGGCACCTTGTACGTCAGCCGCTTTGCGGTGCTGCGCAAGGCCTACGCCGCATGGCGCAGCCGGTGCGCCGGGCTGCACGGCTGCACCTACTACTACCCTGACGACTACTACGCCTTTACCCTTGCCAACGAGGACTGGCTGGAGGACTATGCCCTGTACATGGCGCTGAAGGTAGCCAACAAGATGAAGAACTGGGTGGAGTGGAACGCCCCCTACCGCCGCCGCGACAAGGCCGCGCTGGCTGCCTTTGCTGCCGCAAACGAAGAGGAGATCGGCTTCTGGAAGTTCGTGCAGTACAAGTTCAGCGTCCAGTGGCAGGCGGTCAAGACCTACGCCAACGAGAAGGGCGTGCAGATCCTGGGCGATATCCCCATCTACGTCTCTGCCGACTCGGTGGACGCATGGGTGGGCGGCAAGCTGTTTGAGCTGGATGCCGACGGCCGCTTTGCCCGGGTGGCGGGCTGCCCGCCGGACTACTTCTCCGCAGACGGCCAGCTGTGGGGCAACCCTCTGTACGACTGGGCATACCACAAAAAGACCGGCTACGCATGGTGGATTCAGCGGGTGCGCCACGCGCTGGGCATCTACGACCTGCTGCGCATCGACCACTTCCGCGGCTTCGACACCTACTGGGCGATCCCGGCCACCAGCACCACCGCCCGCACCGGCAAGTGGGAGAACGGCCCCGGCATGGAGCTGTTCGATGCACTGGAAGCCGCACTGGGCAAGCTGCCCATCATTGCCGAGGACTTGGGCGAACTGTTCCCCAGCGTGCGTAAGCTGCTGGCCGACAGCACCTTCCCGGGCATGAAGGTGCTGCAGTTCGCCTTCGGCGGCGGGGACAACGAGTACCTGCCCCATAACCATGTCAAGAACGGCGTGGTCTACCCCGGCACCCACGACAACACCACCCTGACCGACTGGTGGGAGAACGGCGCTTCCCAAAAGGAAAAGGCCACCGCTGCGGCCTACCTGCACCTGACCTCCTGCAAGCCCACCGCCAAGGAGGTGGCAGCCGTCAAGACTGCCGCCGCGCGCACCGCGCTGCTGCGGGCGGCGCTGGGCTCGGTGGCGGACAGAGCCATCATTCCCATGTACGACTGGCTGGGTCTGGGCGCCGAAGCGCACCTGAACACCCCGGGCAAGCTGGGCGGCAACTGGGCATGGCGTGCCAAGGCCAGTTTTGACTCCAAAGCCCTTGCCGCACAGATCGAAGCCGAGTGCGCCGTGTACTGCCGCTGCAATGCAGACGCTCAAAACGTGAAAGAATCAGCAATTTGACAGAATTGTAAAAACTGCCGTAAAAATTTGTGCGTTTTGCTGGAAAAATCTGTATTTCAATGGTATAATAGCCGTAAGTTCCCGGATTTGTGGGAAAATTGGAATTTCGCCCGTCGGAAGCGGCGGCGCGTACTGATGATGGGGAAATTACAGATGGACAGAGAATGGACAGAGCGGGATCTGCGCGCCTTTGCCGAGGGCGCACAGGCTGCGTTTGAGACGGTATTGCTGGACGAGCTGCCACAGGACACCGGCTGGCAGGACGAGGGCTTGCAGGTGAGCTATGCCCTGTGCAACGGGCGGGTAAGCTGTGTGCTGCACCGCACGGTGCGGGCAGACGGCAAGCTGTGGCGGATCACCATGTCTGCCCCGCTGGCGGGCAACCTGCTGCCGGAAGAACGCATGAGCGCCCGCGAGCGGGAGCTGTGCCGCGAGGACCTGAACCACGATTTTCTTTCCGGCGTGTACAACCGCCGCTATCTGGAGACCGTGATCGCCGCCGAACTGGACCGCTGGGCGGAGCAGGGACGCAAGGCCGCTGTGGCACTGATATCGCTGGATCACGGCGCACAGCTGCGGGATACCTACGGTCAGCCGGTGATGGATCAGCTGATCTGCTTTGTGGCAAACCAGTGGAAAAAGTATTTCGACATCCCGGGCAGTCAGATCGTCTGCCGCCTGACCGGCACCACCTTTGTGGTGGGCTGTCTGGACTTGGACGGTGGCCAGCTGGCACAGCAGATGCGGAACATCTACGCCGAAATGCCCCACGAGTGCGTCACCTCCATGGGGATGATGAAGCGGGTGCCTTTCACCCTGAGCGTCGCAGTGGCAGGGCTGGACGAGCTGGACAGCGCCGCCAACTGCTGGCAGCGCCTGTACGCCATCTGTGACGAGCGGCTGCGCGGCATCCAGATCTCCGGCGGCAATAAGATCTGTTGAAAATAACCGTATAAAATCCCCCTTTGGACACATACTAAGTGCCAAAGGGGGATTTTTTGTATGGAAAACCAGAAAAACGATAACCTGAACCTGCTGGAAGCGGTGGTGCAGAACACCGAGATGGGCAAAAACACCTTGGAGCAGATCTTACCCATGACCAACGATGTGCAGTTCAAGGCCGAGCTGCTGCGCCAACGCAACATCTACCACCAGCTGAATCAGGAAGCACACACTGCCATAGAAGCCTGCGGCGGCAGCGCGCAGGGGCAGAGCACTATGGCAAAGCTGAACACAAAAATGGGCATCGGACTCAAGACCCTTACGGACAAATCCACCCGCAATCTGGCCGAGATGCTCACGCAGGGCAGCGGCATGGGGGTGGTGGACTGCGTAAAAAGCTGCAAGGACTACCCCAACGCCGCCCCGGGCGCAAAGCGCCTTGCCCAGCGGCTGCAGGATTTTGAAGAGGACAACCGCATCCAGCTGGAACGGTTTTTGTAAATACGTTCCACCCCATAAAAACACAAAGTCGGGCAGTCCGCAGGCTGCCCGACTTTGCTATGATCTAAATATTTTTCCGCTATTGCGAAGCATTTACTCCCACAGTTTTTCGGGGTACTGACCCTCGGCGGTCTTGCGGGCGATGGCATCCACCACCAAAGGTTTATCCTCCCGGTAGGTGACGCCGAACCACTTATCGGTGCTGCGCAGCACCTGAATCTTTGCCTTGTTCTCCTCGATCAGTTCGGTCACCACCAGCGGCAGGAAGTACTCGCACTTCAGGGGATTCACCGGCAGATTCTCGGTCAGCCAGCCCGCAAAGCGCTGCTCGGCCTCGTCCAGAAAGCTTTTACCGAAGCCCCACAGGTTCATGCTCACGGGGGTGTCGCCGGGCAGGTCTACCCAGCTCTCGCCGCCGTCCTCGGTGTAGTGTGCACCGCCGCCGCAGGGCTCGATGCGGGTGCGCTCGGTCACGCTTTGCAGGGTGCCGTCCTCGTTTTTGATGCACACGCCGCGTGCCACGCTGCCGTTCTCGGACAGGGTGTTCTTCAACAGGTAGCTGACCATGCAGTAACGGTAGAAATCATCATCGGCGTGGGTGGACAGGTAATCGTACATCACCTGAAAAGCCTCCGGGCCGTAGTAGTCGTCCGCATTGATGACCGCAAAGGGGCCGTCAATGAGGGGCTTTGCAGCCAGCACAGCGTGGCAGGTGCCCCAAGGCTTTACGCGCCCCTCCGGCACGGCAAAACCTGCGGGCAGCTCTTCCAGCTGCTGGAAAGCGTACTTCACATTCATCGCTTTCGCCACGCGGTCACCGATGGCAGCTTTGAAGGCGTCCTCGATCTCGTGCTTGATGACAAAGATCACGGTCTCAAAGCCGGCGCGGCGGGCATCATAGAGAGAATAGTCCATAATGACCTGTCCGTTGGGACCCACGGGGTCGATCTGCTTCATGCCGCCGTAACGGCTGCCCATGCCGGCAGCCATGACGACCAGTACCGGTTTATTCATCTGCAATTCCTCCTGTATCTGCCGGGGTTTCCGGCATTGTAGCGTTCTGAGGCTATTATACACTGCTTCGCCGCCGGTGGCAAGGCACAGAAGGGGGGAGAGGATCAGAAATGCGCGCCGCGTGCGCTTTGCGCATATTCAGCGGAAAAATTCTTTTTTAATAGCGCAATGCCGGAGCATCTGCGGACGCTCCGGCATTGCATTTTCACGGGAGAGGGCGCGGCAGGGCAGCTCCATCTATGAAAAAGGAGATCGGAAACGCCCGCAGGCGTTTCCGATCTCCCAAATCAAACTGTTTTTCCGCTCACCCCAGCTGGCTCTGGGTCAGGGACAACCGCTGGTAGGCGATGCGCGGGGTGCCGTCCTCCACATGGATGATGCCGCAGCGGGTAAAGCCCTCGCTTTCCAGCAGGTGCTGCATCACCTTGTTGTCGGCGTGGGTGTCGGCGCGCAGGCTCTCGCAGTGCTCCAGACACCACTCCACCACTGCTTTGCCGATGCCCTTGCTCTCGCCCGCCGAAGCCAGCCGGTGCAGCGTACCGTAGGGCAAAGTGTCGTTGAGCCACTGTCCGTCCTCAATGACCTTGTAAGTGGGGTCCTCGCCAAGGACAAAGGCAAACACCGCCTGCATCCGGCCGTTCACCATGTACACGAACAGCCGGTTGGTGTCGATATCCTCTTCCAGCAGCTCCGGGCTTGGGTAGTTGTCCCCCCACTGGGTAGAGTTGCCGTTTTTCGCCATGAATTCCCGCGCACGGGCATAGATATCCAAAATCCGTGCCATATCTGCTCTTACCGCTCCGCGAAACATATCCACTCATCCTCTCTTGCCCGCGCCCTGCCGCGCGGGGTACATTTATTTTAGTATAACACAATATTCCATAAAGTACCAGATTTTTCTCCATTTCGCGGCAAAAACAGACCGCCGTGCGCGGGGCAGCAGCACGACGGTCGGGGCAGCAAATCAAAAGAGGGTTTCATGCGGTGGGGCGGCGGGGAGCGGCGCCGGTGCGCACCAGCCGGTACTCCCGGGGGCTCAGGCCGTAGCGCTCGTGGAACAGGCGGTAGAAGTAGCTGGTGTTCTCGTAGCCCACCTGTGCAATGATCTGCTGAATGTTCAGGTCGCTGCGGCGCAGCAGCCGCGCGGCGGTCTCCATGCGGTGCTTTTGCAGCAGCTCCTTGTAGGTGCGCCCGGTCTGCGCGCGCACGCACTCGCTGACATACGCCAGCGAAACACCATAAGCCCTTGCCACATTGGAAAGGCTGGCCTCACGATAATTTTGGGTGATCTCCTGCAGCGCCGCCTGCACCAGTGCATCGCGGCTCACGGCCTCCATGCGGGCTTGCTGCGGGGAGCGTTCAAGCTTTGCCATCATTGTATCTGTCCTCCGTAACGGTGCGGCAGGCGGGGGACTGGGGGAAGCCGGACCACCCGCCGCACGATAACTGCGGAGCCCCTTCCGGGCTCTTATACCCTGAATACGAATCACCCGCCGCAAACATTGCAGAAAAGATAAAAATTTTTTAGTCAATTTTCGTTGTAGAGGGAGCTTTCCCACAGAAAAAGGCTGCCCGCCAAACGGCAGACAGCCTTTTCCAGAAGAAAATAAGGAAAACACGCACCCAAAAGGGCAGAGTGAGTATCAGAACATACTTTCGTCCTTGTAGCGCCCGGTGCGCACGAACTGCACCCACTCGGCTACGTTCACGGCGTGGTCGCCGATGCGCTCCAGATACTTGATGACCATCAGCAGATCCAGCGCGGCGTCCACCTTGGCGGGGTCGGCGGCGATCTCCTGTGCCAGTGTGTGCTTGATGGCGTTGAAGTCGTAGTCCACGGCGTCATCTGCGGCGATGACGCGGCGGGCGGCGATCTCGTCCTCGGCGGTCAGGGCAGCCATGGCGTCTAAGATCATCTGGTAGGCCTTGCGTCCCATGGCAATAGCCTGACTGACGGCGGGGTCGCCCTCCTTGCGCACGGTGACAAGATGCGGGATGATCTCGGCGATATCTGAAGCGTGGTCGCCCATGCGCTCGATATCGGTGACCACCTTCATGGCGGTGGAAATGTGGCGCAGATCGCCCGCTACCGGCTGCTGGCGCAGCAGCAAGGTCATGCAGCGGTGCTCGATGTCCCGCTCCATGTTATTGATGCGGTCATCCCCCTGCACGATCTTCTGGGCGGCTGCGGTGTCGGCGGTGCACAGCGCTTCCAGCGCGTTCTCCACGGCCTCGGCGGCGTTCTGCCCCATCTCCACCAGTGCGGTCTTGAGGGCTTCCAGATCGCTGTCGTATTGTTTGCGAATGCTCATTGCTTTGTTCCTCCCTGCATTAACCGAACCGGCCGGAGATGTAGTCCTCGGTGCGCTTGTCCCGGGGTGTGCTGAAGATCTGGTTCGTGGGGCCAACTTCCACCAGTTCACCCAGCAGGAAGAAGGCGGTGCGGTCGCTGATACGGGCCGCCTGCTGCATATTGTGGGTGACGATGACCACGGTGTAGTTCTTTTTCAGCTCGTTCATCAGCTCCTCCACCTTCATGGTAGAGCCGGGGTCCAGTGCGCTGGTGGGCTCGTCCATCAGCAGCACCTCGGGCTTGACCGCCAATGCCCGGGCGATGCAAAGACGCTGCTGCTGCCCGCCGGACAGGCCAAGGGCGCTCTTTTTCAGGCGATCCTTCACCTCGTCCCACAGGGCTGCGCCCCGCAGAGAGGTTTCCACCAGCTCGTCCAGCTCGGCCTTATTGCGCACGCCGTGCAGCTTGGGGCCGTAGGTGATGTTGTCGTAGATGCTCATGGGGAAGGGGTTTGCCTTCTGGAACACCATACCCACGCGGCGGCGCAGGTCGGTCAGCTCCATCTCGCGGGCAAAGATATCCTCGCCCTTCAGCCGCACATCACCCTCGATACGCACGCCCGGCACAAGGTCGTTCATGCGGTTCAGGGTCTTTAAAAAGGTGGACTTGCCGCAGCCGGAGGGACCGATCAGTGCGGTGATCTCCCGCTCGCCCACGTCCAGCGAAATGCTCTTCAGCGCCTTGAAGTCGCCGTACCAGAGGTTCAGATCCTTTGCCGATATCACCGGCACATTCGTGTTTTCCATAGAGTACCTCTTTATTTTTACTGCTTCTGTTTCAGTTTCGTTTTCGCCAGACGTGCTGCCAGATTGATGAGCAGCACCAGCACCAGCAGCACTGCGCCGATGCCCCATGCGGAGGTGAAATCGCCGTCTTCAAAGGCGCGCAGGTACAGCAGCACCGACAGGGTGGCACCGTTGGAGGTGTAGGCTTTGAACACACTCTTGGCGATCACCTCTGCCGCACCGGCGGTGAACAGCAGCGCGGCGCTTTCGCCCACGATGCGTCCCACCGCCAGAATGCAGCCGGTGACGATGCCGTCAATGCTGCAAGGCAGCACGATGGTGCGGATGATGTGCCACTTGCCCGCACCCAGACCCATGGCACCCTCGCGGTAGCCCTGCGGCACGGTTTTGAGGGATTCCTGCGTGGTGCGGATGATGGTGGGCAGGTTCATCACCACCAGCGTCAGACTGCCGGACAAAAGACAGGTCTGGAAGCCCAGTGCCTGACTGAACACCAGCATACCCACCAGACCGTATATGATGCTGGGGATACCGGCCAGCGTTTCGTTGGTGAACTCGATGACTTCGATGAGCCGCCGGTTGGAGGCGTATTCGGTCAGGTAGACCGCCGCACCCACGCCCAGCGGCAATACGATGAGTAATGTCAACACAATGACATACAGGGTGTTGAGGACGGCGGGCAGGATGCCGTCCGTCTTTTTCAGCACACTGGCGGTGGTGGAAAGGAATTTCCAGCTGATGTGGGGGATGCCCCGCACCAGCACCATGCCGATGATCCCGGCCACCAGAATCATCACCAGCACTGCGCTTGCCCAGACCAGCACGGTCATTACCCGGTTCCATGCCCGGCGGGAGGGCGAAAAGCCGTTATTCATCGCGGTTGCCTCCCTTCAGTACCACATTCAGCACCACGTTGATAAGCATGATGAACACGAACAGCACCAGCGCGATGCTGAACAGTGCCTGCCGCTGCAAGCCGCCGGCGTAACTCATTTCCTTGGCAATGGCGGTGGTCAGCAAAGTGACGCTGCAGAACAGGCTGTCCGGCATATTGGGGCTGTTGCCCGCCACCATCATCACAGCCATGGCTTCGCCGATGGCGCGGCCGATGCCCAGCACAACGCCTGCGGCAATGCCGCTTTGGGCTGCCGGGATGCTGATCTTGAACCATGTTTCGGTGTCGGTGGCACCCAGCGCCAGACTGCCCTGCTCATACTCCGGCGGCACGGCGTTGAGCGCCGTCACCGACACGGACACGATGCTGGGCAGGATCATGATGGAAAGCACCACGATAGCGCTGAGCAGGCAGGCACCGGAGGCCTTGCCGAAGGTCTTGGCCACGGCGGGCACCAGCACCTGCATACCCAAAAGGCCGAACACTACGCTGGGGATGCCGGACAGCAGCTCGATGGCGGTGACCACCACGGTGCGCAGTTTGGGGGCTGCGGCCTTGGAGAGGAACACCGCCGTCAGCAGGCCGATGGGCACGCCGATGATGGTGGCACCCAGCGTGCCGTAGACACTGGACAGGATGAAGGGCAGAATGCCGAACAGCGGCTCTGCCGCAGTGGACGCCCATTTTGTGCCGAACAGGAATTTGAAAATACCGATCTTATGGATAGCCGGCACGCCGGAGACCACCATGTACACCGAGATGAGCACCACACAGCACACCGCCAGCATTCCGCACAGAAAGAAGATGAAATTCATCACCGCTTCCAGCCAGTCGGCGGGGGTACGGGGCAGCCGTACCCGGCGCAGAGAAGAGGTTGTATTTTTCATAACGCGATCCTATAAAAAGCCGCACCAGCCCAGCCTTTTAGGGCAGGCCGACGCGGCAGTTCTCTTGTTCAGATGCAGGGCAGGCGGTTCACCGGGGAGCTTTCCCCGCGAAATTCGGGGCTTCCAGCTCCCGCCCTATTGCCTGCGGCAACAGGGTCCCACCCTCGGATCATTCGCTGGGGAAACTCCCCGGCAAACCACCCGGCAATTACTCGTTCACGGGCACAGCGCCTGCGGTGCGGATGAGGTCGGCAGCGTCCTTGCTGGTGGCAAAGTCCACAAAGGCTTGTGCCTGCTCAGACAGGGCAGCGCTCTTGTTGGTAACGAACACGAAGGGACGCTGGATCTTGTAGCTGCCGTCCTTGACGGTGTCCTCGCTACACTCCACACCCTCCACGGTGACCATGGCAACGGTGTCGCCCACAGCGGACAGAGAAGCGTAGCCGATGGCCAGCGGGTTTGCCTCCACAGCGCTGATGACAGCGCCGGTAGCGGTAAGCTCCTGTGCGTACTTGCAGCTGTCCTTCACGTCCACGATGCTCTCAAAGCCATCGCGGGTGCCGGAACCGGCCTCACGACCCACCAGAACGATGTCGCCGTCATCGCCGCCGACCTCCTTCCAGTTGGTGATCTCGCCGGTGAACATCTTCTTGAGCTGCTCCACGGTCAGGTCAGCGACCTTGCTGTCCTTGTTCACGATGATGGCGATGCCGTCCAGCGCCACGACAGTGCCGTCCACATCGTTCTTCTCATCATCCTTCAGAGCGCGGGAGGACAGGCCGATGTCCAGCGTCTTGTCGGTAGCGCCGGTGATGCCTGCGCCGGAGCCGGTGGGGTCGTAGCTGACGGTGACGCCCGGCTCGACCTCGGCAAAGCCCTCGGTCAGGGCAGCGATGACGTTCTTCATGGAAGTAGAACCGCCGGTCGCAACGTTGCCGCTCAGGGTGCCTGCTGCGCTCTCCGCAGCGGAAGAAGCGGTGGTGGAAGCAGAAGCAGCGGTGCTGGATGCAGAAGAAGCAGAGCCGCCGCAGGCGGTCAGGGCAGCAACCGCAGCAGCTGCACCGCAAACGGTCAGGAACGAACGACGAGAGATCTTTTTCATGATAGAATTTCCTCCATTAAAAACCCGGGCTCCCGCCCGGCACTGTCTTTTGTGTTTTCCTTGGGAACGGCCTTATTCTACCGCTTTGCCGCCCTTGCCGCGACCATGGACGTGCAAAAAGTGCGTAAAACTTTGTGCACACTGCCAGCCCCAATGTAAAGAACAGGTAACGCGGCACAAAACAAAAAAGCCACCGGGCACTCCTGTTTCCAAGAGTGCCCGGCGGCAAAATGTTGTCCGAATCTTATTCTTTGCTGGGGGTAATAGTTTTTCCATCATAACGGAATACGGCAGTTTGATTATGATAGGCTACCCGCATTATGAACGTACCATTGCTGTATTCTGCAGGAACCCGATTTTCACTTTCCAGACAGAACTTCAGCGAACTGCCATATTCCTGATAACTATGCGGCTCCACTGTCAGTTCATTGCGAATAAATTCCAGTGGATACACATTATTTTCCATATCCGTAAAGGTGCCAGTAATATCTTTCGGCTCCAATATTACCCGCTCGCCGGTATCATTCTGAATCGCGAACAGCGGACAATAGCGCACAGCATGGTCGCTGCCACCGGTCACGGTCATAGATGGAGCTTCGCACATAAACACCACTCCGTCGATCGTCACCTTCGGACGGTCATTCATCCCTCCGCAGCCGGTCAAAGCCCCTGCGGCGGTCAGCACCAGTGCCCCGGCGCTGAGCTTGAGAAATGTTCTGCGGTCGATCATAGCAATGCACCTCCTGTATCGGGTATCACTTAGAAAATTCTGCTCTGCGGCATCAGACGGTCTGCTTTACAAAAGTGCTGGTCGTATAATCCAGTTTATAGACTTCCGTTGCGCTCGGGCTGGAGATCGTAAAGGTAACATCGGCCTTCTTGGCTACGACAGCTTCGTACAGTTCTTTCTGGTTTTCTTTCAGCGTAAAAGTCATCCAGCCTTCTTTGAGCTGACCCTGCGTCAGATTGATCTTGCCACCATCTTCCAGCAGATATCCATCGGTATAATTCTTGATCTGCTGCCCATCGATCCTCAGGAAGAAATAGCCCTTTGCAGGGATCGGCTGCGGCTTTTTGATGCCGGAGGTGTCCTTGATACGCACCCAGACATTGATGTAGCCTTCCCATCCAGTTCCTGCCGTGCCGCCAAAATCGACGCCGTTGTTTTTACCCAGAGCCTTGCCTGCTGTTGCTTGGAACAGGCCAAAATCCGTGCCAATGTCACTATCACTGCAACCGCCCAGCAGTCCGGTCATGGATACTGCCACTGCCATTGCGGCAGAAGTCTTTAAAAACGCACGACGATCCATTTTCATAGCCATATTATAAGCCCTCCTCAAAAGCGTTTTTGCACCATAAGAGTACCACATTTTACCACATTGTCAACTATCCGAATTCAGGTTTCACCATTTTATCGTTCCTTTATAAAAGGCCGCATAGAACGGCAGCGGGCGCGGCGTTTGCTGCCGGTCCGGGGCTGCGGTGGAAAAATTTACTTTTTTCAAACAAAATCAAAATTTGCTGTTGACAAAGGGCACCCGGTATGCTAAAATAGCCAAGTCGGGTGCGAACACCTGATGCGAAAATGGACGTATGGCCCGTTGGTCAAGCGGTTAAGACAGAGGCCTCTCACGCCTTTAACATCGGTTCGATTCCGGTACGGGTCACCATTTTATAGTAGTAAAACGGTCATGTGCCGTTTTATATAGATGCCTCTTTAGCTCAGTCGGTTAGAGCACCTGACTGTTAATCAGGGTGTCGCCTGTTCGAGTCAGGCAAGAGGCGCCAGCAAAGCGATGGAAATTTTCCATCGCTTTTTTCTTTTTCCGGCGGCCTTGTTGACAGCACCGCCCTGGGGGGCTATACTTAACACACTATAAAGTATAAAAGGAACCTCTTGCCACGCAGCTTTACGGTGCAGTAAGGCGAAAAGGCGCCCCCTTGGGGGAGCTGGCAATGCCGCAAGGCTTGTCGGAGGGGGTCAAATCCTTGACAAAGGAGAACATCATGAAAAAAGTTATTCTGACCGGCGACCGTCCCACCGGCCGCCTGCACGTTGGCCACTATGTCGGCTCTCTGAAGGAGCGGGTGCGGCTGCAGAATACCGGCGAATATGACGAGATCTTTATCATGATCGCCGACGCGCAGGCGCTGACCGACAACGCCGACAACCCGGAGAAGGTGCGCCAGAACATCCTGCAGGTGGCGCTGGACTATCTGGCCTGCGGTCTGGACCCCAACAAGGTGCACATCTTCATCCAGTCCATGGTGCCCCAGCTGACCGAGCTGAGCTTCTACTACCAGAATCTGGTCACCGTCAGCCGTTTGCAGCGCAACCCCACCGTGAAGAGCGAGATCCAGATGCGCAACTTCGAAGCCAGCATCCCGGTGGGCTTCTTCTGCTACCCCATCAGTCAGGCAGCCGATATCACCGCCTTTAAAGCTACCACCGTGCCCGCCGGTGAGGATCAGAAGCCTATGATCGAGCAGTGCTGCGAGATCGTGCACAAGTTCAACTCCGTCTACGGCGAAACGCTGGTGGAGCCCCAGATCGTTCTGCCCCAGAACGCCGCCTGCCTGCGTCTGCCCGGTATTGACGGCAAGGCCAAGATGAGCAAGAGCCTTGGCAACTGCATCTACCTGTCCGAGGAACCGGAGGACATCGAGAAGAAGGTCAAGTCCATGTTTACCGACCCCAACCACCTGCGCGTGCAGGACCCCGGCAAGGTGGAGGGCAACCCGGTGTTCATCTATCTGGACGCTTTCTGCCGCCCCGAGCACTTTGCCGAGTTCTGGCCGGAGTACCAGAATCTGGACGAGGTCAAGGCGCACTATCAGCGCGGCGGTCTGGGCGATATGAAGGTGAAAAAGTTCCTGAACAGCGTCATGCAGGCTGAGCTGGAGCCCATCCGCACCCGCCGCAAGGAGTGGGAGCAGCGCCTGCCCGAGGTGGTGGAGATCCTCAAAGAGGGCAGCGCTTACGCCGAAAAGACCGCTGCCGCCACGCTGGACGAGGTGCGCAAGGCCATGCGCATCGACTACTTCGAGAACGATAACCTGCTGAAATAAGATCTATGAGAGAACCCGAAACGCCGCAGGCGTTTCGGGTTCTCTTTTGCATCGTTTACGAAAATTGCATAGAAAGCACGGGCAAACTATGCTAAAATAAGGGCAACAAGTACAGAAAGCCCCGTTTTGGGGCGAAAAAAAGGAGAACCACCATGCAAAAGACCATCTGGATCACCGGAGCAAGCTCCGGCATCGGCCGGGAGTTCGCCCGCCGGTATGCCGCTATGGGCTGTCGGCTCATCCTGACCGCCCGCCGCGCCGACCGTTTGCAGACCCTTGCCAAGGAGCTGCACGCAGCCCACGGCACCGACTGCCGCATCGAGACCGCCGACCTCTCCCGCGCCGAGGAGTGCAGCCGCCTGTGCGAAGTACTGGCCGAGGAGCACATCGACATCTTCATCAACAACGCCGGTTTCGGCGTCTGCGGCAGCATTCTGGAAACGGAGGAAGCCCGCGAGGAAGAGATGATCCAAGTGAATGTTGCCGCCATGGCGCGGCTGTTCCGCGCCGTGGTGCGCAAGATGCACGCGCAGGGCGGCGGCACCATCCTGAATGTGGCATCCTCTGCGGGGCTGCTGCCCGGCGGGCCTTATATGGCGGGCTACTACGCCAGCAAAGCCTATGTGGTCAGCATGACCCGCGGCGTGGCTGAGGAGCTGCGGGAGATGCACAGCCCGGTCTACGTCTGCGCCCTCTGCCCCGGCCCGGTGGACACCGAGTTCAACGACCACGCCGGGGTAGTGTTTGCCCTGCGGGGCATCACGCCGGAGCTGTGTGTGGAGGAAGCTCTGCTGGGCATGATGCACCGCAAGACCATCATCGTGCCTTCTGCCTTCATGCGGCTGTGCACCAGCGCCCAGCGCCTTGTGCCCATCCCCCTGCTGATGCCCATTGTGGCGCGCCAGCAGAAGAAAAAGCTGGGGTAAAAGCCAAAGGTCGTCCAAACTTGTCAACAAGCCCAAATTAAGCCGGAATATCTTGTGCACCGTGACAAGGCGCGTCAGTCTGCGCAAACTATTGCGCTAAAAAGCAACGGTTCTGCGTATTGTTTTTTGGCAGAAAAGCAAAAATCTAAAGAAAGTACAACAAAACTTCACAAGAATGTGCCTTGACACTTCCTGCAAAGGATGCTAGACTGGTATACAAGTAAGAGCGCACTCCGGCACGGCCGGATACGACGCGCTTTGCAAAGCAGCACGGCTGCAATTTGCGCCGTGTAGAATACGATTTTTTACAGGAGGACTTTATTATGGCACAGTGCACTCCCAAATCTTTTGACCTGACCGGCAAGGTGGCGCTGATCACCGGCGCATCCTACGGCATCGGCATGGCAATTGCAAAGGCTATGGCAGCCAACGGCGCTACCATCGTGTTCAATGATATCAAGCAGGAGCTGGTGGACAAGGGTCTGGCTTCCTATGCAGAGGCAGGCATCAAGGCTCACGGCTACGTCTGCGACGTTACCGATGAGGATGCCGTCAATGCAATGGTGGCAAAGATCACCGAGGAAGTCGGCCACATCAACATTCTGGTCAACAACGCCGGTATCATCAAGCGCATCCCCATGACCGAGATGAGCGCTGCCCAGTTCCGTCAGGTCATCGACGTCGACCTGAACGCTCCCTTCATCGTGGCAAAGGCCATCATCCCCGATATGATCGCACAGGGCGGCGGCAAGATCATCAATATCTGCTCCATGATGAGCGAACTGGGCCGTGAGACCGTTTCTGCTTATGCAGCAGCAAAGGGCGGCCTGAAGATGCTGACCAAGAATATCGCTTCCGAGTACGGCGCTTACAACATTCAGTGCAACGGCATCGGACCCGGCTACATCGCTACCCCGCAGACCGCACCGCTGCGCGAGATCCAGCCCGACGGCAGCCGTCACCCCTTCGACCAGTTCATCGTTGCCAAGACCCCCGCAGGCCGCTGGGGCGAGGCCGAGGATCTGGGCGGACCCGCTGTGTTCCTGGCATCTGAGGCCTCTGACTTTGTCAACGGCCTGATCCTGTATGTGGACGGCGGCATTCTGGCCTACATCGGCAAGCAGCCCCAGTAAACGCTGAGGGCACTCCGCAGTTCTGACCCCGGGGACTGCCGCACAGCGTTGTGTGGCAGTCCCTTTTGCATTTGTACGGGAAAGGATGTTATGCTATAATGGAAAAAGCACATCAGGACATCCCTTGGGTGCCCCATGCCGAAATTGCCCCGGAACCCTGCGGCCCCGGGGTGCAGCGCCGCGTGCTGGCTTACAGCAAGGACGCCATGTGCGTGGAAAACACCTTTGAGACCGGCGGCGTGGGTGCCATGCACTGCCACCCCCACACCCAGATCACCTATATCGTCTCCGGGCGGTATCGCTTTACCATCGGGGACGAGACCCGGGAGGTAGGCCCCGGCGACACCCTGCTCAAGCAGAACGGCGTCATGCACGGCTGCGTCTGTCTGGAGGGCGGCGTGATGCTGGATTTCTTTACCCCCATGCGGGAGGACTTTGTATAATCCCTGCGCACCGCAGGGAAAAATAAGAAGGAGAACCATTGTTATGAAGATCGCACTTATCAACGAGAACAGTCAGGCCGCCAAGAACGGCATCATTGAAGCCGCCCTGAAGAAGGTGGTGGAGCCCATGGGCCACGAGGTGGTCAACTACGGCATGTACGCCGCCGACGATGCTGCACAGCTGACCTATGTGCAGTGCGGCATTCTGGCTGCTATCCTGCTGAACAGCGGCGCTGCGGACTACGTTGTTACCGGCTGCGGCACCGGTGAGGGCGCCATGCTGGCACTGAACAGCTTCCCCGGCGTCATCTGCGGCCACGTTGAGGACCCTGTGGATGCCTACACCTTTGCCCACGTCAACGATGGCAACGCCGTTGCCATGCCCTTTGCCAAGGGCTTCGGCTGGGGCGGCGAGCTGAACCTCGAGTACTGCTTCGAGAAGCTGTTCGGCTTCGGCCACGGTCAGGGCTACCCCAAGGAGCGCGTTGTGCCCGAGCAGCGCAACAAGAAGATTCTGGACGGCGTGCGCGCTGCCACTTTCAAGCCCCTCATCGAGTGCCTGAAGAGCATCGATCAGGAGCTGCTGAAGGGCGCTGTGGCGGGTGCAAAGTTCTCTGAGCTGTTCTTTGCCTCCTGCAAGGACGAGGAGCTGGCCGCTTACGTCAAGACCCTGCTGTAAGCTGCGGAGGAGATCATGCAAGGACTGACCCTGTTCAACCTGAACCTCACCCACCTGCTGGATGCCTTTCTGGAAACTGCAGTGCCCATGATCGCCGGTCTTGCCGAGGTGGTGGGTCTGTTCATCATCATCACCAGTCTGGCAAAGGCCACCTTCTACTATGTCCGCGCCACCTTCTTCAACGACCACCGGGACTTCCACCATGAAATGAGCAGTGGTCTGACCACCGCGCTGGAATTTCTGATGTCAGCAGAGATTGCCAAGACCTTTTTGCTGCAGAATCTGGAGTCCGTGGTGCCGCTGGCGGCTACCTTTGCGCTGCGCGCTTTGATGAGTATGCTGCTGCACTGGGAGATGGAGGGCGGCCACCGCCCGGCCAACGCCAAGGAAAAGGACAAGTCCGGCTCCCCGAAGGACGGCAAAAACGGCTGACAGGCAAAACATTTGCCAAACTTTAGCAGGGCAGCGTTTCACCGTGTTGTGAAAAACGTAAAACCTTGAGATGAATACTTGACAGGTTTGCACAAAGAGACTATACTCGTGCCATCGAAAGCAAAGGCGCTGACGGAAGCAATTCCGCCAGCGCCTTTTGTGTTTTCGGGGATACTGCCGCACGGAGAGAATAGAGGGCTCCCTGTGCAAAAAACGACCGTAGGAGGTAGGAAAGTATGTTTAGCTCCGTCAACACCTGCTGGACGCTCGTAGGAGCGTTTCTAGTGTACTTCATGCAGGCCGGATTCGCCCTGTGCGAGGCCGGCTTCACCCGGGCAAAGAATACCGGCAACATCCTGATGAAAAACATGATGGATTTCTGCATCGGCACGCCCTGTTACTGGCTCATCGGCTTCGGCCTGATGTTCGGCGGCACCGGCGCACTGATCGGCGGTTTCGATCCCTTCATTCAGGGCGATTACAGCCACTTGGGTCTGGATATCCCCCTGTGGGTGTACATCGTGTTCCAGACCGTGTTCTGCGCTACGGCAGCCACCATCGTCTCCGGCTCCATGGCCGAACGCACCAACTTCAAGGCCTACTGCGTGTACTCCGCCGCCATCTCGCTGGTGGTGTACCCCATCTGCGGCCACTGGATGTGGGGCGGCGGCTGGCTGCAGAGCATGGGCTTCCACGATTTTGCAGGTTCCGCAGCCGTGCATAATGTGGGCGGCGTCATCGCCTTGCTGGGCGCTTGGATGCTGGGTCCCCGTATTGGCAAGTACGATAAGGACGGCAACCCCCACGCCATCCCCGGCCACAACCTGACCGCCGGTGCACTGGGCGTGTTCATCCTGTGGTTCTGCTGGTTCGGCTTCAACGGCGGCTCTTCCCTGAGCCTGTCCACCGATGCCACTATGACCCTGACCGGTCTGGTCTGCTTCAACACCAACCTTGCCGCAGCCGTTGCCACCTGCGTGACCATGATCTTCACTTGGCTGCGCTACGGCAAGCCGGATGTCTCCATGACCCTGAACGGCTCTCTGGCTGGCCTTGTGGCTATTACCGCAGGCTGCGATACTGTCTCCCCCTTTGGCGCTTTCTTCATCGGCTTTGTGGCCGGTATCCTTGTGGTGCTGAGCGTGGAATTCTTCGATAAGATCGCCAAGGTGGATGACCCCGTAGGTGCTGTTTCCGTCCACTTTGCAAACGGCGTCTGGGGCACCATTGCGGTGGGTCTGTTCTCCACCGGCTCCAACACCGCCCACGCCGGTCTGTTCTACGGCGGCGGTCTGGCACAGCTGGGCACCCAGCTGCTGGGTCTGGTCTGCGTGGATGTCTACGTTGTGGTGGTGATGTTCATCATCTTCAAGATCATTGATAAGACCCTTGGCCTGCGTGTGCCCGCCGAGGTGGAGATCGACGGTCTGGACATCCACGAGCACGGTCTGGCCTCCGCTTATGCAGGCTTTGCCATCTCGGATGCAAACTCCGCTGCCATGACCCCCAACGAGAACACCGATCTGGGCGAGGACGATGTCACCAAGGCTTCGGCAAAGCAGATGGATGCTGCCGTGCCGGTGGTGCGCGAGCCCGTGATCCACGATGGCGTCTACGACACCGGTATGCATAAGGTGTCCATCATTGCAAAGCTGGCTAAGTTCGACCAGCTCAAGACTGCTCTGAATGATCTGGGCGTCACCGGCATGACCGTGACGCAGGTCATGGGCTGCGGCATCCAGAAGGGCACGCCGGAAAAGTACCGCGGCGTGCCGGTGGATACCACCCTGCTGCCCAAGATCAAGGTGGAAGTCATCGTCTCCCGCATCAGCGTGGACGCTGTGGTGGAAGCCGCCAAGAAGGCCCTGTACACCGGTCATATCGGCGATGGCAAGATCTTTGTCTACAACGTGACCCGCGTGGTCAAGATCCGCACCGGCGAGGAAGACTACGCCGCTCTGCAGGACGTGGAGTAATGCTCCACAAGTTTCTCTGCTGTTCCCGCTGCGGCGGCAGCCCGGCTGCTTCGACACAGTCCCCGCCGCCCGGCGTGACAGATAGATCGTTCTCCTTTTTCCTTTTTTCGTTCGAGTCACCAGTAAGTCGAAAGCCCCGCTCCTGCGCACAAGGGAGCGGGGCTTTTGCTGTGAAAAAAAGTGCCCCGGAAACGCCTGTCTGCGTTTCCGGGGCACTTATCATTTATACCTTACAGGCTGCGGGTGCGGATCTCGGTGGTGACCTTGGCGATGAAGTCCTCAAGGCTCATCTCGGTGGTCTCGCCCTTGCGGTCGCGCACGGAGATGTTGCCGGCCTCGGCTTCCTTGGCACCCAGCACCAGCATATAGGGCACGCGGTCCACCTGCTGTGCGGCACGGATCTTGTAGCCGATCTTCTGGTTGTCGTCATCCAGCACAACACGGATACCGGCGTCAGACAGCTTCTCGGTCACATCCTGTGCGTACTCCAGCGTCTTTTCGGACACGGGCAGCACCTTGACCTGCGTGGGAGCCAGCCAGGTGGGGAACTTGCCCTTGGTCTCCTCGATCAGGTAAGCCATGAAGCGGTCCAGAGAGCCCAGGATGGCGCGGTGCAGCACCACAGGGGTCTTTTCGGAGCCGTCCTTGTCCACATAGGTCAGGTGGAACTTTGCGGGCAGGCAGAAGTCCAGCTGGCAGGTGGACAGGGTGTACTCGGCACCCACGGCGGGCTTGACGTTCACGTCCAGCTTCGGGCCGTAGAAGGCAGCCTCGCCGATCTCCTCGGTGAAGTGGATGCCCAGCTCGGTCAGCACTTCGCGCAGGGCCTGCTCTGCATGGTTCCACATGGCATCATCGTCGTGGTACTTCTTCTTATCGGCAGGATCACGCAGGCTCAGCACGCAGCGGTAATCGGTGATGTTGAAGTCCTTGTACACCTCAAAGATCAGGTTGCACACGTCTGCGACCTCGCTCTTGATCTGCTCCGGGGTGCAGAACAGGTGAGCATCGTTCTGGCAGAAGTGACGGCCGCGCTCGATGCCCTTCAGGGTGCCAGAGGACTCGTAGCGGAAGTCGTGGGCGATCTCACCGATGCGCATGGGCAGATCACGGTAGGAGTGGGGACGATTTGCGTAGATCATCATGTGGTGGGGGCAGTTCATCGGGCGCAGAACATAGCTCTCGCCCTCCATCTCCATGGCGGGGAACATGTTCTCACGGTAGTGATCCCAGTGGCCGGAGGTCTTATACAGGTTCACGGTGCCGATGCAGGGGGTCATGACGTGCAGGTAGCCGCGTGCACGCTCCTTGTCCTTGATATAGTTCTCCAGCTCCTGCCAGACGGTGTAGCCTGCGGGCAGGAACATGGGCAGGCCGCGGCCCACCAGATCATCGGTCATGAACAGGCCCATCTCCTTGCCGATCTTGCGGTGATCGCGCTCGCGGGCCTCCTGCTGCTCCTTCTCCCATGCGTCCAGCTCTTCCTGATTGCGGAAGGCCACGCCGTTGATACGGGTCAGCATCTTGTTTTCCTTGTCGTTCTTCCAGTATGCGCCGGACTGCTGGGTGATCTTGAAGGCCTTCAGGGCCTTGGTGTAGGTCAGGTGGGGTCCGATGCACATATCCACATACTCGCCCTGCTGGAAGAAGCTGAACTCGGTCTCGTCAGCCAGGTCAGCCATGTGCTCGATCTTGTAGTTCTCTTTGCGCTCTTCCATCAGCTTCACAGCCTCGGCACGGGGCAGGATGAAGGGCTTGATGGGCAGGTTCTCCTTGACGATCTTGCGCATCTCTTTTTCGATGTTGGCCAGATCCTCGTCGCTCAGCTTCTGGTCGCCCAGATCGACATCGTAGTAGAAGCCGTTCTCGGTGGCAGGGCCGAAAGCAAAATCAGCCTGCGGGTACAGGCGCTTGATGGCCTGTGCCATAACGTGAGCAGCGGTGTGACGGATAACGTGCAGCTCCTGATCCTGCGGGCACTCGTCCACATGACCGTCCTTGTAGATGATCTTCATAGTAGATTCTCCTTTGACAATGCGGTGTTGAACAAAAATAAAAAGCGCTTCACCCCGTAAAACTCACGGGATGAAGCGCCGATATATGTCTGCGTTCCACGGTTCCACCCGAATTGCGCGCTCCCCGGCGGGGAAACGCGCCCCTCGCAGTGCTGTAACGGGCACGCCCGGCAGAGGTTCGCCTCTGCACTCTGCGGTGGTAGAAGCCGGGGTCATGGCAGGCTGCTTGCAGCACCCGGAAACCCGGGGCAGCCCTCTCTGCGGCATGAAAAGCGGGGCTTCAGTTTGTCCGCATCAATGTTTTGGACAGGATGAAACTACGCTGATTGTAGCACGCCGGAACAAAAAAATCAAGAGATAGCGGCGGAAATATACTTTTTTATGCGCCCTGCTTCTCCGCGCTGCGCACAGCCAGCGCCTTAGCGGGCTTCATCAGCAGCACGCAGACACCGTTAAAGAGCACAGAGCCCACGATGAAGGTGATAAAGAACTGCGGCAGATGGGTGGTCAGGGCGGGGATATCAATGCAGGCCACGGTCAGGTAGGCAAAGCCCACGTTGTTCAGCACCTTGGGTGCGTAGGGGTGCAGGATGATGAGGATGAACAGCACCACGGCCAGCGGCAGGATAAAGCCGAGGAAATCGCCCAGAACAGGGGTCAGGGCACTAATGGACAGCAGCGCCGCCACAGTGAACACCAGACCCACAAGGCCGCCCAGCTCCACAGTGACAAGGCGATCCTTCACATCGCCCTCCAGCGTGAACATCATGATATTGCTCAGGAAGATCAGCCAGCTGTACTCCATGCCGGCAAGGTGGATGATGGCGTTTGCAATCAGGATCCAGACCAGCAGCATCAGGCGGAAGTAAAGCAGAAAGCGCTTGGTTACGGTCTCGTTCATAGGGGTGTCCTCTCTTTCTCGTCTGTATTGACAAGTGTTTCTTTTCAAATATTCTGATATTTTGGCAAGTAACACTTGCATTAAACAAGACGAGTATACAATACTTTCCAGCAAAAGACAATAGTTTGGCAAGTAAAAGTTGCATTGTATATAAATTTGGTATGGCAGGGGAGCCGGGGATGCAGACCGAAGGGGCACTTCCCTGAGCGGGTTCTGTTCCTCGTCAAAACCGCAAAACTGTATTTTGTTCAAATACAGTTTTTAAGGAAATTTTGCAAACATTTACAAAAAACGCCGTTTTGAGCTGCAAAATGCCTGAAAACACTTTCTCTTTTTTGCCGTATATGCTATAATGACAACTGTTCTCGCACAAGAAACAGGAAAATGTACGTGATAGGCGTACAGCGTAAGAGGAGTGTTACGATATGAAAACCTTGAAAGCGGTTGTAGCAAAATACAACCAGACCAGCCTGATCCTGCGCATCCTGATCGGCCTGGCAGTCGGTTCGGTGCTGGCGCTTGTTGCGCCGGGCGCGGGTTGGGTTGGCGAGCTGGGCAACCTGTTCGTCGGTGCGCTGAAGGGCATTGCCCCGGTGCTGGTGTTCGTCATTGTGGCAAGCGCACTGGCACAGGGCTCGTCCAAGCTGGACCGCCGCTTTGGCACCGTGATCTGGCTGTATATGCTCACCACCTTTCTGGCGGCAACCATTGCGGTCATCACCAGCTTTATGTTCCCGGTCACGGTGGTGCTGGCCGATGCGGCACAGTCCGATGTGATCCCGCAGGGCTTGGGCGAGGTGCTGAGCACCCTGCTGACCAACTTTGTGGCCAACCCCGTCAGCGCCCTGATGAACGGCAACTACATTGGCATCCTGTTCTGGGCCTGTATGTTCGGCATTGCCATGAAGAACATCGGCGCAGAGAGCACCAAGGTCTTTCTGGCAAACACCGCCGATGCTGTTTCCCAGATCGTGCGCTGGATCATCAATCTAGCCCCCTTCGGCATCATGGGTCTGGTGTACACCAACGTTTCCGGCAACGGTCTGGCCATCTTTACCCAGTACGGCAAACTGCTGGCGCTGCTGGTGGGCACCATGCTGTTCATGGCGCTGATCGTTTCCCCCTTTATCATGTTCATCTACCTGCGCCGCAACCCGTATCCGCTGGTATTCCGCTGCCTGAAGGAGTCCGGCCTGACCGCCTTTTTCACCCGCAGCTCTGCCGCCAACATCCCTGTGAATATGTCCCTGTGTGAAAAGCTGGGTCTGGACAAGGATATGTACTCCGTATCCATCCCGCTGGGCGCTACCATCAACATGGACGGTGCCGCCATCACCATTACCATCATGACGCTGGCAGCGGCTAACACCTTGGGCATTCAGGTGTCTTTGCCCGCCGCCATCGTGCTGAGCGCCATGAGCGCTCTGGGCGCCTGCGGTGCTTCCGGCGTGGCTGGCGGCTCCCTGCTGCTGATCCCCATGGCCTGCTCGCTGTTCGGCATCTCCAACGACATCGCCATGCAGATGGTGGGCGTGGGCTTCATCATCGGCGTGGTGCAGGACTCGGTGGAAACTGCCCTGAACTCTGCCGGTGACGTGGAATTTGCCGCCACCGCCGAGTATCACCAGTGGCTCAAGGAGGGCAAGCCCCTGCCGGCTTTCCTGAAGGGCTGATAACCTAATATAAACAAAGCAGCCGCTGCACGAGAAAGTGCGGCGGCTGCTTTTTGCTGTAATGAAATTTACCCAAACAGCACCACGGCGTAGCTTACGCCGTCCTTTACCACATAGGCAACGCCCAGTTTGGTCTTGCCCTTTGCGGCTTTGGTCATGGCTTCGGGGTAAGTGCCGTCCTTCGGCAGAACAAAGGTGATGTCCGAAGTACCGTTGGCGTCCAGATCGTCGCATTTAATGCCAAAGCCCGGGGTAAAGTCGTTGGCGCCCATACCGCCGCCGATGCCCTTACCGATGCCCATGCTGTCAAAGGCATAGGCGTAGGAACCCTGCTTCAGGTAGGTTTTTGCGACGTCATCTACATTATCATACCGGTAAAGTTCCGGCTTGTTCGGATAGACCTTGCAGGACACCGAGGAGCTGACGACCCAGTTTGCAATGCTGTAAGCTTTTTCGCTCAGGTCCTCGTTGTAAGTCATTTCCACGTTGTATGTCATTTTGAATTTATCGCACAGCGCCTTTACGCTTTCACTTTCGGCGTTCGAGCGCTTGGGGCTCATCGGTGCGCCTACGCTGGCATCGCAGGCGGTGAACACGGTCAGTGTCATCAAGCCGACCAGCAGGCAGGCCAGTAATTTCTTCCAGTTTTTCATAGAACGATGCTCCTTTCCGTTCCGGGGTCGTTACGGGTCTGCGTCCGCACGGACGCAGTTCTTTTTGCTTTCTTCTGCATCCATGATACCTTTTTTTAACAGGAAATGCAATCATTTTGGCGCAAAAAAACAGGCTGCCGTGCAAAAAACACGGCAGCCTGCGGAAAAAGCTTTATTTTGCGTACTCCACAGCACGGCTCTCGCGGATGACGTTGACCTTGATCTGGCCGGGGTAATCCAGCGTATCCTCGATCTTTTTGGCGATGGCGCGTGCCAGCAGGATGACCTGATCATCACTGATGACGTCGGGCTTGACCAGAATGCGCACCTCGCGGCCTGCCTGTACGGCAAAGGCCTGCTCCACGCCCTCGAAGCTGGAGGAGATCTCCTCCAGATTTTCCAGACGCTTGACGTAGCTTTCCACGTTCTCGCGGCGGGCACCCGGGCGGGCGGCGCTGATGGCGTCGGCAGCCTGAATGATGAAGGCCAGCGGAGTCTTGGGCTCCACGTCGCCGTGGTGTGCCTCAATGGCGTGGATGATCTGGGTGTTCTCCTTGTACTTGCGGCAGATGTCCACGCCGATCTGGACGTGGCTGCCCTCGATCTCGTGATCCAGTGCCTTGCCGATATCATGCAGCAGACCGGCGCGGCGTGCCATGGTAACGTTCACGCCCATCTCGCCTGCCAGCAGACCGGCCACCCAAGCCACTTCCATGCTGTGGGTCAGGGCGTTCTGACCAAAGCTGGTGCGGTACTTCAGCCGACCGATCAGCTTGATCAGGTCGGGGTGCAGGCCGTGGATGCCCAGCTCCATCACCGCACGTTCGCCCTCGCGCTTCATCTGCAGTTCCAGATCGTGGCGGCACTTTTCCACCGTCTCCTCGATGCGGGCGGGGTGGATACGGCCATCGCCGATCAGGCGCTCCAGCGTCATGCGGGCCACCTCGCGGCGGGTCTGGTCGAAGGAGGACAGGGTGATGGCCTCCGGGGTATCGTCGATGATCAGATCCACGCCGGTAGCGGTCTCCAGTGCGCGGATGTTGCGGCCCTCGCGGCCGATGATGCGGCCCTTCATCTCATCGCTGGGCAGCGGCACCACACTGACGGTGGTCTCGCTGCAATGGTCGGCAGCGCAGCGGCTGACGGCCTGTCCGATAAGGTTGCGGGCGATGTTATCGCAGTTTTCCTTCAGGTCGGTCTCGTAGGCGGCAACGCGCACGGCCTTTTCGTGGGTCAGCTCCTCGTCCACCTTATGCAGCAGCACCTCGCGGGCGTCCTCCTGGCTCAGACCGGCCAGCGTTTCCAGACGCTCCATCTCCTTGGCGCGCAGAGCATCGATCTCTGCCAGACGCTCCTCGGCCTCGGCAGCGCGCTTTTTCAGCTCTTCTTCCTTCTTTTCCAGCGCCTCGGTCTTGCGGTCCAGCGCTGTTTCCTTCTGGTCGATGCGGTTCTCCTGACGGCTGATCTCCGCACGGCGCTGCTTGATCTCCTTGTCGGCCTCTGCCTTCTGGGCATCGACCTCGGCTTTCAGACGGAAAGCCTCGTCCTTTGCTTCCAGAACCGCTTCCTTGCGCTTCTGGTCGGCGGTCTTGATCGCCTCGTTCACCAGCCGGGTAGCCTCGGCCTCGGCGCTGCCGATCTGGGCTTCGGCAGTCTTTTTACGGTTGTTGTAACCAATAAAATAGCCCGCAGCCACGCCGACAACAGCAACGATCAAGGCCACGATCACTCCGATCGCGGTCATTGCGTTCACTCTCCTTTGTTTCAATTCAATGCAAAATTAAAAGCAGGAGACGCTGCGCAGCAGGACACGGGCAATGATATAGAAAGAGCTTTCAATGCAAAAAGTGACACCAAAACCATACGCACCACCCAAAACCGGCGGCACGGGCAAAAGCATACGGCTTTTCTCTTTACGGTTCCATTTTATATCAAACAGGCACGCTATGCCTGAAACGGGTACAGGGTCACACAGAAGCCTGCGTACAGCGTCTTTGATTCCATACTACTAAATATAGTACGAAACATTTGCCCGCTTGTCAAGAGGAAAACCCTGCCCGCAGAACATTTTGTGCAGAAAAACAAAAATAAGATGGCTGCGGCAGGCACCCCCTCAGTCATCGCTGCGCGATGACTGAGGGGGTGCTCTCCTTCAAACCAAAAAGGCTGCCCCGGAGAACGGAGCAGCCCTTCTGGTTTATGATGAAAAGAAGAAAATGAAGGAGAATAGCTTATTATTTGGCGGCTTTTTCGCCCTCCGGGAAGATGATCTTATTCACAAAGAAGAAGATCACCATGGAGATGCCGCCGTTGAGCACGGTGGTGCCGATGTTGTAGATGAAGTCCGGTACCAGCAGGCCTGCCACCGCCACCCAGATGCAGTTGATGGAGTTGACGATGCAGGTGATGATGCAGAAGGCCAGCACATACCAGCCGATCTGCTTTGCCAGATTGCCCTTGCTGCGGAACACAAAATTGCGCTGGATGGGGAAGTTGATGCACTCGCCGATGACCATGGCGATCATGTAGGCGCAAAAGTAGGGCAGACCGCCGTGGGCGGCATCGTAGCCGAGGATGTTCCACTTGAAGGTCTCGCCGAACAGGGTGATGTCGATGCCCGGCCAGCCGAAATCCACCACCGGCAGGCTTGCAAAGGCCTTGGGCAGAAATTGCAGCAGCAGGTACTTGAACACCGTGATGAGGTTGGACACGATGACGAACAGGCCGCCCTCGCGCACCCACTTGGCAGCGGCGGGGTGCTTTGCCGCGAAGTTATTCCAGAAATTCATAGCCTGCTTCCTTTCAGCTGTTTTTCAAGCGCTCTTCCATGCGGCTGTTCAGCACGAGGTTCTTCACGGCCTCCACGATCACCCGCACAAGGCCGATGATCCAGAAGCCCTGCAGCTCCATCACGATGCCGTCCACCATGCCCATGCTGATAGCGCCGTTGGTCATTTTGGCCAGCGCCCGCAGAGGCATATTGTACTGGAACAGGATGTTCAGGTCGGGCTTGCCCTTTTTGATGCTGCGGCGCAGCAGGGTGCCCAGCACGGCAGCCGCCAGCCAGCCGATGGGGCTGCGTCCGTGCCCCATCTCGCCCAGCGTCATGTTGCGGTCGATGTGCACCTTGTTCTCCGGGATGGGACGGCCCAGCAGCGCCTCAAACTCCGCGTCCGGCACGTTCTGCACCTGTGCGGTGCGGTAATGCTCCAGATTTTTGCCTGCGTAGGGGTCGGGTGCGCCGGTGCCCGCCACCGTGACGGCGGCAGTCAAGCGGATATCGACGCTGGAAGCGCCCACCAGCAGCTGATAGCTGCCGCCCTCCACCTCCCAGCGGTCGGTCTTGACGTTCCAGTAGCGGAACGCCTTATCGTCCAGCGGGATGGTGACGGTCTTGCTCTCTCCGGCTTCCAGCTGCACCTTGGCAAAGCCCTTCAGCTCCTTGACGGGGCGGAAAACTTTTGCATCCGGCTTTGCCACATACAGCTGCACCACCTCGGCACCTGCACAGCTGCCGGTGTTGGTGACAGTCAGGGTCACGCCCTTTTCGTCTGCTTTCAGGTCACTGTATGCAAAGCTGGTATAGCTCAGGCCGTAGCCGAAGGGGAAGGCGGTGGGCACACCGGCGGTGTCGTAGTAGCGGTAGCCCACATACAGACCCTCGCGGTACTCCACAGTGGGGCCGTCACCGCCGAAATGCGCTTTTGCGGGGGGGTCGGCGTAGCTGCGCGCCCAAGTCTCCGCCAGCTTACCGCAGGGGTTCTGCGCGCCGGTGAGCACCTCGACCAGTGCGCCTGCACCGGCCTGACCGCCCAGACAGCCGTAGACCAGCGCCTTGCAGTCCTTGACCCAATCGCTTTCCAGCGAGGAGCCTGCACTCAGCAGCACCACCACGTTGGGGTTTGCCGCCGCCACAGCTGCCAGCAGTTCCAGCTGGTTCTCTGCCAGCTTCATGTCGGCGCGGTCGATGCCCTCGCTCTCCTTGATTTCATCCAGACCCATGCATAGCAGCACCACATTGGCGTTCTTTGCCAGCCGCACCGCCTCGGCTTTCAGTGCCTCATCGGGCTTGCCCTGCCGGTCAAAGCCCTTGGCGTAGCCGACGCTGTTCAGGCCGCTCTCGGCAAGGCAGTCCAAGAAGGAATCCACCTTGATGGAGTTGACGGCGCTGGAACCTGCACCCTGATAGCGGGGCGTCTGGGCAAAGTCGCCGATGACCGCCACCTTTTCCCCCTTTGCAAGGGGCAGCAGGCTGTTTTCGTTCTTCAGCAGCACGATGCTCTGGGCAGCAGCCCGGCGTGCCAGTGCGTGGTGGGCGTCGGCATCGAACTTGCCGGGTGCGGCGTCCACCGCCGCCTTGGTGGTAAACACCAGTTCCAGCAGCTCCTCCAGCCGGGCGTCCACGTCCGCTTCGGTGATCTTGCCGGTCTGCACTGCCTTCATCAGCTCCCGGATGGCGTCCCCGCCGGGGGCGGGCATTTCCAGCGTAGAACCGTTCTTTACGCCCAAGGCGTGGTCGTTGCTGCCGCCCCAGTCGGTGACCACTGCGCCGTCAAAGCCCCAGTCCCTGCGCAGGATATCCATGAGCAGGTGGGCGTTCTCGTTGGCGTAGGTGCCGTTGACAAGGTTATAGGCGGACATGATGGTCTTGGGCTGCGCCTCCTTGACCACCATCTCGAAGCCGGTCAGGTAAATTTCCCGCAGGGTGCGCTCGTCCACGATGGAATCCGAGGCCATGCGGCGCAGCTCCTGACTGTTCACGGCAAAGTGCTTGGGGCAGGCGGCAATGCCGTTTTTCTGGATGCCGCGGACGTAGGCCGCCGCCATCTTACCGGCAAGGTAGGGATCCTCCGAGAAATACTCGAAGTTGCGGCCGCACAGCGGGCTGCGCTTGATGTTCAGGCCGGGGCCCAGCAGCACCGACACGCCCTGTGCCGCTGCCTCTTCGCCCATGGCTGCGCCCACAGCCTCGCCCAGTGCCGGGTCCCAGCTGTTGGCCACGGTGGCCGAGGTGGGGAAGCAGGTGGCGGGCACACTGGGGTTCAGGCCCAGATGGTCAGCCGCACCCGCCTGCTTGCGCACGCCGTTGGGGCCGTCCGACAGGGTAATGGCCGGGATGCCCTTGCCCGGCAGCGCCCGGGTGGTGAACACCGTGCCGCCGCTCAGCAGGGCGCATTTTTGTTCCAGATCCAGGCTGTTGATGATATCTGTGTGTTTCATGGGTCTCTCCTGACAATCAAAAAAAGGGGGCGGGCGTTTGCCCGCCGCCCCTTCTGTTCCTATGTGTTGATCAGACGGTTTTTACGTCCTCTTTCTTTTTACGGAAGCGGAGGATCGTCAGAACGGCCAGAACCGCGATCAGACCGCCGCAGACACCATCCACTGCGTAGATGACCTTCTGGTAAGGCTCGACCTTTGCCAGATAACGGCTGCCCGGCATACCGCCGTTCATTGCCTTGGAGTTTGCAATGGTGTACAGGATGTTGTGAACTGCCTCACGGCCATAGTGATAATCCGAAACATCATTCTTATTGAAGGTATAACGTGCGCCGGTGGGCAGGTTGGTCAGCTTGCCGTCTGCACCGGCCTGGATCATCTGGCCAGCGTCCATAAAGACACCGGTGTTTGCGTTGTCGGTGATGATAAAGCCGTGGAAGCCCCACTCGTTGCGCAGCAGGCCGGTGATCATGTTGTAGTTGCCGCCGGCCCAGGTATAGCCAACGCGGTTGAAGGAGGTCATGATGCCGGTGACGGACGGGATCTCGGTGGTGGCATTGCTGTAAGTGCCGTCGCCGTTGTCCTTTGCATAGTTCATCTCGACCTTATCAGACTTGACGCACATCTCAAAGGGCTTGAGGTAGATCTCGCGGGCCGCCTGCTCGTTCAGGAAGGTCGCAATGCTGTACTGGCCTTCACGGTCGCCGCGGTGGTCCTCCTGATCGTTGATGGCGTAATGCTTGACAAAGACATACATACCGCGGGAGGCGACACCCTCACACTCGAGGGAAGCAATGTGACCGCCGATGAACGGATCCTCGGAGTAATACTCGCTGTTGCGGCCGGAGAATGCAGTGCGGTGCATGTTGACTGCCGGTGCATACCAGCCATCGACATCCAGATAGTAGGACTCGTCGCCAATGTTCTCGCCGTAGTGAGTGGCCAGATCATCGTTGTAGGTCTGTGCCAGAACGATCACGCCGCAGTGCGTGATGTTGCCCTTGAAGTAGAGGTTGCCGCTTGCATCAAAGCCGTAGTTGACCAGGCCGGTGGCAGTGTCGCGGTCGGTCGTGGAGGGCTTATCCACCGACTTGATGGCTGCCGTGCCATAGCCGGACTGCGTGATCAGGGTCTGATAATCGCTGGGGGTCAGCTGGTCGAGCAGTGCGTCCCACTTTTCATCATCGTAATCCAGACCGCGCATATCGATCAGACCCAGACCGTTGTCCTTGCCGTAAACGATCTCATCGGTCAGGGTGGAGAAGTCGGTGGGGTTCAGGGAATCAAAAGAATCCAGCTTTGCAAGGTCCTCCTTGCTGATCGTCTTGCGGTAGGTATAGGATGCAGCCTTGCCGCTGGCATCGGTACCATTGATGGGGTTGCCCCAGGTGCTGATCTGGTCGCTGACCTCGCCGTCAACGGTCGGCCAGGTGCCAGTCCAGTCACTGCGGGAGAGATACTGCAGCCCGCCGTTTGCATGATCCAGCTGGTTGGTGACCTCCACGCCGGTGGTGGTGTCGTTCTTATAGGTCGTGGTATCCACGGTGCCGTTGGCCGGGGTGTAGATTTCAACAAAAGCAGTGTCGCCATCCGCGGTCATACCGTCTGCCACGCTCTTTCCCTTGGCAGAGAGGATGTTGTTGACCGCTTCGTGTGCGTTTTTAGCCGCAGTGATATAGTAATCACCTGCGTCCAGAATGTAGGTCTTGGCATTGACGTAGTCGTAGGACTTCAGCTGTTCCTGGTCGAAGGTGACCGTCACGGTCTCGCTTGCACCGGGAGCCAGCTCCGAGGTCTTGGCGTAACCGACCAGTTCAACGGCAGCCTTTTCCACCTTGTTGGCCTTGTCATAATCGGTGTAAGGGCTCTGTGCGTAGACTTCCACAACGTCCTTGCCTGCAACAGAACCGGTGTTGGTGACCTTGACCGTCACGGTGCAGGTATCGCCATCCCAGCTGGTGTTGTAATCCGACCAGTCAAAGGTGGTGTAGGACAGGCCGTAGCCGAAGGGGTACATCACAGCATCGTCGTAGTTGTAATCGCCCGCATTGCCCTGACCGAGGACTTTATCCTCGTAACGGGTCTCGTAGTAGCGGTAGCCAACATAGATGCCCTCTTTGTAGCTGACGTAGTTGTACTTGGTGAGGTTGCCATTCTCATCGTAGTAGGCAAAGTCGCCGAAGTTCTGCGCCGCCGGGCTGTTCATGGCATCCACTTCATAGGTATCCACGGTGCGGCCGGAAGGATTGACCTTGCCGGAGAAGATCTCAGCCAGAGAGCACAGGCCGTAGTCGCCCATGGCAGGAGCCGAGATGACCGTGTGGATGCTGGGATAATCCTCCACCCAGCTCAGATCGACCGCTGCACTGGAGTTGAGCAGCAGCACGACATCGTCAAAGTTGTCGTTCAGATACTGCAGGATCTCCAGTTCCGTAGAATCCGGCTCCAGATAAGTCTTGGTCTTGTCCTCTTCCACATCGGTGTGGTTGTACATGGAGCGGGGCATATCACGGCCTTCGCCCGCCACACGGCTGAACACAAAAACAGGAACCGTATTCTTCATGGAATCGGTCAGACCCGGCTCTGCTTTCATAACAGACAAGGGGCATTCGTTGATGGAAAAGTCCTCGTCATCACCGTAGGAAACGGAACCAACGCCCAGACCGTAATCCTTGCCGTTGCCTTCGGAATAGAATTTCCAGAGGTCCTCGTTGACACCGAACCCGGCATCTTCAAAGGCCGTTTTCATATCGACTTTGTTGCCGCCGATGTAGCTGACTGCCGAATGGCTGACAAAACTGAAGGTGGTATCCGTGCTGTACGGCATTCTGCCTTCATCGTTCTTCAGCAGGACGATGCCCTCTGCTGCAATCTGCTTGTTCAGGGCGATCTCATCCTCAACCAGCGCATCCTCTGTGTCAAAGCCGGGCTTGCCGTATTCCATATTAATGCCTTCGGTCTTTGCCTTGCTGTTGTCGATGCCTCCGCTCTTCAGGCCCAAAATGCTCTGCACGCTGCTGGCGTTGGGCGGGATCAGCACATTGGCCGCAACTATACCGCCCGCCAATGCGACACACAACACACCCGAAACGGCAGTTTTGATGATCTTGCCCATCATCTTACCGTCCTTCTTTTTCTGTGCCATAACTGTTAACTCCTTCTCTTTTGTGTACACGACCCGGTTCATGGCTGTTCTCAGGAGTGCGTCCACTCCTTTGCTTGATGTCATTTTATCATATAAACCGCAAAACGAACCGTTCGCCGCACAATCTGTCGTTTTGGACACACAGTTTGCAAAAGTTACAATAAATTTTCAATTTTTATTGTGCTAATACACAAATACTGCAACATTGTATTTGTGCACCTTGCCAGACAACAAAAAACGGCAGGGGATACCTGCCGTAAAAAATCTATTCTTTTGGGGACAGCGGGAACAGGATCCGCAGGGTGCACCAGTTGTTTTCCCAGTGCAGCGTCATGCTGCCGCCGTGCTGCCCGACGGTGGTGCGGACGCTTTTCAGGTCCGACCCCTGCTTTGGCAGACCGTCCGCATCCAGTGCGGGGGCGGCCTCTGTATAGTGCTCGAACCGCAGCATGGCAAAGCCGCCCTGACTGTACACCGCCACCTTGATGAGCCGCTTTTCGGGGTCCGGCTCGGCGCGGACGGCGGCAATAGCGTTGTCCAGCGCCACGCCCACGATGGTGCACAGCTCCCGGATGGTGAGAAAGCCCAGCATCCTGCCGTCTGCTACGCTGGTGATGGTGATATTCTCCTGCTGGCATTCCATGGTCTTGGCGGTGAGCAGGGTATCCAGCACCGGGTTGCCGGTCTTGTTCTCGGCCTCGTACTGGCGGATGTTCTGCTCCATGGCGGCAATGGCAGCGTTCTGCTTGGTCTGGTCCTGCTCCTCCCGGATGCGGGCAAGCTGGACTTTCAGCTCATGGTACCGCCGGTTGATGAGGTTGATGCCCTCCTTGCTGCGCTTGTACTGCTCGTACTGGCGGTGCAGTACCTCGTCCATGGCGGCAAGCTCACTGTGCAAAGCGTTCTCCTGCAGCTGCTCGTGCTGCACAGATAAGATCAGCACGCCGGAAAAATCCACCAGTGTGCGGATGGAAAAAATGCTCATGTTGATCTCGCTGCCGGGCAGAAAGCCCAGATTGCTCACCGCAAAGGCGGTCAGCGCCAGCATGACCGCTGTCAGGGCGGCGCTGCCGCCGATCTGTAAGTGCCCGGCGGGCTGGGGACGGCGGTGCTGCAGATAGCACATGATGCCGAACAGCGTCCCATACACCAGCGCCAGCAACAGCAAAGAAAGCGGCTCCCATGGGCCGCGGGCGGGCCAGAGGGCGCAGTGCAGCTGCCACTCCACGCTGGCGGCAAGCTCTGCCAGAATAAACGCCCGTGCGCAGTGATACCCGGCTTCCAGCAGAGTAATGCTCCACACGCCCCATAAATATAAGTAAGAAAACCCGATGGCCGTTACCATGCAGGGGATCCAGAGCCCGCCGGGCACATCGCCCGTCAGTCCCAGAAAGGCCGACAGCACCGCCGCCCACAGCAGGGTGATGCCCCCGGTGACCGCCTTGGAAAAGCGGGGCGCAAGCGCCGGGGTGAACAGCAGCACCGCCAGACACTCGGCAAGGGCGGTGTACAGCCGGGGGATATCCGGCAGCGCGGTCATGAGCCTTCACCTCCGATGTAGTCGGTCAGTGCGGCAAGAAAAGCCTTACGCTTGGGGCGGCTGACCTGCAGCTCGCAGGGGCCCACCTGCACGGTGCTCTGCCGCAGCTCCCGCACCTGTGCCAGATTGACAAGGTAGCCGCTGTTGCACCGGGCAAAGGGGCAGTCTGCCAGCTTTTCCTCAAAGGCCTTGAGGGCGCCGGGGGCGGAAAAATCGCCCTCATCGGTGTAAAAGTGCACCCGGTGCCCCTCGCTTTCCAAGTAATAGATGCTTGCGGTGTCCAGCCGGCGCAGCCCGCCCTCCACCGGTACAGTCAGGTAGTGCTTTGCCCGCTTTTCCAGCCGGGCAACCGCCTTGAGCAGCTGCTGCGAAAAGGCAAAGTAGGGCACCGGCTTCAGCACATAGTCCAGCGCTCCCACCGAGTAGCCCCGGATGGCGTACTGCGCCATATTGGTGATGAAGATCAGGATGACGTCTGCATCCATCTGCCGGATGCGCTCTGCCGTGGTCATGCCGTCCAGATGCTTCATCTCCACATCCAGAAAAATAATGTCGTAGACCGCGCGGTAATCCTCCAGAATGTCCACGCCGTCCGCAAAGACCGTCACTTCAAACTCTGTCCCGTACTGCCGGGTATACCGCCGGACATACTCCTGCAATACTCCCTGCACCTCCGCGTCGTCCTCTACGATCGCCACCCGGATCATGGCCGCACCTCCCTTACCACACCTTTGTGGAACTGTTACGGCTCTATTATAGCGCAATCACGGCAGGTTTGCCAAGGGGCACTCCGCAACAAAGGGCAGGGCAGCCCACAGTTGACCACCGTGGACGTGAACCCCTACCAGCTGGGCATGGAGGCTGCCAGCCAGACCATCAACCACATCGAGAACCCGAACCTTCTGGCCACAAAGATCATCGTGCCGCACAAGCTCATTCCCCGGGAGAGCTGCTGCCCGCCGGAGGAGCAGCGCTAGGAAGTGCTTTTTCAGCAATACAGTGTCCGCTTCCGGGCGCTGCCGCGCAGCGCTTGATCTACTGCCCCCAGAGTAGACAGCGTAAAAAACGCTGCATCCTCCGGGGGGATTTTTATGCCCAAAAGGCACAAAAGAATGCCCGCCCACCTGTGGAAAACCACGGTGAGCGGGCATTTTATGGTTTATCGTTTACGCGCTGTAAAAGCCTTCAGAGGGCGGTGGGCTGGGGTACCAGCCGGAAGAGCATTACGGGCAGCGCGCTGTTTGCAAAATCCAGCGTATAGATGAGCTTTCCGCGCTCTGTTTCAAACGGCATCTCCGTCTGTGTGCCGTCCGGGGCAATGCGCACAAGCGTTTTGCCCTCCAGCAGTCCGGCGGGCAGCGCGAGCCTTACCCGACCGGTGGGCTGCGTCAGGCTGCCTGCGGTTTCAAAGGCCACACTCAGGTATTCCCCATTCGTCCGTGCGGTCACATCCTCCGCAGAAAGGCTGCCGCTGATAGTCCACGCCGTTGCCGCTTCGATCATTTCCAGCTGCGCGGCGTTTTCTGCCTGCCCGCACACGGGGCAGAAGGTCAGGGTTTCACCTTCCGCAGTGCGGAAAGTAAACTTCCGGCAATCGGTGCTGCCAGTGTGCGCACAGCCATCTCGCAGACAACTGGCGCTCTGAGAGCCGGTTCCGTTCGGGGACCATGCACCGAACTGATGCCCCAGCTGATCGGTCGGGTCTGCGGTGTAGCTGTCTTTGCAGCGGGTGCAGGTAAAAACAGTATAGCCGTCCGTTTCACAGGTAGGCTCTACGGTAACAGCCTGATAATCATGGTTCAGCGCGGGCAGCTCTGTGCGGGTGGTATGGTCGCAGCGGGAGCAGGTTTCGTAGGCGTCCCAGCCCTTTTCCGTACAGGTGGGGGCTTTTGCTTCGTGCTGCTCCAAATCATGATTCAGCGCGGGCAGCTCTTTGCGGGTGGTATAGTCGCAGCCGAAGCGGGAGCAGGTTTCGTAGGCATCCCAGCCGATTTCCGTACAGGTGGGGGCTTTTGCTGCGTGCTGCTCCAAATCATGATTCAGTGCGGGCAGCTCTTTGCGGGTGGTATAGTCGCAGCGGGAGCAGGTTTCGTAAGCATCCCAGCCGGGTTCCGTACAGGTAGGAGCTTTTGCTGCGTGCTGCTCCAAATCATGATTCAGTGCGGGCAGCTCTTTGCGGGTGGTATAGTCGCAGCGGGAGCAGGTTTCGTAAGCATCCCAGCCGATTTCCGTACAGGTAGGGGCTTTTGCTGCGTGCTGCTCCAAATCATGGTTCAGTGCGGGCAGCTCCTGATAGGTGGTGGTATAGTTACAACGGGAGCAGGCTTCGTAAGCGTTCCAGCCGATTTCCGTACAGCTGGGGGCTTTTGCATCGTGATGCACCAAATCGTGATTATTTGGGTCTTTTTCGCCGTATTCCGCGCCGCATTTTTCGCAGGTTTTGCCTTTGGTGCAGGTGGGCGTTTCGGTACCGCCGGTATGTACCTTTAAATACGAAACATTGCCATCGTTGTGGCAGTTCTGGCATTCAGTTACATAAACCCTATGACTGTTCGAATCATATTTTCTGTATCCGAGGATCTCACGTGTCTCCGTACTCCCACAGTTTTTGCAGCGCACCGTGGTTGTTTCTGCCGCCGCTTTTAACACGATCCCCGGTATCAGGCACACCATTGCCAGCACCGTCAAACACCGGATCAGCCATTTTTTCATGTTACTCCCTCCTTGTCATCAAACCTTGTTATCCTTTCAGATCAAACTGCACGGACAGCGATGCAAGCACGGCATCTACCACCTTCCGCGCCTGGGCAAGCATATCGATCTCCGCCACAAAAGCGATGACCTGCTCGCGCTCCTGCGCGGGGACCTGCAGCGCACTCAGACTCATACTCAGATAGCGCCGTATTTTGCGCTCCAGTGTAAAGTAGGGGTCGCACCGCCGTGCCATGTAGCCGCGCATCATGCCAGCCGTGCCCAGCTCCATCTCGTAGAAATCGCACTCGGCGCACCCGGGCAGGTACGCGCTGAACGCCGCCTGCAGCTCGGCCGTGGTGCTGCGGTGGATGATCTCCGCCGTGGCGGGGAAGGTGTACGCTTCCACATAGATATCCCGCAGATTCTCGCTCAGCTCGGTCACCGCCAGCTGCAAAGCCGTCTCCACCGCGTAGAGGTACACCGGCGAGGGGGCGTTTGCCGCCAGCGGCCTTACCGCGCCGAACTGCCTGCTGAACATCATGCCGATCAGCTCGGTCAGCACACCGTCCTTGGTGCGGAAAATATTCTGGAACGACCCGGCGGAAACATCTGCTTCCTTTAAAATTTCTGCCACCTTGGTGTTCGTGTAGCCTTTTTCCAGAAAAAGCCGGACACAGGCGGTCAGGATCCGCCGTTTTGCTTCTTTGCTGTCGTATCTGCGCGCCATTGGAAATCATCCTTTTCTATAATTGGTCTCTGACCCAATTATATATTGATTTGAAAATTGTGTCAAGTAAACTTTTAAGGCCGTATTTTGGGCAGTTTGACGAGGGAGAGCTTTCTGCGGGTGCGCATCCGGGCAAAACAAAGCGCAATGGACATTGCTGTTATCCGCTGCCGCAGCCAGACAGTTCGCGGCAGCAAAAAAGAGGCCACCGATCGGGGTGACCTCTTTTCAGCGTATTTTCAGCGTAAATCCCGCAGCAGGCGAACCCACCATCTCCATGACGGCTCTTTTGGAGTTGCTCTTTGCGTAAGATTGCAAGATAAATCTTATTTCTGACAGAAAGAGCCGGACCCGTGCAACGAGTCCGGCCCTTTCTGTGCTTTGGTTGGATCTTAAGCAAAGTTATGGTAAATGAAGAAGTTGGCTTTGGGAGTTTACAGCAGGCTCAGTGCTTCCTCGTCTGCCACAAGGATGCAGTCCGGATGCAGCTGCAGGATGCTGCCGGGGCAGGCAGGGGTCACAGGGCCGGTCACGGCGTCCTTGACGGCCTGTGCCTTGGCTTTACCGTTGGCTACCACCAGCACCTTGCGTGCCTGCATGATGGTCTTGATGCCCATGGTGTATGCCTGTTTGGGGACAAGGGCCTCGTTGCCGTCAAAGAAGCGCTTGTTGGCTTCGATGGTAGTGGGCGCAAGGTCGATGCAGTGGGTCTCCAGCTCAAAGGCTTCGCCCGGCTCATTGAAGCCGATATGACCATTGGGGCCGATGCCCAGCAGCTGCAGGTCGATGCCGCCCAGCTTGTGGATGATACCGTTGTAACGGGCACACTCGGCGGCAGTGTCCAGATTGGTGCCGTCCGGCAGGTTGGTCTTGGCCGGGTCGATATTCACCTTGCTGAACAGGTTCTCATTCATGAAATACCAGTAGCTCTGGGGATGCTCCTTGGGCAGGCCGCGGTACTCGTCCAGATTGACAGTAGTGACCTCGGAGAAATCCAAATCGCCTTTGTTGTACCAGTCCACCAGTTGGGCATAAGTGCCCACCGGGGTGCCGCCGGTGGCAAGACCCAGTACACAGTCCGGCTTCATGATGACCTGTGCGGAGATGATGTTGGCCGCTTTGCGGGACATATCCTGATAATCTTTTGCGCGGATGATCTTCATAATAACGCTCCTTTTATAGTACTGTTACGCCTGCGTTCCGGCAGGCCTGTAAAAATTCTACGGGCAGCTTTCCGTCCGAGATCACAATATCAATATCGGACAGCTCGCAGATGTGGAATGTGCTTTTCAGTCCGATCTTGGAGGAATCCAGCAGCACGGCTTTCTGCTCACAGCGGCGGAGCACGGTCTGCTTGAGCCGTGCTTCATCCTCCACGCCGCAGGTAAAACCGGTTTCCGGGCTGTAACTGGTCACGCCCAGCAGCAGCAGATCAAAGTTGATGCCCTCCATCGTCTGGATGCTCTGTGCACCGCAGACGCTCAGGCTGAACCGGTTCAGGCTGCCGCCCGGCAGGGACACATGGGGCTTTTCCAGCTTTGCCAGCTCCATGGCGCAGCTCAGGCCGCTGGTGTAGATGAGCATGGGCTGATCCGGGATGCACCGGGCCACTGCTGTGGCGGTGCTGCCGGAATCCAGAAACAGGGTGGTGTTGGGGCGCAGCAGAGCAGCGGCTTTTTCGGCAATGATCTGCTTTGCTTCGGCATTGCGGGCGGAACGGCGGCTCAGCAGGTCGTCTGTACCTACCACCTGCTCCACCGACTTGACACCGCCATGCACCCGCACCACACGGCGGGCTTCATCCAGTGCTTTCAGGTCGGTGCGCAGGGTCATTTCCGAAACGGAAGGGAAAGCTTCCTTGAGCTGGGCAAAGCTAATGCTGCCTTTGCGGTTCACCAGCTCCACGATTTGATTGCGGCGTTGTTCCATGGGGGATTCCTCCTGTCTGCGTTTGTCCTGTCCCATGGCACGTTCTGCTTAGTCCTCCGGGTTGAAGTTTGCCAGCAGATATTCCTCTGCTTCCGGGCACCACAGGCCGTTGTGGGCATCCACGATGTCAGCCAGTGCGGTATAGCGGGGGTCGTTGTCCTGTTCGCCCTTGGCACGCAGATCGGTCAGGGCGATGAGGGGCATGGTCAGGTGGGTGTAGATCAGCTTTTTGCCGCCGGGGATCTTGGGCAGGTTGAGGGTGGTCTCGGCAGCGGCGTTCAGACCGCCGATGTGGGTGACCATCACAGCCGGGTCGATGCGCTTAGCGGCGGTCAGTTCCAGCGACTCGATCATGTCGGCGGTATTACCGCCGGTGGTGCCCATGACATGGGTAGAATTGTAGTGCACATCGTAGAAGTTCATCTTGGCGCTGAACTGCTTGTCGGTGGGGCCTGCAAAGAAGTTCAGGCAGCCGTCACGACCCAGCACAGCACTGGACAGCTCCACCACCGGCGCGATGGGGGCGTAGCAGAACACATCATCAAAGCCGGTACCACCGGTCAGCTCCCGCAGCTCGGCAGCGGGGTCTGCCATGTTGGCGGTGTTGACGAAGTACAGGTCGATGCCGTCCTTCTCCTTGACCTCCTTCGGGGGGAAGAGGGACTCCGCACGGGCCAGACGATCCTCGTTGATATCGGTGACCACCACCATGCCGGGGCGCACATCACGGTGCAGTGCGTAGGTCAGAGCACCCAGACCCATGGGGCCTGCACCGGCCAGAATCGCCAGCTTGCCACCCTTCTTGATGCCCATATCGTGATGGTACACACCCATCTTGGTGTGGTAGGCGGCGTTGAAAGCACCGATGGAGCAGCTCATAGGCTCGGCCAGAGAAGCCTCGTAGTAAGCACGGCCCTTGTACTCCAGCAGGCAGCCCAGTTCCATGACCTCGGCAGGGATGATGCAGTAGGTGGCGTCGCCGCCGAAGAACTCGTAGGAGTAGCCGGGGCTCCACATGGTGCCCTTGTAGTTCAGGGCGGGCTGCAGGGTGAACTTCATGCCGGGCTTGAACTTGTCCTGATGCGCCTTGCCCACCTTGACGATATCACCGGCGAACTCGTGACCCATGATGGCGGGGTGCTCGGCTACATCCGGATGCACACGCTTGTGAGCAGTGCCTCCATCAGCCGGGGCGTTTCGATCAGCTGCCCGCTGACATTCTGCATGACCTCCACCGGGACGCCGTTCCCGTCGTCCGGAGCCAGCAGCACCAGTGCCCCCAGCACGATGCGCCCCGGCTCATAGACCGGCGGCTGTGCCTGCAGATAGCCCAAGCGGCAGTCCTTTACCGCACTTGTCCTGCAATGGAGCAGCAGGGCATACAGGGATTTGATGTAGGTATCGCCCAGCGTTTCACGGCGGCGAAGCTGCTGCTCCACCAGCCGGGCGTCCGCTTCCTGCGGGCAGAACAGCTGCGCCGCTGCATGGATGAGGGCAGCGCGGCTGCCGGGAGCCTTGACGGGCTGGATGGTCAGATATTCCAGCAGCCCGGTCATGGACCGGGTCAGGCGCGCATAATACTGCAGCTTGGAGCCTGCGTGCGGTGCATCCTGCACAGGCTGCACCGCCGGTTCCGGTTCTGCGCGGTTCTGGCTGTACCGCGTGATAGCGTCCTTCAGCACGGCACGATCCGGTTCCAGCAGGGAAGGGCTGATGCACACCGCCGGGTAATCCAGTTCCAGCGGCACGGTGGAGATAATGAAGTCGATTTTTCTCCGACGCAGGTCGGCGGCGTTCAGCTCCCGCACCGAGCAGCACCCCTCCACCTGCAAAGAGGGAAACTCGTTTCCCAGCCGGGAAGCCAGAAAGCGGCTGGAACCCATGCCCAGCGGACAGGCCACTACCACCCGCAGCCGCAGCCGGAACATGGCATTCTGTTCCAGCACTGCACCAAAGTGCATGGCAAGGTAGGCCGCTTCGTCGTCCGAGATGGCGGGCAGGACGAATTGCTGCTGCACCGCATCACAGGCGGCGCGGGTGGCTTTCCACAGGCCGGGGTAGTCGGTGCGGATGGTGTCCAGCTGGGGGTTTTCGGTACGAATGTTCTGCTCCACCCGCAGCAGCATGGGGCGCAGGTGGCAGTACAGGTCATCCCGCAGGGAGGTGTAACCGGAAAGGTCTGTGTGCAGCGCCTTTTCCATTTCCCGGATAAGGGCGGCTTCCAGATTCCGCAACTCCATCTCCTGTGCGCTACCCCAAGGGTCCTCTGCGCCCAGATAGGCGGAGAGATACAGTTCCAGATACTGCGCTTCCTCAGGCGGCAGGGTCAGCCCGAAAGCGCGGTTCAGCGCCGCCACCAGCCGGGCAGCATGATTGCCCGCCGGGCGCAGCCCTCTGGGGGGCGCTGCCCTTGTCGCCGCCCTGCCGCAGCTGCTGAATGGTCAGGGTGCAATGGATCGCCAGCGCCAGAAAACCTGCATCCGGCAGATGGAGCTGTTCTTCCTGTTCAAACTGCTGCAAAACCGCCCAGACCTTTTCGGCCGTTTTTGTATCCAGCAGGGTCGAGAAGATCTCGTTTTCCGGCATCCGTCCGCAGAGCACCTCTGCCAGTTCCTTTTCCGGCATACTGCTGCGCAGCAGGGCAGACACCACCCTCCGGTAGGAAGAAGCATCCCCCTGCAGCCAGACCCCCACGCCGGGGCGGCGGAACATCTCCACCCGGTAGGGGTGTAGCTTGGTCTCAAGTTCATCCAAGTCTGCAGACAGCGTGCTTTCCGAAACGCCAAGCGCCCGTGCCAGTACCGCTGTTTTGCAGGGCTCCTGCTCGCTGAGCAGCCTTGTCAAAAGCTGCTGCCGCCGCTCTGCGCGGGAAAGTTTTTTCCTGTCGCCGCTGTTCAGCTGGGTGCGCAGTGCGTCTCGCCGCTCCGGCGCTTCATCCAGCAGCAGACCCTTGCCGGGATTTCGCACAAAATGCGCCCCGGCAGCCTGCATCCACTGCTCCACAGCGGGCAGCTCCCGCAGCACGGTGCGGCGGCTGACCCCGATGCTTTCAGCCAGCGCCGCCGTGGTGGGCTGCATCTGCGGCTCGGACTACACCATGCTGATGGGCGCCATGGTCATGGGCCCTCTGGCCGGCTGGGTCATCAAGCAATTCGATAAGAAGGTGGAAGGCCATATCCCCGCCGGTTTCGAGATGCTGATCAACAACTTCTCCATCGGCATTCTGGGTATGTTGCTGGCCATCCTCGGCTACTACGTCATCGGCCCGTTCATGACTGCCATCCTCACCGTGCTGACCGCCGGTGTGGACTTCCTTGTGGCGCACAGCCTGCTGCCGCTGGTGTCCATCTTTATTGAGCCTGCCAAGGTATTGTTCCTGAACAACGCCATCAACCACGGCATCTTCAGCCCCATCGGTGCAAGTCAGGCTGCTGAGACCGGTCGTTCCATCATGTATATGCTGGAAGCCAACCCCGGTCCCGGTCTTGGTGTCCTGCTGGCCTACTGCTTCTTCTGCAAGGACGACACCACCCGCCAGTCCGCTCCCGGTGCTGTGATCATCCACCTGCTGGGCGGCATCCACGAGATCTACTTCCCCTACATCCTGATGAACCCCGTGATCATCATCGCCCCCATCGTGGGCAACTTCTGCGCCATCCTGTTCTACTCTATGACCGGTGCAGGTCTGTCCGGTCCTGCTTCTCCCGGTTCCATCATCGCCTACATGGCAATGGCTCCCCGGGATTCCATTCTCACCGTTCTGCTGGGCGTTGTCATCGCCGGTGCAGTCTCCTTTATCCTGTCCTCGGTCATTCTGAAAGCGACCTCCGGTCACACCAAGAGCCTGACCGATGCCCAGAATGAAATGAAGGAGATGAAGGCACAGGCTAAGGGCGAGATTCCTGAGCCTACTGCCGTAAATGTCGGTCAGATCCGCAAGATCGTCTTTGCCTGCGATGCCGGTATGGGTTCCAGCGCCATGGGTGCTACCAAGTTCCACAACCGCATTAAGGCGGAGCGCCCCGACTTGACCGTGACCAACTCCAGCGTGGATACCATCCCCGCCGACGCGGACGTGGTGGTCTGCCAGCGCGTTCTGGCTGACCGTGCCGCCAAGTGCGCCCCGCAGGCACAGCTTGTTACATTGGATAACTTCCTTGCAGATCCGCATCTGGACGCATTGTACAATGCACTGACCTCCACTACCCCGGCACTGGATGCCAAGGCCGAAGCTGCCGCCAATGAGGAGATCGTATCCGACCTGCGCAATGCAGCCGTAGCCCCTCTGGCGGCTGCCGTGACCGAGGCTTCCAAAGCCAACGGTTCCGTGATGAAGATCCAGGCGGAGGACATCCAGCTGGGTCTGCCCTCCGTCACCAAGGAGGAGGCCATCCGTGCCGCCGGTGCGCTGCTGGCAAAGCGCGGCTATGTGGATGACAGTTACGCCGATGCCATGGTGGAGCGCGAAAAGCTGGTGAGCACCTACATGGGCATGGGCGTAGCCATTCCCCACGGCACCAGCCAGAAGAAGGGCACCGTTAAAAAGTCCGGCGTTGTCCTGCTGCAATATCCGCAGGGCGTGGACTTCGGCGATGAAAAAGCCTACCTCGTGTTCGGCATTGCCGGTGTCGGCAACGACCATCTCGACCTGCTGGGCAATGTCTGCGAGATTTTGGAAGACGAGGATGCGCTGGAACAGCTCAAGACCACTTCCGATATGAACTATGTGCTGGAGCACTTACAATAACGATTCCAAAAAGGAGAGATTTTTTATGAAGAGCATCGATATCACCATTCAGGACAAAGAAGGTCTGCACGCCCGTCCCGCCGGTATCCTGAGCAAAGCTGCCAAAGGCTTTGAGAGCAAAGTCACTATGACTAAGAACGGCAAAGTCGCCGACATGAAGAAGATCTTTGCCGTAATGGGTCTGGCCGTGAAGTGCGGCGAGACCGTGACCATCGCCGCCGATGGCCCGGACGAGGATGCCGCCATCGAAGAATTGACCAAGCTGTGCAAGGACGCATGACTTCTCCCTCCGTCTATGACCGTTCTGCATAAATACTGCTGACGCAAAACCGCTCCGGGCAGAACGCTCGGAGCGGTTTTACTGTCAGTATGCGTTTTTCATCACCGTGTTTTCCAGAAAGCTGAAAAACACATCGTATTCATTTGGGGTCAGCATTTTGGGAGAACGCATGATCACAAGATCATGCCCGTGGTTCCCCACATGATAGGGTGGATGAGTGTGAGAATAGGGATTTTCCAAAACCCTCTTGACGAATTTCACATACAGTGGTATTTTTCCTGTAAATCCCACCGTCTTTGTGGATTGGTTTGAAACCACCCACAAAATGTGGTCGTGTTCATTTTGAACACAGGCACAGAAAGTGGTTGGTTATCACCGTGAGACCCACCACTTCCGTGAGGAAAAGTCCACGAAAGAACTTACCTTCCCGCAACACACCCGATTCATTTTGCCGCTTACTTCACCCGACAAAATCCATCGCTGCGCTGCGTGGGCGGTATTTTTCTTTTATGGTCACTTGTCGGGGCGGAGGCCCCTCCATCTTGCTAACGCAAGACCGTTCGGTCGCTCAAAAGCCCCACTGGGGCTTTCATTGCTGCGCAACCGCGGCATTTTGCTTTCCAAAGAACACAAAAAATCCGAACCCTTCTCCTATCGAGAAAAGGTTCGGATTTTCATTATTTGGTGCGATGGAAGGGACTCGAACCCCCGGCCTACTGATTCGTAGCGCACGCCGGGCGATTCCCTCAATTTTTGGAAGTTACGTTTTAACGTCATTTCTTCGCGATATATCGCAGGTTTTGAGCTTCGAGTTTCTGCACCCTTTGTCCGATTTTGCAACGATTTGCACCCT
>ERZ1673703.193-NODE-193-length-84139-cov-17.485752_pt1 | contig 84139 bp, 93 predicted proteins | sample MGYA00580233_ERZ1673703 | MGnify/ENA primary metagenome ERZ1673703 (study PRJEB41218, sample SAMN15661748) | gut metagenome | host: Homo sapiens | place: Canada: London | collected 2015-08-20/2019-03-30 | study: EMG produced TPA metagenomics assembly of... | reverse complement strand
GGTGCGCCGGATGCGTCACTTCTCCTGCCGGTCATATCCCTTTTGGACGGTCATTTACTTGCCAAGGTACTACATGGAACGAAATTACCATGTGCAATTATCATAGCGACTTCTCCTTGACGAAACAATACTTTTACGATACTATGAGTGTAACTGATATAACAGAATTATAAAATTACCATAAGCAAAGGTAGGAAAATAGAATGGAAATGGAATTTGTGCGGCATGAGCCGTGTTATGACCGGATTTTGTTCGTCCTGACGCTGGACAGGAAGAAAATGAAAGAGCGGATTTTAATTGGGGAAGAATTACAGGTGCGCTTTCGATTACAGGGGGATATGGATGCGGATGTGCTGTGCGATACAACACGCCCGCTTGGAACGTTCCTTGCAGAGTTTGAACATGACCCTGACGGGGAATGGAACCGCTTTGGCCTGGCTCCGCTGAGGGATGCCCTGCACTCAAACCGCTGGAAGCAGCCAGCCTTAGAGCAGGCCGCAGGGGAATTTCTGAAAACAAAGTTTGATACCGGCGATCCGCTGCGGATGTATGCTGCGTTCCGTATCTGGAATGGCTATCTGCTGGCAAGGGAACCGGCGAAACGTGCGGAAGCCTGTGACCGCTTCATGGATAAAATGAGTCACTTTACCATGACCTTTCAGCAGAGAAGCCCGCTTCAATTTGACAGCGATACCGGTAGGCCGCAGCCGTTCCATATTTCCAGCCGGATATTCGGCTCCGTACCGGCAGCGGAAACACGGCTTGACCTTTGGTATCCGGACAACCGGCGTACGACAGAATGTGTCGCGGCCTATACCACGTTCTATCCGCTGATAACCTACTATCTGAACCGGCTGAATGATTGGGGGTTGTGCTTCCGAAAATGCAAAGTCTGTGGACATATCTTCCTCGCAAAAAGCCAGCGGTACGAACTGTGCAACGACAAATGCAGAAAGAAGCAGGCACTTCAAAACAAGAGGGAGTTTGACGAGAGGGCAAGAGAAAACAACTACGATTTGCTCTACAAAAACGAGTGCCAGAACTGGCGCAACAAGATCAACAAGGCAAAAAGGACAGCGGGCTTCCCGGCTGACCGGCTGGAAGAAATGCTGACCGCTTTTGAAGCGTTCAAGAAAGAAGCGTTGCAGAGAAAACGGGCTGTAAAAGAAAGAACAGCCAGCCCGAAAGAATTTACGGACTGGTTGTATCAGCAGAGTAGTATTATTGTAGAATTGGCCGAGAAATCCTCTTGAAATCCCTTGCTTTATTTCGCTCAAACGAATATAATTATATCAGTTTTCAAAATCCAAAATACAGGTTCGAGGTGCCGCAAGTGAATGGGTATATAACAGTTCAGGAAGCTGCTGAAAAATGGGGCGTAACGCCGCGTCAAGTTCAAATTCTTTGTAAAGAGAACAGAATTGTTGGCGCTATGCGTATGAGCCGCATTTGGATTATTCCTGAGAATGCTCGAAAACCGACCAATACCAAACGAACTTCAAATAAGACGGGAGGAAAAAAGTTTGCTGCAACGCACTCTGTATAAAAAACAAAATATCGACTTGTCCTCCGCGCCTTGGACAATGCATGAATTCTTTGCCGGAAGCGGTTTAGTCGCCTACGGCTTAAAAGGTATGTTTGCACCAATTTGGGCTAACGATATTAGCGAACAGAAAGCGGCTGTATATGAAGCTAATTTTGGTTGCGAACATTTTGAACTTGGCGACATAAAAGATGTGAATGGTAGGGATTTGCCTTTTGCTCATTTATCTTGGGCCAGTTTTCCATGCCAGGATTTGTCTTTGGCTGGTTCTTTAGGCGGTATTCACGCATCCAGAAGCGGATTGGTGTGGGAATGGCTACGTGTGTTGGATGAGATGGAAGAAAAGCCACGAATATTGACTTTAGAGAATGTAACCGGCTTGCTTTCCACAAATGGCGGCGATAATTATCGGGTTCTCCATATGGCACTTGTGGAGCGTGGTTACGACTGTGGAGCTATCGTTTTAAACGCTTCCCATTTTGTTCCGCAGTCAAGACCGAGGGTTTTTGTTATTGCTGTGCAACATGGATATGCAATCCCGGCGTATCTGACCGGAGATGCCCCTTGCTGGCTGCATAATAAAGCTGCCTCTGATTTGGGTCGGTCTTTACCCGGATGGATTTGGTGGCAAGCGGAGAAACCTCCGCGCCGCCACAGCACATTAAAAGATATTATTGAAGAAGAAACAAAATTTGATAAAGATACTGTCCTGCCGCTTGTTCCAGAACGGCACCAGATCAAGCTAAATGAGCATGACACGGTTTATGCTACGGGCTATCGCCGAACACGTCATGGAGAGCAGCAGCTAGAATTGCGCTTCGATGGTATTGCCGGTTGTTTACGAACGCCAGAAGGCGGAAGTAGCAAACAGTATTTAGTTGTGAAAAAAAATGATGAGATTCATGCTCGCCTATTGACTGTTCGTGAAGCCGCTCGATTGATGGGAGCGCCGGATAGTTTTATTCTCCCCGGTAGCTACAACGATGGTTATAAAGCGATGGGAGATGCTGTCGCAATGCCGGTAGCTCAATTCATAGGAGAAAATTTCCTAACAAAACTTGCGGAGGCCGTATACGATGATTAGTACAGAAGAAAGATTAAAAGCATTTCAAGAGGAAAATAATATCTATACGAAAGGGCCGCTGTCGCTAGTAGTTCAATTTACTCGACTTGTTCAGAACAAGGATTTTCCCTTAAATCCAGACGATTTTCAAACAAGCAGTAAAGGACAGGTTGCTGGACTTGGCGGCGGTAATCTCAAAAAAATATTAAAAGAGCATGGCATTACACAACAATTATCCGCAGAAGGCGGGCGCACCAGTCGCGGAAGTATGGGGTTAATGATAAAGTACGTTGATTTTCTCAACGCATGGAACGAAGAAGAAACTGTTGATTTTTCAATCGTGGAAGAATTTTGGGCGGAACAAGTTAGAGAATATTTCAGAAATCAGCCGTTTGTTTTGACCGCCGATACTTCCAAAACTATTGGAGCAAACTTAGACGAACTATTTGAACAGGCTAAGAAACGTCAGAAACAAAATCCGGGAACGCAGTATTTGGGAACGGTTTTGCAGCACTTAGTAGCCGCGAAATTATGTCTTATTATGCCTGAAAATGCATTTGAGATTCATGGCGCTTCTGTTGCGGACGCGCCAACTGAACGAAGCGGCGATTTTGTTATAAACAACACGATTATCCATTGTACAACAATGCCCGGCGCTTTGCTGATTGAAAAATGCAAGGCGAACTTGCGCGGCGGATGCCATCCTGTCATCATTACAATTTTTGAGCGTGTACATACAGCATTAAATCTTGCGGAAGATGCGGGCCTTGCCGGGCGCGTTGAGGTTTGGGATATTCAGCAATTCCTTTCGTCCAATGTATATGAACATAGCCTTTTTGATGAAAGCAAGAGAAATTCTACGCTTTCAGATATTATTGGTCGTTATAACGAAATTGTTCTTGAGGCTGAAACTGATCCGAGCCTTCGCATTGAGTTTGAGGCGAGATGATTTATCATGGCGGATATTTTTAATAATGAAAAACGCTCTGAAATCATGCGAAAAGTTAAATCAAAAAAGAACAAATCAACAGAACTGCGATTGATAGACATATTTAAACAGAATGGTATTACTGGATGGAAGCGCAATTATCCGGTCAAAGGACATCCCGATTTTGTGTTTCTAAAAGAAAAAGTTGCAGTATTCGTAGACGGTTGCTTTTGGCATGGTCATGATTGCCGAAATACACGCCCGGCAGAAAATAAGGAATACTGGCAAAAGAAATGCGAACGTAATATGAAGCACGATAAAGATGTGACTGCCATGTTTGAGGCACGCGGATGGAAAGTTCTGCGTATTTGGGAATGCGAATTAAAAAAGAGAAACGAAACTATATTAGTCGAAAAAATTCAGTCAATATTGAGTCGTTCTTCTGAAAGGACACAACGATGACAATTAAAGCTGTTGATTTATTTTGCGGCGTAGGCGGGCTTACCTATGGTTTGCAAAAAGCGGGAATTCCAGTTGTAGCAGGAATTGATATTGATGATTCTTGCGAATACGCTTATACTCACAACAACAACTGCACATTTATTCATAAAAGCGTTGAAGATGTCACAGGAAAAGAAATACGCGCCCTTTTGCGAGGCGCTGACGTTAAAATACTCGTCGGATGTGCGCCATGTCAACCTTTTTCAAGCCATCAAAAAGATAAGCAAAACCGTTCTAAACATAAAGACTGGAAATTACTATACCAATTTGGGCGGTTGGTGGAAGAAACTCGTCCCCACATAGTATCAATGGAGAATGTGCCAGAATTAGAAAAAGAAAAAGTTTTTAAAGATTTTGTTTCCACGTTAGAAGGCTTGAATTATATTGTAAATTATCAAGTTGTAAATGTCGCAAATTATGGCGTACCGCAACGGAGAAAAAGGTTGATTTTGCTTGCGTCGCGTCGCAAAGAAATAAAACTTATTGATGCAACACATCAAAAACATCTGACAGTTAGAGACGCTATTGGTAGCTTACCGAGAATTTCCGCTGGAGAGGCAAATGAAAACGATAGGCTTCATATTTCGCCAGCACTCTCTCCTATCAATTTGGAACGAATACAACATTCCGTTCCCGGCGGTACATGGCGTGATTGGCCTGAACGTTTAGTATTAAACTGCCATAAAAAAGAAGGCGGAAAAACTTATGCATCAGTATATGGTAGAATGAAGTGGGATGATTTGTCTCCTACTATCACCACACAATTTATCGGTTATGGAACCGGACGTTTTGGACATCCAGAACAGGACAGGGCGATTACTTTACGGGAAGGCGCTATTTTACAGTCTTTTCCTCCTGATTATCAATTTTCGCCTAGCAATGTTGAAGTTCCGATAAGGAAAATAGCACGCCATATAGGAAATGCTGTTCCGCCTCGTTTGGGCGAAGTGATTGGAGAAAGTATAATTAGAAGTTTACCTAAAAAGAGACAAAAGAAAGCGACGATTGCAAATGAAAGAGAAAGAATACAAACTTAATATTGATCCCCGTATTTTGGAATTATTAGGTCCAAGCCTGTATACAAACATTTATTATGTGCTAGCTGAATTAATTGCTAATGCTTACGATGCAGATGCCCACAATGTATATATCATTGCTAACAAGGATGATATTACCGTTGAAGATGACGGCAAAGGAATGTCATATGCTGACGGCGATATCCAGAAATACCTTAATGTTGCCGCGGTTTCTAGAAATACCGATGCCGAATCTCTAACCCCTATGAAACGGAAGAAAATGGGGCGTAAAGGCGTAGGAAAACTAGCTGCCCTATCGGTTTCTGAGAACGTTCTTATAAAGACGATTTCAAATGGAGAAAAATCAGGGTTTGTATTATCTCGCCATATAAACGACAATAATTTACTTGTGCCGCTCACTGACGAGCAAATTTCTTTCGAAAGAGTATCTGGCAACGGTACTTCTGTCGTTATGCAGAATCCGCAGTACAAACTTCATAGTACATTAAAGGCAATTAAACGCAATTTACTTAAGATATTCCCGTTAGTAAATGAGAAGTTTAAAATTCACCTAATTCGGGGAACGGAAGCGGAAACCATTGAGAACTTTGATAAGGAAATGATTTCAGAACTCTCTACTCTAATTACTTTAGGGGATGAATTTACATATCTTAATGATTTTTTCCAGACGCCATATGGAAATGAAATAGCAGAACTCCGCAAAAATAAACCTTTAGCAACAATGCCCATTAGTATGGATGACAAATCTGGTGTTGAACATACATATAACGTAGAAATCAAAGGATGGATAGGAACTTATACATCAACTCGCGGCAGAAAAGTAGAGTTAACGGATTTTCCTGATAATTTTATTTCTCTGTATGCCAACCAAAAAATGGGCGAATTTAATATACTTCCTGTTGTTGGACAAAATAAATTGAATGAAGTCTATGTCGTAGGTCAACTTCATGTTGATATTTTTGAACTGACGGAGTTACCCGATATGGCTCTAAGCAATCGTCAAGGATATAAAACGGATGATCCTCGCTATCAGGCGGTACTAGATTATGTTAGAAAAACTTTATTGCCTGATATCTTGAAAATGCGAGATTTGTTTGTGTCTTTGGGCAAAAAGAAAAAAGAAGAAAAAAAGCTAGAACAGCAACGTCAAAACGAAGCTTCATTTAAAAAGTCGGTAGATACTTTCAGAAAAAACACCGCTAAGAAAGCAGCTCAAAAAATTTCTTCTCGTTTAGGTATTAGTACAGAGCAAGCTGATGAAGTAGAGGCAATACTTTCTGATGAAATAAACACCAACAGTCCGGATATGGGGATTAAAAGCATTATTGATTCTCAAAAGAAGAAATTGCTAATTAGTCAGACATATCGAGACAAGGATTTGGCGGATATTATTTACAATATGTTGGTATTTAACAACGTACCGCCCGAAGATATAATTTATACAAACTGTGATGATGAAGTATCACGCATCCCAGAAGGCGACGTAGGAAAAAGTGGGATATACGACTATTTGCGAGATTTCTTTGTTGATAGTTATTCTACGCAAAAGATTTATGTTATTTTCGTTACAAGTCATAATACGAAAAGTTCATGGGGTGCATTGATGGAAGTTGGCGCAGCATGGATAACTCAAGTTGAGCATAAAATATTTAACATTTACGATTTTCGCCCCGAACATCCTTTAGACGATGAACAGCAATGGCATTCAAGTTCTAGAGATGATGACGGTAATCTTTATATGTCAAAATTGAGCGTAGACATTTTTGCTCAAAAAATCGAATATATATGCGATAAATTGGGCTATAAAAAAAGAACCCGTCAGGAAAACAAGGATCATTTGTCAACATTGGTAAAGGTTACACCTCGTTAAATATGAAAGCACGCCCCAATTTTACTAATCAGTAATTTGGGCGTGCTTTTAATATTATATAAGCGTGGCGTTGTTATGTCTGATGCGGTATCTTTAACTATGGGAAACTCCTTTCTCCCATTTCGAAATCGTCTGCCGCACCACATGCAGCTGCTCCGCCAGCGTTTCCTGGGAATATCCTTTTTTCTTTCGCAGTATTTTGATGTTATCACTCAGCATAACTGTGTCCTCCGCGTATTTGATGGGCCTATCATACGATAAAAACTGGCGTTGCGGCAAGCAACAAAAAATAACACGGCAAATTAGGTTGTATTTATCCTAAGATTTATATGTACTATAGAAAAAAGTCTTAAGGAGGTACCCAAAATGACTATCGACACAAAAACCTTAATTTCCATTTCCGAAGCAAATCAGAATTTTTCCAAAGTCGCCCGCCTGGTAGACGAATACGGTTCTGCTGTGATTCTGAAAAATAACATTCCAAGATATCTTGTCATCGACTTCAGCAAAGCCGAGCAGGAAACCACTGCATCCGAAGAGGATGTGTTAAGCATCTCAAAACGCCTGATGGAACAAAACAAAGAAGCATACGAGGTACTTGCTAAATGAAAAGACTGAGTAAAAAGCAAATTCTCATGCTGCATACTCAGTTGATTCAGCAAACTGGCGGAAGCGACGGAGTCAGAGATTACAATCTGCTGGACTCCGCTCTCGAAACGCCTTTCCAGTCCTTCGGCGGAGAAGACTTGTACCCCACCCTGCAGGCAAAAGCCGCAAGACTGGGCTATGGCCTGATCAAAAATCATTGTATGATTCTTTCCCCAGCAAATACTGATAAATATCCCTCTTCGTCACCCCGCGGTCCTTCGCCACGAGTTTCATCGCTTCTTTTCTTGCAATCCCCTGATCTTCATACCGTTTCATATGTTCTTCGATCGAAATCTCCTCAAACGCTGCCTTCGCCTCGTCCTCGATTTCTTTCTGGCTTCTGCCCTCGATGACAAGAACGCATTCGCCTTTCGGATCTTCCTGTTCGTAGCGGGTGATGGCATCTTCAATCGTGGTCTGCCATGCCGTCTCGTGTTTCTTGGTCAGTTCCCGGCAGAGTGTCAGCCGCCGGTTGCCAAGCGTCTCCAGCAGCTCCCGCAGCGTTTTCAGCAGATGATGCGGCGCCTCGTACACGATCATGGTTCGTGTCTCGTTTTTCAGCCGCTCCAGCGCCAGTTTATGTTCTTTTTTATCCGGCGGAAGAAACGCTTCAAACACAAATCTTCTCGTCGAAAGTCCCGACAGCGTCAGTGCCGTTACACACGCACACGCCCCCGGCAGACTCGTCACTTCGATTCCGGCTTCGTATGCCATTTTCACCAGCTCCTCCCCCGGGTCTGAGATTCCCGGTGTTCCGGCATCGGTGATAAGGGCAATGTTCGTTCCCGCCAGCAGCTTCTGCACCAGCTCGCGGCCCTTGTCGTATTTGTTGTATTCGTGGTAACTCGTCATCGGCGTATGAATCTCAAAATGGTTCAGCAGCTTAATGCTGTTTCTCGTATCCTCCGCCGCGATCAGATCGACCTCCTGCAGAATGCGGATTGCACGGAAGGTCATGTCCTCCAGATTTCCAATTGGTGTTGCACACAAATATAATTTTCCTGCCATGTTCTTATCTCCCGTCTCCATATAATTCCCGGATGTCCTTTGTATACACGCCCGGCGTCTCATACACAATCAGCGGTTTCTCCACGGTAATTCTCGGATTCCCGCCTTTCATCGCCTCGATCAGCACCATGTTCGGCTCCTTGTCCACAAACGGATAAACGAGCTGCATCCTTTTTGGTTCCAGATGATATTTTTTCAGCGTCGAAAAAATCTCCGCCAGCCGGAACGGCCGGTGCACCAGATAGAACCGTCCTTTCGTCTTTAAAACCGCCGATGCCTCTTTCGCAATATCATCAAACGAGCACAGCACCTCATGCCGCGCAATCGTCTTCGCCTCAAGCGCATTCGTCAGCCCGTGCTGCCCCGTCATGTACGGCGGATTGCACGTTACCACATCAAACACTTCTTTTCCAAACTGCTGCGATGCCGTCTTCACATCTCCCTGGAAAATCTCAACATCATTTTCCAGATGATTGTACCGCACACTCCGCTGTGCCATCTCGGCACTGTACTCCTGAATTTCCAGCCCGGAAAAATGCTCGCCGTTTGTCTTCGCCTTCAGCAGAATCGGCACAATTCCCGATCCCGTGCAGAAATCCATCGCCCGCTCCCCGCGCTTCACCTTCGCGTAGGATGCCAGCAGCACCGCGTCAATGCCATAGCAGAAAAGGGATGGATTCTGTATCATCCAGTAACCGTTCTGCAGATCATCGAGCCGCTCACCCGGCTTCAAAAATTCTTCTTTTCTATCCAATGAAAATCCCTCCTCCTGCTGACCGCCCAGCGCCGCATCACACAAAAAGAAGCGTCAGTTTTACCCGGCGCTTACTTTTTTCAAAATGCATTCCAAATCAATCTTATTCCGGCTGTTTTGCCTCTTCCGAAGAAGCCTGCTCCCCGGAGCTGTTTCTGTCTTTTTTCTTCTCTTTGCCTTTTTCCTTCTTATGCTTCGGCTTGAACTTGAGCTCTTCCACCGGGCACTCCCGCATTTCCTTCTCATCGTTCACATCCACCAGCACTTTTACGAGCTGACGAAGCACATTCACACCGGAAACCTCACCTTTCATGCCGTCCGGCAGCGTTACGATATCGCCGACACCCGGCAGCTTGCGGTTCAGGTATTCATAGGTTTCCTGCTCGTTTTTCAGGCAACACATCAGTCGTCCGCAGACACCCGAAATCTTCGTCGGGTTCAGGGACAGGTTCTGCTCTTTTGCCATCTTGATCGAAACCGGTGCAAACTCGGACAGATACGTATGGCAGCAAAGCGGTCTGCCGCAGATGCCGATTCCGCCGAGGATCTTTGTCTCATCGCGGACACCGATCTGGCGAAGCTCGATTCTCGTCTTAAAGACAGCCGCCAGATCCTTTACCAGCTCACGGAAATCAATTCTTCCGTCGGCGGTAAAGTAAAACAGCATCTTGTTATTGTCAAACGTATACTCTGCATCGATCAGCTTCATCTCCAGGTTGTGCGCCCGGATCTTCTTCTGGCAGATTTCAAACGCTTCTTTTTCTTTCTTGCGGTTGCTCTCCTCCCGCGCATCATCCTTCGGCGTTGCAATGCGGATGACTTCTTTCAACGGCTGGATCACCTTGGAATCGTCAACTTCTTTTGGCCCCAGCACAACGAAACCATACTCTACGCCGCGCGCCGTCTCAACGATAACGTGGTCGCCCACGCAGATGTCCAGCTCTCTCGGCGAGAAATAATATACTTTTCCTACGTTTCGAAAACGTACTCCTATAATTGTTATCATGTTATCAGTTTTCCTTCATTGTCAGGAACATAAGCTCCATGGTTAAATCAAAATTAACATTCGCGTTCAGGCGGGCTCTCGCCTTCTGAATCGCCTCTATAATCTTCTCCAGGCCTTCGTATGAGCTCTTATTTGCTCTCTCACGGATTCCATTCAGCTCCTGCTTGAACACAAGGGAATCGACCTCTTTTGTCGCCTTAAAGAGCAGAACATCGCGGAACCATAAAGAAAAGATATCGAAATAATCATCAATATTGTCTTTTTCGGCCGTCAGTTTTTTGATCGTCTCCACGATTTCATACAGCGGCATACTGTCGGCGTACTTTGCCATGCGGAGTGCATTTTCCAGCGTCTCCTCGTATTCCGGAGAACGGGCAATCCGCTCTGCTTTTCCGATATTTCCCTGCGCCAGGGACGCATCAACCTCTGCCTGGTAATCCGGCACATGCATTTCGTTCATCAGATAATCTTTCACAAGCTGGTCTCCCACTGGTTTTAAATTTAACTGCACGCAGCGTGACGAAATCGTCGGAAGCAGCGCATCCGGGTTGTCTGCCAGAAGCATGACAACTGCGTAGGCCGGCGGCTCCTCGATCGTCTTCAGCAGCGCGTTCTGCGCCTGAAGTGTCAGCTTCTGCGCCTCGTCGATGATATAAATCTTGTACGGACTGCTGTACGGCTTGATCATCACATCGTTAATGAGCTGCCCGCGGATTTCATCGATGCTGATGGTGTTCGGCTTTTCATGCTTCACATAAATGATATCCGGATGATTCTGGCTCTGTGCCTTTTTACAGGACGGGCATTCCATACAGGGCTCGACCCCGTGCTTCTCGCACTGAAGCGTCATCGCAAACAGTGAAGCCATCATTTTCTTTCCCGATCCACTCTCTCCGCCAAAAAGATAAGCATGAGATACTTTATTCATCGAAATGGCATTCTGTAAATGCGTTATGATTTCCTGATGTCCTACAACCTTCTGAAAACCCTGCATAAAATCACCCCCTGAAATTTTTTCACTGCTCTTAGTATATCATGATTCGCACCTTCGGTGCTTGACGCTGCTTTCGCAGCTATCATGATCGCCATTCGCCGTTCGCTGAATGTGCAAGCACATTCCTCTCACTAACGCTCATTATATCATATCTTTTTCTGTTGTTCCACAAAATTCTGAATTTCGGAAAAACAGGCTTCTGGCGTTGTATTATTCGAAAAACGGCGTACAATTCCTGCTTTTGCTATATTTTCCTCGGAAAAATCTTCGCAGTCTGCCAGGAATCTGCGGCACATTTCGGCGTATTTTGGCTCTTTCTGTCCTCTCTCGCGTTCCAGCGCACGGGACAGGCGCAGTCCATCATCCACTTCCACATACAGAGGTACCAGGGCCTGCTCCCCAAAATAGTCCTTTAATTTCACGTAGGATTCCAGCGTTCCAATCCCAAGATAATCCTGTTTTTCGAGGTCAATCTGCCCATCGTCCGCCGTAAAATAATACCACGGTCCCATCACGCTCGGATACATGCGCTCCTCGATAATCTTTCCAGCCTCCCGCAGCCTGGAAAGCCGTGCTTCATCCACAAAGAAATACTCTCTTCCGTCCTGCTCTCCGCTCCGAATCGGCCGTGTTGTGTACAGCACCAGCGGTTTCAGATCGAACGATGTCTCTTTGAGCAGATGCTCATAAATATGATCCTTCCCCGAAGCACTCTTTCCCATCAGATAGTAAATTTTTCCCATTTTCAATCTCCCCGAAACGCAAAATTTTTATGCTTTAAACCGGTATCCCACGCCCCAGATCGTCTCGATATACTGCGGCTTTGCCGTATTAAACTCAATCTTTTCACGGATCTTCTTGATATGCACCGTAACCGTCGCAATATCTCCGATCGACTCCATATCCCAGATCTCCCGGAACAGCTCCTCTTTTGTAAAGACGCGGTTCGGATTCTCCGCAAGGAAGGTCAGCAAATCGAATTCTTTTGTCGTAAACTGCTTCTCCTCGCCATTCACCCACACGCGGCGTGCCGTCTTGTCAATCTTGATGCCGCGGATCTCCACGATATCATTTTCCTTCTTGCCGCTTCCGACCAGACGTTCGTACCGTGCCAGATGTGCTTTCACGCGCGCAACCAGCTCACTTGGGGAAAACGGCTTTGTCATATAGTCATCCGCACCAAGGCCCAGTCCGCGGATTTTATCAATATCATCTTTTTTTGCAGAAACCATGATAATCGGAATATCCTTCTTTTCACGCACTTCGCGGCAGATCTCAAAGCCATCCACCTCCGGCAGCATCAGATCCAGGATCAGCAGATCAAAATCCTCCTTGATCGCCCGTACAAGACCGGTGTCTCCCTGGTTTTCAATCTCCACCTCAAAGCCCGAAAGCTCCAGATAATCTTTCTCCAGATCTGCAATGGATTCCTCATCCTCAACAATCAGTATTTTACTCATGAAACAGGTACCTCCTGATATTTTCTTAATACAAAGTACATCGTGGTGCCCACCCCTTCTTTGCTGGTGGCCCACACTTTTCCGCCGTGGTCTTCGAGAATTTTCTTCACAATCGAAAGGCCAATTCCGCTGCCGCCCCTCGTGCTGTTGCGGGACGCATCGGTGCGATAAAAGCGATCGAAAATCTTCGTCAGATCCTTCGTCGCAATTCCCTTTCCGTTATCCTCAATCTCCACCTGCACAAAATCTCCGACATCGCGCAGACGGATGTTGATGACCTTATGGCTCTTGTCCATATATTTGATGGAATTGCTTACAATATTATTGATGACACGCTTGATCTGCTCCGCATCCGCAATGACGACCGGGTCGTCCTCGAGATAGTTAAAGTATGTCAGATCCACATGCTGCGCGTCAAGTTCCAGATTCAGCTCCTCCACGCAGTCATCAAAGTAATCTGCGATGTGGATTTTTGAAAACGTATACGGAATACGGTTCGTGTCAATCTTGGAATAAAATGTCAGCTCATTAATCAGACGATCCATCTCATTTGCCTTATTGTAAATCGTGCGGATGTAACGGTCCATCTTCTCCGGCGTATTCGCCACACCGTCCATGATGCCCTCCACATATCCTTTGACCGCGGTAATCGGCGTTTTCAGGTCATGCGAAATGTTGCTGATCAGCTCTTTATTCTCTTTGTCGAACTCAACCTTTTCCTCCGCCGTCTCTTTCAGCCGGATGCGCATCTCCTCGAAGTCCTCGCAGAGATCATTGATCTCTGCCACACCACACGGCTCCACGGTAAAGTCAAGATTTCCGTCTTTGATGTTCTGCGTCGCCTTCTTCAGCTGTCCGAGCGGGCCGATCACACCGCGGTAAATCCAAAGGCTCAGGCCAAGGCTGGTGAACACCAGAATCAGAACCGTCACAACAGCAAGTTCTCTTGCCATACCCGTAATCTGCGGCGCAATCTGATCTGTCTTGGTTACGATAAACGCACTGCATTCTTTTCCGTCCACGTTCTCATAGTCCACCTGTTTGACCATCCACTGTTTTTCATTTCGGAAATAAACACCGCCTTGGGAATTGGCGCCTGGATCGCCGTATTTCGGCAGCTCATTTTCCAGTTCCTCCGACGACAGCTCTGCCGATCCGTTGTAAATGATGGTTCCGTTTTCACACACCGCAATAAACGACTGTTTTTTCTTCAGTCTCGCATTCAGAATGGCGAGATAATCCGTTTCTTCCAGCCTCGAGGTATCCGATTTTGCGGTCTTCTCCACCTCGTCGTACTCTTCTGCTGTCATCGCATTCAAAAGCAGCGTATTGTTCGAAATGGTTCGGTACGTTGCGTTTGCGAGATCATATTTTTCACCAATGCTCTTCGTCTTATACCCTACAAAAAAGTAAAACGTCAAGGCGCACATCACAATCGGAACCAGTATGATGATGAAAAAAGAAATGATGACTCTCGTCCGTAATTTCATGCTTTTTTTCTTTTTTTCCATATAAGATTCACCTGTTTTCCAACACATATTTCGTATTTTCCGCGCCCGCAGGACAGAAAAAAATCCTCAGTACGCAGTCTAAATTTATTATAGCACAACGCCTGAGGATTTTTCATTAACTTAGATGAATCTTTCTAAACTTTCTATAAACAGAAAAGCCTGAAATTAGAGGTATTTCTTCAGGTCTTCTACTTTATCCAGTTTCTCCCACGGCAGATCCAGATCGTTTCTTCCGAAGTGGCCGTAAGCGGAAGTCTGTTTGTAGATCGGACGGCGCAGATCCAGCATTTTGATGATTCCAGCCGGACGAAGGTCGAAGTTCTCACGAACGATATCGGTCAGTTTGTTGTCGGACAGTTTTCCTGTGCCGTAGCTGTCGATCATGATAGAGGTCGGATGAGCGACACCGATTGCGTAGGAAAGCTGGACCTCGCATTTGTCGGCAAGACCTGCTGCTACGATATTCTTTGCTACGTAACGTGCTGCATAAGCTGCAGAACGGTCTACCTTTGTACAGTCTTTTCCGGAGAAAGCTCCGCCGCCGTGACGAGCGTATCCGCCGTAGGTGTCTACGATGATCTTACGTCCGGTGAGGCCGGAATCTCCGTGAGGTCCGCCGATTACAAAACGGCCGGTCGGGTTGATGAAGAACTTGGTGTGCTCATCTACCATGTCTGCCGGGATAATTTCGTCGAATACGTATTTTTTGATATCCTCATGGATCTTCTCCTGGGATACTTCCGGATCATGCTGTGTGGAAAGAACAACAGCGTCAAGGCGGAACGGTTTGCCGTTCTCATCATACTCTACGGTTACCTGTGTTTTTCCATCCGGACGAAGGTATGTTAAAGTACCGTCTTTGCGGACTTTGGTCAGCTGGCGGGCCAGTTTGTGTGCCATGTAGATCGGGTATGGCATGTACTCTTCGGTCTCGTTGGTTGCGAATCCGAACATCATTCCCTGATCTCCTGCTCCAATGGCATCGATCTCCTCATCGCTCATATTGTTCTCTTTTGCTTCGAGCGCTTTGTCTACACCCATAGCGATATCGGTGGACTGTTTGTCAATTGCAGTTACAACAGCGCAGGTATCTGCGTCAAATCCGTATTTTGCACGGTCGTAGCCGATTTCGCGAACGGTATCACGTACAACCTGCTGGAAATCAATGTGTGCGTTGGATGTAATCTCACCCATTACCATCACGTATCCTGTTGTAGTACAGGTTTCGCAAGCTACACGGCTCATCGGATCCTGCTCAAGCAGCGCATCCAGAATCGCATCAGAAATGGCATCACAGATTTTGTCCGGATGTCCTTCGGTTACAGACTCAGAAGTAAACAGTCTTTTTTCCATTCTCGTTCTCCTTTTTTTCTTCTCTTCTCTTTTGATCTTCTATAAGATCTCTGAACAATAAAAAAGATCCGCAAGCGAAGCGGACCTGAATAGTAATGTTCAAATCCCCTTATTGTTCGAAAATTTCGCTCAGGCTGGCACCTTCCCGTACAGACCATTCTGTCTGGGGGTTGCCGTGGTTTCACAGATCCTATGTATCTCCACCACTCTGAATAAGAGAAAAGCAACTGAATTTTTGATTTTGTTTTTTGTTCCTCTGATACACTATCGCAAAATACGTCATTCGTCAAGAGGAAATGAAAGGAATTGAGACATTTTCTTAGAAGTGTCGGACTCAAACCGCCAAAATCCCGGAAAATACACTGCCCCGGAGCTTCTGGCGGATTTCCGAAGCCCCGGGGCAGCAAAAAATCATGTTTCTTTTTCGTGTTCTTTAATGTAAAGGAATCCCGTCCTGTTTTCCGGCGTGTATTCATCCGTCGGCACAATTTCAATCGTCACCGTCCGCGCTTTTCCATCCTGCTCGCAGTGATATGTGATTGTCTGCGCAGCCTTGGTTTCATCAAACCGCCGGCGGATCGCATCGAGATCTGTTTTTGCAAGATACTCGTCTTTGTCCTCCGGTACAATCCGGTCAGCCGCAGACAGATGCTCCAGCCAGGATGACAGACTCGTCGGTGCTCCGTCCTCCGTCTTCGGCGGTTCCCAGCTCAGGATCCGGTAGCTGTCCTTGTTCAGATTGATTTTCAGCACCTTCGGATACAGCTTGCAGAGCGCAATATACGCGGCCGGCTGTCCTCTCCGGTCCACGCCGTTCCGGCTGTAATACATCGCCTTTTTCTCATACATGCGGATATCCGCTGCATGCGCTATCTCGTGTACGGACTCCCACTCTTTCTCACGGCTTGAGACAATACCGTACGAAATCGTCATGGAATCGATCCGCTCACCCTTCCAGGACTCCACCGTTTCCACAAACTCGTGACGGATTTCCTGCATCCACTGTGAATTTATAAAGAGAATCGCGACAAACTCATCGCCGCCGATCCGGTAAACCTTTCCATAGTCATCAAACGACTTCCGGATGCAGTACGATGCCCCGCGCAGCAGTTCATCTCCCGCCGCATGGCCAAGACTGTCGTTCACAATTTTCAGTCCGTTGACATCCATGGAAACATAGACAAACTCCGTCGATGGCCGCAGCCCGCGGATATCCTTCTCATATGCTCTGCGGTTCAGACATCCCGTCAGTTCATCCGTATTCGATGTCTCGATAAGCATCTCTTCTTTCTTCTTCTCATTTTCAATGCTCTGAATCGTGAAAATTGCCTTCACCGGCTTCTCATTGATGTCTGCCCGGATCGTAACAAACGATGCACGGAACCAGCCAAAATCCTTTCCTACAAACTCTCCGGAGATAATTTTCTTTCCCTTCATGCGCTCCGCAACCGTGTGCAGATCTACGAACTGATCCGCCTGCTCCTGGTACGCCTCAATGACGGTCTCCGCCATAATCTCATGCATTCTCTGATCCGCATTCCGGTAAATCTTTCCGGTCTCCTGTTCCTCCGTCTGGTCGGAATAGGCAATGACGGAATCCTGTTCCAGATTTACCAGATACATCCGATAATAAATCTCTGCCATCGACGCCAGAATACCGTACTGCTCTTTTTTCTCCCGGTTTGCTTTCAGAACCCGCGAAACCAGATACAGCAGGATTGCACACGCAATGCACAGATACAGCGCAACCATCAGAATCGCAATCAGGTTGCTCTCATTATCCGCAGATACCGCAAAGGTAACACCAACCAGGTATTCTCCCAACGGTTCAAAAACGCAGTTGTATTTCTCTCCGTGGATTTTTACAATTCCGCTCACCATCTTTGTTCCGCCGAGGTACGCCCGCGGCATACCGATGGCTTCCAGCTTCTTTCCGATCGTATTCTCATCCGTTGCACCCAGGATTTCATGGGTATCGAGATCTGCCACGTAAAGATTCATGCCCTGATACATCGGCATATTGCTCACTACGGTCGATACATCATTCTGTTTGATCTCCGCCAGAAGCCGCACTGGTTCGATTCCGACCTGAATCATCTTATCTCCTGTGCTGTTCCAGGTGATCGCATACATCATGCTCCTTCCCTCCGAGGTGTTCGGCGTGATATCCTGGCACATCGTAAGACCCTTATTCTCCAGCATCGGCTTAAAGTACTCCATCTGCTCGCCGGAGTCAAAGCTGTATCCATAGTACTCCTGTTTTGTTCCGCTGTAAATTTTTCCCGTCGCATCAAACAGATAAATTTCGTCAATCGACATCAGCGACGCGATTTTCTGCAGCTCCTCCGTATCATTTTCCGCTTCCAGCCTCGACTCCAGAATGTACGACACTGCCCGCGCACGGATAACATAATCTTCCTTCATCGACCTGATCAGATCTATCTCATTCTTCTGATTTTTCTCAATAATGCTGATCGACTGATCCAGCAGCATCTGTGACGTCTTGTCCAAATTTTTACTGTTGACGTACATCAGAATCCCTGCCTGCAGAAACAGTGCCACAACGACCATTCCAACCATCAGAACGATGATGATCTTCCATTTTGTCCGGTCTGTAAATCTGCTTTTCTTCATCTCATAGCCCTTTTCTCTTCCATTTTTTCAAATCTCTTTTTCCTTCCCTTCTTCCGTCCCGGGAATGCGCAAAAATTTTCATTAGTACTCATACTATACCATACTTTCTTAAAATTTTCCTTATTTCATTACAATTATTTGTATAAATTTTATTTTTTATTAAAATAAAACATTATAAATTTGAGCATTTCTGACAAAAAGTGCAAAAAAGAAGGCGTCCCCGCTCTCCTTTCGGATTGCAGAAACGCCTCCTTATTTTTGTTATGAAAGATTTCAAGGTCATGGAAAGATCAGCAGATCTTATTTATGCCACTCCCAGTTGCGGATCTCTTCGAGGTCCTGACCGTACTCAGCGATGTACTGTTTGTGCTCGATGAGTTTGTCGTTCATCTTCTGGATCAGGTGAGCACCCTTGAAACGGTCAATCTTGTTCTGTACACGCATATCGAATGGAGTTGTAATGGTACCCTCCTCCTGATAGCCGTGAACGGACATGTTGTGGTTGTGACGCTCATAGGTCAGCTCGTGGATCAGAGTCGGATATCCGTGGAATGCGAAGATGATCGGTTTATCTTTTGTACTATAAGTGAGCAAGTTCGTGATTTTGCATAAAAAGAAAGACACCTTAAATCGTTCGTGTTGTATCATGAAAGTGCCTAAACAAACATTGCAACATTTACGAAAGAAGGTGCCTCTCGCAAATACTATACATCATTCTACATTCGTATACAACTCTTTTAAGAAATTAAATTTATGCTTTTTTTCACAGGCTCCTAGGGAGGGAAACTTACACTATGATCCAATGGAATATTCAAATGATGCTACACTCAAAATAACAGTAGCCTTTTCATCATTTTTTGAAAAAACCACCATTTGTAGAACGGTATTCTGTTCCCCACTCCACTGGTAAGTCTGGTTATCTAATCCAGTTGTCTCTACGTCTCCATATAAAGAATTCAGTTCATCGACTTCTTTTTGAATCCATTCTTTCGCATCTTTCTCAAGATAGAAAGTAAATGACACTTGATTTAATTGATCATTGGAAAATTCCAGATTCATGTTCGCTTTTGCATTGTCAAGAGAAAGTTCCTCTTCACTTGTATATGTTTTTGCGCTATCTTGGGTCTGTCCCAAATCTTTCTCATCAAATTTTAAAGAACTTTGATTAAAAGTTTCTTCTGTATCCATTCCCCAACTAAAATCTTCATACTGAAAAATCTGTTCTTTTGTACAAAGTCCTTTCAAATCTAGTTTTCTGATTTGATTTTCTCCATTTAATGCGCAACCGACCAAAAGAATCAATGGTAATAAAGCTGTGGCATGTCTTATTTTCATAATAGTGCCTCCTTATTATCTATCCTAAATCTTTGCTTCAACTTATCATTTCTAAATTAGTTCATGGGAAACACCTCCATTATTTTGAATTTTTGTTATTTTCTTGAAGCCATTGTAACATGCCTGTTATTTTTTTACAATATATAGCGTTTTACAATAAAGTTCTGAAGATTTTATTTAACTTGCTGAAAATTAATTTTTTTTAAATGTGTAATTTTTCATATACTCACTCGTATAGGTAAGGTAATCAAGGAAATAATGGTGTTTCCAGTCAACTACCCACGACCTAAAGGTCATGGGTAGTTGACTTCCATCCATGCTGTTCCTACACACTGCGTATATCAAAATCCATGCTGTTCTTTAGCTGTACCGAAAATCCGCTCTATGGTTTCTTTTCTTATCTGCTGTATCTTTTCTTCTACTCTTCTGCTTTCATCTCGCGGACAATCTTCCGCAGCTTCAGAATCATGGACGGAGCAACAGAAAGCTCATCCACTCCCATTCGTACAAACTGCTCCGTCAATGTCAGGTCCGCACCGAGTTCCCCGCAGATTCCTGCCCATTTTCCGCATTTGTGAGCATTTTCCACCACCATACGAATCATCCGAAGAACCGCTTCATGGTGTGGATTGTAGAAATCATCCAGCTGCTCATTCTGACGATCAATCGCCAGGGTATACTGCGTCAGGTCATTCGTTCCGATGCTGAAGAAATCCACCATTTCCGCCAGACGGTCGCTGATCATCACGGCTGCCGGTGTCTCGATCATAATGCCCTGCTCCGGAATTTTATACTGCACTTCCTGTGCTTTCAGCTCTTCCTCTACCTCTGCAACAATTGCGTAGATTTTTTCTACCTCTTCTGTTGATGTGATCATCGGATACATGACAGAAAGGTTTCCGTAAACGGCTGCGCGGAACAATGCGCGAAGCTGCGCTTTAAAAATTTCCGGCTGTTTCAGACAAATCCGGATTGCACGGTACCCAAGCGCCGGATTTTCTTCTTTTCCAAGATTAAAGTATTCTACCTGCTTATCTGCCCCGATATCCAGCGTACGGATAATCACTTTTTTGCCTGCCATGGTCTGCACGGCCTGTTTATATGCCTGAAACTGTTCTTCCTCCGTTGGGAAATCATTTCTTCCAAGATAGAGGAATTCGCTTCGGAAAAGTCCGATTCCACCGGCGTCATTTTCCATCACATAACCAAGGTCACCAACACTGCCGATATTTGCATAGATGTTGATCTTACGGCCATCCGGTGTAACATTTTCTTTTCCTTTCAGCTCCTCAAGAAGCTTCTGCTTTTCTGCTTCTTCCTGCATTCTTTTTTCGGTTTCCTTCCGCACATCCTCCTCCGGCTCAAAGATAACCTGACCTGAAAAACCGTCTACAACGGCCGTCATGCCTGTTTTCAGACCGTTTAAATCCATCGGGACGCCGATTAATGCCGGAATATTCATCATTCGCGCAAGAATCGCAGTATGAGAATTGGTAGATCCATGCACAGTCACAAACGCAAGTATTTTTTCTTTGTCCATCTGTACAGTTTCACTCGGACTTAAATCGTCTGCCACTATAACAGATGGTTCCATAGAACTCAGGTCGTTATCTCCCTCGCCGCTTAAATTGCGGACCAGACGTTCGGAAATATCTTTTACATCTGCGGAACGAGCTTTCATATATTCATCATCCATAGCTGCAAACATCTCTGCAAAATTATCGCCGGTTGCTGCCGCTGCATATTCTGCATTTACCAGTTCTGTCCGGATCATGTTCTCCATTGATTCCAGATAGTCCTCATCCTCCAGCATCATCTGATGGACTTCAAAGATCGCCGCACTTGCCTCTCCAACTTCCCGGACTGCCTTGTCATACAGTCTGCCAAGCTGTTTTTTCGAAACCTCCACGGCTTCTTTCACACGTTTTACTTCTGCTTCCGAATCTTCAATCCGGGCTCTTTTAACCTGGTAATCATTTTTCTTCAGAACCGCAACCGGTCCCATAACAATTCCTTTATATACGGATTTCCCCTGAAAATACTGCATTTTTTATCCTCCGAGCGTACTTTTTACAGATTTGCTTCGAAAAACGCTTTCAGCGTCTCAATCGCTGCATCTTCGTCCTCTCCGTTTGCTGCAACGGTTACGGTATCTCCCTGCTTTACACCAAGTGACATCAGCATCATCAGCTGAGTCAGTTTTTTCGTTTTTCCATCTTTTGTGATGGTGCATTCCGATGCAAAATTTTTTGCCTCCTTTACCAGCATTCCTGCCGGTCTTGCGTGGATTCCCAGTTCATCTTTAATGGTATATTCAAATGATTTCATGCTTTTATTCTCCTTCTTCTCTGTCCATAATCCGTTCTATGTGCATAGCGAGATATCCAATTTCGATCTCCTCCATCGGAAGTTTCAGCCTCTTTTCCATCTCCTCACAGATTCGTTTCGCCGCCTGAAAGGCTTTCGGAAACTTTACGGACATGTAGTCATTCATATTTACTTTCAGTTTTTCCCCACTGACCGCTCTTGCAACCATATAGCGGATATGGTTCATCATACGGTTATACGACAACGACATCACATCGATGGTATGCCCGGTGATATGCTCCACCAAAGAAATGCTCTCCCGGACTGCTCTTGCTACTTCCATGGCCTGTGAAACATTTTCCTCCACAATTGCCGAATGAACATGAAGTGCAAGATAGCCGATTTCATGTTCATCAATTTCGATCTGAAGCCGTTCTTTTAAAAGCTCCCTGATACAGGAAGCAACTTTATACTCTTTGTAAAACATCACACGGATATCGTCGGTGAGCGGATTGCTGATCTGCTCACCGTTCTGAATCCGCCGGACAGCAAAATCCAGATGATCTGCCATTGGAAAGACGATGGAACGGTCAATTTTTCCAAATTCCTTTTCTGCCTCGTCAAGCACGGCACTCGCCAGCTCCAGGCTGAGCGGAGAAACGCCCTGTACAATGGTTCTGGCATTTCCTCGCTCCGTCATCTCTGTCAGGGAATAAATGCGGGCATCGTCTCCCGGCTGTACACGCTGTCCCGTTTTTTTCCCAAATGCAATTCCTTTCCCCATGACCAGATATTCCCGGTTATTTTCTTCTTCCACACCAATAAATGAATTGTGGTTCAGTGTTTTTGCTATCCTGTACATTCTTCTCACCCGTTTTTAAGGCACAGCTTACGCGAGAATCTCAATCGCAAATAAAGGATCTCCTGCTTTTACCGGTCCGTCTGCCAAAAGACGGATTCTCTGGTTCTCCTCCAGCTCTGTGCAAAGAACCGGTGACGTAACCGACGGCGCATGTGTTTTCAGATATTCCAGATCCAGCTTCAGCATCGGATCACCTTTTTTCACGGTCTGACCGCTTTCTACCAGTGCCTCAAATCCCTCTCCGTTCAGTTTTACTGTATCAATTCCGACATGAATCAGAAGGCTGACTCCGGAATCGGTTACAAATCCAATCGCATGTTTTGTGTCAAAAACAAACGCGACTTCTCCGTCCTCCGGAGCACGCACATAAGGATCTTCCGGTGTCACAACAGCGCCGTCTCCCATCATCTTTTCCGCAAACGCTTCATCCGGCGCAGTAGAAAGGTCGGCTGCCAGTCCGCTTATCGGGCTGCAGACAGTAATCGTATCCACAACCTTCTGTTCTTTTGTTTCCTGCGTCGGTTCCGCCTCTTTTGGGGTTGGTGTATTTTCTGCTTCCGCATACGTATTCGGAGCTTTTTCCAGATAATCCTCTAAATTTGATTTTATCACAGTTACATTCGGTCCGTAAATAACCTGTACACCATTTCCTTTATGCACAACGCCAGATGCCCCTGTCGCCTTTAAAATACCATCGCTGACTCTCGCTGCATCATGAACAGTACAGCGCAGTCTTGTTGCACAGCAGTCCACATCCGAAATATTTTTCTTTCCGCCAAGACCTTTTGTGATTGCTTCACTCATGGCATCTTCCGATGCCACCCCATCGTTCTGCGCCTCTTTTCTTGCTTTTACATCTGCTTTCGTATAAAGCTTGGTTTCCACATCATCATCCTCACGACCCGGTGTCTTAAAATCAAACTTTTTAATCATGAATTTGAAGATAAAATAATACAGGAAGAAATAAAGAATGCCGACCGGAATCACCCTCATCCAGCTTGTCTTTTCATTTCCCTGCAGAATACCGAACAGGAAGAAGTCCAGAAGTCCGCCGGAAAAGGTAAGACCTACTGCGATATTCAGGATGTGTGCGATCATATAAGCTGTTCCCGCAAGAATAACCTGCACGACAAACAACGCCGGTGCAACAAACAGGAACGAGAATTCCAGCGGTTCTGTGATACCGGTTGCCATACACGCAAGTGCTGCGGAAAGAAGCAGACCGCCTGCTGCTTTTTTCTTCTCCGGTTTCGCACAATGGTACATGGCAAGTGCCGCTCCCGGAAGTCCGAAAATCATAAAAATAAATTCTCCGGAGAAATATCTCGTTGCATCTGCACTGAAATGTGCGATATTCGCAGAATCCGCAAGCTGTGCGAAGAAAATATTCTGTCCGCCCTGCACCATCTGTCCTGCCACTTCCATGGTACCTCCGACTGCCGTCTGCCAGAACGGCATATAAAATACGTGATGCAGACCAAATGGAATCAGTGCCCGTTTAATCAGACCGAAAATCAGCGTTCCGACATAACCGGAGCCGGTTACCAGGCCACCCAGCGCATAAATGCCGTTCTGTACAACCGGCCATACAAAATACATTAAAATTCCCACAAACATATAGACGATCGTAGAAATAATCGGTACAAAACGAGTACCTCCAAAGAAAGAAAGTGCATTCGGAAGCTGGATCCGGTAAAATCGATTATGAAGTGCTGCGACTCCAAGACCGACAATAATACCGCCAAACACACCCATCTGCAGCGACTGAATACCGCAGACAGAAGTGATGGTTCCTTCCAGAACGGATTCTGCAATTTCTCCGTTTTCCAGAATCTGACCCGTAATAGTCAGCATTGCGTTAATCGCTGTATTCATAACGAAATATGCAATAACGGCTGACAGGGCAGAAACCTCTTTTTCCTTCTTTGCCATACCAATTGCAACACCTACCGCAAAAATCAGAGGCAGGTTATCAAACACCGCACTTCCTACTTTGTTCATGATCACCAACAGCGCATGAAGAATTGTGCCGTTGCCGAGCAAGCTTGTCAGACCGTACGTTTCAATCGTGGTTGCATTGGTAAATGAGCTTCCGATTCCCAGTAAAAGTCCGGCTACCGGAAGGATTGCGATCGGGAGCATAAAGCTTCTTCCCACTCGCTGCAGAACACTAAAAATTTTGTCCTTCATTTTTTTACTCCTTGTGTAGTTTATACTTTTTACAAGAAGAGTTTCTGCGGTTTTGCATCTTTTTAGCCGGTCTGTACTCTTTTTCTAAAACAGAGTACAAAAAAGAGACACTAACCCACATAAACAATTCCTGTTATGTATAGTTAATGCCTCCAAAAATCGAGTTACACACTACAACTGTAGTTGAATATAGCACAGATAAATCTCTTTTGTCAAGTCAGTTCTTATGATTTCAGCTTTTTTCTTTTTATCCATTTTTCACATTCTTATGCATCTATTTTGTGCACAATAGCTAATCAACATCTTTTTTTTGAAATGTCATAAATTCAAGATCTTCCTGTTTCCATAGTTGTGCAGGCACATGCAATACTTCTTTACTTTCAATATCCTGCCACCGGCCTTCCGGAAGATACAGTTCATATTCATCTCTGTCAAATCCGGGTGAAATAAGCAATGCATCACCAAGCATATAAGACAGATTCTGTATCTTTGCGATTGGATCTTTCGGATATTCCATCACAAGCGGACGAATCATTGGAATACCAGACTGATGACTCTGGCAGGCTGCGTGATAAAGATATGGCACAAGTCGATGTCTGAAGTTAATCCATTTTTTTACTTCTTTTAATGCCATATCTCCATACTGCCATGGTTCCCGCGGTGTTTTACCGTGCGCTCTGGATAATGGCATCCACAATCCCATCTGCACAGAGGAAAGGTAATTTTCTATATTCGGACGTTCCTCATTTCCGATATAAATTTGTACCTTTTTAAATATCTTTTTTTACCAACACTGACCGCCTCAGCTTTGAAAGGTAAAAAATAATTCACAATAATAGTAGTAAAATTTAAGCCAATTTTTTCGCAATAAAGTAAAATAAAAGAACGGTACCTTTTATTGGACCGTCCTTTTTGTCAACATTTGTTTTATACTGTTTTTACGCTCTTAACCGGAATTTCTGGATGTCCTTTGCATTATTCACACGCTCAATTTCAGCGCCGAGTCCACGGAGCTTTCCGTCGAAGTCCTCGTATCCGCGCAGAATGTATACAATATCATCCACCACGGTAACACCCTCTGCTGCAAGACCTGCAATAACAAGTGCTGCTCCGGCGCGAAGATCCGGTGCGGAAACCTCTGCTCCGGTAAATTTTTCTACGCCGTCAATGATCGCCGTGTTGCCTTCTACTTTAATACAGGCGCCCATACGTGCCAGCTCATCCGCATATTTAAAACGATTTTCAAAAATACTCTCTGTTACAATACTCGTACCGTTTGCCAGTGCCAGTGTAACCGCAATCTGCGGCTGCATATCGGTCGGGTAACCCGGATACGGCTGTGTCTTTACGTGTGTTCTGCCCAGACGTTTGCTTGCGCTCACACGGATGGAATCGTCAAACTCTTCTACGTCGCAGCCAATCTCCTCGAGCTTTGCGGTTGTTGCTTCCAGATGCTTTGGAATCACGTTTTTAATCAGCACATCGCCCTTTGTAGCTGCTGCTGCAAACATATACGTACCTGCCTCGATCATATCCGGTACGACCGCATAGCTGGTTCCGTGCAGGGTATCGACACCCTTGATCCGGATCACATCGGTTCCTGCTCCTTTGATGTTTGCTCCCATGCTGTTCAGGAAGTTCGCCACATCGACAACGTGCGGCTCTTTCGCTGCATTCTCAATCGTTGTATTTCCTCTTGCCATCGAAGCTGCCATCATGATGTTGATGGTGGCTCCAACGGAAACCATATCCAGGAAAATGTGGCTTCCATGCAGATCTGCCGCACTTGCCACGATTGCGCCATGACGGATGCTTACCTCAGCACCGAGTGCGCGGAATCCCTTTAAATGCTGGTCGATCGGACGGCTTCCAATGTTACATCCGCCCGGAAGCGGAACTTCCGCTCTTTTGTATTTTCCAAGCAGCGCGCCTAAAAGATAATAAGACGCACGGATTTTTTTGATATATTCATAATCAACGCTCAGATCTCCGATGGTTGCTGCATTGATCCGCACGGTATGGCGGTCGATGCGGTCCACGGTGGCTCCGATCTCTGCGATTGCTTCCAGAAGTACATTAATATCACTGACATCCGGCAGGTTTTCGATCAGGACCGTCTCATCGGTCATCGTTGCTGCCGTAAGAATTGCAAGCGCCGCGTTTTTTGCTCCCCCGATTTCCACTTCGCCCACAAGAGGATTTCCACCTCTGATGACATACTGTTCCATATATTCACCTCAAATTTTCTTTCTCATACTTAACGAGTGTGTTTTATCCAATATCTAACGAATCAAAGTCTTTTTCCTGTTTTTTTACACACTCCAGATACGCTGAAACGCACTGCTCCCCGCAGTTATTTTTCAGTCTCCCCTTATCTTAACTCAAATCTAATACTTTGTAAATCAATTTTAATACATTCTGTGCTATTTCCGTCTTTTTCCATCGTTTCCGGTCAGGAATATTCAGAGAAACGTTATATGTAATTTCTAACTATCAGAACATTTCCCTTATTATGATATAATCGTATGTTTTCAAAATTTCCCTGAATATTCCACCAATTCTGTTTTACATGCCGATCTGCTCGCGGAGCGCCAGGATCGTGCCCTTGATATCCCTTCCGCTCTCGTCAACCGTAATCTCGGCATACTGCTCATATAATTTACTTCTCTCATCGTAAAGATCCTTCAGCGTCTGGCCCTCTTTCAGCACGACGCCGCGTCCCTTCAGGTTTCCGAGACGTTTCGCCAGATCCTCATACGACAGCTTCAGGTAAACGATGGTTCCAATTTCTTTAAAATGCTCCATCGCCTCTTTTCCGTAAATGGCACTGCCGCCCGGCGCGATGACGCTTTTGTTGGCTTCCAGTGTCGCATTGACTTCATTCTCAATCGCAAGAAAGCCTTCATTTCCTTCATCCGCAATGATCTCGCGCAGAAGACGTTTCTCCCGATGCTGGATCACAAGATCCGTATCAATAAACTCATATCCCAACACCTTTGCAAGAATAACACCAACGCTGCTTTTGCCGGCTCCCGGCATTCCTATTAAGATAATATTCCGTTTATTCAAGATTTATTCCTCCTGCTGTCTCGTAAATTTTTCTCTATCCTATCTCTGCAGATTCGTTCCGCCCTGCTTCATGATCTGCTCGATCTCTGTTTCGCTCGCCACATTGGCATCGTGCTGGATCATCAGCTTTAAGACACTTGCGGAAATCGCAAAGTCGATGGCTTTCTGCGGCTCAAAATCATGAAGCATCGCATGGATCAGTCCCGCGCCAAATGCATCACCGGCTCCGACTGCCTCAAAGCTGTGTACTTTATGAACCGGGCTCTCGTAGAATTTTCCGTCTTTCAGGTAAATTCCCATCCAGTCGCCGTCCTCCACGGTGTAGAGATTGCGCAGCACACTCGCAACCGCTTTGCAGTTCGGGAACTGCTTCTGGATTTCCAGCATGCCCTCTTTGTGAGACTTGATCTGCTCAATGCCGCGCGACATATCTCCGTCGTACGCCGGAATGCCAAGTGATGATTCAAAATCCTCATCGTTTGCAATGCAGACATCCACATACGCCATCAGACGGCGCATAACGCGCTGTGCGTCCTTCGTGGACCACATTTTTCCGCGGTAGTTCAGATCACATACCACCTGGATTTTTTTCTCTCTGCAGAGCGCCAGAGCGTTCTCCAGCGCTTTTTCAATCTCTGTGCTGATGGCAGGCGTGATACCGGAAAAATAAAAGAAATCTACGCCATCAAGCAGTTTTTCCCAGTCAAATTCCTCTGCCTTTGCCATTGCAATTGCGCTGTAAGCGCGGTCATAAATCACGCTCGTCGGGCGGATATTCGTTCCCTTTTCAAAATAGTAAATACCGACGCGTCCGCCGCCCCGCAGCACACGGGATGTATCGACGCCGAACCGGCGGATCTCATTGACGGCTGCCTGTCCCACCTGGTGCTCCGGCACTTTTGTCACGTACGAAACATCGTCCCCGAGTGTCGCCAGGGAAACCGCAACATTCGCCTCCGCGCCGCCGTAATTGGCTTCAAATGTATCTGCCTGTAAAATTTTCAGATGCTCCGGTGTTTTCAGACGCAGCATCACTTCTCCAAAAGTAAGTACCTTCATACTAAAATTCCTTCCAAAAGCAATTTGCTCTTTTGTCTCAATACCTCTTTATCTTACGCTGTTTTCCCCACGGACGCAAGAAAAACCTGCGGAAACCACCCCCGTTTTCCATCGCAGAAAAGCACAAAAAAAGCGGCTTTCTGTTTCGCTTCAGAAAGCCTCTTTTCGTGTATTTCATTATTCTTTTACTGCTCCCAGTGTAATACCGGTTACGAAGTATTTCTGCAGGAACGGATATACAATCAGCATAGGAACAAGGGCGATAAATACCTTTGCTGCCTCCAGTGATTTGTTGGAGTTCTGTGCTAACTGCTGATACTGCTCTGCAGTCAGGGTTACGCCTACCGGGATCTGAACGGAGATCTGACGGATGTAGGTCTGTAACGGATAGTTCGTCTCTTTGTTCATTAATACCAGGCCCTGGAAATACTCGTTCCAGTAACCAACGGATGTAAACAGGACGATGGTTGCGATAACCGGTTTGGAACACGGAACTACAATCTGCCACAGGATACGCCACGGGCCGGCGCCGTCTACACGGGCTGCCTCCTCGAGGTCTCCCGGGATGCCGCGGAAGAAGTTCATCATCAGGAGTACGTTGAATACCGGAACAGAACCAGCCAGAACCAGTGCTGCCATCGTATCGATCATACCATAATTTTTAACGGTGATGAACCACGGAATGGTACCACCATTGAACAGCATACAGAATACCAGGATCCACATCAGGACATTTCTCGGTTTGTACTCTGTTTTGCTCTTTGCCAGCGGATAGGACATCATAATCAGGACAACCATGGTCCATATGGTTCCAATCACAACTCGCTTGATGGAAATCCAGAAGGAATTCCAGAATGCGGAATCACCCATAATCAGGCTGTAGGATTTTACGTTTGATCCGATCGGGTAAATCGTTACAAGACCGCCCTCAGCGGCTGCTTTTGAAGAAATAGATACGCAGAACGTATACCATAACGGATAAAAACAGCTGAATGCCAGGAGAATCAGGATGATAGCATTTATGACTTTAAACGCTTTGCTGCCAAAACTCTTGCTTTCTATCATAATTTCTGCCCTCCTTAGAAAATCTTGTAATCAGCAAACTTGTAAGCACAAACATAAGAAGTAACAACCAGCACGAAGCTGACAACAGATTTAAAGAGACCTGCTGCAGTAGCCAGCGAGAACTGCATGTTTGTAATACCAATACGGTATACGTATGTATCGATGATATCACCAGTTTCAATAACCAGCTGGTTGTACATGTTGAATACCTGGTCGAAACCTGCATTCAGAACGTTGCCCATTGCCAGTGTGGTCAGAAGAACGATGGTCGGAACCAGTCCCGGGATGGTGATGTGCCATACACGTTTCCAGCGGCTTGCGCCGTCGATTGCGGCTGCCTCGTAAAGGCTCGGGCTGATGCCGGTCAGCGCTGCAAGATAAATAACTGCGTTGTAACCGAACTCTTTCCATACATCAGTTCCGATCAGTAACTGACGGAAGATGCCAGGCATGGTCATCGGAAGAACGGTATCCGTTGCACCCATTGCGCTGCGGACCGTGTTGAAAATTCCGTTTGCGCCAAGGATATTGGTGATGATGTTTGCAAGGATAACCCAGGATACGAAGTGCGGCAGATATACGATCGTCTGAACCGTCTTTTTGAACTTCATATTCTTTACCTCATTCAGCAGCAGTGCGAACACCAGAGGAATGATGATATTCAGGATAACCTTTGCGATTGCAATAATCAGAGTATTGACAAGTGCCCGTTTTGCATCCGGGATAACGGTCAGGTATTTAAACCATTTCAAACCTACCCACGGAGAGCCGAACCATCCTTTGCTCGGATTGTAATCCTGGAATGCCATTACAATACCAACCATCGGAACGATAGAAAACATAAACAGCCAGACATAACCCGGCAGAACCATTAACGTATAGTGAAAGGAATTTGACAGCCCGAGATGGCCTTTTTTCTTCTTCACGGTAAGCTCCTCCTTTGATGTCATTTTTTTAAAGTAGTGGGGTACAGGCTTTCCTGTACCCCACCCTCCACATCATACATTTACATTAGTTACTCAGCCAGGTAATCTTTTACCAGCTCAAGGATCTGATCACCACCCTGTACATGCCAGTCGGTGCAGAACTGATCCCACTCGTCAAGGCTCTTCGCACCAGTGATGAACTGAAGGATACTCTTGTCTTCCAGGTCAGAAATCTGGGTCCAGTAGGTATCCATTCCGTCGATGGTGTAGTACAGTTCAGAATAGATCTTGTGATCCGGCTCAAGTGTTGCGTATGGACGATCACCAATCAGCAGTGCATAGAATCTGTTGAACTGTCCGTTGTTGGTGTTGACATCCATATCGGTTACTGCCAGATCTCTGGATCCGTCATAGTCCTCAGAGATAACGTCTTTCAGAGTTGCGGCATCGTTTACCAGGTTCTTATACAGACCGTTGAATTTGCTTCCGCCCTGCTGATAATCATCTGCGCTTGCTTCGCCTTTGATGATTCCCATCAGTGCATCATACTCATACTCGCACTCGTCGGTAGCTGCCATGGTGTTACGCAGCGGATACCAGCCGATTGCTACAGAAGTATCGAAGGTAGACTCATCACGAACGAGTACGTTGTTCATGATAACAATGGCTTTCTTCACATCATCCGATGCGTTTTTGTTTACCATAGTATAAGTGGTTCCAACGTCTTTCATATGAATATTCCACTCACCGTCTTTGGTGTACAGCGGATATGCCTGCCAGTTTGCATTGTTATCGTTACGGAAGGAATCCGGGTTTCCGTATCCAAGGCTCCACCATGGTCCCATGAAGATACCGCAGGTTCCGTTCTTAACATTGTTTGCATTGTCGCCGTTGGTTGTGGTTCCAACCTCCGGGTTGATGAGGCCTTTTTCATACCAGTCATGTAAGGTGGTAAGGGCTTCTTTCATTTCATCTGTTGTAGTTCCCCAGTACAGTTCGCCGGAATCATCTTTCAGAAAATACCCCGGTGTTGCATTGAATGCCTGATATACAGCATCGAAACCGTATCCGTTGTTGGAGGAGTTCAGGAAGTTGGAGTAGGTTCTTCCGCCGTTATCAATACCTGCGATTGCATAATCCGGGCTGAGACCTGCGTCTTTAAATTTCTGAGTTACTTCGCCGAGTTCATCTACGGTCTTCGGAACTTCCAGTCCTAACTGATCCAGCCAGTCCTGACGGATAAAGTACAGGTAAACACCATCGGTATCTACCGATATGTTTGGCAGTGCACAGAAGGTTCCGTCTACGGTTGCATTGTTGATCGCACGTCCTTCGGTAGTCTCGATGATTTCTTTTACCTGTTTGGATGCGTACTGGTTGAACTCCGGCCAGAGGTCTGCAAGAAGATCTGCTCTTGCTGCCTGTACCAGGTAGTTACGGGTTGGTGCAACGACTGCATCCGGAAGGGAAGCAGATGCGATTGCCAGAGATACTTTCTGCTGGAAGTCAGATGCATTACCTGCAGTCCAGTCGCAGACAACTTTGATGTTGTAGTTATCCAGAAGGTATCTGGTGTACTGGTTGTTATCTACGGAATCGCCGTCCGGAAGTGTGGTATCCTTCGGGTCGATCTGATATCCATAATGTACTTCTACGACATGATCAAATTTTGCAAACGCACGATCGTCATTTTCACCCGGTACTGCATCATCTGCTTCATCAGCTGCTGCAACCCAGTCACCAGAACCTGCTGCATCGCCGGAGCCGCTGTCCGATGAGGTATCCTTTGCTTCATCGCCGCCTGCCGTACTTGATGCTGTTGTGCCGCTGCTCTTGCTGTTTGTGTCAGAACTGTCTCCTCCAGTGCTGCCACATGCTACCAGGCTTACGATCATGGTGCTTGCCAGTAATGCAGAAATTACTTTCTTTTTCATTTGGTGTCCTCCTTGTGATTTACGTTCTTTTTGCGTGCTCCGTTGTTGCTTTTGTCCAGGCTTACGAAGAATCCATTGTTTTTAATCATACGTTTTGCCTAAAACTTTCACATTTTCGTCACACTTTTTTATGCAATAATTACACCTCTCTTCCACCCGTTTTGACAAGCATTTTTTATGTATTTTTCACAATTTATTTCGTTTTTTTAATTCATATTGTCGATTTTGTACACTATTTTAAAATTTATAGTCAATCTTGACTTTTTCTTTTTCGTTATTCTTTTATCTATTGACGGATTTTTTGTGCTTTTTCCGTCATTTTGTATATTTCTCGTATTTTCAGACATTTTACCTGCAGAGCCTTCTACCGGCAGTTCCCTCCGAATGCCGGGCAGCACAATAAAAAAGAACCTCTTATCTCTCCCCGGAAATACTTCTTTCCGGAAACATAAGAGGTTCTTTTTCTTTTTTTGTTCTTTATTCTGCTTTTTTCTTCTCTTTTGGAATAATAATATTCAGTACAATCGCCGCAACAGCTGCCGGAACAATACCGGAGCCGCCGAAAATCAGCTGGATATAATAAGGAAGCTCAGAAGTTGCTCCCGCTGTGGAACCAAGGCCGTAGCCAAGACCCAGTGCAACAGAAACGATCGTGATCTCACGGCTCGTAATCGGCTCTTTTGTGATGAGCTGGATACCGGAAACCAGAATTGACGCAAACATCATAACGGCTGCACCGCCGAGTACGGACTGCGGCATAATGGATACAAATGCTGCAATCTTCGGGCAGAGTCCGCAGAGGATCAGGAAAATGGCTCCGCAGGAAAGTGCCATACGGTTTACGATTTTTGTCATCGAAATAATGCCGACGTTCTGTGCAAAAGAAGTATTCGGGAGAACGCCAAGTGCTGCTGCAAAGCTGGATCCGAGACCGTCGCAGATGATACCGCCGGAAAGCTCAGAATCGGTTGCCTCGCGGTCCATACCGCTCTCTACGCAGGCGCAGATATCGCCGACCGTCTCAACGGTTGTTACGATGAACATGATCGCTACCGGGAGAATTGCCTCCACACGGAAGACTGGTTTTACCTCAGCCAGTTTTCCAAAGCCTGCAATACCAGGGAGCGCGAACCAGGACGCATCTTTTACCTGCTGGAAATTGACAACCCAGGAATATGTATAGGAAACAGTGCTTCCATCCTCAAGAACCGCCGTTCCGGTATGCGGCAGAACCATGGTCATAATAATAGCTACCACGTAGCCGACTAAAATACCGATCAGAATTGAAGCCGTACTTAAGATTCCCTTCGGATTTGTAAAGTGCTTCAGTGCCAGCGTTACAATCAGAACGACCATGCCAAGGAACAGGTTCTGTATGGAACCGTAATCGTTCGTTCCGGAACCGCCGCAGAGATAATTGATTCCAACCGGAATCAGCGAAAGACCGATCGCCATAACGACGCAGCCGGTAACAACCGACGGGAAAAATTTACGAAGCGGCTTTAAACAGACGCCAAGCACGCCCTCAAACAGACCGCCGACAATTGTCGCACCAAGGATAGCGCCGTACGTCAGCGCGCCCTGTCCCAGCACGGCTGTCACGCTCTTGAATACGCCGAGGAATCCAGAAGATGTACCCATAACAATCGGCACTTTACCGCCGATCGGTCCAATCGAAAACATCTGTACCAGTGTTACAATACCGGCTACTGTCATTGCATTCTGCAAAAGAGCCGTACGAAGTGCACCGTAGCCCGCATCCGCCGTCAGACCGCACGCTCCCATGATGATCAGAAGCGGGGTGAGGTTTCCTACGAACATCGCCATTACATGCTGCAATCCAAGCGGAATCGCCTGCTTCAGCGGAATCCGTCCTTCAAAGGTGTACGGGGTTCCCATAGCTGAACTTTTTTCTTTTTTCATTGCTTTTCTCCTGCTTTTGTAGATTTGGGCTGCCTTGCCTTTCGGTATGGAATATGCCCTGCACAGCCGGAATTTTTCCGGCAAAGCGTCCTTGTTTTTTCTTATAGATACTCATAAGTTTTTCTTTTTAAACAAGCCTTCTTCATAAGCTGTGCTTTTATGTAAAAAGATTATCATGTTTCTTTTTTCCCGTCAACCCGCATCTTGTACAGAATTCCATAAAAAAGGAGACACCGGTCTGTGTTCCTCATCTCACAGATCAATGCCTCCTTGTTTTCTTCCTTCAATTTAAGCGTTCTGGAAATCCTCAATCGCTTTTACGGTGCGGTTATATTCTTCCGTCACCTTCTGCATCAGATCATCCGTCTCAGTCTCCTGCAGCGGTCTTAACCGCTCGGTCAGCTCGGCGCTTGGCTCGTACAGATTTTTAAAACCAAGATTCTGGCACACGCCTTTTAATGTATGAGCTGCACGGAATGCAACCTCAATATTTCCGTCCGCCAGTGCCTGGCAAAGCTCCTGATAGCTCGGATCCTGCGGAAATTTTAAAATGATCCGCTGAATCAGAGATTCACTGCGAAGCCGCTGAACGGTTTCCTCGTAATCTGCTCCCATCTGCATGTAGCAATCTTTTAATGTCATCTTCTCTTCCTCTTCCCTGTATGCAAATTCATTACATATTAATGCAAACAAGTTCTTTATCAATACATAAATAATTATATTTCTCACGCAAGCTCTTGTCAACTTCTGCTTTTCATTATTTTTGCATTATTTTTGTTTACTATACGCTCTATTTCTGAACATAAAACATCTTTTTTCTTACGTTTTTCTTACGTTTTTATCTTACCTGTATATTGCATTTATGCATAATAATACAACTTACTTGCATATTCTGTCGTTTTATTCACACGATACCGCGTGAAAGTCTATTTCTTCTGTCTAGTCTCGTTGCAAAATGTAATGTTTTTTGTACCCTATAATTTTCGTTATTTTTCTGTGTTTCTTCTATCTTTTATGCAAAAAGGGACCCCCGGTCTTAACCGGAGATCCCTTTGGATTTCTCAAAATCAGATTAGCAGATTCCCTGAGCCATCATAGCGTCAGCTACTTTCTCAAAGCCTGCGATGTTAGCGCCCATAACATAGTCGCCCTCATGGCCGTAACGTTTTGCAGCATCAACCATGTTGTGTGTGATGTTGATCATGATGCTCTTCAGTTTTGCATCAACTTCTTCGAAGGTCCAGGACAGACGCTCGGAGTTCTGGGACATCTCGAGTGCGGATGTTGCAACACCACCTGCGTTTGCAGCTTTTCCAGGTGCGAAGATTACGCCGTGCTCCTGCAGATATTTGGTTGCTTCCAGAGTAGTAGGCATGTTAGCGCCCTCGCATACAGCGGTGCATCCGTTCTCTACCAGTGCTTTTGCATCCTCAAGCAGCAGCTCATTCTGAGTTGCGCAAGGAAGAGCAAGGTCTGCTTTTACAACCCATACGCCGCGTCCTTCGTGGTACTCGGAGTTTGGACGATATTTCTTGTACTCGGTCAGACGGGCACGGTTTACTTCTTTGATCTCTTTTAATGCAGCTACATCGATTCCGTCTGGATCGTAAACCCATCCGTTGGAGTCAGAGCAGGTGAGAACTTTCACACCAAGCTGAGTAGCTTTCTCGATTGCATAGATTGCAACGTTTCCGGAACCGGATACACAAGCGGTCTTGCCTGCGATGTCGATGCCGTTCAGTTTCAGCAGCTCCTGGGTCAGGTACAGCAGTCCGTATCCGGTAGCCTCTGTTCTTGCTAAAGATCCGCCGTAGCTTAAACCTTTACCAGTCAGAACGCCTTCGTATACGCCGCGGATTCTCTTGTACTGTCCGAACATGAAGCCGATCTCTCTTGCGCCTGTTCCGATGTCACCAGCCGGTACGTCGGTGTCTGCGCCGATATATTTGCAAAGCTCTGTCATAAAGCTCTGGCAGAATGCCATGATCTCTCTGTCAGATTTTCCTTTCGGATCGAAGTCAGAACCACCTTTACCTCCGCCGATCGGAAGGCTGGTCAGTGAGTTTTTGAATACCTGCTCGAATCCCAGGAATTTGATAATACCAATATTTACAGAAGGATGCAGACGGATTCCTCCTTTGTAAGGTCCGATTGCACTGTTAAACTGTACACGATATCCGGTGTTTACATGAGCCTGTCCTTTATCGTCTACCCACGGCACACGGAATTTGATCTGACGCTCTGGCTCCACCATTCTCTCCAGAAGAGCGACTTTTCTGTATTTTTCCTCGTTTGCCTCGATAACCGGACGAAGAGATTCCAGAACCTCTTTGACTGCCTGATGGAATTCCGGCTCAGCTGGGTTTTTTGCAACTACGGACTCAATAACCTCATCTACGTATGACATGTTAGTTTCCTCCTTGAAATTTCTCCCTTAATGTAGTGCAGAAAGATTTCTTTAAAAGATCCATCTGCGGTTCTCATCAGCCTTAAAGCGTGGAGAAAATCATTTCCGCACTCTCTCGCGTCTCCGGTGGATTCTCCCGTCCTCCGGATCACTTAATTTTATAAGGTCAACGATTGGTTGATATTATAGCATAAAATATCCGGTTTTTGCAATATTTCACGCAAAAAATTCCTAATAAATCATGATTTTGTAGCGTTTTCTAATATTTACCCAGTATTTTTGTCGATTTTGTATATTTTTACCGAAAGTACTATAAAATTTCGCGTGCTGATTCTTTAGAAAATAAAGATTAGCGGCGGTTTTTTGTTTTTATATTAGGTGTTTTCGATTTTTTCTTCACGCTCCAGCCAAAGGTTCCCTGCTTTTTCCCGATTCCAAAGTACTCTCCGTGGGAATACACAATCGGTTTCGCGCGGTTCAGATCGAAGCGGCCGCGCTCATCCATGTATGCCTCATCCGCATGGACAGCCACAACTTTTGCAAGAAACATGTGATGCGAGCCCAGTTCGAGCACCTGCTCCACTTTACACTCGATATTAACCGGCGACTCCCCGATCATCGGTGCGGAAATCTCCTCCGCCTCGACTTTCGTCAGTTTCATCTCTTTGAACTTATCCACATCTCTTCCCGAGCGCACGCCGCAGTAGTCGGTCGCATAGCAGAGGTCCTCCGTCGTCAGGTTGATGACGAACGCACCGCTCTCTTTGATCATCTGATAGCTGTAGCGTTCCGGCCGCACCGAGATCGATACCATCGGAGGATTCGTACACACCGTGCCGGCCCAGGCAACGGTGATGATGTTGTCCTCCCCGTTCTTTCCGCGCACCGACACCATGACCGCCGGCAGCGGATACAGCATATTTCCCGCTTTCCATGTCTGTTTTCCCATTCTTATTTCTTTCCTTTCCTCTTTTTCACCCTTTTATGACCGAAAAAAGCGTGCCCCGGATCTGTTTTCAGGCCCGGAACCACGCTTTTTTATTTTTTCTGTTTTTACTGATTCTGCAGCGCCATCATAAATGCCGGAATCAGCTGTTTCTTTCTCGACACAACACCCTTCAGCTCGCAGCTGACCTCATTGACCGGAAGATCTTCAAAAGCTTTTTCGATGACTTCCTTTGCCCCGCTTCCATAATACAGAAGCTCTGTAGATTCTTCTATAATATTGGTCAGCATAAAGAATACCATCTCGATGCCGTGTTTTCCGCACTCGCTTTCCATCTGCGGCAGAAGCTGTTCCTTGATGGATTCCAGCTCGCCCGCATCGAGGGATGTAATCTGGCCGACACCAAACGTAACATCGCCCATGATGAATTTTTTGAAATCCTGGTAGAAAATCTCCTCCGGAGATTTATCCTTCAGATTGCTTCCTGCGCGGAACATTTCGGATGCAAACTCCGGAATGCTGATGCCTGCAATGTCTGCCAGTGCCTCTGCTGCCGCTTTGTCAAGAAACGTACACGTCGGCGACCGGAACATCAGCGTATCGGAAATGATGGCTGCGCAGAGCAGTCCTGCGATGTTCGGCGCGATCTCCAGCTCTTTTTCCTTATAAATTTCATACATAATCGTTCCCGTGCAGCCCACCGGCTCATTGCGGAACATAACCGGCGCCATCGTCTCAAGTGATCCCAGACGATGATGGTCGATGATCTCGAGAATCTCCGCCTCTTTGACGTTATCGACCGCCTGTGATTCCTCATTGTGATCAACGAGAATCAGTTTCTTTCCTGCATTTCCGATCAGATTCCGGCGGGAAATCGTTCCCACATATTTTCCTTTCTTGTTCAGAATCGGGAAATCGCGATGTCTCTGATTTTTCATAACTTCTTTGATATCATCGAGGAAATCTTCGGTATTGAACGTAATCAGATTGCTTCTGCGCATCAGATATTTGACCGGAATACTCTGGTTGATCAGACGCGCAATCGTATACGTGTCATGCGGACTGCTGATGATCACACAGCATTTTTCCTCTGCAAATTTCTGAATCGTTTTCGTCACCTTTGCGCCAAGTCCGACGATAATGCAGCTTGCATCCATCTCGATTGCACAGAGCTGGTCCTCCGCACGGTTTCCGAGAATGACAAGGTCATCTTTTTCGATGTAGTTCTCCATCGTATCCGGATGGAATGCGCCGACAACGACTTTTCCGCGGATAAAATATCCATGCTCATTTCCGACAATGACAGATCCGTCCAGCGTCTCTGCTATACTGCGGTACTGTGTTCTCGCAAGGGACATGACATGGCTGTCATACGAATCCATGTAGGATTCCGCGATATCGCTGACGGTAATGACACCCTGCAGATCGTTCTCCGGCGAGGTGATCGGCAGTGTGACTACATTGTTGTTTTTCATCATGGAATACGCTTTTTTCACGGAAATCGTACCCGGCACGCTCGGCACCTCGTGAATTTCAATTTCCTTTACCTGCGTTCCCGCATTCGGCAGATACCCCGGTGCGCGCACACCAAAGCGCTTCAGTACATACTCGGTCTCCTCATTGATCTGACCGGCACGCCGCGCCACATAGGTTTTTGTTTTATCTGTTCTGTTCTTGATATCTGCATAGGCAATCGCCGAGCAAATCGAATCCGTATCCGGATTTTTATGGCCAATTACATAAACTCTTGAATTTGATTTCATAATAGTACTCCTCCCTTCTGTATGTTTGTGGTATACAGTAAGTTCGTCCCGGTAGTTTTACTTCTTTTTTTGTAACGACTACAGTTACTGCTCACTTCGTGACCAGTAACCGCCGCCCTGCACATGCAAATTCGCTCCGCGAAGTTCCGGGCGGCCACCTGAATCACTTTCTCCTGCAGCCGCGCAGCAAGTGCGCGTCTCAGTAATTTTGGTAACGACTACACACATATTACCATCCTTTTTTCATCTGGTCAAAGAAAATCTTTTATGTTAAGATAAACGCAGATAGAAAAACGTGCAAAATTGAACCCGATTTTTTCATAAATCCACAATTTTCCTCTCGTTTTCCTGTTATTCTTACGAAAAAGGGGTGTTTCATTATGTCAGAAGAAAAATTAACCATGGATGACTTCTCCGCAGAGCTGGAAGCTTCCTTCAAAAAAATTGAGGAAGGCGACATGCTCACCGGAACCGTCATCTCCGTAGATGAAAAAGAGGTGATTCTCGATCTGAAATACTACGCAGAGGGCGTCATCCGCGCCGAGGACTTCAGCAACGAGCCTGGCTTCTCCTTAAAAGACGCTGTTCAGGTCGGTGACGAAATCACCGCAACCGTGATCCGCAAAGACGACGGCCACGGCAACATTCTTCTCTCCCGCGCAGAGGCAAACGATATCCTCGCATGGGAAAAACTCGCACAGTACAAAGAAGAGAAAACCGTACTGGATGTAAAAGTCAAAGGAATCGTAAACGCCGGTGTTATCGCTTACGTCGAAGGAATCCGCGGCTTCATCCCGGCTTCCAAACTCTCCCTGAACTACGTGGAAGATCTGAATGAATACTTAAACAAAGACATTCAGGTACAGGTTTTTGACCTCGACAAAGAAAAAGACCGCCTGATCCTCTCCGCCCGCGAAATTCTCCGCGAGAAAGTAGACGAAGAGCGCAAAGAGAAAATTTCCAACGTAGAAGTCGGCCTCGTCACCGAAGGAACCGTGGAAAGCCTGCAGCCATACGGCGCCTTCATCAGCCTCGGAAACGGCCTCTCCGGCCTCGTCCACATCTCCCAGATCTGCGCCAAACGAATCAAACATCCATCCGCAGTTCTGGCAGTCGGCGACAAAGTCAAAGTAAAAGTCATCGCCATCAAGGACGGCAAACTCAGCCTTTCCATGAAAGCCCTCGACGATGTCGCAGCCGAAGAAATTCAGGAGGAAACAATCGAACTTCCAAAGACGGAAGAAGTAACGACGACATTGGGATCGCTGTTTAAAAATATTAAACTGAACTAAAGTGACTGTTCCCGTTGTTATAACAGCATTTTCCAGGGGTTTTGCAGCATCACAGATTTTACCCCCATAACACGTAAACATAAAGCAGCGGCTGTACCGGATTTTTCTTTCCCGGTACAGCCGCCACTGTTATTTTATACCGGCATCGCCGCCACAAAATAGTACATCACAATAAAATGACAGAAGCTTCCACCCATCACAAACAGATGGAAAATTTCATGTGTTCCGAACTTTTTATGTTTTGCATTAAACACCGGCATTTTTAAGGAGTAAATCACCCCGCCGACTGTATAAATAATTCCGCCGGCCAGCAGCCATCCAAACGCCGGCCGCGAGAGGGCCAGAAACAGCGGATGAAACGCCAGAACGCACAGCCAGCCCATTGCGATATACAGCACCGAAGAAAACCACTTCGGACAGTTGATCCAGAATGCCTTGACGAGAATCCCGCCAATCGCTGCCGCCCACACCAGTGCACAGAGTGCAATTCCCGTCCGTCCATGCAGTGCAATCAGGCAGATCGGTGTGTAGCTTCCCGCAATCAGCACTGAAATCATCATATGATCAAACTTTTTCAGTCGACGGTTCACCTTCCCGTTTACATCAAACGTGTGATACACGGTGCTCGCCAGATACAGCAAAATCATACTCAGCATAAACACTGTCATTGCGACCACATGCAGATGATCCGGCTCCCGCGCCGCCTTCAAAAGCAATGGCAGCGTTCCCACCACCGCCAGGATCAGCGCAATCCCATGTGTAATCGCACTGCCAGGATCCTTGATTCCATTTTTTCTGATATACTTCATTCTACTCACTCCTTTCCTGTCAGAAACGCTGTGTATTTCAATTACTACTTCATGTAGTTTTTATTACTACTTATCATTGTTTCTTTTATTATAGCAGGATAAAATTATTTTTCAAGTCAAAATATCTATTTTCTTTTGAAAATGTTCGACCTGCTTTGACACAAAAAAACAGACTGCTCGCTTACGCATACCGTTGTGCCTGTTTGAGCCGTCTGTTTTTGTATTTTTATTGCTTCTTCGCTTGAATCAGCTTCCATTTTTCTACCCGCGAAAGCTGCTTAATTTCCCATTCTCTCCGCATAGCCTCCTGTTTTGTTAAAAAGGTTTCAAAATACACCAGTTTTACCGGTTTGCGGCTCTTTGTATATTTCGCTCCTTTTCCAGCATTGTGTGCCTTTACTCTGCGTTCCAAATTATTGGTCCAGCCTGTATAAAAAGATCCATCGCTGCATTCCAGAATATATGTAAAATTCCCCTGTTCCATTTCAAATTCCGTTCCTTCTGTTCATCTGTATTCTATGTAACTTTAACACTCGGTTCTTTTAGGCGCAATCAAAAAAATAAGAAAGAGTCCTGCTTCGCAGGAAAATTCAACGAAGTTTCCTGTAAGCAAAAAACCGTCCGGATTTCTCCGAACGGTTTTCTCATTTTTATTTTTACTGCATTGCCAGCTCATCTACAGCCAGTTTCAGCGCACCCATGATACCCTGATTGTCGTTCAGGCTTGGAAGTACAATGTAGCTGTCGAGATCCTCAAGTTCTTTTGTTACAAGATATCCGTTCAGCTGTTTCTTTACTTCTTCTCTTACGAGCGGCATCATATGCTCCTGATGCATAACGCCTCCGCCCAAAACGATTCTCTGCGGGGAGAGCAGCATGATGCAGTCTACAAGTGCCTGTCCGATATAGTAAGCCTCAAGCTCCCATACCTCTTTTTTGTCTGCCAGCTCAATACCTTTTTTGCCCCAGCGTGCTTCAATGGCAGGACCTGCAGCAAGGCCTTCCAGGCAGTTGCTGTGATACGGGCATTTTCCGCCGTAAGTATCTTTCGGATGTCTGGTCAGCAGAACGTGTCCGCCTTCCGGATGAAGCATGCCGTGCAACAGCTTGCCATTGGAAATAATTCCCATTCCAACGCCCGTTCCGATGGTGATGTAAATGCTGTTGTCCAGACCTTTTGTGATTCCCCAGGTAGCCTCACCCAGTGCAGAACCGTTTACATCGGTATCAAATCCAACCGGGATGTCCAGTGCATCTGCGAAAGCGCCTACGATGTTGTAGTTCTTCCATGCTAATTTGGGAGTTGTGGTAATGTAACCATATGTTTCGGATTTTCTGTTCAGGTCGATCGGTCCAAAGCAACCGATTCCCAGTGCCTGAATGTCCTTCTCTTTGAAATACTCAATCATTTTCGGAACGGTAATTTCCGGTGTCTCGGTCGGGATAGAAATTCTCTCATAAATTTCTCCATTTGCGTTTCCAATTGCGCAGACCATCTTTGTTCCGCCTGCTTCTAATGCTCCAAGTCTCATTGTGTTTTTCTCCTCTCTTATGCTTCTGGATTTGAGCAGATTACAGAAAGTTTTCCTTCAAATCTGCATCCATTAAAATTAGCCGGTATAATAAAGTGAGTACCTTTCTTAACCGGAATACCGTTTACAGTACCCTCTCCGGCGATTACACTTACATTAGTATAATATTTTTTCGCATCTAAGGTGAATACACCGTCGATGTCGTATTTATCTACAGAGTAGAACTTGCATGTTACAAAATGGGTATGTACCGCGCCCGGGATTTCCTCTGTAAAGGTATCAATATCTGCCGGTTTAAACGGAGCCTCGATAACATCGATACTCTGCTCTACATGAAGCTGTCTCGGTTTGCCGTTCTGCAGTCTGTCATAATCGTATACACGATAGGTGATATCGCTGCTCTGCTGTGTCTCCAGAATCAGTGTGCCGCCTTTGATGGCATGTACGCATCCCGGATTGATCTGGAAGAAATCTCCCTTATGTACCGGCACTTTGCGGATGAAATCGCTCCACTCATGATTGCGGATCATTTTCTCCACTTCTGCCTTGTCTTTTGCATTGTGTCCGATAACAATTTCTGTACCCGGTTCGCAGTCAAGCACGTACCAGCACTCGGTCTTTCCAAGAGATCCATTCTCATGCTCTCCTGCATAAGCATCATCTGGATGAACCTGGATGCTCAGATCATTTTTTGCATCAATGATCTTGATCAGCAGCGGAACCTGGCTTCCCGGGTAATTTCCGAAAATTTCCGGCTCCTCTTTCCAGAGCTCACCTAATGTTTTTCCATCAAATCTTCCGCCTGCCACACGGCTCATTCCGTTTGCATGTCCGCTGATCGCCCAGCACTCGCCGGTTGTATCGCTCGGAATTTCGTAATCAAATACGTCTCTTAACTTTGTTCCACCCCAGATTGCTTCTTTGAACACCGGGTCCATAAATAAAAGCTCCATATTTAATCCTCCTTGTTTTCAGGATCTGTCCACTACGTCTATTTTAACCGATAACAGCCAAAAACGAAACCCCTAAAATGACAAACTTTCACATTTTCTGTAACCGGTTACTTTCCTTTTATTCCGCCCTTTTTCTATATCAAAACAATCCTGTTTGTTATATGTAAAGCTGACTGTTTTCAGCCAGCCTTTTTTATAAAAAGCAATCGAAAAACGGTATTTTACCATCCGCGGTCTGCGCCGCCTTTTTTGTATTCAAAACCTGTAAAAAAGATTCGATTGCGAATCCTACACTTTATAATACTTTCCCGCATCCCATTTCGTGCAGGTCCTCTTTTTTATTCCGAAATTGCCGGGAGATATGCCATAGGATCAATGGCTTTTCCATCTTTTTTCATCTCAAAGAAAAGATTGCTTCCCTCTTTTACATAATATTTCGTCGGTGCTGCAACTGCTCCGATCCGTGCTGCTTTCTGAACTTTCTGGCCTGCCTCGAGGGAAACGTCTGTGAGCTGTCCGTAGATGGCTTCGTATCCATTTCCAAGATTCATGGTGACGGTGAGGCCGGTTCTTGCATCATTTTCCACACTCACAACTTCTCCGTCCGCTGCCGCCAGAACCGGAGTTCCTTCTGCCGCCGAGAAAACAACGCCTGGATTGCACTGGTAAAGATCCAGTGTCGGGAAATAAACGGTATTTTCCATGTTATACGGAATCAGAACTGTTCCAGTAACCGGCAGTTCCATGATTGTCGCTTCGCTGAACATCAGATCCTGTGCAGCCCCTGCTGTCTCAACTGCCGTTTCCTGATTTTCTGCAGAATCCACAGTTCCGGATGCTGCACTCGTTTCTTCATTCGCCGCTGTTTCTCCTGATCCTGTTTCTCCGTTCTGATCCGCCGCTGTTCCGTTTACCGCCTGCGCGTCCTGTCTTTCTGTATTCCCATCTGATTCTTCCGGTGTATTCTGAGCCGTCTCTGCATCTGCTTCTGGATTTCCCGCCGCCTCTTCTTCACACGCCGCTTCCATTTCCGGCACCTGTTCCAGACTGTTTTCCACATCATCTGCCTGATCCTGTACGGCACGCGTTCCGTCTGCATCTCCCGCCGTCTCCTCCGTCTGCTGTTCTGTAGTTCCGGTGCTTTCGTCCTCTGTAAGCTGTGCCGTCTCTCCCTGTTTCGCCTGATCTGCCTTACCGTTTCTCGCATCCTGCTGCCAGGTCAGCACTCCGCCTGCAATCATCATTGCCAGTGCCGCTGTGATCACGCCGATTCTCAACTTGTCTCTTTTCATGTTCTTACCACCTCTGCTGATATCTTTTTAAGCATTTCAGAGGCGTTTTTCGATTTCTCGCTCTCCTCCTGCTTTTCTACAGTAAGCAGTATTTCCCATCCGGCGCGATCTATACACAAAAACTGGATTTTTCCTTTCCGTTATCCACAATTTTTCCCCTGCGCTTCTTTCTTTTGTGGAAAACATAATTCTTTTCTGCGCATTCCGTGCAAAACATCCCCAATGTTATCCACACCTTATTTTCTCGACTTGCTTCACGTAAAAAAAGAGCCGGAACCGGGAATTTTCTCCCGTTTCCAGCTCTCGCTTTCACCTGTATTTACTGTAATCTTCCATACACCGTACTCGCATCCGCGATGCTGTCCACCGCAGATCCCGAATCCGTCATGGCCTCTGCCGTAACAAGTATGTACTCTTCGCCTCCATATTCTGCAAAGCTGACCAGGCACTGACCCGCCTCATCGGTAAATCCGGTCTTTCCGCCTTCAATGACTGCCCCGTTCTCCAGTGTCGTACTCATCTCATAGCTGGTAAACCGGTGGAGCATCGTGTCATACAGCGTAATTCCCTCCGGGTGTGATGCGGTAGCCTCCGTTGTGTAAACCTCCCTCGTCACGATCTCGCGAAACGTATCACTCTTCAGACACTCACTCATCAGCACCGCAATATCACGGCAGGTAGAATAATGGTTGTCGTTATGCAGTCCCGTGCAGTTCTCAAAATGCGTATTGGTAAGTCCCAGTTCTTCTGCTTTCTGGTTCATCATGGCCACAAAACCTTCTTCCGATCCGCCGACTGCTCTCGCCAATGTCTCACAGGCATCTGCGCCGGATGGCAGCAGCACACCATAGAGAAGATCACGAACCGTTGGCTGTTCGTACGGATTAAATCCCGCTACCGACGCATCCTGTGCCGTCAGTTCCTCGAAGATGTCCTCCGGAACCGTAATCGTCTCGTTCAGATCCGGAAGATTTTCAATGGTAAGCAGCGCTGTCATAATCTTTGTCATCGACGCCGGATAAATTCTCTCATCTCCGCCCAGATTCATCATCTCAGCCAGATCGCTTTCCCGCACCAGCAGGGCATGCTGACTGTTCAGACCATCTGACGAAATCTGCTGTACCGGCTCAGGCGTCGGTGTAATCTCCTCCTCCGGGCTGGAATCCGATATCGGCTCTGAACTGTCCCCAGCAAGAGAGGATGACGAAACCGAAGAGGATGCACTTGCGTTTCCATCCGTCTGTTTTTTCTCGTTCTTCTGCATCTGATATCCAAGCACGCCAATCAATCCGATAATGATAACAAGCAGAACACTTAAAATCACTTTCTGCTGAAACTGGCGTCTTCGTCTTTTGTTTTTCTTTTTTTGTGCCATAAACAGATTCCTCCGTTCTTTTTTATTCTTTCAAAGCATAGTACATTTCCTGCTCTTTTGCAAGATTTTCGCCGTAACCTTAAGATAAACATAATCCAAAATTGGTTCGGTGGACCAATTTTGGATATGCAGAACAAAAAAAGAACCCTCGAAAGGGTTCCACATAGTGAAGCATCGGGGATTCGAACCCCGGACAACTTGATTAAAAGTCAAGTTTCCTTACCGCCTAAAATGCCCATAAATACGCCATTTTCCAACACTTACATGATACGAAAATGACACATTCAGATCTTAGCACATTATATCCAACATGTCAAAATATTTATCAAAAAAATTTTTTAACTTTTTCATTCCCACACATTGACGTATACTGCATTGTGTGGTATAATAAAACCATCAAAAGAAAACAAGGAGGAAATCAAAATGAAGAAATACGATTTGTCAAAAATCATGAAAAGAGCATGGGAGCTGGTAAAGAAAGCGTCAATGACGATTTCCTCCGGCTTAAAGAAAGCATGGAAGGAGGCAAAAGCAATGATTAACTTCGAAGCAATTGCAAAAGTTGCAATTGTAGACAAGAATGGTGAAACAAACCCAAATATTGGTACAGATCACGACGACGCTTCGAATTATTTAACATTCAAACTTTGGGAAAAGAATGGACGTAAAAGAATCTACGTAAATGATTACAAAAGAAGAACAGTAGGTTACATCGACTGTAACGCCGAAAACCAGATCGTATCAGAATATTCATACGGTGAAAACATCGAAACGATGAAATGGTTTTGCGCGAACTACGAGTTCTAAGGAGAAGCAAATGAGTACATTGAGAAAATGCAAACAATGTGGAAAAACGTTTCGTGGAAATCCAGACTCTCTGTATTGCCGGGATTGTGCAAAAGAGAGAAAAAAGATAATGATCAGAACTCGAGTGTGTCAAGATTGCGGACGATCTTTCGAGGGGATGCCACGTTCTAGTAGATGCCCAGAATGTTCTTATAAAAAATTATTGTTAGAAAAAAAAAGATATAACTCGACACCGAGTGAAAGGCCGTTGGGTTCCATTGATCGTTGTTTGCTGTGCGGAAAAGAATATGTCGTAAAATCCGGAATGCAGAAATACTGTTCTCCAAAATGTAGCCGCATAGGTTATCTTCAATCTCAGCGTGAGCGTAAAAAGGAATTAAGGACGGAGAAAGACAACGACAGGAGGAAGCAGCGTCGGTCTGAACGTCAAAAAGTATGCGCATATTGTGGAAAGGCTTTTTGGGTAAGTACATCATCCAACGTGTGTTCTGATTACTGCCGTCAAAAGTTAAAACAAATTCAACAATGCAAAGCTGACTTAAAAAGAGGATATAACAGAAATTTAGAGAAATTGTTAAATGAACAGAAACAATATATAGAAAATTTTAAAGGAGAATGAAACATGAAAGTAAAAAAGATTTTTGCTGACTCGCTGGAGCAGTTAGAAAGATTTTATGAATTAAGGAAAAAAGAAGGAAGAAATGTTGTTTGGTCAATCGGCGAGGGTTTGACAGCATACAGCGTATCCGTTGTGGAAGAATCCGTTGGGGGCGTTGACGAACTGGCCGTGTATCATACCGGGGAATGGAACGAAATTCTTGAATTTGCAAGTACACATTGCAACCCAGGATATGATACCATGTTTGGTATCGGATGCACAGACGAACAGTTAGCAAATGCAACCGTAGAATATATCCACAGTCTAGGGGAAAAATATAAATACGAGGATGTAAGATTATGAAAAAAATAAAAGAAATTCGAGAATGTTCCGGGCTTACTCAAAAGGCCTTTGCAGAAAAATATGAAATTCCGCAGAGAACGCTGGAAAGCTGGGAGGCAGAGCACAGAACCCCGCCAAATTATGTTATTAAATTGCTAGAACGGGTGGTTCAAGAGGATCGATGCACTGACTTTCGATAATAAATCACTATTCATTCGTTATTTTTGATGGCATAAAAGAAGGATCTCGAAAGTTTCGATTTCAAGATCCTTCTTTTTGTTACGTAATAATTCAACAATGTTTTTCAACTCACAGACTCAGTGTCTGATGCAAGATAATTAAGATCTTACAAATATATTTTAACATTGTTGTTCTGGTTTTTCAAGTGTTTTTGCTTTTTCGCATAAAAGAGTCGTGCCATTTTGACACGACTCTTTTTTTATTCGCAAAACGCGATATCGGCGCCTGCATCGCCCTCATACTCTTCTGCGGCCTCCTCCGCCTCTTCGTAAGTTTTGACTTTTGCGATCGTTTTCCGCGTTTCTTTGTCGACCACGAAAATTTCCATTGGAGTAAACTTCCAAATATCTCCGCCTCCGATCCACTCGCCGTCTTCGTCATATTCGTTTTCCTGGATCGAAAACTCTTCGACCGTGAAGAGGCTTCCGGATGCGCAAACATCCGTTTTGTATTTTTTCAATTCCTTTTCGGCTTCCTCTTTGGTTCCGAATGAAGCAATTTTTTCCGGATCCACATCGTACATCGTGCATCCTTCCTTGATTTCATCCCTTTCTTTCCAGCTGATTTCTGCTGTTGTTTTTACGATTTCAAATTTTTTCATTTTCTTATCTCCTTTTTTCTCTTTACTATTTTTTAAGTCATTGTCGATCAGTTCATTTATATACTGATTAACGCTTTTTCCTTTTTGTGCAGCCCTACTTTTAATAACTTGTTTGCTTCCCGCCGGTACAACCAAATTTATCCGATCGTATTTCTTCTTTATATAATTGTTGATATATTCAATTTGATTAAATTCTTTTGTTTCTCTCATAATTACCGCCTTTACATCAAAGAGTCAAGCGCCGCAGCGTCTCTGCTATTGAAATATTTCTTTCATCAATTATTATTTCGTTTCTATGGTTATAATATATCACATATTGCGCAATATGTCAATACATTTTACGTAATATATTTATTTTAATTTTACCTTAAAAAATGGCAATAAAAAAGCCCCAGGTATCCGAAGATACCTAGGGCAAAGTGGCGTATAAATTGCATGTATGGAATTGCACCGGATTTCTCCGGTAAGAAAGTCTTTTTGCGTGGTTTACTGGTTACTTCTGACCGATCACGTTTCAGGATCACAACCGGTCAGTTGATTCATCAGTTGAACAGTGCGTACCAGGTGTTGGCTCCGCAGTATCCATCGGCTTCGAGTCCTTTGGATTTCTGGTAGGACTTGATCGCGGCAGTCAGTCCGTCTCCGCAGAGAGCGTCCATGTTACCGAAATAAAAGCCTTTCGCTGCGAGGATGAACTGAACCAAGAAAGTAAATGTTCCCTGGTTTCCATGGCTGACGGTGGCTTTCGAAGCAACTTTTTTGCAGGATTCGAAAAAGTTCTCGTTGGTCGGATCCAACTTCGTGCCGTATCTCCGGTTCATCAAGTCTTTCCAAACCGCCAGGGCAGCCCATCTGGACTTAGTGCCGTAGTCTCCGTCCACGCTCAGTTTGGCTCCACAATACTTCAGGATCTTGTCCCCGTAGTTGCTGTTGAGCCATTTCTGACCATCGGAAACGTTTTTTCTGGCGGTATTGCTGCCGGATCCGGTATTTGTATTCACCCCGGATGTTCCGCCGGAATATCTGCCATTTTCGACGTTGGTGGCTGTGTGGGCTCCATCGTTCAGCAGGACATCTCCCTCTAACAGGTAGTCCGGGCCATTCAGGTATTTGCTCTCAGTCAGAACCAGGAATCCCGCTGCCTTGAATGCTTTCCGCATATCTCCGGTGTAGGTGGCTTTCAGATTTTTAAGAGCGTCGATTCCCAGAAGATGCCCGACGGCCTTGACATTTGCAATGACTCCTGCGGAGCAGTCCGCCTCGCAGGCGATGGTTATCTGCGACGGATCGTAGTTGCTGACTTTGAGATGCTGCCAGTATGTATCACGCTGTCCCTGATCATAACCAATTAGGTCGTTTTTCGCCGCCTTGACACCAAGCTCTGCGATTTTTGCACGTACTGCAGAGTTCGGATGCCGCAGTACGCACTTCCAGGGACGGGAGTACCACGGGATCAGCGCCCATTCGGTTCCTGTCTGATCGCCTGCCTTACCGCCAGAATATCTTCCGTTCTCATCATGTCCACTATTTGAAATTAAGCTCATTTTTTTCTCCTTCTACCGGCGATTGCGCCGGCGCAAAAATAAAATTATACTGTTCTTTTACTCTGTTTCTTCGTCCTGGTTCTGGTTGATTTTTTTGTCTGCCACTTCTAAACCATTCACCAAAATCTTCGGCACCTTATAACCCATCTCGACAAAATTTTCCAAGATAGACCGGATTTCATTCACGAGCAGTGATGCAAGCACGAACCATCCGAGTAGCGTTGTAATTCCAAGGTCAATTCCAATTGTATCTCCGATCTCAATAAATGCCGTACTTGCTCCGAATGCTACCACAATCATAATCCAGTACCCAAGTTTCTTGAGTACCCCTTTCCAGCCCGCACTGGAGCTTTCCTTGTGGGCGATTCTGCTTTTCATCCAGCCCGTGAGCCAGTCCGCCACATTCAGTCCGAGGAAAAGTGCAAACAGGATCCAGTGCGGCCCCAGCAGATACGACAGCACCGCTACCACGCTGCCAACTACAGCATTATAAGAGTCAATAATTTTCATGATTTTTCTCCTTCTCTTCTTAATTTTATGGGTTAAAAATAGGACCTCCGCGCGGGGTCCTGCTCTAATCTCAGTCATGTTTTCTCCCTCAAAAAATGATTTTGTGAGCTCTTCCAGCTTGTATTCCATCAGTGCCCGTGTCTTTTCCTGCTGACTGTGGTTACTGATCAGGCAGACCACAAGTGTAACGGCGGCACTGATGCAGGCGGAAAATTTTTCTCCATTAAAAATACCAACCATCGTATTGATGGTTGGTAAAAAATTAATCTTAATGTTCCTCTAATAATTTTTCCATATCATATCCATGGGCTCTGGCAATACCTTCTGCCATTTCAACATTTCCCCCTTCATAAATCATGCATAAAGCATATTTAATCCTTGTTTCATATACTTCTCTTTCAATCCTTCCAGAATCATACGCCTTGTTTGCCTCATCTAAATCATGTTTCCATTCTTTCCAACTCATTTACCTTTCCTCCCGTACTTTTGATACGGAAATTATACCACACATTGAATAAGGATTTTTCAAAAAATATTCAACTCGCAACATTTCTTGTATAACATATTTCCGATCACCGTTTTCGTTCCATTTGTGTAATGTACCGAATCTGCCAAAATCTGATGTGGTACTGTTCCTGATGCTATTTCAGTCAAAGCATCATAAGTTGTTCCATTATATTCTTTTGTACCAGGTTCCAGCCCCTGATCAGCCAAGCCCCAACAAGATACCATTTCTGTCCCATTGTAGATTGGATGTGCAAGATATTCGCGCAGGCTCACAAAATATCTTCCAAATTCTTTTTTCATGCGGCTTTCATACGCTGATCTTCCTGCAGCGGTTCCGCTCGAAAATCCCAATATGATTGTATGCTGCGCATTCGCGTGCTCGATCATAAGTCGGTGCTGCCTTACCAGATCATCCAGATCATTATATCCACCATTCTGACCGATATAAATAATCGCAAGATGTGGCGCATTTCTGTGTATATCAAAGTCTGTACGGATAGCTGTAGGCCTATCAATGACAACGCTCTCTCCTGCTTCAGATCTTGTCCATGTCCACGTTCCTGTTCTGTCTGCGTACGAGGAACCTGTCCATCTCATCGTACCTTTAATATTTCCCACGTAGCATGGATTCACATGTGCACCTCCCTGAAGTAACGGCGTTACTTTGTAGCCTTCCTGTGTTTTTATTCCACCATCTGACGCCATTGTTGCAATCGTAACAGCTGTTGTATCTGCAGGAATAGTCAGATTATCCACTTCCATGACATCCGCTCCCTGCCTTGCCACTATAGTTCTGGCTGATTCACCACCTGTACCTCCATTATACACTGGCATGCCGGCAAGATTTCCAAGTGTTGTTGTCCATCCTCCTCCAGCCGTAAGCGAATCCCCCCAGCAAGTTATATACTTTCCGCTGGTTCCCAATTTTTCATCAACTTCCGACTTAGTGTAATAATCGGATGTGTTGAATCCATCCATGTCCGTTGCTATTACTTTGTTATTTTGGTCAATAATATACGGTGTTATGGTAATTGTTGTTGCAGGATTATATGCATATTCCGTAGTATGGTAGTCAAACGCTGCCATTAGAAAATATATTGAATCATATGTGCTGCTGTCGATTTCAAGATCATCCAAGTCAATTTCTATTTCACTGTCAACTGCTCCAACATCAAGCCCACTTAATGTTTTTATATTGTTAACTCCCCATGAATACGGGTTTTTGCTTATATGGAAGTTAGTGAACACCCATGATGTCGAGAGATTTCCTGAATAATTGGTATTATGAATTTGTACTCTAATTTTCGTTTTTTTACCAAATAACTCCTTAATATCCAGCGCCCATACATGATTAACCTGTTTTTGACTCAATGAAGTATCATACTTTCCGATACTAAGCACATATTTTTCTCCATCCCGCTTCCACGAAGAATATTCTCCATACGAAACGAATGTATGAACCCTTTTTTCATCCGGATAGCGAAAACCTGCGGTCTCTGCTGTATGCGCGGTCTCTGCTGTATGCGCTAATATTAACGGTTTTATTTTTCTTTCAGCAATCAATCGTACAGAAAAATCAACTTCTTTCGTATCTTTTGAATAAGCAAGAAATTTTATGTAGAAAAAGCCATTTCTTTTCACTTTATCAACATACTCACTGGCTGTAGAATTTTCAAAAATGGTTTTCATATTGTCGCCACTATGTAATATTCCAATATTAGTTCCCCAGTCCATAACTTCCGGCAAGATGTGCGCACTATCACCTGGATACAGACTTCCGTTTTGGGCCTGAATTGTGAAGGTCCATATTCCATCCAATGCTTCTATGCTCTTAAACGGTACCTTCAGGTATATACCTTGATATTTTGTGCTATATTCGCCCTCGTTTTTATGCACATGAATAAAACCATAATCTTCTGCTGTCACAGTAAATTTTTTATCATCATCATTTCTGACAACGGCATTTTCTGCATCTGATACGTATATTGCTCCGGCATTTACTGCATTTACTGCATTTTCTGCATTTACTGCATTTACTGCATTTTCTGCATTTTCTGCATTTACTGCATTTACTGCATTTACTGCATTCAGTTGCACATTTCTTCCATTATATGTCGTATCTTCAAAATTCCAAAATATTAATTGCGTTTCTGCTCCAATATCTGTAGTTGACACAATCTGAAGTGCTAATGATGCAACGTTTGTTATTGAAGCTTCTGTTATATCAGCATAAAGCGCTCCATCTACTGTAACTGTTTTCCGTTCTTGTGGCTGTATCATAACTGTCGCAATCCATTTCGCCCAATTCGGCGTAGTCCAATTACCATGGTCTCTTGTCAAATATAAATTTACCGTTACAAAAAACTTATTTGGATTGTATATCGACACTTTATATTTTTTGTTTACAACACTCTGTGCATCCGTAAGGCTTACCCATGCTCCAAGGTTTCCATCTGTTCTCTTAAAATTCCATATAACATTATCATAGTCATCATATTTCAATTCACTACTAATATCGTCTCTGCTTTTCCATGTATACAGGCCGCCTGTACCTTTTGCCGACATAGATTTTTTGATTTTATCTACAGTTTCGGTCATCGCCGTGTAGTCGGCCGGCAGGCTTTTCTTAACTTCTTCTGCGTAGGCGCTGATCTCCTCTTTCATCCGCTCGATGATGTCCGTCTGTTTTTCTATCGGAACGGCGGAATCTACTTCCATTCCTTCCAATACTTTCAGGGTGGCGAGCGTCGAGTAGAACTTCTGACGCAGCTCCGAGCCCTGGGTTTTGAAGAGGTAGACTACGAACGCGGTTTTTCCCATGTACTGCACAGCGTCGGCATCTACGAGCCAGGAAAAGGTGATGGTGTTCCCGCTTGTCTGCATATCGGCGATATTATAATAATTTTTATTTCCTTTTGCATTGGAATACAGGATTCTCCCTGAAAAGGTGGACATGTCGAAACCGTGGTAGTACCGGTTCATGCCGAATTTGATTTTATTTACGTTCTTATCACCCTCTACTCCGGCTACTACGCCGTTTTTCGGGATAGAAATCACTCTCAGATGTTCGTCAATCCAGAACTGCAGATCATCGTCCGTGACTGGTGTCGCGTACTCTTCCACATCTTCCAGCATCTCTTCCAGTAATTCGTCTGTTGTGCTCATTTCATTCCTCCTGCTTCACTTCTATCCTGTTTGTTGACAACTTCATTCCGTCTTTTCCCAGTCCGACTACGTTCACGTACCACTTTTTCCCGTGCAGCACCTCGGTTCTCACGATGCAGCAGTTTCCGGTGATTTTTTCCGAAAAGCATTCTGCGATCTTCGAGTCGATCCGGCGGAACTCTGCTACTTTTACTTTTCCAGCCCATTCTCGGTCGAAATAGAATTTCGCTGTCATATACTGCTCGCTGCCCGCCACCAGACCGGAAAAATCCCCTCTCTTTTCGATCTGCTGACCTGTAACTGAAAATTCAAGCACTCTCATGATTTTCCTCCTATGCTGTACGTTTCCAGATATACACCGTGATGTACGGCGGCATGTTATTAATTTTCGTTGTACGGTCAATCATGTTAGACACTTTGTTTAGCCTGACATTTCCAACATTTGCCTCAGCCGCCCAAGAAGCCGCCGTTTTTCCCGTCTGCACTACAGATCCATATGGGCCTCCATCATCCCCGAAAATCTGATACATCCGGCCGCCATCTGCTCCATTGGTTTCTATGTGTTTGTGTTCGATATCATTTTCTTCAACTCCCGCCGTGATTCCTGCATTGTTCCATTTTTTTGTTGTATCGTTTTCATCGACGCCAACCAGTGTTCTTCCTTTTGCGTATCTTTCCCACGTTCCCCCGAAAATCTGGTTCGGATCCGCTGTTTCTGTTTCTGTGATCCATATAGATCCGACCGGATGGTTCGCCAGCTCGTCACCGTGCATATATATTTTGTAGGTTTCGTTCTGTGTGTTGTAAGATCCCATTCGAATTTTCCCATCCCCCATAAAACCTACGTACTGCACTGTTGTTCCTTTTTTCGTGGCCAGTCCGAATACATCTGTTCCGCCGGACCATCCGCCCAGATCCGGGTAGAATCCTTCCGAAAATCCTGCATAGCTTTTCAGTTTTGTTTTCAGCCACTCCTCCACAGTTTCCCCTGTGGTTTCTGCTTTCTGGATATTTTTCAAATCATCCACGGCAATTTTTTTCTCATTTCCGTCTGCGTCGCAAATCGCTACATAATCCGTGCTTTCGACTTTGGCTTTCGTCGGCCACTCAAACATTGTCATGTCCATTTTTCCGTCTCCTCTCTATGCCGGTATCCACTGCACCGGGTACACTGTTGCCGTTGGTTCTGGTGTTGGTGTCTCCTCTGTGCCGCCCTGCTTATATCTCAATACATGATCCCATGGCGGTGTGTGGGAATAATAACTCCTTGTGCAGATTTCGGTTCCCGTCTGGTCCCCGGTCTGTCCTCCCACTGCTCCACCGAATTCGTTTTGAGATGCGTGTACAATCTGTCCATTGCCTATATAGGTAGCAACATGATAGCCCTCGCTCAGCAGCACATCGCCGCGTTTCAGACCTGATCCGGAATAGACGTCTACACTCCCGATCACATCCGAAAAGCCACAGCGCAGGAATACTGCTCGCATATCTCCGGTGTAGCTTGCTCCATACGTTTTCACCGGCACGCCGGCCTCCTGCCACGCTGTGATGCAGAATGAGGAGCAGTCATAATCTGGCCCCCACCGATACCCCTGATCATACCCATGTGAGTTATCCGCCGCGATATTCAGCATCCAGGCAATCGCCTTTTCAATTTTTTCCACCGAATCATCATCCAACGTCAGATGCGTTTTCCAATAATTCGCATACTCTTTTCTTTTTGGCTGTACTGCTCCGGCGTGCTGCTCATAATTGAGTTCAAATAATTCTACCAGTGTTTCCAGGCTTGCTCCGGAACTCCAGAATTCTGCGAATGACATTGATGTGGTTCTTTTCTGCCACTGGATCCCTGCGTTTTTCTCGTAGAGGATCCGCTGCAGCTGCCCATTGATGTTCTTGCTTTCATATCCTTTGGCCGCGGCCCAGCTCGTATATTTTGTGGACGGGGTCCACTGCACCAGTCCAAATCCCAGATCTGTTCTGCTGCTGTCGAGGTTCTGCCATATTCCCGGATTGCACGTTGATTCTGCATACATATTACCCAGCACGGCAAGCGCCGCGTTCTGCGACGCTCCATTTCGGACCATGAAATTGTAGATGTACTGCGCATTATCTGTGGCATTTTCCATACTCAGATAAGCATTTGAGCTAATTAGTGCCATTTTTTAACTCCTCCCACGTTCCATCTGATTTCTTGATCCTTCCTCCTGTGATTCTTCCGTTTCGGACAACCAGATAACTCTCGTCCGAGTACACGAGTTTTCCGCTCAATCCCGCTGATCCGGAATACCCCTCATAGATAGCCCCTGCTCGGAACCTGATATAATCATCTTGCGGATTTACTTCGATGAAGGTATTTCCTTTTCCGATCATTCCCGACCATGTGCTTTTTCCGGTCACGATATCCACGTTTTGGAGTGGTGATATCTGGATAACTGACTTTCCGCTGGATTCTTTCACCAGGATTCTTCCATTTTCCAAAGCAACCGAGCATGGTTTCCCTGCTTCTTTTCCAAAAATTTCCAACAGCGATGCAAAAATTTTTCCGCTGTTCAAGTCCAGTTTAAATCCTTGTTCTCCATCTTTGTAATTTTGTGATAGTAGCACGCCTGCAATGAGATAATCTGCCAGAAATCCCCGACCCGTTCCAAACGTTTTCCAGTCCCAATCTCTGCCGTCCGGCGTTCTTTCGGATGCGATCAAAAATCCCGTTGTGCCGAGTGCCATCGCTCCGTACAGGTCGCTGTTCTTGTCCAATTCTTCGAAAAGGATTGCTTTTGCCGCCTGTTTTTCCGCATTCTCTGCAGTTGCTTTCAGTCTTGTTTTCATCAGGTTAATCATTCCGGTTACCTGATCGCCTTTTACGGTTCCGTCTTTGTTCAGCGCCAGCTCTGCCATTTTCATTGCCGCACTGATCCGATCCAGATAATCGCTCTCCGCGGATCCGAGCGTGACGGTTGTATTTCTTTTCATGATACAGTCCCACACCACGCTCACAGCACGTTCCCTTGTTGATATCTGCAGATCTTTGTTCTCCACTTTCACGTAATCTCCGAGGCCGATTTTCACAAGTTTCTCCACATCTGCGTACTCAATTGTGTTCTCGATGTTGATAAGATCCACTTCATACGTGATTTCCGGCAGGTCGCACCCTGCCTCAAAGTCCGCTTTTGCCTTTTCCCTCAATTTTTTGTGCAGCTCTTCTAGCGTTGCGCATCCCGTTTCGTTGTTTCCGCAGTCTGCCTGCATCTTCACGTCTTCGTACTGCACAACTTTCGTGTAGGCGATTGGATATTTTCCAATATTCGCGCTGTCTACGTAGTAGCTATCATCTGGCAGTGTGTGGCCATTATAGCTTTCCGGAATAATTCTTGTAACCACGTTATCCATGTTTACCTTCGCTTTGACGGATGCCATATTGAATCCGAGCCGCACTTCTGTTCCATAGTCTCCTCCGGCTCTTTTTCTCATTTGACACATATAATTTTGAAAAATTGGTTCTCCACCCCACCGGTTGATGAAACTGTTTTCATCATCCGAAAGCAGTGCCTCGATCAAGTTTTTGCGGACATAATACGCCGTGTTGATATCCGTAATATCCGAAGTAACATGATATTTTCCAACGCTTAGTTTTTCTGCCGCCTCCGTACCTGTGCACTGTGTCGGTCGCACATCCTTTAGATGTGTTTCTCTTGATGCGTCAAAAAAAATGGGCCGTGCCTTTGCGGCAAGTCCACCCATCTCCTTTTCCGCGTCATACACTCGGAATTGTTCTTCTTCTCCGTATGGAGTTGGCGCCGTGATAACGGATCCGGCTTTCAGGCACTCAATATATAGTGAGTCCGCTGCGCACTCAATATCCATAGTCCATTCACCGCTAAGTTGCATAGTCAGCTCGCATTTCGTTGGGTGTAATACGCAGTCGCCGTTATTTTCATAATTTTTGTTTTCTGGCTTATAAACCTGTATCATCTTGTCCTCCAGCGCGGTGCAACCGAAACTTCAAACGCAGAATCAAACAGAATAACGTTTTCCCCCGGATTCAAATAGAAATCTTCGTAATTTCCTTTGATTTTGTTGCTCGCATTTTGTCCTTGTCCATTCACCGTTATTTCTTTTTCCGTATCGATGATCAGTGTTCCATTGACCTGTGCAAGCAGCTCATTTCCGTTGATTCGTCCCCAGCACTCTCCGTTCCCTTCGATTTTGATTTTAGGGCACGCGGTGTCATACTCATTTGTCAGCGTAAAAAATTTTCTTTTTGTGGCTACTTTCTGACCGCTTTTTGTCAGCACATATCCTCCGCCGCCTACTTTGTGACCCCAGTATACCGGCATTGGATATGGCTTTTCATATTCACCGCTTCCGCGTACGTACAGATACGGTGAGCAATAGAATGTGATCGTGAATTTTCCCACCCGCAGGCTTTCCCTGCTGTTTTCGCTTAATACTGCATAATAGGCACGGTACGAAAAAATAGGGTCATCATTCAGGATCAGTTCTGCATTTTTCTCCTGTGCCCATCGTTTGATTTCCCGCCATTTTTCGTGCCATTTTGACTCCGGGCCGATATAGTTCATCTCGATCGAGATTGTCATCTCCTTGTAGCGGCCATTGTCGATATGATAAGCCCCATCTACTCCCGGCACTTCCAGAGTTTCGATGTCCCGTTCTGCTGCAGGGATGTTCGGCCTGTTGACTGCAAAAATGCAGAGGTCGGCGGAACTGACCCCTGCAAAAATAACTTCGTAATCATCAATCACGCAAAGCCTCCTTTCCAGACAGGCTTACTTATCTGCTGTCTGTTCAGCTCTTTGATGGTTAATTTCACGACTTTCTGGTAGATTCTTTCGTCTCCAAGATTAATTACATTTTCCATCGTCAATCCGAGATCTCCCAGGACCTCGGCAAGTGCTTTTATCAGGTCTGCATTGTTGGCCCGTACTTCCTCGCGGACGTACTTTTTCAACGTCTCAATCGGCGTTACGGCTTCCGGCCCTGCCTCGCCCGCTACGTCGATCGTGTTTCCAGACTGATTAATAACGGTCGGTCTGTTCAGGATCGCGCCTTTCGCGTGCCAATTGACGCTTAACCTCGGGATGCTTCCTTTTACTAGATCGCCGATCGACCATCCCGGCGGTGATATCCGAAAATGTGGCATTTTTATTTTTGGTGTCGGCCATTCGCCGGCAAAAAATCGTTTTACTGCATCTAGTGCATTTTTTACCACGTTTTTGATTTCTTCAAATTTGCTCCAGAATTTGTTTTTGACTCCCGTGAGCTTGCCGCCTGTCAGCTTATCGATCACATCATATCCGGTGGACCATATTTCCTTCCATGTCTGCCAGCTCGCAGCCAGGATTCCGGTGATTCCGCCTCCGTGTTTTTCGTAGGCATCCTGGATCCGTCCGAGCTTTTCTTCACCCAGTTCCACACAGAAATCATATCCGGCGGTCAGTACCGTTTTTATAATGTCAATCCCTTCGAGCACTCCTTCCCGGAATTCATCGCAATTTGTCCAGAGGGCAAATACTGCGATCGCAATTGCCGTTATAATTGCAAGGACTGGATTCGCCGCGATGATGCCAAACAAGCCTGATAGGCCTTTTGCTATGACTGGAATACCTCCGATTATTTTTGCTCCGCCGCTCACTACTGTTCCGAGTGCAATAAGCAACGGTCCAATAGCAGCCACGATCAGACCAATCTGTATAATCGTTTGTTTTTCTGATTCCGATAAGCCGTTACACCATTCCGTAAATTCCGAAATCTTTTCTGCAATATTCTCAATGATTGGTGCGAGTTCCTCCATCAGTGTTGTTTCAAAGTCGATAGCATCGTTTCTCAGCTCATTCGTCGCCTTTTTAATTTTTGTGGAGTTCGTGTCCAGTTTTTCAAATGCCGTATTGGTCGCGCCCGCGCTGTTCTGCATCTGCTCCAAAACGCCATTAAAATTCTCAGCGCTATCTCCCAGCAGGATCATACCTGCTTTTCCGGCTTCTGAACTGCTCCACATATCGCTAAACGATTTGTTGTTTTCCGTCGCCGCATCGCTGATTATTTTCAGGACATCAGATAATGACATGCCGCTGTCCATCAACTCCTTAAACGTCTTTCCCGTCTTTTCTTTCAGGGTTTCCGATACGTTCGTTCCTGATTTTCCGAGCTCATTCAGCATACCGTTCATGTAGGTTGTGCTTTCCGCTGTTGCAACGCCGTTCGCTGTCATGATGGCATATCCCGCACACAGCTCGTCCAGGCTTACTCCGTAGGCGTTTGCTGTCGGAATCACTTTTCCCATTGATGATGCAAGATCAGCAACTGTCGTTTTTCCTAAATTCTGCGTCTGAATCAGCATGTCTGAAACATTCGTTACTTCTGATGCTTTCAATCCATACGCATTCATGATGGTTGTAAGGACATCCAGCGCCGCTCCGGCATCCGCGAAACCTGCTTTTGCCAGTTTTGTTGAGTTCGAAACGAAATTGACCGCATCGCCTGTTTTCTGCCCTGCCGAAATGGAATCGTATACGTTTTGTGCGATTTCTTCTGCTGAGATTCTCGTTTGATTTGACAGATCCAAGATTTCTTTTTGCATATCATCCATCGGGATTTCTGTCGCATCAGCAATCGTCGAAACTTTGGCCATCGAGTCCTCGAAGTCTATGGCCATTTTGGCAGATGCCACTCCGGCCGCAAGAATCGGAGTGGTTACTTTTTTTGTCATTCCGCTTCCCGCGTTCTTGACCTTTTCTCCTGCTTTCTGTACTTTTTCGGTGTATTCTTCAATGGATGCTTTTCCGAATTTCAGCTGCTCATCAACTTCTTTTAATCGGTTTTTGTACTCATTCAGCGATGTTTCCGCCTCATTGAGCGCAGCTTTCTTTTCTTCGATGGCCTTTTTGTTGTCGCCCTCTGCATTTTCTAGTAGTTTCAGTTCTTCTTTCACGAGACCTACTTTTTTTTGGTAGTTCTCGCTTTGCTCCGTCAGATACTTCTGCTCATCCTTTAACTTTTTCGCGGATGAGGTGTTCTTGTCCCACTGGCTCTTCATCAACTTGAATGAGGATTCATTCTTTTTTGCGGATGCATCCAGCGTGCTGATGGAGTCATCGAGCTTTTTCATGTTCTCTTCCAGGACTGCAGAGCCGCTCTTGATTTCCTGATTTACTTCTTTCAGGCCTTTCTGGTACTGGGCAAGCGTTGTCTCTGCCTGGGAAAGCTGCTTTTTCTTTTGTGAGATCGCTTTCTCATTTTTGTTCTCTGCTCCCTCCAGCTCAGAAAGCTCTCTTCTCAGGACCTCCACTTTTTCGTTGTATGTTTCAGTCTGTTTCTGCAGATATTTCTGTCTGTCGGTCAGCTTCTCCATGGCCGTCGTGCTGTCGTCCCAGGCGATTTTTGCACGTTTGAATTCTTCCCGGTTACCCTGTACGGCTTCCGAAATCTGTTTCAGGCTCTTCTGAAAATCAACTGTACCATCCGTTTTGAACGATAATCCAACCCGCTTCATATCATCCGCCATACAGCTCACCTACTTTCTTTCTCTCCCAAAATTTTTCGTACATTTCGTTAAAAAAGATGGGGTCACAATTAAAAAATTCTTCCTCGCTCATTCCCATCTCCGCGGCGCAGATCCGGTATTCTGCCCAGTCTACGTCAAGCCCTTCGCCATCTGCTGGCGTGCCCGTTTTTTTTTAGCATATTCGTCGCATCTGGCCGAAAAGCCCTCCAGCAGCACGCGGATCTGCTCATCATCCATCGGCACCAGCTGCAATGCCTCGTCAAACGTCACCGTTTTTCCGTTGCTCCGCAGGATGGCGTACACGGATGCAGCCGCAAGATCCATCTTTTCCGGATCTGTCAGTTTTTCCTGTTTCTTTTTTGCCAGTTTGTAAAATTCCGGCATCTTCTGCAGATAGTAGAGCGTGCCAAAATTAACATTGACGGGCAGCCGTGTGCCGTCCGTCAAATCTACAATATAATCTTTCATGTTTCTCCTTATCCGGCTACTGCCGTTGTCAGATCGTCATCTGTGAGGATCGGCTTCGAAAAGAATTTTTCTTCTGTCAGCCCCTCCGGGAATGCTTTTGTGCTGGAATCTACCGATACTTTGATTTGTCCTTTTCTGTTAAATGGGTACGCAACAATCGTCACTGTATCCGTCTGCGCAGAAAATGTTTCTTCGCTTGTTTCCGCATCATCTGTATTTGCAGTGAGCTTACATTTTGGGTACCAATCATACCGCTCAGAACCGTCTTTATTTTTCACTACCTTCCCATAGGCGAAAAATGGTCTTACACCACTTCCTCCAGACAAAATGAGACCGCTTTTGGTCACTTCATCTCCGCGTGCTTTGGCCAATGTATCCGCCGGGAACGCCACCACCTCCACATCGATATTGGTTGATGTCTGACGAATATCTGTATCGTAAATCTTTCCAGAAGAACGCGTATCCACTGACCCGGTATTTTCTTTTACTTTTACATTTTTAACAACTTCTGTTTTCTCAACGTTTTCCTCAAACGTTTCCGACCACTGTCCGTCTTCTGATGGTGTGCTAAAGCACCAATACTGCGCTCCTACAGTTTCTTTCAGTGGTGGTTTGCTCGTTTTGATTGACATATTTTTTCCTTTCTACCTGAATAATTTTTGTAGTATCAGGTTATAATATTTATTTGAATCTTTTTTGAACAGTCCGCGCAGGTGCGGCTGTGCATTCATTTTCCGTGTTCCTGCCTCTACCATCGGGCCGTAATATTTTCCCCATCCGACCTCTACTTCCCCGTTTTTTCCTTTTCTGGCCGAAACGGTGTCCAGTAGATGGGCGTATCCAGACTTTCGAATCTGTGATCTCGGTTTTGGCAGCGCCCGCACATCTCTGGCCAGCTGCTCCGCGCCATCCATCATGGCTGCTTCAATTCTGCTCTGTTCGAATTTCTCCTGATATTCCTGAATGATCTTCTGAAATTCGTTCATGCCGGCGGAATAGAAATCGTCCTCATTCATACTGTTACCTCAACGGAAAAATAAGAATGAAAGACCTTATCTTCCTGCACGTACTCGTGATAGATGGTAGGATGGAACCCGACTTCTCTGAGTTTTTCTCTCAGTTCCATCAGTTTTTCATTCCGCGGCGTACGAGAATAGAAGCTAATCTGGTATGTTTCCACATTTTCGTACTCTTCTCCAGATGCCAGAATATCCTCCCAGATATAGTCCCAATAGACCACACGCGGGTATTTGTTTGTATTTTCCTGGCTTGCGATTCCCTCATTGACCGGGATCTGGAGCGAGTGGAGCAAATCGCTTAATTCCTGTTTTTTCATGCAATCACCTCAATCGTTCGATCTGGTCGCACCAGTGTGAGCTCCGTTTCCGGGAATCCGTCCTTGTTGATGATGTGTGCGGCGTTATAGACTCTGTGCTGTGTTCCCTCAATGATACACACACAGTCACTGTCAATTTTCTTGTACTGCGGAATCCGAATTTTCATTGTGATTTCCCGTCCGCTCTGACTCAGTGCGTATCTGGTATGGTCATACACAGAGATCTCGTTGTACCAGATCGTCATGTGCTGATTTTCCAGAATATCCTCCGGAAAGTCTTTGGTTTCGTCTGTTTTGATTCTATAGAGTTCAAAACAGCCGCTTGTGTACACCGGCAGGCTCATGTCGGCACCTCGCTTTCCAGCTGCCAGGATAAGATAATCGCAGCGTAATTCTGCTCCCATTCGTATGTTTTGTGGTTGTACGCGTAGTACACGTAATTTTTCAGCAGACTTCGAAACGTATCATCTGTTTCCAGGCTTCTTCCCGGATTGAGTGTATCAAGACGGTGTTTTCCTTCTTTCAGGTACCGCAGCAGCGACTCATCCGGGAAATACGGCGGAATCTGAAATTCCTGCCGCACTTCCTCGATCATTTCTTCCAGCATTCCGCCTTACCTCCTTATTCTCCTGTTGGCTCTGCTGCCTGCGCGATTGTCTGTGGAACCGTTACCTGCTGAACCGGCAGCACGTACTCTTCCAGTTTCGTCACGTCAAATACTACGGCGCAGTCATCATCCACCGCGCGGCCGTTCGCATAGCATTTTCCGATGATAACGTCTGCATCATCCATTGCTTTTGTCTGATCATAAGTGTTCAGCTCCACGCCAGATGCTCCCATCGTGTAGACACCTGTCATGGTAAAAATGCCTTTTCCTTTCGGTACGTTCGCATCCGGAATCTTTTCAAGGCTCATAAATGAGGTGTTTCTATATCCTCCTGTGAGACTTTCTCCATACAGCGCCGGGTCCACATATTCCGCCTCATCGCTCGGATTACACAGTAAATACAGCGTTCCGATTTCTCTCTTTCCGTCTTTGCTCAGTGTCTTTCTTACTGGAGCAAGTCCTTTCGGGCTGAATTTGGTTACCGTGTTCATTACCGTTTTCGCCTGCGCGGTTCCGTCCGCTTTGAAGCTCGCGATCTTATTCATGATTCCTACAGGACCCGTTTTTCCGTTTCCATCCAGATATCCTTTTACCAGACCGTCCTGCATTGCCTCCGCAAGAATTGCCGTAAAATATTTGTCCACAAATGGCAGCGCAAGATCCCGAATTGCTTTCGGAATCACAAGATATACTGTCAGTTTTTTCACTTCCAGGTCAAGAGTTTCAAAACTTGCGTTCAGCTCTCCTTTGATGGCATCTGTTAAGTCCCCCCATACTGCAGTCCCGGAATGTTCACCAACCAGCCATTTTTTCACATTTGCCGGGGCAAATTTTACCAGGCTCAGAATTTTACTTGCCTTTTTCACATCATCCAGCGTTCTGTCGATGATTTCATCCGGAATAATGTCGATCTGCTTTGCAGTGATTGCCTGTTTCACATCTTTCAGCCCCTCGTAGAACTGTTTTTCCTTGTCTGACAGATTGTGAAGGTTCAGGCGTTTTCTGTATTCCTCATCGTGAGCCGCGCGGGCGTTCTGCTCCACCAGCTGATTGATGAGTTCTTTGTTTTTCTCCTCCACGATCATAGCTGCAGCCTGATAGATCGCCTCTACCTTATCGTCTGCATCTTCCATCATCTTCATTACTTTCTGTTTCAGCTCTGCCTCTGTGATTTTATCGATGTTCATTTTTTTCTCCTTTCTGAAAGAAAGCGTCAAATCCGCTTTTCTGTTTTTGCGCCGGCGCAACGGCCCGCATGAACTTTTTAACCTCCGCATCCAGGAATGTGCGATTGTTCAGCTGTTTGATCAGCTGTTCATTTTCTGCGAGAAGCTGTTCTGTCCGCGGCTCCTCCTTCTGCTCCACGCCGATTTTATCAATCAGTCCGCACTCCAAGGCTTTCTGCGGCGTGAGCACGGTCTCTGCATCCATCATGGCTCTCAGTTCTGCCTCATCGATGGTCGCACGGCGCATCATCAGCTGCACACAGGATTCCATACACACGTCCAGCTTGTCCGCCTCTTCCCGGAGCTGTTTTGCATTTCCTGTGACGCTGGCCCACATGTTGTGGATAATCGCGCTTGTACCGTACCCCATGATTCGCTCATCGCACCCCTGCAGAATTGTAAACGCGATTGAGTGGCATACGCCGTCCACGATTCCCACTTTGTGTGCCTTGCTCTCCTGCAGCAGGTTGTAGATGGCCGTTCCTTCCGAAACCGATCCGCCGTAGGAATTAATATGCAGTTCAATTTCTTCCCCATCCGGCACCGCTTCCAGGAGCTTCTGGAAATGTGCCGCGGATGTCTCCGACTCGTCATAGTCCCAGGTTTCCCAGTTCCACTCTCCATATTTCGAGATATCGTCATACAGAAAGATCTTGTGCACGTTGCCATCCACCTGCTGGCAGTAATGCATCTCTTTTCTTTTCATGGCTTTCTCCTTCCCTTGTTATTTGCTGTTTCACCCATCAGCTGGGAGATTTACTCTGTGTTTCCCGTGACCGCGCTTTCGTCCGCGGTATAGTTCTTTGTCACCATACGGCTTCGGCTGAATTCTGTATTCAGTGCTTCCCAGCCGATGGATTCCCGCAGCTCATCCAGGTTGAAGCCGATGCTCCGCAGGGTACTCATGCCGGTTGCGCACTCGATCAGGTCGCGGTGCTTGAATCTTGACAGATCCACCCAAATTTTCTCGTCTTTTTCATAACTTTCTTTTCCGACAAGTTTTGCGTTGAATGAATCGTTCAGAATTTCGGCAATCGGTGAAACTGCGTAGGTGATGAACTCGTTTGTGCTGTCCGCTTTTTCTGTGATTTCTCCCAGGAATACCGCCATTGGGATGTTAAATGCCATTGCGGTGTCCTTAAAAATTTCTTTCGCAAACTTTACAACGTCCTCACTTGCCCCTCCGGCCTTAATTTCAATCTGGTTGATATCAATTCCGGCGCTCGTGATGATAGTTGACGGTTCATCACTCAGCAACGTCTCCTGCAGCTTCTCTTTGTATTGATCTTTTGTCAGCGTTTTCACGTTTCCATTCTCATCTTTTGTCGCAATGATGGAATTTGTCGCGTCAAAATGGAGCTTGAATTTCGGCGTATTAACATACGTCTGCATCGTGCAGACCGCGTTCGCCAGCTTATTGTACTTTTTCGCAATATTCCCAAGGTGTGCACTGAGCCGGTCATTTCGCAGCCGCAAGTGCAGCACCTGATCCGCCGTCAGGTACATGTCCAGCGTCATCGTTCTTCCGTTGCAGCTGATCTTGATATCGCTGTAGATCTGCGGTAAGATTACACTGTCATTCAGTGTCCAGGAATCCGCAAGAAAGTATTGCTCACCCACTCTGCAGATTAACGCTTCTTTTTTCGTCAGCAGTTTGTGGATCGCCGCACGCCAGAAATCCGTTCCGGTTTCATTGGCATTCGGTCGCACATTCAGCCGCCAATAGACGTCATCTTTTGCCCGTCTTGTTCCTTTTTTGTCTTTCCTCTGGACTACAATTTCCGATTTTGCAATCGCATCCGCAATCATGCCAATTGCTTTCTCTTTTGCGAACTCATACAACTGCAGCTGCTGTGTGGTCGATGTTATGATTTCGAGCAGAGACTCTTCTTTTTCTGCTCTTTTGAAAAGCCAATCAAACATAGATAACCGTCTCCTTTATCTCATCCTTCGAAAACATCGCCGCCACGAAAGCCATAAATCCATCGTTTTTTCTTAACTTCGGTTCTATTTTTCCGTACATCTTGTTTCCGTATTTGTCCGTGCTCACTTTCGTATTGTTCGTGTACCATCGCATGATGGATGATGGACCATAATTTATTTTTCCTTCCGCAAACAGTCTTTCAATTTCCGGAGCAATGATGGCACACGCCGATCCAATTCTTCGTACCAGCCTTACCAGCCCCGCCGGATTCTGTTTGCTTTCGATTGATATTCCCGCCTCCTCGAATTTTGTTTTTAACATCTGGTAGCGGTAAGTATCCATCGTGATTTTCTGCACGACATATTCGTTCATCCTCTCAACGCACCACCGAATGATGGCATCAATTGGAATTGTCGGGCCATCCACCACCTCGAAGTCCTCAAATTCCGGCTGTCCAAAATTGTTCAGCGGAAATTTGATTTTTTCCAAAAACGGTGAATCTTTGCAGATCCATGTGTGCTGCCGCCAGATGAACTCCTCTCCGTCCTGCGTCAGCACTCCGGCCGATGCAAAATCTCGAATGTCGGCATAGTCCAACGCCAGAATCGCAAGTTTGCCTTTCGTGTCCGCTGTTTTTCTCGGTGTTTTCCGTTCGATATCGTCATAACAGCACCGTAGAATGTTGTTCCATGATGTTACGGTTTCTTCTTCATTCCGCGCCGGCAGATTGAACCGTTTGGTCATCAACTCCGGAAGTTTGCTCGGAAGTTTCTGTGCTTCCAGATAATCTTTCATGATCTGCGTTTCCAAAATTGGCATATATTCCAGCGACGGATTGGCCTTGTGCCAGGCTTCCGGAAGATCTTTTTCTTCTTTCGCATCCAGCTTGCAGACGAACGGAAAATATCCGAGCGGATTTTCACCCGTCCTCAGAATCTCTTCTATCATCGTCAGAATTTCATCCAGCGGGCCATCCCTTACATATCCGTTTGTGGTGATGATAAATTCCCGCGGATGCTTTACTTTTCCAAGTGCGCTTTCGAACACATTGATCTGCTCGTAATTCTCGTAGGCGTGTATCTCATTCAAAATCAGGCATCCAGGCCGTTTTCCATCTTTTGTCTCTGCCCGGCTCGTGTTGTATTTCAACTCCGATCCGGTCTTGAGATTCGTGATCAGCTCTTTTGTGACGCTGAATTTTCCCTTGAACTTTTTCTTTTTGCATACGTTGTAAGCAACCTTGAAAGTTTCGTTCGCCTGATCTTCCGAGTTCGCCACGATTTCCACATGATAATTTTCAACGCCATACAATGGAGTTTGAAAAAAATTCGCCAATGGTACGATAAATCCATCCTTCCCATTTCCTCTGCCCATCATCACGATGAATTTTTGAAATAGCGGCATATCGCTCACGTACATAAATGCGAACGCATAGATAAATTTCTGATACGGAAAAAGCGGATAATAATTATTCTCGCAATACTGCAGACATTTTCTGTAGGTTTCTTCGTCAAAAAAAACATCGTCTCTCTTCAACGTTGGGAGTACGATGTTCTTGATCAGCAGCTGTCTTTCTTTGTTGATCCATTCCGGATGGGCTTTCGCGTAGGCAAGATAGTCGTCAATTTCTTTACAGGTAACCATCTGCCTCGGACTCATTCGAGATCTGGTCTCTCAGACCAAGATCACTCAAAATTTTTAACATAATCGCCGTGGTTTTCTGCAGATTTTGCACAGATTCATTTGTTTTTTCCACCATAATTCCGTTCCCATTCATGGCTTCATAACGGATTCCACGCTTTTTGATATCCTGGATCAGATCCTTTTTCAACTTCCAGTAATGCATATAATCTTCTACCAGATCTCCGTAAAAATCCGCTGTTTTTCCCTGTAATCTCAACTGCTCCAGCAGCGACTCCTTAACATCTTTCTGTGACATCTGCTCACCACCCTTCTGTTTTTTTCCACTTCACCCGAACCGGTTACCCCCACCCCTTTCACGCGAGAATCTGAAAAATCTGAACAGTCATGCCCCTTCCTACCCGTTCTACCCCGGCCAAAAATCGCCGAGAATTACCCCGGGGGGATGGTCACCACTGCTCCGGCGCGATCACTCGGCGCTTCGGAATGAATTTCCGTTCGACATGTCTGCCATGCCGCTCATTGTGGCACTGTGTGCACAGGCTCACCAGGTTCTCATCATCCAGCGCCAGCTCCGGATGCTCTTTCAGCTCCATGATATGATGGACCTGTGTTGCCCTCCGGATCTTTGCATCCATCGCCGGCAGCCTCACATCTTTTTCTTTTGCTTCCTGCAGTCTCTTTCTGCAGTCCTGGCATTCGTACTGATCTCTTCGCAGAATGGCCAGGCGTTTGTGTTTCCACTTTTCGGAATTGTAGAATTCCTTTGCTTCTTTATCTGTCATGTTTCCCCCATAAGAAAATCCCCACATTTCTGCAGGGATTTTCTTCGACAAGGTGTGATCGATTTTTGAACTGGAAGAGAACCGGTTTTCCTTTTCCTGTTTCTCTTCTTTTACACTATATCACATATGCTGCGTTCCATTCTATTCCATCTTGAAATTAGTCAATGCTCTTCCATGGATTCTATGTACTTGCGTCCAGCCGTATCCCATCCGATCGGCAATCTGCTCCCACCGGAGCCAATGGATGTACCGCAATCTTAACACCATCTTTTCTGTCTCATCCTGCATCTGTTCGATTTTCTGCGTAATCTCTCTCCGGATGCTGATCCGCTTCTCCATCTGTTCTTTCAGATCCGCCAGCAATCCGTCCAACTGCGCCGCATATTCCGACAGATCTCCACAACTGCTCCCGTGTGGCATCCCGTCCTGAATCAGCATGGGGTACATCTTATCCATTCTCAGCTCATCAATCTCCTGCTGGATCGCCTTTTCCGCAAGCACTGCACTGTGATATCTTTTGAGATATTCCTTTTTCTTTTCGTTCTCATCTCTGTTCTGCTCCATCGGTCTCACCTCCTCTTACCATTTGGCTTTTACCACAATCCTATTAGCTTCACTTCCGGAACCGGCACGTCTTTTTCTCGTAATTTGTCACTGATCATTTTTAATATTTTTGCCTGCTCCCATACATACGCATATCCGAACCGGTTATCATCCGTGTACCGCCACGCACTATCTCTCGTTATTCCTATTGTTTCTTTTTCGTTAATCAATATTTTGATTACATTTGCCAGTGTTTTTCCCGTTCTTCTCCCTTCGACCGGCCACGCAGGAATCTCTGATAATGCGTACTGTTTCTGTCTCTGATCAAGCTTAATATCCAGCGCCGCCTGTATCAGTTTCAACATAGCCAGCTTTCTTCTCCATTCATCTACGTCATCCAGCCTCAGCAGCATTTCCCGGACTATATCTTTCATTCTTTCTTCCGTTCCACCTTCTTCTGTGCAAAATCCCCTTTCTGTTTTCTGTTTTGTTTTCGTATTTTCAAGCGTCAACACCATGCTTTCCTGCTCCCTCCATGATGTTCTCAACTCCGCAGATATTTCCGGCTTATCTACAATTTCTTTCTGAATCACTTCCCAAATTCCCATAGTCCATATTCCTTTCTATTTTTGTATGCTCATTGCAGCTTGAATCATCTGTATTGCCAGAATAAAATCCAACATTCCTAGGATCTGATCTTCTTTTGACGGAACGTATTCCTTATTTCCGTCACGATCCGCAATCGTCACAGTCCTTTTTAATCCCAAACCCACTTCTACTACCGCAAAAATTATCATAAGCGTTTTTGCAACTGTTCGCATCTTATTCCTCCCACTTCAGTCGTTGACCGCAGTACGGACAGTAGTTCTGAGTCTCAAATACATCACATCCACAGTTTTCGCACTCGTAAGCCGTAATTCCGTTCCAATCCTGCATTTCCTTCGGTTCTGTCGGAGTATTCTTTTCTGCTGCTTTTGCTGCCTGATCCGGATTCATGCCTGAATCCTCGTAGTCTTTCAATTTGCACAGAGCACCGTAGATCTTTTCGCTTACCGTTTTTGTGATTTTATGCCCAGTCCGAAGTTGCTCCCAACTTACCCCTCTCAGGTGCCATAATCCTGTTTTACTCTTTTCTGTTAGCCTTACCATGTTTCTCGCTCCATTCTCTTAAGTATTCCATCTGTTCTTCATCCTCCCGCGGATCCTTTGGATGTCCTGGTCGGTTCAGTAGCCACGCGGTGCCGCCTAACATAACCGCGCACAGCGCCAAAATTCCAATAATCGTTTCCATTTCCCCTTATCCTTTCTTCAAAATTTCAATTCTTACACGATCCCATTCTTCCATCAGTTCCGGCGGATAATTATTTCCCTTTTCAGCATTCCTTTTCCTTCTGCATATTCCGTTATCTCTTGCTACTCTTCCAACTGTAGCTTCTGTCACTCCGGTTCTGGCCGTGATTGCTTTATATTTTTCCCCTTTCTGCAGCATTTCCAGAATCAATTTTTCCATTTCTTCCGGTATTTTTTTCATTCTCTTCTCCTTCTTCCCGGCAGTGTTCACACTTCCGTCGCGAGCTTACCAATGTCCCTTTTATTTTGTGCGCTTTTGGGCATCCCGGATCAACATATACCGCGTATGTTCCAATGCTCTGCACGTGCTTACATTTTTCGTAATCTTCCATTTTTTCTTCCTCACAGATAATTTTTCCCAAAGATCTCCCGGAAACTTAATTCCGGGAAATTCTCTTCGAATGCTTTCTGCCCTTCCGCCTGCAGATATCGGTTCGCTTCTCCTGCTGGATCCTGATGCACGGCTCTGGCGGATGTCCGGTGGCATTCCGGGCAAATGTAGACTTTCAGACCATATTCCTCTGACAGATGCCGATTCGGTCCGCCGAAGATGTGGTGTTCCTCCAACACCTGTTTCCAGCTATAATCCCCCCCTCTGGCGCAGAGATAACAGATCCGGCTCTCCTTGTTCTGCAGCAGGCTCTCTCTGTGCTTCTTTCTCTTCTTTTTCGTCTGCGGTTTCGGAAATAACATTTTTCTCTCTCCTCTCTGTTACCGGAACGGAATTTCATCTTCAACGCCCTCTGGAATATTCATAAATCCATTGTCATCCGTCTCCGGTTCTGTCTTTCTCTTTGGCGGTCTGGCCGCGCTCGCTCCCTTGCTCTCTACGAACTCCTGCTCCTCTACAACCACATCTGTCGTGTAGACCTTCTGCCCCTCACGGTTCGTATAGCTTCCGGTCTGGATCCGTCCGGTGATGGCGATCTTGATTCCCTGCTGCAGATATTTCTCTGCAAATTCCGCCTGCCGGCCAAACGCTACGCATCCGATGAAGTCCGCAGTCGCTCCTCCCTCTTTCTGAAATCGGCGATCCACTGCCAACGTATAGCGCGCCACCGCACTCTGCTCCGGTCCCTGTGTCCAGCGGACGTCCGGATCTCTGGTTAATCTTCCCATCAGCATCACTTTATTCATTTCTTTTCCCCTTTCTTTATTACCTTTGTATTTTTGATCCGGAACGCTCTTTGCACTCCCGGCTCCGCATCTGTCTCAAGGATTCCATCGGCTACGAGCTCATCCATGTGTTTTTTCACCGTTTTTGCAGATATGCTCAGTTCGTCCGCTATCTCTTTGTAGCTCGGCGGATATACATGTTTTGAAATGTATCTGGCGATATATCGGTATATTTCTTCCTTGATCGCCGTACCCTCTCTTCTACAATACATTCACGTCCTCCATTCCATATCCCCGCTCATCGACCTTGCCTTTCAGCCATTCATAGAGACCCTCTCTGTTTCCCAGGATCTCTGCTGTCAGATTTTTATGCAGGTATTCCGCCACGCCCCACGCGGTCAGCGTATCCAGATACTCTTTTCGCTGCATCGTCTTTCCCAGTACATCAATGCTCTCCGTTCCCGGATAATCCTCTGGAAGATTCATTTGCCCCGGCAGCTGCTCCTCTGTCTCGGTTTGTGCGGTTTCCGTTGCGTTTTGTGTGATTTCCGTTGCGTTTTGCGTGCTTTCCGCTCCGTTTTCCGCAATTTCCGTCTCACTTTGCACTTTTTCTTCTGGTTTCCGCGGTTCTTCTGATTGCGGTGCCTCATTTTTCTTTTGCGCCGCATTTTGGGACGTCTCTTTTTCTGGCTTTTTCGGTGTCTCCAAAACCGGCTCCGCTTCTGTATTTACAGGGCTTTCTGGCTTTTTAATTTGCGCCGGCGCAATTGGGTTTTTCTCAGCTTTTTCCTGTGTCTCTGTTTTGGGATGTTCTTCTTCCTGCACTCTCTGGCTCCATTCCGCGCTTTTGAAGATTTTCTTTGTGATCGCGAAGAACTCCGCCCAACTCATTTTCTGTGGCTGCTGCCCAAACTGCTTAATCTGGATGTCATTCTCGTACATCGCCATATAGTACAGCCCGGCGCGGAACGTTTTGACTCCCGCCGGGTTGACGATCTCAACCATTTTCTCCGCTTCGCCGTCCGCATAGGCCTCGCTCTGTTCCAGCTCCTTCGCGATCGCTGCATTGGCTTCGAAGAACTTCCACACCAATTTTTCCAGCGAATCCGCGGCTTCCGGCACCGGCTCCTCCTTGTTGAAATGTTTTAATTCCCGAATATCCGCCTTTGGCATCTCCGGCCGAACCATTTCTAAGTCTGCATCCGGCAGGGAAAGCATCTCGGAGAGCTTGCTGCTCCCCATCTGCGCATATTCCGGCCGCAGACGGTCCGAATAACCGTCGATGCTGAATTTTCGGTTGATGCTCATAAATCGCGAGATCGTTGATGCGCTCAATCCGTATTCTGCCTTGGCAAATTCCGTCACTGTCTCATAACCGTCATTTTTGTACAGCTTCTGCTCCTCGATCTTCCGGAGTGTGTAACCGATCCGCACAAAACTCTCCTGCACGCCGATCAAGTCCCGCTTAAGGCTCTCTTTCATCGCAAGCCAGTCATCCAGGGTTAATTGTGTATATTCTTCCATACCTACCTCCTATGCTGTCATTGTCATCATTTCACTGGTTTCTTCCTGCAGAGTTCCGCTTTTCAGCTTTTCCAGATAATTATCCAGCCAGTTCTGAATTTTTTCTTTATCCGGCTTTGTATCCCTTTCTCCATACCACTGCACTATTCTTTTTTGCTCCGGGTTGATTTCGATGGTGATATACGGTGTTTCCGGTTCTTTTTGACATCTCATCATCAGAATATAGCTTTTCCCTTCGTTGTGTTTGCTCAAATAGTTATCTCCTCCCACGCAATGATGGAGAATCCTTCCTTCCATCACGATCTCCGCCGCTGATCGGGCCGGCCGGATGACATACATTGCATCTTCGTAGTAGTATTCTTTTCGCAGGTTCCTGTACTGCTTCTTGATGTTCGGATATTTTTCTTCCGTCTCCCTCAGTCGTTTCTCGACTTTTTCCCGATTTGTCTCCGCAGTCATCTGTGCATGAGCTTCGTCTAAATTTCTTGGCTGCTGGTATACAGAGTTATTCAAGTCATATCCCCGTCTTTCTCGCATTGCCAAATAGTCCAGATACATGATGGCCGTATTTTGTATCTCGTTCATTGCCCTTCCGCAGTTTGTTCCGTAAGCGCATCCAGCATATTTTTCGATACGGTTTAGTAATTTTTGAATTGTCATGTATTTCATGGCCAGCGCAACGTGTGCGATATCCAGCCCTGTTTCTGCCAGATGATCCACCTGTTCTTCCGTCCAGTGCTGATTGAGGCTCTTTTCGATCTGCAGAACTCTCAGGATGCGCAGATTTCCTTTCCCTTCGATCAGCTTTTTCACCCACTCTGCTCGAATTCCCAGAAAAGAGTCCAGTCTTTTCGCGGATGCATCCACAACAATTCCAACGTGCCCATCATTGATTGCTTCCGCTGTCTCATTCAATCCCATTTTCGCAAGCATCTCCATCTGCGGCGTTTTCTGGTATGTCTGCAGATACCTGATCGGATTTACTTCTTTCACCTGCGCCGCATATTCCTTTAGACCGCTGTACCGGAATATCGTATTTTTCAGCTCCTCGTAGGTTTCCGACATAATCGGCGCCGCTTTGATGTCAATGTTGGCAATTCCATATAGATTGCAGTCGTCCCAAACGTCTTCATTTCGGTACAAGTCGTGTTTATGATAGTCGATCTGCACCTTTTTCCCTGGCTCAAAGTAGGCTCTTGCCACCTCTACGCCGGAAAGTTCTTCTGCGGCATTGTACATCTCTGGTCCATCGTTCCCCTCGATGAAGCCCAGTGTCCATGCTTTCTCAATCTCCACGTACCGCAGCACTGCTCCATCTTCTTTGTATCGTTGTCCCAGGAACAGATGGATTTTCTTACTGTATTCACCCTTTATTTTTCCCTGGCACTTGTACGTTCCAACCGCGCCGCACATCGGGCATTTTCCGCTTTTTCCTTCTCGCGGTTCTTCGGTATGCTTCTGAAATTGGCTCTCGTAGGATATGCCATCTCTCCACCGCGCATCCGTTACGCCGCCGCACTTGCTGCAGGCAATTTTTGTCCAACTTCCGCGTTTCTTGTAATACAGATGGTGTTTGTTGTGGAAATAAATTCTGTCCGCATATTCTAATATTCTTTTTTCCGGAAGTTTTGCGGTATGTGCCATCCTGTCTTTCAGTGCTTCCTGTCGGCGCACGAATTTTCGATGTTCTTTGTCAATTCTGGCAACGGTCGCAAGATCATCCTCGTACTTGTAGATGTACTGCCACCAGCGCGCCTCGTAGTATACAGGTGTTTTTATCTTGCAGAATTTCTTTATTTTTTCCAGATCCTCCGTGCTCTGGAGGACATTTTCTTTTTCCATCTGCTCCCATGTAACAGCTTTTTCTCCCCATATCCAATCCCCGTGTCCACCATCTTTCTCCACTTTCTGCCGTGTCCACTGCTCTGTTTCTGGAAAATAATTCCAAAACTCCTTTTCCGTAAGGATGATTCGCACCACAGGTACCATTTTGGATTCTTTCTTGTTTTTGTACACCTCCAAAAACAAGTGCTTTTTGTTTCCAACGATCTTAACCGCTGTCACTCCGATGTACTTCACATCTTTTTTTCTGTTGATTTTCTTCAATCCCAAATACGGGATTTTCTCAATTTCTTTTTTTCTCATCTGCTCTGCCTACTTTCCCAGATAATATTCCCGAATGATCCGCTTCGCAGTTGCCATTCCCGGAATACCCAGCGTCACTCTGCCCGCTGTCACACCGGCGGCTTTCAGAATCTCCTTCTCAATGGGAATCTGGTTCCCAAATGACCATTTCAGCAGTGCGGCAATGCATCCTTTCAGCGTTTTTCCTTTTTTTCTGACGCTGTACGCCATCAGCTCGTTTTCCATACACTGGCTTTTCAGGTATTCCACCCAGTCCCCCATGATTTCTTTCGGCTGCAGCTCCGTGGACTCGACCTCAATCTTTCCCAGTGCGGCCGTCATCGGGTCGCACAGCTCCTGGATTTCCCCGGTGCAGAACAGATCCACAAAAACATCCGGAATTCCGTTTTCTGCTGCCATGACGCGCAGGCTCTCCATATCTCCCTCGTTGAACAGATTTACTGCCAACTCGTTAATTTCTTTTGCTGATTCCAGCTCTCCAAATCGTTCAAACATCTCATCTTCCTCTTTTCATCTCATCCTGCAGCCAGGCGCTGTATTCATGCCGGCCCGGCGCGATTGTGATCTTGTGGTCTTTTACTTTTTCTGCCAGCTGCTCCCACTCCTGCTGATACTTGATCGGTTCCCCACGCGTATTCCGGAAACCGTTCTGCTCCCATGCCGGGAGTTGATTCTCCAGCATGTTCAGAACCCATTCGTCCGCGGCGTGGATCGTGATTTGACTCGGCTTGTGATACCGGCCAAGCGCCTTGATCAATATCTGCAGTGTGGCTCCGTGCATTGTACTGGTACACTCTCCCGTATCGTGTTTGGTCTTTCCTCCGGGAGCTTCCAGCACATAGCCCCAACTACGGCTTCTTTCTCGTGGATCGTTTGCGCTTAGCTCTATGTAGATGCCGGTCTCCATCGTCCTCTCTCCTCCTTTCCAGGCTGATCAGCGTGTATCGTCGGTATTTATAGCCTGTTTTCGGGTTGATCCCCTCGTAGTAGTCCGCTATATAGTACCCTTTCGGCGGTTTTACTTCTTCTTTCCACCTTTTCAGATATTTTTTCTCCGGATCCGGCAATGGCATGTTCCTGGAATGGTTGTATGACGCTTCTCTCAGTTTCGGTTTTGCCAGCGTTCCGTCCTGCTTCTTCTCTTTTGTGTCTCCGTCTTTTGTCATATATTCAGCCAGCTTCCGAAAAGACGGATCATATAGTCTTTCATTTTGTTTTATGGTTTCGATGTATATCCCACCTTTTTTCCAGGCTTTCTGCAGGATCGCTGCTGTTTCTCCGATCTCGTTAATGATAACGTGTATATGCCACGCTCCTTTGGTTCCTCGTTCTATGTTTCGCATCCAAAAAAGTTCTTCTCCACGTTTTTTATATTCTGCGCGAACCATTCTCCATGCTTTCCCGAAGTCAGTCACCGCCTGTTCCATCGTTTCCGGTCTGTTTTGTACTGCATACGTCAACGTCGCGAAACAGTCTCCCGATCGAAAATACTGCAGCATCCTCCTCTGACAGCTTTTCACCTTCGTTCTTCTGTTGGCTTCTTTCATCTGCTCCGGAGTTGTTTCCCTTTTCTTTTCTCTCTTGCCTCCTGGGCCTCCATATCTCCCGTCGTGGAACTCATCAATATCCAGCACAGTTCCCCCTCGGAGCCTATATACTTTCCTCTTCGTCGCCATCTCTTATGTCCTAACTTTAATCTCTTTATCAAGGTTTAACAGGGGACCTTCTCCCCTTATTTTTTCAATATTTTCTTTGACTTTCGATGCCGATCGTGATAAGATAGATATCGAAAAAACACTTCTAAATCCCTGTCCTACATGTTTCTCAGCATGTAGGACGCTTTTTTGTCTTTTCTTCAAGATCTTCATATCTTCCCAGCTTGTCTACCAAGTCTCCGTAAGCAAATACAGAATTCATCTGGCTTTCCAGCCGGAATGTTCCGGCGTGATCCATCCAGATCCGGTACGTTCCGTCTGGATTTTTTACTGTCAATCTTTCTTTTGCCATTTTTTATCACCTCTAAACAACATACTTGCTCCGCAGTTCATCCAAATCGAAAACACCTCGTCCTTATGGCGTGCGAGCCGCTCCTCTTCTTCCTCTTTCCGTTCTGCGATCGTTTCCCAGATCCGCTTGACCGCCCATCCGGCGGCGGCGATTCCGAGACCGGCGGCCATCTGGGACGGTTTCCACTGCTCTACTCCTGCAAAATACGTCCACGCTCCTGCCACTCCTGCTATAACGGCAATTACATTCTGCACTTTCAATGTTTCTGCCTCCATTCCTCAAATTTTTCCGTGTCAAAAATGACCGGACTGTTTTTCTTTCGCGGATCAACTTTCCGTGCTACGCCCTCCGGTGCGTACATGATCGCCCGGTTCAGGACTTCTCTTCCGATCAGCGGATTCTCCATTCTCAGCAGCTCCGCTTTTCTCATGTAGCGCGCCGGATACTCGACGCGCATCGGTTCTTTTTTGCTGGCACTGATTACGTATCTCTTTCCTGTCAGGTGCTCCAGCATCTTTGCTGCTTCATCTGTGGTTATCTTTTCCATTCAGATTTCCCCTTTCTTCTTATTTTTCTTTTCTCTCGGATGCATCTCCCTTGTTCATGTCTTTCATAATGCTCATTCCTTCTGCGATCCCAAGGAATCGCGCTTTTTCCGCTTCTGTCATTCCCGAAACTGCTTTGGAGATTTCTTCTATAGTCTTTTTTTCTTTTTCTGACATATAGCTTCACTTCCTTTCGTTTTATCTCTTTGCAATATTATAATACAGCATCGCTATAATTTAGTCAAGCTTTTTTCTCAAAAAATATTGCAACGTTATATTTTTTGTGTTATAATTTATTTCAGAAAGAAGGTGAGACAAATAAATGAAAGATCGAATTCGATTATTGCGGAAAGAACTCAAGCTAAATCAAACCGATTTCGGAGAACGGATCGGGGTTAAGCAAGCTTCTGTCGCTGGATACGAAGCCGGCATAAGAACTCCTCTTGACGCAGTAATCACTTCTATATGTCGTGAATTTAATGTTAGCGAAGATTGGCTCCGCACAGGAAAAGGAGAAATGTTTCTTCCTACTACAAGAGATGATGAAATTGCAAAAATGACCACTGATCTTTTTAAAGAGGAGGAAGATTCTTTTAAGACTCGTTTAATATTAACTTTATCGAAATTAGACGAAAACGAATGGGCATTATTGGAAAAGATCGCGAAAGAACTGGTGAAGAGTTCAAATAAAGAGGACTAGGGATTTTCCCCTAGTCCAGCAAATTAGAGATGATTTTGTAAATGAACGACAGTGTCTTTTCATCGTTTATTTTGTTAAGCATTTCAATAATCTTTCTTTTGTAGTCCATATGTACGCCCTCCGATCTCTAGCCTTATTATATACGAACGTTCGTTCGATTTCAATATCTTTTTTCGAACGTCCCTTTACTAATAATACGAGATCTTCGGGCGAAAATTAGTATTTTTTGACATTTGTCCGGGTTCCCGGACACTTATTTGTACGGACTGTCGAATAAGTCTGTAATCCGCACTTTCAGGCCTTTGGCTATGGATTCCATCGTGTCGATTCTCGGCATTCTTCCGCTGCAGATATCTTCCAGCGTAGATTTTGGGATTCCAGTCAGTAAGGCCGCCTGGCGGAGCGTCAAATTTCTTTTGTATATGATGTCTTGAATTAATATTTTCATGACATTATAGTTCCCGATATTCGGGAAATTATACTTCCAGAGAGGGGGAATCGTTATGGGTATGCGATTCAAAAAGAGTAAGAAAATTGCTCCAGGCGTCAAACTGAACGTCTCCAATAAGAGCGTTGGTGTTTCTGTTGGCGGGAAAGGTGTTCATCATTCTGTGAGTAGCAGCGGTCGAAAGACAACCACTGTAAGCGCGCCTGGTACCGGACTGAGCTACGTTAAAACTTCCGGTGGAGGATCTCGTAAAAGGAAATCCTCTAAAAAAGCGCAAAGTGGAACCGTCGGATGTGGCACTATCCTGCTCGGCTTCATTCTGTTTTTCCTGATCGTCGGTGTCTTCTCAAGCGGGTTCAGTAGCGGGCGGAAGAAAGCAGCCGAAGCCGCGGCTTCATCCTCTTCCGCAGCTTCATCTTCCACCGTTTCTGCTGTGTCTGAGACCTCAACGCCGACTCCCACAGAAGCGCCCGTGGAAACGAAAGTAATGTACTCCCAGTCATCGCTCAACATTCGAGCCGCTGCAAGCGCGGATGCCGAAAAGCTCGGCACGTTCTCGGCTGGCGACTCTGTTACCGTTATCAGTTCTGAAAACGGTTGGTCTAAGATCGACTACAATGGAACAGAGGCTTACGTGGCAAGTGATTATCTTTCCGATACACAGCCAACCGCTGCTCCCGCCGCTACGCAGGCTCCATCATCGTCCGATCAGCAGGAAACTATGGTATGGGTTTCTGATTCCGGAAAGAAATATCATTCCAAATCAAGCTGCAGCAATATGTCAAATCCGCATCAGATCTCGTTATCCGATGCGCAGGCGCAAGGATACACGCCTTGCAAGAAATGTCATTAAAAAGTAAATAAAAAAATCCGCCCCGGTGCGCCAACACCAAGGCGGGGTTGCATCCAGATAATGGACACAGGTACCATCTGTATATTACCATTTTCTGGAACAGGTGTCAAAACGAACATTCGTTTCCCGATGCCTGTTATTTTTGCACCCTTTTTCAGAAAATGGAGGTATAGAACATGGCAAAAGCAAAATATACACGTCAAAAAAACGGATATTTCCAGGCCCGCGTATGGGACGGCACCTATCAGGGGACCCAGAAACACTATATCACGATCCGATCAAAGAAGAGCAGCAAAGATCTGGAAGAAAAGGTTGCTCAGTACAACAACAAAATCAAAAATATGGAGGCAGTCCGCGATAAACACATCCTGTTTCTGGATTACGCTCACAAGTGGCTTACCGTCTATAAGGCCGAAGCGGCCAACAATACAAAACGAATGTATCTCAATATCATTGAGAAACACATGAGCCAGATGGCGGGTGTGCGGCTCTGTGATGTCCTCCCGATCCACTACCAGATGCTCCTCAACGATGCCGTCGGCAAGAAGCGCACTCAGCAGCAGCTGCTCCTCTGCTTTTCGCAAATTATGCGGACCGCAGTGCATGATCGCCTTTACGCCGCAAATCTCTACGAGGATCTGAAGGACATCATGAAACCGGTCGACTACAAGGCGGATGAGAAGCGTCCGCTGACCGAAAACGAGAAGAAAGCAATGAAAGATGCTGAGTTATCCCCATCTGATCGGATTTTTGTGGATATCTTGTATGCCACCGGATTACGTTGTGGAGAAGTTCTTGCTCTCACTCGATTCGACATTGATTTTGTGGAGAAAACAATCAACGTCAATAAATCAATCGAATTTGACGATGCCGGTCATCCGAGTATCAAGTGCCCAAAGTCTCATAACGGATACCGGCAGGTACCGATCCCGCCGCAGCTCTTCTCCTCTCTCGAGACCTACGTTCGTTTCTGCATGAGAGGAACTCAGCTCTTTTCCATGCGCGGCGGCAAATTGGTGTCTAAATCCTCTTATCGCCGCAAGTGGGATAGAATTATCAAGGCCATGAATGAAGTCGCAGAACAGCCCATATCCGGGCTCACAGCGCACATTTTCCGGCACAATTACTGTACGGCGATGTGCTACCAGATCCCGCGCGTGTCGATCAAGAATATTGCGGCGCTCCTGGGCGACAGCGAGGCCATGGTGCTGCGCGTGTATAATCACATTATGTTGGAGCGCGAGGACACCGCAGGGGCCGTAGAAGCAGCGCTGTATATGTGACACAGAAGTGACACATTTACTTTGTATTACTTTGTTCTACTTTGTCGTACGACCATTTTTTACAATTTCATTTTTGTAACAGAAAAACGGCTGAAAACCCAGTAAAATCAAGGTTTTCAGCCGTTTCCATTTGATGAAGCATCGGGGATTCGAACCCCGGACAACTTGATTAAAAGTCAAGTGCTCTACCGACTGAGCTAATGCTCCGTAAAATATGCCTAGTTCCGGAATCGAACCAGAGACACGAGGATTTTCAGTCCTCTGCTCTACCAACTGAGCTAACTAGGCATAAAATTGCGGGAGTAGGATTTGAACCTACGACCTTCGGGTTATGAGCCCGACGAGCTTCCAGACTGCTCCATCCCGCGATATCCTATTTTTGTACTTGATTTCTCAAGTAAAGCCGATGATCGGACTCGAACCGATAACCTGCTGATTACAAATCAGCTGCTC
>ERZ1673703.173-NODE-173-length-90375-cov-12.171889_pt1 | contig 90375 bp, 95 predicted proteins | sample MGYA00580233_ERZ1673703 | MGnify/ENA primary metagenome ERZ1673703 (study PRJEB41218, sample SAMN15661748) | gut metagenome | host: Homo sapiens | place: Canada: London | collected 2015-08-20/2019-03-30 | study: EMG produced TPA metagenomics assembly of... | reverse complement strand
ATCCAGCATCATGGCGTGGATGTTGAACACCTCGGCGATGTCCTCGCCGGCCTCGGCCAGAGCCTTCTCGTACAGAGCGGTCTGCTGGTCGATGGCCTTGGCGCGGGCGTCCTCAAAACGGGCCACTTCAGCGGCGTTGTCGGCCACTTCGGCGGCAGAGATGACGGTATCTTTTTTCTTATAGATCTTCAGCTTTCCGATGGCAATGCCATTCAGGATGCTTTTACCGGTACCTACCTGCATTGCAATTTCTCCTTATTCTTGCTGTTTTGTGTTCCGTAACAAAAAGCCCCCGCAGGACATTCCCCGCAAGGGCTTCTCATCACGCTGGGCGATCAGACGTTCTCGCTCAGGAATTTCTGGATAGCTTCGGCGCAGGCGGCTTCATCGTCGCCCTCCACCTTGATGGTAACGGTGTCGCCCTGCTTGACGCCCATGCCCATCAGGGCCATCAGCTTGCGCAGGTCGCAGGTCTTGCCGCCCTTCTCGAGGGTGGCGGTGCTGGCAAAGCCCTTGGCCACCTTGACGAGCAGACCGGCGGGACGGGCGTGGATGCCGCAGGCATCCTTAACGGTGTACTGGAATTCCTTCATGATCATTTTCTCCTTACTTCATCCGGTCCTCCTGGGCAGCTCACCCTACCCCTCGGGACGCAGCACTCGAACCTTCTGGCTGCTGGATGTTTATCTTTATTATAAACCTTAGTCGTTCTTTTTTCACCCTTTCATATTGCCGATTTTTTATCAAAAATTTTAGTAACATTGAACAGAATCTTTCTACAGAAATACCACTACTGCACAATTTTTCTGTTTCATCGCACTTTTTTGTACAGAATGACGATTATTCGACGGGGTATCCCTCGGCATCCAGCGGCAGGTCGGTGTACTGCACGGGCTGCTCCTGTGCAGCATCCGGCTCGCCGGAAGTCTGCTGGGCCTGACCCTCCGCGCCCAGCTCGCCGTCGTGGCGCTCTCCCCAGTCGCCGCTGAAATCTTCGCCCGAGGTCTGCTGGGCCTGCCCGTCGGTCAGTTCATCCTCGTGCCGTTCGCCCCAGTCCCCGCTGAAGTCCTCGCCGGACACCTGTTCGGCCTCCTGCAGGGCCATCGCGGTCTGGGCGTCTTTCAGCCCGGTGACGGTGCCGGAGGGCTTTTCCAACAGATACGCACCCACGGCCTTTTTCTTGTAGACCAGCAGCACGCCGTAGCTGCTCACATCGCCCCGGCTGGCCGCCGGGATGAGCGCTGTCCACTTCTCCACCGTCTTGCCCTTGTAGCGGGCCAGGTCCATGCCGCTCTGCTGCACCACCCCGTTAAAGGCCGAAAAGCTGTCGTCCCACTTGCGGGGGATCTTCACCTTGTCGGCGGTGATGGACGCGCCGTCCACGTCCAGCCCGTAGCCCGTGAACCAGGTCTGGATGTCCTGCGCACTCTCGATTTTATTTCCTGCCGCCGCGACAGCCACCGAGCGGGTACTGATGTACCGCCCCAGCATGGCGCTGAACACCACCAGCGCACAGCACATCGCCCCCACGCCCAGCTTCTTGACGCTTGCCTTACTCAGTGTGACCACAAACATACCCTTGCCTCCCACCCATTCAGATTTGTCCGTACAGCATATGCGGGAGACTGCGGTATCATGCAAAAACAGGGCCGCTTCTCTTTGCTGTCTCCGTTGACAAACAGGCCCGGAGAGGGTAAACTTAGGCAGAGATATTTGCAATTCATTTGCCTATGATAGATTATAGCAGTTTGCGTTTTTAATGCACAAGCAACATCCGCAAACTGCATATCGCAAATATGCTATTTTGATAGGCACTATTTTTGAAAATTGCGATAAAAGGAGAAATCATTATGCCGAACAATAATATCCGCACCCGTTTTGCTCCCTCGCCTACGGGTTATATGCACGTTGGCAACCTGCGCACGGCCCTGTACACCTACCTGATGGCCAAGCACGATGACGGCACCTTCATCCTCCGCATCGAGGACACCGACCAGGGCCGCTACGTGGAGGGCGCTGTGGACGTCATCTACAACACCCTGCGGGAGACCGGCCTGCTGTGGGACGAAGGCCCGGACATCGGCGGCCCCGTGGGCCCCTATGTGCAGAGCGAGCGCATGGGCATGTTCAAGCAGTATGCCGAGCAGCTGGTGGCTGAGGGCAAGGCATATTACTGCTTCTGCACCGAGGAGCGTCTGGAAGCCCTCCACGCCGAGCAGCGCGCCCACGGTGAGATGACCCACTACGATGGCTGCTGCCGCGACCTGCCCAAGGAAGAGGTGGAAAAACGCCTCGCCGCCGGTGAGCCTTACGTCATCCGCCAGAAGATCCCCCGCGAGGGCGTGACCGGCTTCGACGATATGGTCTACGGCCACATCGAGGTCAACAACAGCGAGATGGACGACCAGATCCTCATCAAGACCGACGGTATGCCCACCTACAACTTCGCAAATGTCGTGGACGACCACCTCATGGGCATCACCCACGTCATCCGCGGCAGCGAGTATCTGTCCTCCACCCCGAAGTATAACCTGCTGTACCAGGCTTTCGGCTGGAACATCCCCAACTACATCCACTGCCCACCGGTCATGAAGGACGCTCAGAACAAGCTGTCCAAGCGCAACGGCGACGCCAGCTATCAGGATCTTGTTGCAAAGGGCTACCTGACCGAGGCTATCCTGAACTACATCTGCCTGCTGGGCTGGAGCCCCAAGGGCGAGTACGCCGAGCAGGAGATCTTCTCGCTGGCTGATCTGGTCAAGATCTGGACGCCGGACGGCATCTCCAAGTCTCCCGCCATCTTCGACCCCCTCAAGCTGCGGGCCATCAACGCCGAGTATATCCGCCGCCTGTCCCCCGAGGAGTTCCTCGCCAAGGCTGAGCCCTGGATTGACAGTGCCGTCCATACCCCCATCAACAAGAAGCTGCTCTGTGCAAACCTGCAGCCCCGCTGCGAGGTCCTGGGCGAGATCCCCGAGCAGCTGGACTTCTTCGACGCCATGCCCGAGTATGACGTGAGCCTCTACGCCAACAAGAAGCAGAAGACCACCCCTGAGTCCGCAAAGGAGGCGCTGGAAGCCCTGCTGCCCGTGCTGAGCGACGAGGCACTGGACTTCAATGACCGTGACACCGTCTTCGACGCCTGCAAGGCCAAGGCCGAGGAGCTGGGCAAGAAGAATGGCTGGCTGCTCTACCCGCTGGGCATCGCCCTCTCCGGCAAGCAGCGCACCCCCGGCGGCGGCACCGACCTCGCCTGCATGATGGGCCGCGAAAAGACCCTCGAGCGCGTGAAGACCGCTATCGAGAAGCTGAATGGCTGAGCCGCTTTTTGGCGAAGCGCACTACTTCTGCTGAGATTTTATCCCATCCCATCACCCCGCCAAAAACTGCGCGCACTCTGCGCTACAGTATACGCAGAAGGCGCGGGAAACAGAACAGCACAGCGTGATATTGCAAAAGATCCCCGCCGGAAAGCGGGGATTTTTTCATGCAGGTGTCTTTTCGGACGATACAGCTCACAGACGGGAAAAAGCGGGTGAACGGTGCGCTCCGGGCGCGGGCGGCAGTGCGGCCTGCCCTGCGGCAGGGGAGCGCGTTCCTGCTGGGGCTGGCCGGCGGCTGGGCCGTGCTGTACGGTGCGCTGATGCCTTTCGGGCTGGGGCTGACGCTGGGCTTTGCAGAGGACTGCTTCGCTGTGGGAGCCGCCGGGGCCGCACTGGGAGTGCTGGCCCGGAGTTTCGGAACGCTGACCGTGGAGAGCGTCTGCCTGCTCTGCGCACTGGGTGCGGCGGTAGCGGCACGATGGCTCTGGCCCGGCCGATTCGTCCCGGCGGTGGCGGCTGGCTGCGGCACACTGGTGGGAAGCGCAGTCTGCTTCGCGGCGGGGGAGGAAAACGGCGTTCAGACCATCCTGTTCTGCGGCGGCGACGCCCTGCTGGCAGCGGCGGCGGGGTACAGCCTGCGGCACTTCCCGCCCGAAAAACCGGGCATGGGCAGCCTGATCTTGTCTGCCGCTGTGGCCGCCGCACTGGGCGGGATGAGCTTTGGCTTCTTCCTGCCCGGGGTGATGGCCTGTGCGGCGGCAGAGCTGGCCCTCTGCTGCAAAGGCCTGCCGCTGGAGGCATTGGCTTTCAGCGGGGTGACGGGTGCGGCTCTGGCCGCGTCAGACCCTGCCCTTGCGCCTGCCGCCGCCGGGCTTGCCTGTGGGTGTGCCGCTGCGGCAGTGCTTGCCCCGGCGCGACGGGTGGAGGGGCTTGCGGCCTATGCGGGCGGCTGTGTGGCGGGGGTGCTCTGCATCCAGCCGCTGGCGGGGGCGTTCAGCTTTCTGCTCAGCGCCGGGGCGGGTGCGGGGCTCTGCACCCTGCTGCCCGCGGGCTGGCTGATGCCTGCCCTCAAAGAGGACGACCCGCCCGGCGACGAGCGGCCGCGCCTCTCTGCCGCCGCGACCCGGCTGGAAGCGGTGGCCGAAAGCCTCTCCTCGCTGGCGGAGACGGTGAACGAGGTGTACGACGCTTTTCCACGCCGGTGCGAGGGTTTCCGATGGGTCATCGACAACATCCACGACGGCCTTTGCGCCAACTGCGGACGGCGGGAAGTCTGCTGGAAGCAGGAGCACGCCTCCACGCTGGAAGGAATGGAGGCCCTGCGCCCCATTCTGGAAGAAAAAGGCCATCTGGAAGCGGCGCTTCTGCCCGGTCAGCTGGCGCGGTGCATCCACCCGGCGGCGCTCTGCGCGGCGGGGGACAAGGCGTTTGCACTCTACCGCAGCCGCCGGGAGGCCCGCGTCCACTCCGAGGCCATGCGGACGGCCCTTACTGAGCAGTACAGCGCCGTGGCCGATGCACTGGGCGTCCTCAGCGAACAGCTGGGGCGTCCCGGAAGCCCGGAGCCCTACAAGTCTGGCCGGGTGTCGGCGCTGTTCGCTCAGCTGGGGACGCCGCCGCTGGAATGTGCTGTGACGCTGGACGATTTGGGCCGCACCCGGGCGGCAGTGACGCTGCCCCGCACCCGCTTCAATGAAAAAGAGCTGGCCGCTCTGGCCGGAGAGGTGGGGCATATCTGCCGCCGCAGCCTCGAGCCGCCGCAGGTGCTCTCCTGCAAGGGGATGACCACCCTGCTCTTTGCCGAAAAGCCCCTGCTCCGGGCCGTATTCGGGACGGCGGGCGCGGCGGCGCGGGGCGAGATCTCCGGCGACGCGGTCCAGCAGTTCTGCAGCGCGGCAGCGGCCCAGATGATACTCTGCGACGGCATGGGAACGGGACGTCCGGCGGCAGTAGACGGCAACCTCGCCGCAGAGCTGACGGCACGCCTGCTCAAAGCGGGCTTTACCGCAGAGCTTGCGGCCCGGCTCGTGAACGTGGCGCTGGCGCTCAAGAGCGACGAGGAGAGCGGCGCGACCCTCGACCTCGTGAGCGTAGACCTCTATACCGGCACAGCCCGGCTCTTCAAGGCCGGTGCGGCCCCGGGCTTCCTCGTGCATGGGGGCAAGGCCCGGGCTGTGGGCGAAACCAGCCTGCCGATGGGCATCCTCGGCGGCGTCAGCGGGCAGAGCCGGGTGGTGCATCTGGCGGCGGGGGACTATGTGGTGCTGGTGTCGGACGGCCTCTTGGTGGACGGCCCCGGCTGGGTGATGCAGCAGCTGGAACTCTCCGCTGCCAAGGCAGAACAGCCCGACGTTCTGGCAAAAAAGCTGGTGGAAGCCGCCCGCGCCCGATCCGTCCAGCGGGGCCGTCCCGACGACATTACCGCCGCTGTCCTCCGGCTCGAAAACAGCTGAGTTGCTTTTTGGGCGGCGAGGGGGTATACTTGTCAGTATCTGAATCGATCATAGGAGAGACATATATGCTGACAGTTACAGTTGCACAGGACGGCAGCGGCGACTTCGCGTCCATCGCGGAGGCGGTGCTGGCCGTACCCTATGAGGAGAAAGCACTGGTGCAGGTCGGTCCCGGCATTTACCGGGAAAAGCTGGTCTGCGAAAAGCGCTGCATCACCCTGCGGGGGGCGGGTGCAGATAAGACAAAACTCGTGTGGGGCGACGGCGGCAAGCTGCCCCACAAGGACGGGCGGCCCACCCATACCTTCCGCAGCTACACCGCCTTTTTCAGCGGCGAAATGCTCTGCGTGGAGGACATGACGATTGAAAACGACGCCGGCCCGGGCGCGAAAGCCGGGCAGGCCGTCGCGGCCTATGTGGACAGCACCCGGGCGGTGTTCCGCCGGGTCAAGCTGCTGGGCAGTCAGGACACGCTTTTCTGCGCCCCGCTGCCCGAAAAGGAGCGGGAGAAGGACGGCTTTCTCGGCCCGCGCGGTCTTGCGCCCCGCAAACCGACCGCCCAGTACTACACCGACTGCGAGATCGCAGGTGACATTGATTTCATCTTTGGCGGCGGCGACGCCCTCTTCGAAAACTGTGTCATCCGCACGGTGGACAACCACATCCCCCACAGCTATGTCACAGCTCCTTCGGGCAAAGCCGATGGACTTGGCTTTGTGTTCTGGAACTGCGATTTCGTCTCCGACTGCCCGGCGGGCAGCGTCTATCTGGGGCGTCCGTGGCGTCCCGAGGGCAAGACGGCGGTGCTGGACTGCCGTCTCGGTGCCCACATCGCGCCGGAAGGTTTTATCGCATGGAATGACCGCACCGATACCGGCCTTGCCAGCTTTGCGGAAGCTGACAGCACCGGCCCGGGCGCAGCAGAGCGCCCGGCGTGGGTGAAACAGCTTTCCGGGCCGGAGGCGGCGGAACTGCTGGCCCACGCCCGCACCCTCTGCCGACCGAAAAGCAACTGAGGATGTAACAAATGAAAAAACTGCCGAATTTTGTAAAGTGGCTCATCATTGCCGTGGTGCTGGCCGCAATGGCCGCGATGATGGTGGCCGTGAACGACCGTGCCTCCCGGGTGGAGATGCCAATGCCGGACAACAGCCTGGGCATCTATCGCCAGACGCCTGCCACTGGAAAGTGAATCAGAAAAACGAGACGGGACTGCTGGAAAGCGGCCCCTCTTTGCTTCTTTGAGAAGTTTTTGTCGAATCCGCCCGTTTAGATTGACGAATGGCTCAACTTTTTGTATACTGAACAGGCACGAAGTTGACAGAATTTTCCTGTTTTTCCTGCACAGGAACATTTTTTGCGTTGTGTCGGTGTAAACGACGCTCATTCTGCCATCTTTCCGGACACACTGAAAAGGAGAAATGAATATGAAAACAACTGGCATCGTTCGGGGCATCGATTCTCTGGGCCGCATCGTCCTCCCCAAGGAGCTGCGCACCAATATGCACATCGACAAGGACTCGAAGCTCGAGATCTTCGTGGAGGGCGATCAGATCATCCTCAAAAAGCACCGTCCCGCCGGCAGCTGCGATTTCTGCGGTGAGCTGGCGGCCGACATGGCCCAGTATGAGGGTTACTGCATCTGCCCCGCCTGCCGGGCCAAGATCGCTGCGCTGTAAACGGAAAAGGAGAATCACATGAGTCAGATGATCGACTTCACCCTGCCCTCCTGCGTACCGGGCCGGACGCTCCATGCATTCCGCTGTGTGCCGGAGGGTGAGGTGCGGGCCATCCTGCAGCTCTCCCACGGCATGGTGGAGTTCATCGACCGGTACAAGCCTCTGGCCGAGTATCTGGCCGCCCGGGGCATCCTCGTCACCGGCCACGACCATCTGGGCCACGGCGGCTCTATCCGCACCAGGGCGGATTACGGCTATTTCGCCCAGCCCGACGGCAACCGCGCCGTCCTCGACGACCTCCACGCTGTCACTGCGCTGACGAAGCAGCTCTATCCCGGCGTCCCCTATTTTCTGCTGGGCCACAGCATGGGCTCGTTCTACGCCCGGCAGTACCTTTGCGAGTGGGGCGGTGAGCTTGACGGAGCCATCATCATGGGTACCGGCTTCCAGCCCAAAGCGCTGGTCGCCACGGCCCGGGCGCTCTGCCGGGTGCTGGCCGTCTTTTTCGGCTGGGAGCACCGCAGCAAGCTGGTGGCGAACCTCTCCTTCCTCGGCTACAACAGGGGTCTCGAGGGCCGCACGCCTCAGGACTGGCTCAACCGTGACCAGGCCGAAGTGGACAAGTACCGCGCCGACGAGCGCTGCATGTTCACCTTCACCCTGAACGCCTACTACAGCATGTTCACAGGCATCCTGCGGCTGTACGACCCCGCCGTTCTGGCCGGGATACCGAAAGACCTGCCCCTTCTCTTCCTCGCCGGTGACGCCGACCCTGTGGGCGAGCGCACCGCCGGAGTCCGGCGGGCCATCCAGAGCCTCCGGGACGCCGGTGTCGGGAACATCGAGTCAAAATTCTACCCCGGCGCCCGCCACGAGCTGCTGGTGGAGACGAACAAAGCCGAGGTGTTTGCGGACATCGCCGGCTGGCTCGAAAAACAACTGCATCTTTGAATCCAAAGCTCCTTCATCGGACTGACGATGTGGGGGCTTTTTCTTCTGGACTACGGAAAAGCGCCCCGCCGGGCGGCCCGAAAGCCGCCTGACAGAGCGCTGATAGATCCATTTTTACTTTTTGGCTGCCCAGCCGTCTACGAGGGCCACGAGGGCCTTGCCCCGGCGGCCCAGAATTTTAGGCAGCAGGATGCGGGCCATGGCCCAGACACCGGAGAAGTTGTACAGGATGATGAGGGCGGTAATGATGCCCGTCCAGAGGCCGTACAGCGGCGTCTCGGCCAGCAGCACGAAAGCCTCGAACACCAGCGCGGCGGCGTTGACGAGGACACGGCCCGGGTGGACATGCATCCCGATCATGCCGTGGGCATCCATGGCGCGGAGAGTGAACACCAGCCCGAGGCCGAGGAAAGACGCATAGGTCGCACCCACAGGACCCCACCACTTGATGAAGAAGTAGTTCATGAGGCAGTTGCTGATGGCACCGGCCATCATGGTGACCATGCTGCGCTGGGACTTCTTATTCACGACATAGACGCTGTTCATGAACTGGTTGAAGCAGCTGCAGGTAGACGCCAGCACGAGGAACGGCACGAAGTGCCATGCGTAATAGTAGTTGGACTTCATGACGTGCATGACCGGGCGGCAGAGCCAGATGATGCCCGCTGCACAGCAGAACAGCACGCTGGAATAGGTGCGGAAGATCTGGGTAAAGAACTTGGCTCTCCCCTCTTCCTCGGTGACAGCCGACAGCTGCCATGCGTCGTAGAAGATAAGGCCCAGCGTCGTGAGGATGGTGGGCAGGAAGTAGCCGGTGGAGAGCAGGCCGCTCCATGCGTCGCCGCTGTGGCCGTCGAGGCCGTCGCACATCTCACGCACAAAGAACAAATCGGATGCGTTGATGATCCAGAAGCTTATCTGGGCCGGTATCATGGGCAGCGAGAAGTGGAGCATCTGCTTCCAGAGGGTCTTGTTGATGCCCTTCAGCTCGATGAAATCCCAGAGCTTGCCGGTGAACATCAGGAAGAGCACGCTCGCGAAGTCGCCGCTGATGATGGCCAGCAGATAGCCGTTGGCCCCCCACTTGAAACCCACCAGATAGAGCACATAAAACGCCATGGTCGCCACGGTGCAGAGCACACCGTCCACGGCCACCAGCTTGTTCCACTGGCGGCTGCGCACGAACTGGGTGCAGAGGGTGCGCAGGCAGCTCATCAGGACATAAATATAAATGAGCAGGCCGTACTGGGCCATATCGGGCAAAAACTGCGCCACCGGCCAGCAGAGCACGAGGATGCCGAAGCCGCCGAGGATGGTGAGCAGGCCGTTGGTGAACACCTGCTTTTCGCTGTTGCCCTTGTCGAGGCCGAAGCGGATGATGGCGTTGGACATGCCCATCGACACAAAGGGGATGAGCAGGTTGGCGTACTGGCTCAAAATCTTCGACAGGCCGAGGTCGGAAATCTCGGCCATCGCGTACGTCAGGAACGGCTGGACGATGAGCGTCAGCAGCTTGGACGAAAAGCTGCTGATGGCAAAGATGATGGTATTGCCGGCGAGCTTCGAATATTTATCGCCGCCGGAGGTCTTTTCGCTTTCCAAAAGATTTTCTCTCCTATTTTAATAAATCCCGCCGGGCTTTCCAGTCCGGCATCAGCTTCGCCACTTCGGCCCAGAAAGCCGGGCTGTGGTTGGGCTGCAAAAAGTGGCAGTACTCATGCACTACCACATAGATCTGTGCCGCCTCGGGCATATTGTAGAGCTGGAGCGCGAAGGTGATCTGGCGCTTCGCCATGTGGCAGACGCCCCAGCGGCTGGTCATGCTGCGCACTTTAATGGTGGGCTTCTGCCCGCCCAGTACCCCGGCAAAGGCCGGGTAGACCTTGTCGCTCATGGCCGTGAAGTGGGCCAGGGCGGCCGCCTTGTCGGGCAGTTCCCCCTGCCGCTTTTCGCGGGCGGCCTGCCGGGCCTGTGCAGCCCGTATCCACTCCGCCTCGGCGATGACGTAGGCGTCAGCCGCTTCCAGCGTCGTGCGCAGGGGGATGCTGAGGGCCACGGTGCCGTCCCGTCGGACGTGGAGGTTGAGCCGCTTGACCCGCCCCCGCGTCAGCTCATAGGGGATGCCCCCGGCCGCCCGTAGCATCACGCGCCCTTTTTGCATCTGCGCAGCTCCGCAAGGGGCAGCTGAGACAGCACGACCGCGGCGAAGATGAGGGTGCAGCCTGCGCTCTCCCGCATCGAAAGGTTCTGGCCCAGCAGCAGCCAGCCGCCCAGCGCGCTGAATACGCTTTCCAAACACATGATAAGGCTGGCGATGGCGGGGTTCAAATCTTTCTGGCCCAGGATTTGAAGCGTATAGCCCGCGCCGCTGGACATGACGCCACAGTAGACCACAGGCAGAAAGTTTGCGCCGTACTCTGCCAGCGTGGGCGTCTCGAAGATCAGCGCCGCCGCAGAGCTCTCCACAGCCACCACGATGAACTGGATGAGGCTCAGCCGCACACCGTCCACAAGCGGCGAAAAGTGGTCGATGGACATGATCTGGAAGCTGAACAGCACGGCGCAGCTGAGAAGTATCCAGTCGCTGGTCTCAATGCCGCCGAAGCCGTTCTTCATGCAGAGCATATACAGGCCCGCCACAGCGATGACCATGCTGACCCAGAGCTGAACGCTGCCCTTCCGGCCCAGAAAGAGGCCGAACACCGGCACCATCACAACGTACATGGCCGTCAGGAACGCGGCCTTGGCCGTGGACGGGTTGATGGTGATGCCGATCTGCTGAGCCGCTGAGGCCGCGAACAGGAAGGTGCCGCAGACGAGGCCCGCCACCAGCAGGGTCTTGCGCTCCGATTTCTCCTTTGGCCAGCCGTAGGGCTGGCCCTGTTTTTTGCGTACGGCGTCGAAGGCGAACACGGTAGGGATCAGCACGAGGACAGCCAGCCAGCTGCGACCTGCGAGGAAGGAATAGGCCCCCATGCCGGAGCCTGCGCTCTGGGCTACGAAAGCCGTACCCCAGATAAAGGCACAGAGCATCAGCATAAGCGAATGTTTGGTCTGTGTCTTCATCCTATGCCCTCCACTTTGAGTCCGCCATAGAGGTAGTAACGGCTGGAATCGTAGGAGATGGTCAGACGGTAGCTGGCCGCCGGGTCCAGCCCGGAGATGACGCAGCGGTAGTTCTGACCATCGGTCTTGATATAATAGGTGCTTCCGTTGACGTACTGTGCGCCGCCGGCCACCTTCTGCCAGACGGACACCTTGTACCGCTGGGTACCCTCGGCGGTGCCGTAGCCGGTGATGGTCAGGCTGCCGCCCGGGACGGTGAAGTAATCGGTCTGGCGGCTCCAGATGCCGTTGAACACGAGGTTCAGGCTCCCGTTTACCGCCGCCGAGGCATACTTGGCCGAGGCGTCAGCAATGCCCTCGAGGCTCAGCGGGTCGCTGGTCAGTTCGGCCCAGCGGGTGCTGTCCTCTTCCTGCACCTCATTGTCCGCGCTGTTCTTCATGTCCAGCACAGTCTTGACGCCGGACGCAGCCACAAGCAGTACCAGCACCGCCACGACGAGCAGGACGATTCGCTTTATCTTTTTCATGATCTTTTATCCTCAAATTTTGTTTTAACACGAGGTTTTACACGATTTATATAGTATACCGCATTTTGCTTTTCCATACAAGAGTTCAGGCTGTAGTCAGAGCGGCCAGCGCCGCACGTTCGGCGTCGGCAAGCTCCGGCTGAGCCGACCGGAACAGCGAATCGTACCGGTAGAGCGCCCATCCGCCCGCGCCGAGGCTGTGCAGACTTTCCACCTGCCGGGCAAGAGCGCTGCCCGTACACCACTGGCTCTGGCTGTCCTCGTTGGCACCGCCGTCGCCCTCGCCGATGCGATAGGCTCCCAGCCCGAAGTAGAGGGCCGTGGATGCCGCCCTGGGCATGGCCAGCCACTCCGGCACGATGTTCTCAAAGGCGAAGCGGGTGCTGCCCGACTGGAGGGTATAGCCGCAGCCCCAGTATATCTGCGGGCAGAGGTAGTCCACCACGGCGTTTTCGCCCTCGGCGGCCAGCCATGCTTTCACGTCGCTGTACTGCTGTCCAAAGTCGTTGTCGGGGTTGCCCTGCGGGCTGACGCCGAAACGGAGGGTAGCGTCGGCGGCTTTGACGGCGTCGTGGGCCGCTTTCACCAGCGCGGTGACGTTCTGCCGCCGCCATGCGGCCAGATCCCCCGCGCCGCTGGCGGCGAACTGGGCTGCGTCCAGCGCAGCATCTGTCGTGGGATAAAAATAGTCGTCGAAGTGGATGCCGTCCACAGCATAGTTCTGCACCAGCTCTGCCACGCCCTTCACCACATAGTCTGCGGCTTCCGGGATAGCCGGGTTCAGGTACAGCCCCTCACCCACGGCGCAGACCCACTCGGGATGTACATTGGCAAGGTTATTTTCCGCCAGTGCAGGCGGCATCTTCGCCGAGGAGCGGAGGCGATAGGGGTTCACCCACGCTTCCAGCGAAAGGCCCCGGCTGTGTGCTTCGGTGATGAGGACGTCCAGCGGGTCGAAGCCGGGGTCCTGCCCCTGTACGCCGGTGCAGAGATGGCTCCACGGGAACAGAGTGCTCCTGTAAAGCGCGTCCCCGAAAGGCCGCACTTGCGCGATGACGGTGTTCAGCCCGATGGACAGACAGTTGTCCATCAGCTCCGCCGCACCGGCACGGAAGGCTTCTTCGGACGAAAAGTCCATCCCGGCCCATTCCAGATAGCTCACCCAGACGGCCCGCCATTCACCCGAGGGCAGGGCGGCATTGGGCTCTGCTTCGTCCGTCGGCGGCACCGACGACGCCGAGGCCGTCTGTCCCCGGCCCAGCAGCATCGCTGCCCCGGCCAGAGCGGCGCAGCCTGCCCCGGCCAGGAACGCCCGCCGCCCGAACCGGCCCCGCCGGGCGCGGCGTCTTCTCCGCCGCTGGGTCATGCGTCCTCCTGCATCTTATAAAGACTCAGTGCCGCCCAGCCCCGGGCGCAGGCCAGCAGCACCCAGAGCAGGTTCGTCCAGAAACCCAGCGTGGCCATGCCGCCGTATTTCGCCATCAGCAGGAAGAACAGGTGGAGCGCTTCGGCGGCACCCACCAGCTGCAGCTGGCGCTGGATGGCCATGCCGCGCTTGTACTCAGTACTGAGCAGCAGCGGCCACGCCAGCGCAGAGCAGAGGTAGCCCGCCCAGCCGTTGACCATGTAGCTCACCATCAGCAGCACGAACACGCCGGTGAAGTTGCGTTTTTCCCAGCTTTCCGAGCCTTTTTCCGCCGCGAGGAAAAGGGCCGCGATGCCCGCCGCGGCGAATGCGATCTGCTCGATGAGGCTGAAGCTGGTGCCGCTCAGGACGGCAAAGCCGTTGAGCATGGAGGCCGCTGCGGAAGCCAGCAGCAGGAAATACCAGGTCTTTCGCGTGAATTTGAGTTTCATATCGTCCCTCCCGCCCGCAGAAAGGGCGCAGGCTGCCCATCAGTTTTTGGAATTTTTCAAATATTATAACACATTTTGGGGCGTGTTGTGTTACAATAAGGAAAACTCGACACAAATTCCATCGGGAGGCGCACATGAACGCTGTTTTTTCCATCCTTCTTCTCGCGGCCATTCTGGGCTTTATCGTATTTCTGCTGTCTAAGAAAGACCAGAACCGCCGCAGCCAGTACGGCCCCAGCGGCCTGTCCGAGTTCCGCACCGACCTGCCGCTGGACGACTGCTTCGACCGGCTGGACCAGCACAGCCCGGACGATGTCTTCGCCTACGAGTGCCGCCGGGAGAACGACGGCGGCTTCACCCTCCACCTGACGCTCCATCAGCCCACCCAGCAGCCGCTGGACACCCTCTACACCCTCCGGTTCGACCCAGGCCGCCAGACCATCGTGACCCTCATCTTCATCCGGGAAGCTTTTGGCTACAAAGAGCCGCTGTTCCAGCCCGCGATGCTGGACGAGTTCATGCTGCGCAAGTTCGACGCCCGCCGCACAAAATAATTCCGGCAAAAGGATTTGCTTTTTTCTGATTTTTTGGTATACTTATAGTTAGTCCATGTGCGGCAGACCGCCGTCTTCGTGGGCCAGTAGCTCAGTTGGTCAGAGCTGGCGGCTCATAACCGCCAGACCTCACCATTTCCAGTCTTTCCAAACATCGTTTTTCCGTTGTTTTTTGCTTCACAAGCTGCTTCAAAATCGGACTTGGGTATTTTCTGGGTACGAAAGCTGGTTTGCAGAGCTTTGAAACAACGTCATAAGGGCCATTAGCTTAACGGTTAAAGCCGGCGGCTCATAACCGCTCCAGTGGGGGTTCGAATCCCTCATGGCCCACCAATTTAATCGCAGGTCGAACCCCTGAGGTGACGATAGTCGTCTTGCCTTACGGTTTCGTACTTGCGACCCAGATTAAGGATAGGCTTTGAGCCTGTCCTTTTTCTTTTGGTAGTCGGTAGTCCGTTTTAACGAATTTTCCTTATATATATGTGTAATACGAGGGAGCGACGAGATTGCGCTTTGAGTCCCTTTACTTTTTGGAAAAATCTTTTCAGTTTTTACGAACTACCAGCACTACCAGATGGCCAAAAGCCTTGTAAATCAAGGACTTTCTTCGGTAGCAGGCTCAGTAGCAGAGGGCTCGGGCTCGACTACCTCGACTGCTACGGAGACCCGCAGGAGCTGTCCTTCGGGGACGAAGGCCTTGATTTGCTTTACAAAGCTCGCCGCGTTGAAGGCTCCGGAGAAGCAGAACGAGAAGTTTTCCAAAGTTATTTTTTTTGTCGGCGCATTCGCGCTGATACCGTAGTCCTCTCGGAATCTCTCGAGGTCGTCCTTCGTAGGCTGAAAACCTCGCTTGAAGGAAAAGCCTCTCTTGCTCAGGTAAACGCCGACCGCACCGGCGTTCGCGCCCATAAGCTCGGCGAGCGCAGAAGGCCCGACGCGGTACTTGTCAACGATGTTCTGCACGTAGCTCTTCTGCAAGCCCTCGGGAAGGGCCTTGAACTCTGCGTAAGTGATACGCTTTTTCAGGTTGAGCGTGTAGGTAGGACCGCTCATTTCTCTCATCTCCTTTGCCGTGTATTGCGGTAGGCGGCAACCGCTGTGGCTGATGCGCTTCTTAGCACTCCGGGCCGTTATCGCCTTTTCTCGTACATCTTCTTTGAAGAGGTACTCTTCGTCTCTCATATAAACCTCCCCGGGCAAGCCCCAGACCTCCCGTATCGCGTTTTAGCTCAGGGGCCCTTAGATTTACCCTCTGAAAACTTTGGACGCGATACGGGCCATTCTGGAGTCCTTTTAGTCAGCCCTCTCCATAGTGACCTCACAGATACCGCAAATGAGGCTGAGGTCGGCGGTCGTCTTAACTTCCTGCCCGCAGACCGGGCAAACGTAGCGGTGAGGCTTTTCGCGTTCGGCCTTCGCTTTCTCCTCAGGCATAACGCGGGCGAACGGGACCTCAAGTACAAAGCCGTTATCCTCGAGGGTCTTCTTAAAGGCCTCGGTCGGATTTGTGTGGGAAAAGCCCACGGTACGGTCGTACCCGATTTCAAGGTCTCTCGCCTCAGCCTCGGCCTTGAAGGTCTTGTTGTGGTAGCGGCCCTTCTGGCAAGTGTCCTGAATCTCATTCACGAGGCAGTAAAGATGTACCATCTCGTGGCACATCGTCGCGGCCGTGTTAGCGGACGGACGATTGAGGAACTCGGCGCCGATGTTAATTTCATACTGGCCGTCGTTCTCGCTCTTCCAAATCTTCTTAGTAGAGCAGTGGCCGTAAGCCTTAGGGGTGGACTGAACGGTGATGACCGGTTTCGGCAGCGCGTTGTCGAAGTAGACGCGATTCAGAATGTCGAACAGGCTCTCGAGCTTAGTCACGACGTCCGACATTTTCATGGGCTCGTCATGGTTGACTTCGGGCTCAGTAGCCTCGGGCTCAGTCTCAACGGTAGTCTCAGGCTCTTCGTAGAGCTTCCAGCGACGGTCATAGCTTGCAGCAGCCATGATACTCGGCTCGGCGTTAGGCTCGTCCACGGGGACAGAGTGAATCTTGCGATTCTCCTCGTCAATGCTCACGACCAGACGGACCTCGTTGGTTTCCTTGTTGATAATCTTCTTGTTAGCGATAATGCTCATGTCTTTCATTATGTTTGCCTCCTTTGTAATTCCCAGTGTTTTCCAACTGACAATTATATTTTACCGTGTTCAGTAGAAAAAGGGAGCGCGCAAAACTGCCGGGATTCTGCGAACTTTTCGTTGCAGTTCTACCGCTTTTGGTAAGAAGCTGCTTCCACGGTGTTCTTGAGCAGCATGGCGACAGTCATCGGACCCACGCCACCGGGTACCGGAGTAATCGCGGACACCTTTGCCGCGACCTCCTCAAAAGCGACATCCCCGCAGAGCTTACCATTCTTGTCCCGGTTGATTCCAACGTCGATAACGACCGCCCCGGCCTTAACCATATCAGCGGTAATAAAGCGAGGCTTACCGACTGCCGAGATAAGTACGTCAGCCTGACGAGTATAGCTCGCAAGGTCTCTCGTCTTAGAGTGGCATACGGTAACAGTAGCGTCGGCTTGCAGAAGCATAAGGGCAAGTGGCTTGCCTACGATATTGCTGCGCCCGACAATGACACAGTGCTTCCCGCTTACGTCTCCCAGCAAATGAAGGATTCCGGCTGGAGTGCAGGGCCTGAGGCCAGTCTCCCCGGTCAATAGTTTCCCGATATTATAGGGGTGGAAGCAGTCCACATCTTTCTCCGGCGGTATTGCACCGAGTACCTTCTTCTCGTCAATATGCTCCGGAAGAGGAAGCTGTACGAGAATACCGTCAGCCCATGCGCTGAGCTCTGCGATAGACGCGATGACCTCTTCGGTCGACGCCGTAGCCGGCAGCCTGCGAGAGCAGGACTGAATACCGACCTCGGCGCAAGCGCGTTCCTTGTTGCGGACATAGACCGAGGAAGCGGGGTCGTCGCCGACCATAATAACGGCGAGCTTTGCGTTAGAGCCTTGCAAAGAAGCCTTCACCTGAGCGGCAATAGCTTTTCCGTCAATAATCATTCGCTTTCCTCCTCAAAAACATCAAGGGGAATGGCGATTTCATCCTCTTCGGTATCATCTACCGCAGCATAGCCAATGCCGTCACATGCGGTAACTAACTGAGCGCAGTCTAAATCTTCACCGACCGCCTCGATAAAGCTGTCTCGGTCGATTTCAGTAACCTTAAAATATCGAGCCATTATTCTTCCTCCTTATCCGGTTTTGTCAGGTCCTCGGGCTGGCAGTCGAGAGCCTGCGCGAGCTTGAGCGCCGTTTTGAGCGTGATATTCTCAGGCTTGATGATACCGACCTCAATATCACGGATTTTCTGATAGCGGATTCCGCTGACTTTCGCCAGTTCGGTGCGGCTATAGCCTTTCGCAAGCCGCAAATCTTTAAGTCCCAAAGTGTCGTTCTCCTTTCACCGCGGGGCACAAGGCCCCGCGGATTCATAGATTGATGATTAGATATAGAAGCCGAAGCAAACGCCGCCGGCGTCGACGGCGCTGTGATGGCCGCGTCGCCGTTGCTGTTCACATAGCAGAAGCTGATGGAGTTGCTCCCATGAGGAGAACGCTCCCACCACCAGATCGCATCTCCGTCTTCGTCGACCTTGATACGGTTGCGGCGGTCCTTGAAGTACTCGAACTGGAAGCCGCGGTCAGGGTCGTTCTCGGTCCAGTCATGGTCGCCAAAGACCTCCATCTCAGAGAAGAGCCAGAGCTTGTCTTCCTCTTCGCCGAACTTGCGGGGCTTGATAGCCGCGACGAGCTCGTCAGGAAGCAGCGCGATAACTTCCTCGTTGAGGTAGCGGCGCATATCGCAGGCGAGCCAGCCGCCCTCGTTGGTCCAGTCCTCATTCATGTGGTGGTAGCCGAGCAGATTCTTCAGCCCGATAACGCCGTCGTCCATAACGACGAACACGACCTCGCGGCCGTCCTTAAGAGTCTCGACGATTTCATCGCCGACCTTGAGCGTACCCGGATTCGCCCAGTTGAAGGCGCGGGTCTCTTTCGTTGTGATAGTTGCCATAATAAAACCTCCTGAAAAATATATTTGCTTATAAGAGCGTTCTGCCCTTGAAAAGCCTTCTGATAGTCCATACATCGGAGCAGTACATCGGCGTAAACCAGTAGTTCTCCAATGAGTCGTCCGAGCGCATGGGCTCGGTAAGCGAGTTGCCTACTTTGATATAACCGGCGACGCCGAGAAGCGAGAGCTGGATATAACACATATAGGCTACGGTGTAGTCAACGTCCTGCGCGGTCACGAGAATGTGATTCTGCCAGTTCAGACCGGCCTTGCCTATCTGCTTAGCCGCAGCGTGAACGCCGGCAATCAGAGTAGCGCCGGCACCGCAAGCGCAGTCGTTAATTGAGATATAGCCTTTCGCCTCGATAGTCGGCAGCACGTTGCCGCAAGTCATTTCTGCCATTATTCGGCAAACATCGTAGGGCGTAAAGAACTGCCCGCCGGAGTCATTGCCGAGGTTAAGCGCCATGAAGATACTTCCGAGGAAGTCCTGCTCCGGATTCTTCTCGAGAGCAAGGACCACTTCCGCAGCGAGCTGAGGAAAAACCTCCTGCTCCTTCTTGCTGTACTTCTGAATCCGCTTGAGGTAGAGCTCTTCGCGCTTTTCAAAGTGAGACTTGTCGACTGCGTTCGAGATAGCGCAAGCATACAGTGTAACGAAGTCCTGCCAGACCTCCCACGGAGTCCAGCGGTATGTAAGCTCACGAAAGAGCCTTACAAAAGGTTGGTCGTCAGTCTTACCGACTCTTTTTGCCATTGATTTGCCTCCTTTAATAAAGTAGTGTGTTAAAGCAATCAGCCCGAAAGAAACGCCCTTGCGGGCGAATCTTTCTCAGACGATATTGACCTCGTAAATGAGGTAGTCGGTGAAGTCTTCCGTGCGGTAAAGGTACGGCGAGACCCGCTGCGGTCGGTCGGAACGGCTCTCGACAAAGGCCTGCGCCTTTTCTAAGGTTGAGTAGCCTTCCTGACTGACTTTCCCGAGGCTCGCCTCGGGAGTCACCTGAACGATGTAAACTTTCATATTATTGCCTCCTTGTTTTTAATGTCAAGAGGTTACCTTTCGCAGCGCGCTTACCGCTTGAAGCTCGTAAGCTGGGCGGTGCTGCCCGCATTCTGTTTTATCCTCTTGACATTATTTATTATGCCGTGTTTTACTGATTTCGGGAGCGCGCAAAACAGCCGGGATTCTGCGAACTTTCCGTTGCGGTTTTACCGCTTTCAGTCAATCGTGTCTACCTCGCCGGCTCTCATAGCAGCCAGAATCGCGTTGAGCTCGTTTGCGAGGAAGCGGTGGCACATACGCAGCTTCATGTCAAGCTCCTTCTTCGTGTACTTACGGTCGACCGCTTTAAGGTAGTCGTACCACGGAGAAAAGTCCGGGTCAAAGAGCAAGCAATGCGTCTCATCATAGCAAAGCTCGAATACCTTCTTTACCTCGAAGCATTTGCTGAAATGCTCTGCCGACCGGCGAACGGTCCAGTTAGTAGCCTTTACGGCGTTCGCGCACCGCTGCAAGGCAGAGTAGCTGTAGCAAGCACGTTGGAAATTCATAGAATCGGTACCTCCTTAGGGTTTACTTTCTTGCCTGAATGCGATATAATATATGAACACTCTCGAGCTCAGCCGGTCTTGCGGCCGGCCAAGCTCTCGAGCGGACGAGGTTAGTCGTCAGTTACGTATTCAAGGTACTCGGTGTCGGTCGCGAAGAGCATGTACTCTCCGTTTACCAAGCCCATGAATCCGTAGTCGGTGTGGTAGCCGTCCATGATTGACCTCCTTTCTGAGCTCTCGTTGCTGGAACAACGGGGGCTCTTTTCTTTGTCAAGGCTTTCCCCTTGACAATTATTATTTTACCGTGTTTGGTAAGAAAAGGGAGCGCGCAAAACTGCCGGGATTCTGCGAACTTTCTGTTGCATTTCTACCGCAAATAGTAAAAGGCCGGAGCCGTCCCACAAAGGAACGACTCCGGCCTTATCTCTTAGGCGAGCTGATTTACTTTTTTCTGTACGGCGGCGTAGTCATACCCTGCGGCCTCAAGTCGCTTTTTACGCTCCGCGCCGTTGCCCCACTTGCCTTGCAGGACCTCCCGAGCGAGCTCGTCTACCGATTTACCGGCGCCCTGCTCGGTAGTGATGAAGGCCGAGAAGCCTGCAGCCTGCAGCTTCTTCAGCATGGTCTCCGCATTCGCTTTGACCTTGAAGGCCCCGACCTGAATCTTGTAGAGGTCTCCGGCCTTCACCATGTAGGTATCAAAGCCTTTCGCCTTGACCTTAGCCAGCATGGCATCTGCGTTTGCCTTAGACTTAAAAGCACCTGTCTGGACGCGATACAAGCCCCCAGACGGCTTTTCAGGCTCGGGCTTGATATTCGTACTCCCGAGGCGTTTGTTGACCTCAGAGGCAATCTGGGCGTGCCGTTCATAGAGGTATGTACCGGGGCAGCTCTTATTCGCAAACCACCGGTGCACGGTCATGTTCTGCTTGTCCGGCTGACCGATAAGAGACTTGTCGGCCTTCCACTTGAGCTCCTTGATACCATTGCGCTTGCAAATATCGACGAGCAGGTCGATGAGCGCGGCGTAGGCCTTATCCGTAACGGCGTAAGGCTCTTTGGTATCGCTGGCGACCTCAATCGTGATTGCGCGGTTGTCGTTCGCCGCATTCGAGGAGCACCACGAACGGTCTTTCTCCTCGACATACATGCCGATACGGCCGTCGTAGCCGATACCGTAGTTGCTGGACGCCTGCCGGGAAGTAGGCGCGAACACGTTGCCGAGGGTTTCGACCGAGCATTGACCGACCACGCAATGGATAGTTACGGTATCGATTTTGTGGTTACGGGGGCTCGATTTATTCGGCGAGATTTTCGTATAGCTTACGAGCGGGCTGTTACTCATTTTCGGTACCTCCTTCTGTCTTAGCGTTCAGGATAGCCACGAACTTAGTAAAGGCCTCCTTGATGTACTTGCAGGCCACGAGCAGCACGGCGCCGATAATAATGAGGTCTGCGAAGAGGTCGGAATACTCCTCGGGAATCGCCCAGCCAACTTGATTTGCGAATAGGGGCAGAGTCGTGATTGCCGTGCAAAGCAGCGTCAGACCGACCACGAAGGTCAGAATCTTGAGGCCGCTCGCAATGAGCTTGTCCTTGTCAAAGGACTCATGCAGAATCTTGATGTTGTACCAGAGCGAAAAGGCAACGTTCGCGAGGTACGCGGCGAGGAAGATAAGCATGGCCCAGCCGATGTTGATAAGGTTTTGCAGTACGCTTTCTAACATGGTTTTAGTCCTCCTTTGAATCATTGTATATATCAGGCCCGTACTTCTTACGGAGCTTGATTCGGTTTTCGGCTTTCGCCTTACTGTAGTAGAAGCCGGTCGCGGTAGCGAGCTCGGCGAAGATGGCGGGGATAAGGTACGCAAGCGGCGAAGTGTCGCCGGTTTTCCAAACAATGGCCAAAGTAAAGACCGTTACGACTCCCGTAGCGGTCCCGACAATGGCGATTATGATTTTGGAAAACTCTCGTTTCTTAGCTCTCATCAGGCGGCGAGACCGGCAGCTCTAAGAACTTGTTATGGAGGTCGTCCATAACGCCGTTCACGCCGAGGGAGTGGTACTGCTTCCAGCAGTTCTCGAAGTTTTCCCGGGCGTAGATAGGAGCGAAGCCGCGTTCCTCCCATTTGTTGTAGTCGCTAATCATCTGCGACCTGAGCAAGGCTTGCAGTCCCGCCTTTACCGCAGCCGTGTCCAGAGCGTTCTTCTTGACGAGGGAGTGCAGATACTTGAAGATGGCCGCAATGAGCGCAGGCACGCCCAAAAGGCAGAGCCATTGATAAACCGTCATTCAGTAACCTCCTCCCAGCCGTAGACCCCCGGCTCCCAAACATTATTCGCGGCAGTACTTACCCAGTGCTTGCCGTTGTGCGCAACCTTATCGCCGAGCGCGTAGGCGTCATGCGCGCCGAGGGGCTGAGACCATTCGGGGTACTCGGCCGTAGGGTCTCCAATCTCCTTCCAAAGACTTGCGGTAGCCGGCGGCGTCCAATCTGCTTGCGAGCTGTGCGCTTGTACGCAGCGGTACAGTTTTCCTTTGTAAGAGCAAATCGCCTTGACCGCATAAGCTACCGGGTATGCCCATTCCGAAAACTGCTCGGCGTGTTCCGTGAGAGTCGCGTCGTCGAGCTGTTCTGTCTCTGCCATTTTCACGAAAACAAGACTCGCGAGCTCCGGAGCCCGCGCTTTTGCGAGGGCGGTCAGATTCGCCTCAGTCGTGTAGAACTCCCCAGCATGATAGAAGTAGAAGCCGGCGACAACTTCCGCGGGAACACTCTCGACCTCAACGAGGGTATGCCGGTCGCAGAGATACCCGACCTGCTGAGTAGGCCAGAAGGTGTTGGAGTCGTTCGAGTAAATCGCGTCGGCTTTGTCCTGCTCGCTGAGAACGACGACGCCGTTTGCCTGCCTGCGAACATAACAGGGGTGCTCGCAGATTTCGACAATGAGATTTGCCGAGTTTGTGATTAAGTACATAGCGCTTTCCTCCATTCGATTTTATTGTTCGGGTGGAATCCAAACAGTTTCTTAAAATATAGGTCCATGCGCTCGACGGCATGGAAGCTGTTTCCTCGCTTCATGTGCCCGCGCCAGCTCTCATAGGCGCTGCAAATATCCGAGAGCGGAAATACACGCCGGACGAACTTGCCGGCGATTTTCACGACTCTGCCCTCGATATTCCAGAGCTTGAACTTCTTGAGCTTGCGCCGGATTTTCTTAATACTTTCAAAACTCATTTTGCGAAGCACCTTCCCGGTCTCCGTCAGCTTGAAGCGGATTTGCAGGAACTTGAAGCCCTCGCTGAGCTTCTTGATTTTTGTCTTTTTCGTATTAAGAATAATGCCGAGAGAATCACAGACCTCTTTCATGCGAGTAAGACACTCTTTGAGGTATTCCTTGCTCGGGTGAATCAGATAGCCATCGTCCATATATCTGGCGTAGCCTTTAATGCCGAGCTTTTCCTTGATGAAGTGGTCGAGCTTGTTCGGCAGCATAAGAGCTGCAGTCTGCGAGATTTGACTTCCGAGCCCGTAACCGATGGGCCCGAAATTATCGAGGCACTCGTTCGCGAGAGCCCTAATTCTCACATCATGCACGCGCTTTACCAGCTCGCGGCTGACCGGCCAATGCTGCGCGTTGGCGAAGTAGTTGGAGAAGTCAAAGAGAAGAACATAGCCCTCCCGCCCATACTTCCTATAATGCCTTTGCAGGTGGCAGGAGAGGCGGTTGAGGGCAAAGTCAATTCCCTTGTTCTCGGTACTCGCGCCGTTGTCGTAGATGAACGACGGTTTTAAGGTCGGGTTGATGACCTTATCGCAGAGCGTTCTCTGCACGACGCGCTCGCTGATATGAATGCTCCTGATGTGCCGCATTTTTCCTCGGTCGTAGAGGTCGAACTCGATAAAGCCTCGGCTCTTATACGTCCCGTCAAGAAGCGCGCGGCGAGTTGCGGCCGTATTCGTTACGAGATTGAAGCGGTAAGTCTGCGTGGAGCTTTTCCAGCTAACGCCGCGGCAGCAGATATGCCCGGATTGATATAGATTTTCATAAGAAAAGACGTCCTCAAAATCTCCGCAGGATTTGCTGAGAGCGAGGCGCCTTTCTTGCCGTTTCTTGACTCGCCTCTGATAGCGAGCCTCGTGTCTTTCTTCGCTTGTCATTAAAAATTGTCCCCTTTGTACAGTGTTGCAGGATTTCACGCGTAAAAGTAACTGCATAGTAGTACCGCCCATGAAACACGGTCCGCGTAAACCGTGCCATGCAAGCAGCGTCCGAGCGACTACATCAAAGGAGTGTTTTAGCCAAAAGGCAGGGTACGAGTCATCCTTCCATAAAGGTACTGATTTCAGCAGTTTCCCGCTTACTACGTCGGACCTGATTCCTTATGGAATCCGAAGCAAACGCCGTTGGTGTTGTTGGCGTTGTTATTGTTCGCGTTGCCGTTGCTGTTCACATTGCAGAAGTTGTTGGAGTTGCTCCCATTAGGAGAACGCTCCCACCACCAGTTCGCAGGACAAGACAACAGTATCATGACAGGACCCGTATATCGGTTAGGGCAGATTCTTGAATCGCTCTTTATCCGATTTCTTTACGCCGGAAATTAGCTTAGCCTCCTCACTGATGAGGGAAGCCCACTCCTCGAGAGAATTATCGAGCCAGCGCAGCTTTTCAGGATTTTGCTTGAGAAGGTCTGCCATAATTCCGAGCTGACCGATAAGTGCCTGAAGCATGGCGTTTGCCTCGATAAGATGGTCCCGCCGAAGCTGGGCCTCGTGCTGATTTCCGGGAAAAACGCTGTTCGCCATTTTGACCTCATTGTAGACGGTATCGGCGAGAGCGCTTAGCTCCTGAGCGCCATAGAAGGTGTACCTCTTCGGCATTTTCAGGCAGCATTTTCTTGTATGCACGGCGAGCTTGCGCGCAGTCTCTACGAACTGGACCGAGCTGTCTCCTCGCAGTGCTTTATAAACTGACATAGTTAGCTTTTACCTCCTACCGGGGCCACAAGGGCCCCGGATTGACTAAAGATAGTAGATTAAACACAGAAGCCGAAGCAAACGCCGCTGGCGTAGCTGGCGCTGCCATCGTTCGCGGAGCCGCTGCTGTACACATAGCAGAAGCTGTTGGAGTTGCTCCCATAAGGAGAACGCTCCCACCACCAGCCCGCAGACCCGGAGCCGTTGGAGAGGTATTTGATTCTGTTCGCGGCGGTAGCAAAGTAGCTGTACTGCGAGCCCTCACCGGCTTTCGAGTAGGTAGTCGAGCCGAAAATCTCAATCTCGGAGAAGAGGAAGAGCTTCATCGAGTTTGTATTGATAGTCGAGCTCTGACTGCCTGCGGAGGTCTTCTTATTGACGCTCTTGAGCACCGACTGCAGGTCGGACGGCAGAGTCGGCAAAAGCGTGTTTTGCAGCCACGAGTACATTTCAGAGCCGGTAAAGCCACCGCTATTTGTATTCGAGGCATTCATTCGGCGCGTAGTTGCCATAAGGTTTTTCATGCCGAAGGTAATACCGGCTTTACCGCCGCTCGCGAGGTCGTCATGGTTGAAGCCCATAATTACGAGCGTCAAGGTCTCGCTTCCGGCAGTGATGTCCTTCGTGTCGCCGACAGACCAGAGCTGAGACGCCTTGCCTGCGGCAGAGGCTTTAGCAATCTGCGCCCACGTGTTCTTAGAGAGCACGCTGTTGAAGAACAGACACTCGACGGAGTAGGTCTGCCCGGAGGTCGTGATTGCCACGCTCACGGGGTCGGTCGTCTCTCCGCTCTTTGTAGCGGTAACGGTATAGGTACCAGACGCGGTAATCGTCAGGGAGAGCACGCCGCTCGTAGGCACGGTGCCGGAGAAGGTCTTCGTGCCGTTCGTGGCGGTAACGGTAGCGCCGGAGTCCGAGGTTACTTTCAGCGTAGCGGAGAAGTAGGAGAGCGAGATTTTATACTGCTTCACATCGTCCACGACAACGCTCTCGGTAGCGGTCTGGCCGTCCTTTGTAGCCGTCACGACCCATGTACCGTACCCCGTCAGGTTGAATGTCACGGTACCAGTGCTCGTAGCGGTCAAGGTCTTAGAGCCGCATTTGCAGGTGACGGAGCTGCCGCTCGGAATTGTGGCGATAATCTGAGGCGGCACGCCGACCGTGCCGAGCTGAGATTCGGGAATCTTGCCGTCAGAGCCCAGACTCGCGACGCCTCCCGCTGCGCCTTTCTGAGAGGTAGGGATATAGCTGAGGGCGGGAATCTGCGCGACCGGGACCTTCTTATTCGCGTCAAGGGACGCGACGCCGTTTGCGGCGGCTTTCTGAGAGGTAGGAATATAGTCGAGCGAAGGAAGCTGCCCGGAAGGGACCTTGCCGTCAGAGCCCAGACTCGCAACACCTCCCGCCGCGCCTTTCTGGGAAGTGGGGATATAGTCCATAGCAGGAAGCTGCCCGGAAGGGACTTTGCCGTCAGAGCCGAGGCTTGCGACGCCCCCTGCCGCGCCTTTCTGCGAGGTAGGGATATAGGACAGGCTCGGAAGCTGACTCTCTTTCAGCTTGCCGGACTCGTCGAGGTCCGCCTTGTCCTTGAGCGCGGCGTCGATTTTATCCGTGTTCTCGTTGAGGTCTGCGATGTCCGCGAAGTCTTCCGGCGCCGGCTTTTTCAGCTTGTAGTTTTCTGTGTAGGTAGCCATTAAGTAAGTACCTCCTCTTTCAAGTCTTTCCACGTGAGCAGCTTGACCTCGCTCCACTTATAGGGCTTGACCTTAGCCCACGTGTTATAAAGAAGCTCTACCGTAAAAACCATGTTGTACGGCAGAATGCGCTCGAGCGTCTCGGAGATAATCGTCTCCTGTTTCTTGACGCCGAGCGCGACTTTCACATTGACGGTAAAGGTCGCCGTCGTGATAGTCAAAATATAGCCTCCCGCCCCGCAGAGAGACTCAAGCAGGGCGGCAAGGCTTTTCCTTGTATACGGAATATTTTCATTGTACCGGCTGAGCAGCCGGAGCTTGCGGTCGTCAAGAGTATCAGTCGCAAAGGGCGTGATACCCAGCATTTTCTCTCTGCGGGCCACACCGTTCTCGGTGGCCTCGGAGATAAATTGGTCGTTCATGCAGTCCTCGCAGGCGTCCCAGATAGCTTGTACCTCCGGGGTCTCCGCTTCCATGATTGCCCGCATTTCCTGCACGTCTTTCAGCACGTCGGGAAGATACTCTTTGAGGTCGATGGTCCTGATATTGTTGAAGTTACGCATTTGTGAACGACCCCCTCACGGCAACCGCGTCCTTATCGAGTGTGAGATTTCCCACTTGACCGTTCAGGGTCGTGCCGGAAATATCGACGATACCGGCGAGCGCGAGGAGCCTCGACTCGATTTGCGATACGCGGACAATCAACCCGGCCTCTTTGCTCCACGTCGAGTTGAGCTCGAGGTAGTAGGCATCAAGAGCGTTCTGAATGTACGGGAGACACTCGGTCAAGTTCCAGCCCGAGGCGAAGGTCAAGGTCGTAGAGATATTGACCGTAGTACCTGCCGCGCCGACGACCGTAACCTCATGGTCGATAGGGGCAAGGCCGATACCGTCGCCGCTGTTCTGCGTCGGGTCGATAGCTGTCTGCACTGTATTGATAAGGGTCTCGGAAGGCGGCTGGTAATCGCTTCCCGTGATAACGAGCTTGACCGTTCCCGGACCTTTCCACGCACGGTAGGGCTTGCACCCGCCGACGCCGGGCAGAGCCTCGGTAACTTCGATATACTGCCCGCGATTGAAGCCGTAGGACTGATTCTCAAAGCTGTTGAGGTAGCGCAGTCTCAGGGTCTCCGTCGCTTCCTCGTCTTCGCCGTTGATAACGATACTCGTCAGCTCCGCGGTCGCGAGTCCCTCAATATACTCGATAGGGATAAGCTGACCGGTGTAGCCGTTCGGGTCCGCGCCGGCGGTCTCGCAGGTAAGGTAATACTTGAGAGACTCGATTTTTTCGGTCACAGCCCAGTTGTATTTATCGCAGGAGAAGCGTGTGCCGATAGGAATATCCATACTAAACTCGCCGATACCCACGGCGCAGGTCGCTGGCAGAGGCGTGATACCACGCTCAGCGCAGCGCATGATAAGATAGTCTCTGCTTGCGGTGTCGGCGAAGGTCTCGTTAAGTACGGTATCGAGAGCCACATAAATCATGGCGCTCTCGAGGGAGTTCGGCGCAAGCGCGTCGAAAATAATCGAGCCCTCGCGCTTGTCGAGGCTCGACGCTACTCGGGCGAGCTTTTCTTGAAGAATTGCCTCATAGGTTTTATCCTCATACATCGGTTTCCACCTCCAAATCGCCGAAAATGCTATGCACGGTAAAGGTGACATGCACGGTCTTCTTTCCGGTCTCAAACTCGAAGCCGTCAACTGCGGTGATTCGGTCGTCCTGCAGTAAGGCCTCTGTAATGCAACGCTTAATCTCTGGAAGCGCATACTCTTTCGGCTGGCCGATAAGCTCGACGAGCTCAACGCCGTAGTTCCACGAGTAAATGAGATAGGCGTATCGCTCTGTGCTGAGAATCAGGTAAATAGCCTGCCTCAGCGACTCGAGCTCGTCTACCATGCCGCGAATGCGCCCATGCTCAATATCCAGAGCGTAAGTAAGACTCGGCTGAGTCTCGACCTCAAGCGTCAAGAGGTCATTGTCTACTTTCGGTATCATGTAGGCGCCTCCACTCTGTCTATGATAATAAACTTCTGCCCGCCGTCGGTACGGAGAAGCAGCACTTGCTCGCCGGCTTTCAGCCCGAGGTGGACCTTGAAGGCCTTCTTGCCCTTGTAGGCATGCTTGTGGCTCGCAAATGAAGCGTCTCCGCTTCCACCCGCGGTGTTTTCGGTCTGATGGTCTACCGTCATATAGACGGTATAGTCCCGGACCGCGTTCGTCAGGATAAGCTGCGCTGCGGTGAGCTCGAGCTTTTGGTCGACCTGCACCTTGAGCGGCGATACGCTCGTCACCTTGCCGAGAACGAAGGCGAAGGGCTTAGCAGCGTTAACCGCCTCCAGCGCGGCGCGTTTTACGTTTTCTAAAAAGCCGTTCATATCAAGTGACAAATGTACCACCTCGCAATTTCAGGTCCATCAGGTGTTGCTCTTGCTTGAACTTGTGCGTCACCGATTCGACCAGTAGGTAGCTCTGGACGTTGATGTCTCCGAGCCCCAGCTTAACAATAACGGACGAGCCTGCCCGGACTCTCGTATCGCCGAGCGCGTCGGAGATAGAGAGCGAGCGGGTCTTTGTGTTGTAGAGCTTCAAGAGGGCCTCCGCCTTTGCCGCGCCGCTTGCGGAGAGCTCGACGGTATCGGTGTATTGCAGAAGGCCCCACTTGTTGATGTTCGAGCTGTCTTTCGCAATGAAGATTTCGCGCTTGCCCGAATCCTTGTTCTCAAATGTAATCTTGATTTGGTTGTAGGTCTGTTTGTCGATGGTACTCGAATAGGAGTACTCGCCGATAGTGTCGGCGTCGATAAGCAGATTCAGCTTCATGCTCTCGATGTCCTGCAGCGTCAGCTTGCCGACTTTATCGTAGAGCACATAGAGCTTAGTTTTCGCTCGCAGCGTTTCATCAAGCGCATTCTGGGCAATGTCAAAGAGTGTAGTATTGTCCTCGGTCCTCGAGCCGATAACGTACCCCGTGTCCTCAAGAGCTCCCACGCTGAGGCCGAAGTCCTCAGCTATCATCTTGATAACGTCGCTCGCCTTCTTGTTCGAGTAGACATAGGTGTCCTTGTTCTTGAAGTAGCGGAGCTGGTCGTAGGCGGTAACCTCGATAACGTTCGGCGTGCGCCCCGAGCGGCTCTTTGTAAAGACAAAGCCGTAAAACATATCCGTTCCGTCAACGGACAGCTTTACGGCGTCTCCTTCCTGAAAAGACAAGACGGAATCCTTTACCACGGAAAACTTGAGCTTTCCGGGAGAGCCCTTGCGGTCCCACGAAAGGCTGATACCTTCCTCAACAATGGGGTAGAGAATCGTGCTGCTGCTCTGAATGATTAAATCTACTTTACTCATGGAATCGTCAACACCTGCCCCGGGTAAATAAGGTTAGGATTCTTTATCTTGCCCTTATTCGCATTATAGATTTTTGTGTACTGCGCTCCGTTGCCGTAATACTTCTTAGCGATGTTCCAGAGGCAATCTCCCTTCTTTACGGTATAGGATTTTGTCGTAGGCTTGCTCGAGGTCTCGCGCTTTTTCTCTTCCTTGATGGTGGGCTTGTTCGCGGCCGCAGCCGGTTTCGTTACCGTGACGGTCTTCGTCGCGTAGTCGATATACTGCTTGAGCGTAACCGAAACGGTCACGTCAGGGCCTTTTGTGGCGTCCTCTGTGATGTTATAGCTCTCAAGGCTTACTTTCATATTCGTATCGAACAAAAGTCTCCCAGAGGGCGACACACGACTCACGATGAAGCGGAACGGAGTCTTACTTGTCATGTAGTTCTCGAAAATACCGAGGTAGTAGTCAGGTCTGCGGAAGGTACCCGCAAAAGAGTACTGCCCCAGCATAGGGAGAACAACATCAAAGTTGATTTCGGTCAAGCCGGGAGAGCGCAAGAAGTTTATATCGCCCTCATTGACAAGGGTAAGCGTTTTGTTGTTCCCCTTGATTTTGGTCGTCAGCTTCTGCGGCGTAACCGGTAAAAGCAGACTTCCGAAGTAAAAGCTATACATTATTCATGCACCCCCTCAGCAGCGACCTCGAGCGCTTCCGCGAAGCCCTCGGTCAGAGTATTCAGCACGCCGTCAAGGTCCATATCGGAGTCAATGCGGTTAGTCATGCCGGTCATATCGATTTTGACCTCGGCTGTCGTGAAGCGGTTGATTGCTTCCTGCTCCGCAAGGTCTCTCATATATTTCAGGTCCTCGGTCGTTTCCTTCAAGGACGCGGCCGCGCTTCCCGCGCTGTCGTTAATGCCGGCAGTGTCCGCGCCGATACCGTCAAGAGCGGCCTGCTCTGCGGAACTGTCCGCTGCAGCGTCGGCTTTCGCCTGTGCGTAAGCAGCCTGCAAAGCGTCGACAGAAGAATTGAGCTCCGCTTTCAGAGAGTCGATATGCGCGTCTCTTCCGGCCTTTGCGCTGGCGAGCTCGCTCTCATACGCGGCAAGGTCTGCCGCACGAGCGGACTTCGCAGCCTCGTTTTCTGCAGCCGCAGTTGTTGCAAAGGTCACATGCTCAATGGCATCGATACTCACGCCGGGGATTTTATTCAGCACCCCGATGAATTTATTGATAATATCGATAGCGCCGTTAATCATGTTCTGGAGAATCGTCAGTACAGAGACCTTCATATCCCCCATGAAGTTCGCGATTGCTACACCGGCTTTCTGCCAGCAGAGCTTGAGTTTGTCTACGAGGTCAATGACCCAGTAGACGCCGGTAAAGAATGCGAGTTTGACCGCGTTCCAGCCCACGATAAGCGCGAGCTTGCAAATCTCCCACGCATTTTTAACGCCACCAATAGACTGAATCCACCGATACATCGCCGCAACAAGTACGCCGATGATAAGGGCAATCCAGAGAATCGGATTCGAGAGGAGCGAAACAATAAGGGCCTGATTTGCCGCGACAGCCAGCCACTGGGCGGCGGCATGGACGACCCACGCAACGGCGAGAATGCCGACCGTAGTAGCCAGCCCCACGAGTACCGCGCTGACCATATCTGCGTTCTCCGTGAGGAAAGCGACGATATTATTCAGCCACGAGACGATGGTCGTAAGGACCGGCAGAAGTTGCTCAGCCATAATGCCGGTAAACTCGAGCCAGCTCTCGGAGAGAAGTCGGGTCTGGTTGGCGTAGCTATCCTGCGTGCGGGCAAAGTCGCCTTGCGCATCGGCGGTCGTGCTCATAAGGTAATTGTACCGGAGCATAACCTGCTCAGCCTGAGACATTTCGTTGTAGGCCGTTGTGATACCTTGCGAGAGGGCATAAGCCTCGAGGTTAGCGACCGACATGTTAATGCCGAGTTGCTTCAAGGGCTCTGTCTCGCCGGAGATACCGGAACGGATTTTCTCGAAGGCGGTCTCAAGGTCAAGGTTATAGAACGACGCCATATCGCCGGCGAGGCCGACCATATCTTTCGACATATCTACAATGGCGTCGCCCGCAAGGCCGGAAGACTTGAGCATGGCGCCGATAGTGCCGGCGTAGCGCTTTGCGCTTACTTCGTTCATGCCGTAGGTAGCAAGACACTCTTTCGACCACGAGTTGATAGCCTCCGTAGCGCTTCCGAAAGTAACGTCGACGACGTTCTGGACTTCGGCAAGGTCGGAGGCATAGTCAATTCCGGTCTTAATAGTATCAAGCGCCTTGCGGGCAATCATCACAAGCCCGATGGCTTTCGCGAGCCGGCTGAAGGCGTCGGTTGATTTATTCGTATGGTCTTCCAACTGGTCCAGCGCGGCACTTGCTCTCGCAAGTTCCTCGCGGGCCTCTTGAATGGAGGCGGTGTCGATAGCCCGTCCGGACGCGTCCTGCATAGCCTCGAAGCTATTAAGTACAATGTTCATCGCCTTATTGATACTCTTGAGCGGGCCGGTCATGCCGTCCGTAAGTACGAGCTGCGACTTGATAAGGGCCATAGGCCTCCTCCTTTCCGGGAATAGGCGCCGAGGCTTGACCCGGCTTTACCTCAGCGCTTTTTCCCGTGTTTTGCTTTGGCCGCTTCTTTCTTCTCCTGCTCGACCTTTATATCGATAGCGGCGATAATGAACGCCTGCGTATACGGGTCCATGTCAAGGAAGACATTCGGCGGCCACTTGAACTTGTGGAGACAGTAATAGACGTAGTTCGCCTCCGGGTCGTCTCCGAGTATTAGTTTTTTGCTTCTTCCACCATTTCGTCGCCGGACTGGAAGCCATTGACCTGCAGGACCTTAGTGGAGTAGTCCTCGAACTCGGCGGGAGTCAGCATAGTGGTGATAAGCTGCTCCGCACCCATAACGCCGTAGCTCTGCTGGAGCTCGGCGTCGTTCAGATTCGGGAACACCGTGCAGCGGACAGCTACCTTCGCGAGGTAGGCGTTCGCGTCGAAGTCCTGCGTAAACTGGCCCTTGCGACCGGGTACCGGGACAGTACGCATGCAGGCCTTTCTCAGACCCGCGTTCTCCGCTGCGGTAATGCAGCAGATTTCCCACGGCATAGCCTCGCCGGTATCGGGGTCGACGAAACGGTCGGAAGCGATAAAGGTAACGTTGTCGATTTTCTTCGCGTTCTGAGCAAGGAACGCGGTCAGATTCTTAGCCATAGTAAAATACCTCCTGTTTTATGTTGGTTTACTGCATGCCGTTCAGCAAGCTAAAGGTCTCGGGCATTTCCCAGTCGTCGAAGGTGCCCTCGAGTTCCTCGTCGAGAGTCTCGGCGTCGGCGTCAAACTTCGCCAGAATGCCGCCCTTAGTGAGGCAGTTCTTCAAGATGATAGTCTGACGACCGACAGAAGCGGTCGGGTCTTCGTTTGCGACCTGAATATCGAACGTAGGCATAAAGCCGGTACGCTTATACTCGAGGAGCATTTCGCGGAAAACGGACTGGTTGTAGTGGGCGGTGCCGCTCCACGTACCGGACCAGCCGGTCGGCTTATTGCCCTTGCCGGACTTGCCGAGGATAGGCACCTCAGCGACAGAGATGTCCATTTTGGACTCGAAGGAATAGAGCTGCATGAAGCAGTATCTGTTACCGTCGGCCATCGTGACATACGCGGAAGCCTGAGAGCCCGCAATCGCGTCAAGCGCGTTCATAATAGGCTGAGCCATAATTCAAACCTCCTTACATGATAATGACGCTCATATAGAGCTGAGCCATAGCGTTCACGACGTTCAGGTCCTTCACAGTGCAAAGGACGGCCTTCTTCGTGTCGCCCTGCTCCACGGTTACGCTGTCGGGGTCGAAGTCCTCGATGGCGCGAATAGACTCGAGGTCCTGATGGAGCTTGCAAATATCGTTCCAGAGAGCGATTCTGCCTGCCGCGTCGTTCGGCACGGTGCCGAGGTAGCGCGTGTTGAAGAGGACCGCCGTATCGTTCGCAATCTGGTCGCAGACGCGGATAGTCTGGTTCGACTTGAAGACGTCGCCCTTCGTGTCGGAGACAGTAATCAGGGAGTCGATGTCCTCGAGAATGCGAACGTCGCCGTTGACATTGTGGAACATCAAGCGGCCGGCCTTGATTGCCGCCTCGAGCTCGGCCTGCGTTCTGTCCACGTCGACGGTGAGCTCGCCGTCATACTTCTTGTTCGTGTTGGACTTATTCACGGCGCAGCCCGCAGACGCGCCGGTCATCCAGTACACGAGACCGTACTGACCGAGGCCGGAAATGCCGGAATCGTAGTCCGTCGCCTTGCTGCCGATTTCGATAACGCCCTCATAGTCCGCGAGCTTCTCGTTGGAGTCGAGATTGAAGATAACGGTCTGGAACTTCGCACCGACCTCGTCGCGGAGGCGCTTTGTGTAGTTGATATACAGCTTGATAGTGGTCGAGTCGTCGGACGGGCAGCCGAGAGTATTGAAGCTGTAGCTTTCAAACTTATCGAGCGCCGCCTGATGAGCCGCAGCATTTGCCGTGCCGTTCGTACCACCGGTGAGCGGGGTCTTTGCGGTCGCGGCGAGAGTCGCAGTAGTCTTCCACGTTACGAAGTCGTTATCCTTGAGCGCAGTTGCCGCAGCCACGGTCTGCGTATCGAGGAGAGTCGTATCGTAGTAGAGGCTGACGTCGAAGAGACTGGAGTTATCAGCGTTCGCCGCAATAACCACATAGAGCTTGTTGCCGGCAATGCCGGAACACTTCGCCGTGCAGTAAGCGCAAGCGGCCTTAGCGCCTCCGCCGTTCAGGCGATAGGCGTAGAGGGTCTGCGTATACTGAAAGAGCTCGCGCAGAGGCAGCAAAGCGTCGTCAGTGTACGCATGACCGAAAATCTTGAGGCTGTTCTTCTGGAAGTCGCCGCTCGTCACGGTAAAGACCGTGCTGTCAGGACCCCAGTCCAGCATAAGAGGCATGGCCGCGTAACCTCTGTCAGAGAGAGTAGCGGACGCCTTAGCCACGCTGGAAAAGTTGATATACGTGCCGGGGAGTACCTTGTTCTGTACTGCCCAGATTCCACCGCCAAGGGCCATATTATTTCACCTTGCCTTTCATAAAGTTTTCAATAGCGGTATCAACCTCTTCGAGGGTGTACCACTTACCGTCCTCCAAAAGCGCACCCAGAAGGTCACGGCGCTTAGCGTAGCGCTGAGACCTCAAAAGCTGCTCTTTGGAGTGAGTAGGAGCGGCGGGCTTTGCCGCCGCAGTAGCTTTCGCCATATCAGTTTCCTCCTTGTTCAATTTTCAGAGCTCCCATCTTGACCTCCTCGGCCGTCTTATACGTGAAGTGGTTATAGGAGACAAGGAAGTGAAGCACTCCGTCCGTCACCTGAAAACTCATATCCGTACCGCGCAGCTTATCGCCGCCGGGCAGGTCAATCACTTCAAGCACCTCGGTGAGGGTATCTGCTACGCCGTAGCAGTCCTCACGCCCGGCCTTCGGAAAGTAGAGAACATCGAAACGAGGAAGACGTTTCTTGCGCTGGGCCGGGTAGTCCGTGACCTCGGCGTTAACCAAAAGCACAATAAAAGCAGGTTGCCGAAGCCCCTGCTTTACTGCGTTTGATTCGATATGACTACCGGGAAAAGCGGACCGCAGGGCCAGCGTGATTCCGTCTAAGATAATGTTTGTACTAATTTCCGCCATTGCAGACCTCCTTCAGCTTTCGGAGCACCATCTTCTCAAGCACAGACGGGGCGATTCGCTTCAACTTTTCCTCGGAGATAGTCAGCATGTACCGGCCCTCGACCCAACCGCCACTTACGGTACGGTGACCGAACTCGACATACGAGGCGTACTCGACCGGATTTATGATTTCAACCATATACGTGTTCCCGGACTTTGTGACGGTCAGGGACTGCGCATACTCGCGCCCGGCTTTGCCGTTCTTAGCACCCCAGCCTCGGCGGAGAGTACCGCCTTTCTTACCCGAGCCTTTCGGGTATTTGCCGACCGGGGTAGCCGGAATAACGAGAGCCAGAAGTCTTGCGGCAAGCTCTTTGCTGCAAGCCACGCAGAGGTCGTCTATCTCAGAGTCGCTCAGCTTTTCAAAGCCTTTCGTGAACTCCCTGAACTGAGAGAAGTCGCAGCGTCCCCAACGGGACATTAGGCGTACTCCTTGAATGGGGCGAGCGGTATCTCCTGATGACAGCTATAGACCGCAGGCTCGCCGGACCTCGCATAGGCGGTAGTCCGGCCTTCCTGCGTTACGACTATCTTAGAGCCCGCCGGGATTTCCGCAGTCTTCGAGATAAAGAGCTTGACCGACTGCTGAATCAGCGGTGCGCTGTCCTGCTCGGTCGTGCTTGAGATACTTGAGAAGGACAAACGGCAGGGCTCACCGTGGAGCTTCTGGACCTCCGTGGGCTCGTCCCGGCCGTTTGCCTTATTTACTGCTGTCTCGAGGACATAAACATCACAGAGGCCGTCCCAGAGCCTCCGTAGAGCATCCTGATAGCTTTTCACCATACCAACCTCCTAAACGCTGCGATGAGCTCCGCGTCGGGGTTTACCATCTTCGCGAGCATTGCGTCAAACTGGTCCTCGAAGGAGCCGGTATCTGCAATCGCAAAGGTAACAGAGGTATCACCCTCAGAAATGCTCTTAGCCGGCGCGTTGAAGTCGTAGACCTCAGAGAGAGCGCCGGAAGCCTTCTTGTCTGTGAGGAACATGCCCGCAGCCATATCCGCCCAGACATAGAAAAGACCCTCCGGCACTTCGAGCTGATTCGTTCGTGCCTTTAGGGTCGTCTCGGCTTTCTTAATGTTGTAATCAAGCGCCGCGCTGTCGGTCTCGGTCACGGTATAGCCGAGAGCCGACAGTCGGGCGGTTACTGCCGTGAGTATCTCCATAGGCTTTAACCTCTGGAGAAGATACGCGCGATAGGAATGGCCTTGTGGTTGATGTAGGAACGCTGAGACGCGGTAGTCTCACCGGAATGCACCAACGCCCAGTTTGCGCCGTTCTTGAGCTCGGTATCGGTAGGAGACAGAGAAGCCTGAGAGGCCTTCTCATAAGAGATACCGTAAGGAGCGAAGACCTTGCGCTGACGAGTGTACAGAGTGTCTTCGCCGCCGTGAGTCTTCGGGTCGCGACTCATCTCATAAGGCACCTTCGCACCAATGTCCTCGTAGGAAATAGCGCCTTCACCGAGAACGTAGGTCGTATACTGAGTACCTGCAACGACATAGTCGTCTGCAGCCAGAGTCTTGCTGCCGAAATACGGAGTTACCTTAGACAGAAGAATCTCGCCAGCAGCAGGACTACCGGAAGCGATAATCTTCAGAGCTCCGTCAGTGTTGGCGTCAGCGTCGAAGTAGCCCTCAGAAGCAGGCATGTCGTCGTCAACGACAACGAGCTTGCCGTTCCACGTGCCGAGCTCGAGGTCGCGGGTAATGCCTTCCTTGTCAGTGTACTTGAGACGCTCAATCAGGTTGAGATTCTCAAGACCGGTAGAGACGTCGGAGTGCATGAACACGAGCTTAAACTTCTTCTTGTTCGCGCCGCAAGCCTTGTTTGCTGCGGAGTTCAGAGTAGAAGCCGCCATTGCTCCAGTACCGACACCGGTCACGTCGAGGGTGTGCTTAGACACGAACTCTTTGCCCTTTGCATCGGTCATGGCGAAAATGCCGGCGAGAATGGCGAGAATCGTGTTCTGGTCCAGATGGTCCTTATACTCGGCCACCTGCTGGCTGATGTTGCCCATGAAGTCAACGCCGCCAGTAATGTCATAGGAGAAGTCCCTCTCAGTCCAAGCCTTCGCACGGCCGACGACAACGATACCCTGCTCGAAGGTCTTAGTGGAGGTTGCGGTGATGCCGGTCTGGCCGTCGTAGTTCACGGCGTCGCCGTCAATCAAACCGCGCATAGCCAGACGAGCATACGCGGTACCGTTCTGGGCGGTAAACACACCGCGGATGTCGGGGTTGCCCGCAAGGGCACGAGACTTCTTGAGCTCATTCAGGTTGAGGTTAGGAACGCGGTCCACCATGTACTTGAACGCCTCAGCATTGAAGCTCTTAGAATCAAACTTGCTGTTTGCCATAGTAAAATCGTCCTTTCATATTAAAGTTTTGCATCAGGATTTTCAGCGAGGTACGCGCAGAGCTCGTCGTAGGTCATAGTTTCCGGCTTTTTATCGCCGGAAGGCGCCGGGTCTCCGCTCTCGCCGGGCTTGAAGCCCTTAAAGTCATTCTTTGGTTTCGTAGTGTCGAACATAAAGCCACTGTCGGGTGCCTCGGCCAGCTTCTTAATCTGGTCCGCCAGACCCTTGACGGTGCCGTCCGCGTCGAGCTCAGCCTTATCAAGGTCGAGCAGTGCCTTCACGGCCTTTACGTTCTTCGCTTTGGCAGCAGACAGAGCCAGCTCAACGGCGGTATCGATTTTGAGGCGCTTGATTTCCGCCTCATGGGCCTTCGTCGCTGCGGTGTTCTCGGTCTGGAGAGTAGCGATTTGCGTCTTGAGCGCCTCGACGTCGCCGGTAGAGGCCTTGAGGGTCTCAAGCTGCTTGTCGCGCTCCTTGACGGTATCGGCGAGAGCTTTCTTCTCGGTGTTCAGAGTGTTGAAGTCTGCGCGTGCCACGAAGTTCTTGCCGATTTCCTCAGAGACCTTTTTATCAATCTCTTCGGAGTACGCTTCTCCCAAAATAGTTTTCAGCCAGTCCAACATTTTGTCCTCCTGTCTCCCGCTGTCCTTTTTATCCGGCCAGTCCCGGTATTGCGGGTACGCTATTTGTTGTCCGCCGCGTAAGGCGGTAATTTTTGTATGAAAAAAGCGCCTCCTGCTAAAAAGCAGGGACGCTCTAATCAACTATTGCTTCTGTGGGGCTCCACGGTCTCCCGTATCGCGTTTTAACTGAGTGGCCCTTAGATTTACCCTCTGAAAAAATCGGGCTTATTTATGGGCTTTCTGACTCGCCTGAATATCGCCCGCACTTCTTACATACCTCGAGGGCCTTATCCCAGTCAGGGACGGTATCGCCCTCAAGAAGAATATCGTCGGTAGCGATATTGCAAAGCTCCCAGCAATAGCCCCAGTCAATTTCCTTATTCAGTAAAGGGCACTTGACCTTATTTTGCTCGGACATGTTTCATCACCTCGTCATATAGCAGCTTGCCGCGTTCGTCCAGTTGACCGGCGGTACCAATCTCACCGTTATTATCAAGGACTGCAAAGCCCCCGCTTGTGTAGAAGGCGTATTGCGTGCCTCTGCGCTGTTTGAGCGCGAAGTCTGCGTTATCAATAATATTCTGAGTCCATTCTAAGGTTATACCGCGAGAAGCAAACCGTTTTTCGGCGTGCTCGTTCGCTTTGACGGCAACTCGACCCAGAGGCGGGGCGACCAGAGTTCCGGTCGTTCGGACTTTACCCTCATCGTAGAGAGTCTTGACCGCTTTATGTGCCGTCCAAAAGCGCTTATCGCTTGTGGGATTCGCGCCTTTATACCGGTAGTAGCCGGTAAGGTCCTTATAGTCTTCAGAATTATACTTTAACTGCTGAAAAGCCGCAAAGCTCTTAGGCGCGTCTGCGCCGAGTCGAGCCTTGTAGTTCTCATACTGCTTTTTATCAGCAGTTTCATTATACCACATATTTTTGAACTTTTCCACGGTACCAGTGCCATAGGCGCCGTCTTGTCTCGCTTTCCAGTCCTTATATGTCATATCCTTCGGAATATTAAAGCTCTCGCCGGTCTTCACATCTCTCGCGAAGCGGTCTCCGAGACCTTGCATATCCTCGTAATAGGGGGCAGTCGTGCCACGGCACCACGGATGAAAAGGCGGCGCGGTAATGCCGACTTGATACTCACTCATAGGATAGACCTTGCCATCAAGCTGCGCGCAAAGGCCGCAGGTCTCGTTGTCAAGGGTTTCCACGATAACATACTTCTCGACGCCAAGGTCTTTGAAGCAGTCCTTGCGGGCCTCGTTCGCGAAGGCGGCGCTCTCGGTCATAACCAGACGCCCGGCCTGTGACTTAGAGACCTGAAAACGGTCGGAGATGGCCTTGATGGCTTTATCCGGTGCCGCACCTCGCATTATCATCTGAGTAAGCTGCGTGTTGACGCTGTTGACGAGCGCCTGCTTGTTCGCCCAGATTCTATCGCTGAAGGTCTGGCTGTCTAAGGTCCACGGCCGCGAGAGTACTTTGCTGATAGCTTCATCGGTCAGCCCGTGAAGCGTCCAGCCGACCCCCATGCCCTTTTGGAGCTCAAAGGCGGTATGATAATAGCCTCGCTGGTAAACCTCGCTCAGGGACGAATTAAGGGCCTCTGTCTGCGCCCCGTGTAAGGCCTCGGCCTGCTCCTGTAGTTGGAGCTTCAAGCTGTCAAGCCTTGACACGTGGACGCGGGCAGAAGCATTCTTAAGCTGCTTGAGCCACGCCTGAGAGACTGCGTTCTCTTGACCGTGTTTTATATACTCTTCAACGGTCCACCGGAACTCGTCAAGCTCCTGCGTGGTAAGCAGCTTATTCGCCTCGGCGAGCGTTATGCCATTTTCGGCCGCAAACCGCTGATACCATCTCGCGATTTGCGATTCTATATCCTGAATAGCGGTCGCATATTGCCGCTCGAGGTTTTTAACGTAGTCGTACCCCTTATCAAGCAAGGACTCCTCAAGAATCCGCATTCGGTTGGCCCAGTACTTATCATTCCTCATTTACCGGGTCACCGCCTTTGGGGTTACGCAAAGCCTGCGCCTGCTCAAAAGCCGCGCGATAGGGGTCGGTTTCCTCTTTCTGCTTTTCGAGCCGTTCAAGCTCGGTCGCAGGGTCGTCGACCCACGGGTGCATAGCGACGATGGTCTCGTCAGAGATAATGCCGACGGACTTAGAGCAGTTATCAATAGCCTCGGACTCGTTGATAAGAATATCGCGGTTGAAGATAACCGTAATATCTTCGCTCTCATACGAGCCCTTGCCGGTGTTGGCGAGGTAGGTATTGACAAACCAGAGAATCTCCTCAAAAGAGGCTTGCAGCTCGGTCTCCATCGCGTTCGCGTCGAGGTCGATGTCGCAATACATGCTCTGAATGTTCATCTGGTTAGGCGTACCGGAAAGGCGGTCGTCCTTCGCGTCATAGCTGCGGAGGTTTTCAATGAGCGCCTTTTTCAGAAGCTCGAGGACGGTCTTATAATTCTCGGAGTTTACCGAGATTTCAAGACTGTCCACGCCGCCGTCCGTACCCTCGACCGTGCGGACCTTGATAGCCCCATAGGTTGTCAGGTTACGCCGGAACTCCCCGAGGTCCTGTCCGTCATAGTTCTTGAGGACAAGAACGGTATTGCGGACGTCTTCCTCCATGTTGTTCACGAAGTCGGATTGCAAGAGGTTGATGGCGTCCTGCAAGGAGCGGCCGCGGCGAATGAGAGGGACCTCCTTCGGGTTATACTTGATAGGGATAAGGGGGAATCGCTCCCAGTTCAGGGGCTGCTCGTTGCCCTTGCTGTCTTTTACCTTAACATAGGCCTGCTTCTCGGTGTCCGGCGTGAGTACGCCGTTCTCAAAGATGTAGGTCGTAACGCCTTCCAGCGTGAAGAGGTCGACCTTCTTGACGATTTTCTTCTCGGTACCGTAGTAGACCTCGACCGGGTAAAGGCGAAGAGCGGAGTCAAGCTCGGTGTGAGCTGCGTCCGCCCAGAACGGCATAATCTCGTAGCCGGGGAATACCCGGAACGCGAGTTCACCGTTTTTATTGTAGTAGGGATAAAGCCACGAGATACCTGCGTTGAGGCACTCGACTCCCGCACTCTTGAGAGTACGCATAAACCGCATGCCGAGTACCTTCTTGACCTCAGCTGCGTAGTCGTCATTCTCACAGGAAAAGGAAATAGGCTGACCGAGAAGGTAGTTTGCCTTCTGGTCAACGTGTTTCGCATACTGGTTATCCACAATACGGTTGTTCGGGAGATTCTCAATCACAATCAGCTTACCGTCAGGGCCGATAGCTGTGCGCTGGCGTTTGAGAATGTCATGGTCTCCAGTATAATACCGGTCGCCGTCAATCATCTCGCGACGCTCGGGCGAGGTCTCCCAGTCAGTAAGCTCTTTCGCGTAGAACTCAAGCTCGGTCATAGGCCTGCCAGCGCGGAGGCGCAAATTGAAAAACTCCTGCTCGATAGGCTTCTTAAATAAGGGCATTTATCGCACCTCCTTAAAAACTGAATCTCGACGGCTGGAACGCGGTACGAACGAAGTAGCGCATATCGTCCATGGCGTGGTCGTCGGTTTTGAGCGGTCGGTCTTCGGCGGCCTTTTCATCCCACCGATATAAACCGAACTCCCTTATGCAGTCCGTGCAGCAGTCGCAAAAGAAGATGTCGCCGGCATTCAGCCGAGTAGCGACGTCACGAATGCCGTCAAGGACTCTATTGCTCGCCTGCTCGACCATGAAGCGGTCATGCCGGCGTATGACCTCGATAAACGAGGCGGCAGAAGGGTCAACGATGATTTTCCGAATCGAGAGGTCTCCCGCAAGCTCTTCAATAGCCGCGTAGTGCTCCTCGTCCGTTCGCTGATACCGTTCCTTGCGCCCGTCGTAGTAATACTCTCGGACGCGGTACCATTTTCCCTCGCAGAGCCCCCAGAGCCCGGCCGAAGTCGGGTTTAAGGTACCGTAGTCGCAAGAGATAAGGTATTCCTCGTAATCGCGAGGTACGGAAGGGACTACATGATAGTCTTTATTAAACATTGTATATATCAAGCCCTCTGCGACGGTCCAGAGGCCGCGGATATACCGGTCGTAGAACACGCCGGAGTACATACCCTCGTATCGGGCTTTGATTTTCTCGTCAAGGCTGAGGTTGTCGTTCATCGTAAAATGCAGGTAGAGCATATTGCGCTCCGCCGCTTTACGAATCCACTCTTTATAAAACCAGTGACCCGGGGACTCGGGGTTGCAGTTAAACCAGAACTTAGACCCGGAGACCGAACAACGCGCCATAGCCTGCTCTACGAAGGAGCGGGGCATAAGCGCGACCTCGTCAAAGAAGACTCCTGCCAGAGTAATGCCCTGAATAAGGGTGTAGCTGGATTCGTCCCGGCCTCCGAAGAGGTAGTAAGTATTAGAGCGATTGCCGATAGTGACGACCATTTTATTCTCGCTGCGGCGCTCAGTAACCTCGAACATACCCTCAAGCCATGTGGGAATATGTACGATAACATTACGCCGGAGCGCTTCAATCGTGCGGCCGCAGATAGCGAAGTTCTGTTTATCGAAACTCGCCATGCTCCACATGATAAAGCCGATAGCCATTGAGACCGTCTTGCCGGAACGGATTGACCCGTCGCAGATAAGCCCGTCTCTATTCTGGTGCTCCGGTTTCGTCCACCAGAAGAGAGTCGCGTTCTGCCGAGGACTGAAGCTCTGGTATTGCACTCAGGTCAACCTCCTTTCCGGCAGCGTGAATCGCCTCGAAGAAGTTGGTCTCCTTCGCGCCAGACGACTTAATCGCCTCGTTAGCTGTATATTTGTCAATGACGATACCCATAGCGGTAGCAAGCTGATTGACTGTCGCAGCGGCGAGCTTGTCTTCGTCGCCCATTGCCGCAAGCAGCTTGTCAATCAGTCCGCAGACGTCATTTTTCTTAGAATCCATAAAGGCCAGAACGCTCGCTGTGTTCTCCTCTTTTTTATGCGAGATTTTTTGCGCGAGATTCTTATCTCCGTTCAAAATACTGCGAATCAGGTAGGGAGAGACATGGTATTTCTCTGCGAGCTTTCTCTGTGACGTCCCGCCTTCGACATATTCAGCTATAATCTTTTTCCGTTGCTTGTCGGTCAGCTTAGCCACATTCTCCCTCCTTCGTTAGTTGTCACTAACCTCCATTCATAATAATAGACGGAGCACTGCACCGGAGGCCCGCGCAGTGCTCCGCCCGCGATACCGGAAGTCCGATAACGCAGAAAAAGCCGGATTCTTCATCCGACTTTTTCATCATATATTATAACGCAAGTCAAGCGTGAATTAAAGCGCTTTCGGTAAAAATTGTGAGAGCTTTTTTATGGAGAGTCATCGTCCAGCGGAAAGTGATGTCGAGTCGTACCGCGATTTCCTCCCACTTGAGGTACTTAAGATACCTCATCTCTAACAAGGCGTTAAGGGTAGGGTCGGTAACTGCCTGATTGATGGCTCTGCCGATTTCAAGCTCAATAGCCGCAAGCTCGTAAATCTCAGCCTTGATTTCCGACTGCAAATCGACGATAGCGCAAGCGGCGTCCTCGACCTTCTTCGACGGGGTAGAAGAGAACGAGGCGACCGGCTTAATCTCAGCCGTGATAGATTCGGCTCTGCGAATCCACTCATCGATACGCTCCTCCTTAACCTTTATTCGTTCTCTGGACCTATATCCTCTGTTGAGGAAGTCCTTTGCTTCCTGTATTGTCATTTTGATACCTCCTTGATTCTGGCTTTCAAAGCCTCGAGGCAAGCGTTCTGCCGTACCTCCTTCGGCGCGAGTATGTCGTCTAAGACACGGTAGTCGTAGGTGTCCTTCATCAGGATATGGTGAATCAGGACCGTTTTCTTTTGCCCCGGACGGTGCAGCCGCTTGTTTGCCTGCTGGTAAAGCTCAAGACTGGTAGGAAGTCCGTACCATATCGCGATATGACCTCCCGCTTGCAAGTTCAGACCGTGACCCGCGCTCGCGGGGTGGGCAAGCATAATCGGAATCTTGCCCTCGTTCCAGCGGACGACCGCACCATCGTCTTTAATGTCTACCGCTTCCGGGTACCGCTCCATAATTCTGTCGCGTTCATGCCGAAAGGCGTAGAACACCAAAACGGGTTGACCGTTCGCTTCTTCGATAAGCTGGTCTAACGCCTCGAGCTTGCAGTCGTGCAGGACTTTGACGTTACCGTTCTCGTCATAAGCTGCGCCGCCTGCAGCCTGCAAGAGCTTATTCGTCAGGACCGCCGCGGTCGGCGCGTCGATGTCGCCGTCGGCGAACGGGAGAAGAGTGTCCCGCTCAAGAGTCTTATAAAGCTCCATCGCCTCCGGAGTAAGCTCGAACTCACAACGGAGAAAAAGCCTGTCCGGTAACTGCAAGTAGTCCGCCGCGTTCATACTGATACAGAGCTTGCCGATTTTCTCATAGATAAGCTCCTCCGCGCCGTCTTTCGGTTTCCATGAGAAAATGGTTGTGGCGTTCCGCTTGTCCGGGACGAAGTAAGTATCACGATAGCCCGTCAGGGTTTTGCCGAGAGCCTTGCCCTCGTCGAGTAAGTACATCTCCGGCCATAGGTCAAGCAGTCCATTCGGCGAAGGCGTGCCGGTAAGGCCGACAATCCGCTTGATGTACTTTCGTACCTTCTTAAGAGCTCGGAAGCGCTGCGCCTTGCTGGACTTAAAGCTCGACAGCTCATCGATAATAACCATATCGAAAGGCCACTTGCTTTTGAAAAAGTCCACAAGCCAAACAACATTCTCACGGTTGACGATATAAATATCCGCCTCCTGCTCACAAGCCGCGATACGCTCAGCCTTCGACCCGAGAATCAGCGAGAGCTTCAGGTGTTTCAGGTGGTCCCACTTCTTGACCTCAGGCGGCCACGTCTCTTTCGCCGGTTTCAGCGGCGCGATAACAAGGACCTTGCTCACGGCAAAATAGTCATTTAGGAGCTTGTCCGCGGCGCTCAAGCTCGTTACCGTTTTCCCCATACCCATATCCAGTAAGAGCCCCGCCTCGGGGTTATCGAGAATGAACTTCTCCGCGAAGTCCTGATAATAGTAAGGTTTATATTCCATCGGCTTTTAGCCTCGCTTTCAAATCCTCCATATCGGAGATACGCCAAACGGTGCAGCCGAGCCCCTCTAATGTCGCGATGACCTTTTTCTGCCTGATACTCAAACCGTCACTCAGCCCCGGCCGCTTGACCTCTATAAAAATTATTCGTCCCCCCGGCAATATCGCGATTCGGTCAGGCACCCCCGGAGCTCCCGGGGACACCCACTTGTACGCTTTACCGCCGAGGGACTTGATATACTCACAGAGCTTTCGCTCAAAAGTGCTTTCATACATAAAAAACCTCCTTTAGGTAGTCGAGTAGCGCGTGTAACAAAGATTCCCTATATATACATGTAATGCGAGGGGGCGACGGAATTGCGTCGAGTGTCCCTTTACTTTTTCAAAAAATGTTTTTAAGATTTTTCAACTACCAGTACTACCAAGTAGCCAAAAGCATTGATATATAAGGCTTTTTCGAGGTAGCAAAGTAGGTAGCACTTTGTTGCAAGTAGTTCTCAAAGTGCTACCTTTGTTGCAAGCACGCTTGTACGACCTACCCTCTAACGAAAAAAGTTGGCCTTTCAAGTGCTACCTTTGCTACCTCAGACCTCTTTCACGAAGCCCCTCTGCCTGCCGTAAATTGCTCCGCAGTTGACGGAGGTGGACAACCGCCAGCCCGGAATCATGCGCAGAAGCCCGATAATCTCGCGGGCTTGAGTCTGCGAATAGCTCTTCGGGTCTCCCTTGAAAAGCTCCTGCCAGACCTCAAGCGCGCAGACTTTCGTCCTCGGCACCGTGCCGTTACGCTCCTCGCCGAAGCCGCCGCTCCAGAACATGAGACGCTTTTCGAGGTCCCAATCGTCCCAGCCCTCGGGCAGCAGGACTTCAAGGAAGTTCTCGATAAGACCGAGCTTGCCGTTCGCCTCGGTGTGGTCGGCCTGCACCTTGCGGGCCATTTCTTCGACCGCGCCGTCAAGGTACCAAGTCTCGCCGGCCTCATAGTAGGTCACGGCCTCGGCCCATATCTGGTCCACGATAGAAGCGGTCAGCTTGTCCCCGAGAGTCTTACCTGCGTCGGTAACGACGACCGGCCAGAAACGGCGGGCGCCGGTAGGGTCTCTCAGGAACTCCTCGTCGTTCGTGGTGCCGAAAAAGGCGCATTGTCTCGGGTGGCATTGCGTGCGGCGAGCGTATGCCGCGCGGTAGTTGTCCTCCTGTTTGGAGACGAACTGCTTAATCTGCTCGACCTCGGCCTTACGGGTCGCAGCCATTTCGGAGAGCTCGATTATCCAAAAGCCTTGAAGCTGCTCGTAAGCGTCCTTACCGGACATGGTATAGAGTGAGTCTGAAAACCACTCCTTACCGAGCTTCTTCAAGGTCGTGCTCTTGCGGCAGCCCTGAGGACCGATAAGGACGAGCATGTGGTCGTGCTTGCAGCCGGGAGATAAGATTCTCGCAGCCGCGCCGATAAGCGCCTTGCGGGTTACCGTTCTCGTGTACCGGGAGTCCTCGGCGCCGAGGTAATCGATGAAGAGTGTCTCGCAGCGTTTCTCCCCGTCCCAGATAAGGCTCCGCAGGTACTCGCGTACCGGGTGCCTCGTGATGTCGGCCAGCGCAAGGTCGACGCCTTCTCGGGTCTTCGGCATAGAGTCGATTTTGTAGTCCTTCTCAAGGACATTGTGAACGCCTGCGTCGTCAGTGTCGTCCCACGAGCGAGGCTTTGCGTCAGCCTTTCTCCAAGGAAGGTCTCCGCAGACCATAGGTCTCTCCATGAACTCGTCCCAGTAGAAGGTCCCCTTAAAGCGAGGGTCATTCTTCACGATGATACGGATATTCTCGACCGTGGTCGCCGCGTGTCCGGTCTTCGGGTTTACCTCAAGCTGAGAGACCCAGTTCATATCAGGGGCCTCGTCGCCCTCGCCGAAGAGCTGGACGATGTAGTCGAGCTGCTTGCTTTGCAGTTCCTTCATAACGCTTTCGCAGTTAGTCTCAATCCACTTACACATATTCTTATAGGAAGGAAGGTTGTTTGCCGCGGTGTTCGCGGGTTTTCCTTCGTCATCCTTGCCGAACATGTGAATGCGGACGAGGTCGAACGCGTTGCAGAGCTTGCCGCAAGCCGGGTCTGTGCTGTGGTGGCTGTACGCAAAGTGGCCGTCTTCGTAAATAACGAGACCGCCGGAGGTCGAGCCACCCTTGTAGGTGTAGCGGCCGTTTTCGCCCTTGATGTAGACGTCAGGCAGGAAGGCCTCGATTGCGTCCTCAACGGAGTACGTGCGGCAGAACGCGCCGACGATACCGTCTTTCGCGGTCGGGTCTCCCTGCTTGTCAGCGAGACGCCGAATCGTGCCGGACTTCCTGCTTGAGACAGGCCACTGAGTCGGGTCTTTCCAGTCTGCGTACCTCGCGAGCTGCTCGTCGGCGTCCAGCCATGGGCCGTCCTGCACTTCATAGCGAAACTCGCCGTCAGAGGAAGCGCTCGCCCAGTACATGAGCCGATGGGGCTCGTAGGTGGTATCGTCGCACATGTCAATACCGATGTCGCCTGCAATCCTGCGGGCGATAGCCTCGTACTCCTCAGGAGACACAGGCCTCGAGAGAGGAAGCACAAGGCGAAGCCTCGGAGCTTTCGCTGTATGGCTGTGCGTGCTATAGAGCACCGCAGCGCAGCCCAGAATCAGCTCGACCGTAGGCCAAGGGTCTTCGCCGGCCGCGATAGAGTCCATGTCAAGGGTGATAAGCCGGCGCTGCAGTACGGCGTCGATTTTACGGCGGCCGCCCTTTAAGGTACCGCCGACAAAACCGCCGACGTCCTTCGCGTTATCGCGCTCTTCCTTCGGCATACGGAAGTACTCTTGCTGGGTCTCCTGCGTCCGGGTCACACGGCCGAGCTTATCAACGAACTCAGACCAAAGCATTTCTTTAGTTTTCCAGCTTGCCGAACGCCGCGAGCTACCCGTCGCAATCGTTATCAAGCCGTCGTATTGAAGAGTCGGCATTAAAAGGTACCGGCTCTCGTTACCACTCTCGTGATACCCGCGTTCTTAATCATGCGGTCGCAGATATTACACGGAGCGGGGTCAATGGTTTCATCGAGGCATGCGAGGTAAAGGGTAGCACCTCGCATTGACCGCCTCGGCGCGCTGATAATCGCATTCTGCTCGGCGTGAACGGCGACACAGGTCCCGTACTGGTCTCCATGGCGAGCCGCATGCTCGTCGATAGGAGTGGAATGCTCTCGGCAATAGCACTTCCCGACGTCGCAGCAGTTGGCCTCGCCTCTGGGCGCACCGTTGTAGCCGGTCGCAATGATTTCGTCGTCTGCGACAATCACGGCCCCATACTGCCTGCGAAGGCAGGTAGAACGGGCCGCGACGGCTTTTGCGATATTCAGATAGTAGTTGTCTTTGTCTATTCTCATAGTCTTACCTCCCGCTACTTCCGAAAGCTCCGGTACCACGCTCGGCAGACTCTGCATAGGTGAACTCAGGGATAACGACCGGCATAATCACGAGCTGGCCGATACGGTCGCCCTTCTTGATGTCGTAACCGTCGCCCCCGACATTCGAGACGATAGCGTGGACCTCTCCACGATAGCCGGAATCAATGGGCGGAAGCTCGCATACGATACCGCGAGCGCTCAAGCTGCTGCGAGGAAATATGTACCCCACATAGCCGTCAGGCAGTTCCAGACCGAAGCCGAGAGGCAGCTTATATACTTGCCCGGGGTAGATGGTCTGGTCTCTGGGGCTGAACACGTCCGCGCCGGCGTCGTTGTCATGCGCTCGTACAGGAGCGGGGCCGTTGAAGTCAATCAGTTTAATCTTCATCTCGCACCTCTTGCAATAGAATTTTAATCAAGGCGTGAATACCGCGGGCACTATCATGGCCTTGAATTTTTCCTGTCCCAGCGTAAAATTGAAAAAGTTTATCGTCAGCTTTGCGTCGGCAATGAAAATGCCCGGTAGCTTCATTTTTTAAGGCGTACTCAATATCGTACTTCTCAAATTGAGATATAGCATATTGAATACGGCCCGGCGTCTTAGCGATTCTGGCTTTATGATTCTCATTAGCTAAATCGCGTAAGCCGTCCCATAAAGGGTCGCGTTCACTCATTCTCACACCTCCATACAGAGCGGAAAATCACGCTCGAGAATATCGTGCGGCGTAAGGTCGGACGCCAGCGGAGCGCCACAGGCCATCTTGCCTTCAAGGCACTTACCCTTCATGCAGAAGGGACCGGTCGTTTCAGGAGAGAAGAGAGCCGGAGCCAGCTCGTAAAGCTCTTCCCAGAGGCGGAGCATAACGTAACGAGTCTCGGCGGTATTGCGCCGGCAAGTTCTCTGGCTTATCATGTGCTTCCACTGGTAAGGCGTTGCACTGATAATCAGAACGTTTCTCAGACCTTGCGGAGCCAGATAGCCGGCAGAGTCATTGCCCACACCGTACTCGATAAGGAGCTTGTACTTCCGCATAGCGTCCTGACACTGAGAAAGGTAGGAGAAACGCATTTGACTGTCGAGCAGCTCATAAGGGACAACGAAGTCGGCCTCGTTCGAGTAGTCGCTGTACTGCAAGGACGCAGACATGAACTTGACCTCGTTCTGGTGTCTCGTAATCTGGGCGAGGAATCTTCTCGACGCTCCGACAATTACGGCGTTGATGACTGCGAACTTCTGAATCGTAGGGTGCGGAAGCTGGGTCATAGCCTTAGCCGTTTTCTCGGTGTACTCTTTATCGTAGAGAGCAAGGAAGTCGGAGAGGTCTTTGACCGTGTGCCCGCGCTGTGTCAAGCGCGCGGCGCATACCATCATCTTCTCGGCCTCGCTGATTACGGTCGGATTGAGGACCGCGACTTTGATTTTATCCATTGCCGTTCGCCTCCTCTTCGACCAGAGCTTTGAGCAGAAGCAGGTAGTTAATGCTATCCGTGATTTTCTCGGTCCAGCGGTCAAGAGAGTAGCTGCGGCCGTCAGTACACATATCCGAGATAGAGACGAGGTGCTTTGTCAGCATACCGAGCAACGCCTCTTTCGGGGTGCCGTCGATAATCGCAGCCGCCTTCTTGAAGTGCGCGAGGCGGTCGATATTGCTCTCGTCTACAGCGTCAGGCGCATACTCGTGGCCTTTGCCGGTAAGCAGGTGCTCGCAGACAAGAAGCTGCTCTTTGACGACCTTATTAAATACATCTATCTTCATAGCGGTTAGTCCTTTCTATAGTATTCGCACTCATAGGCGTCAGCCTTGAGCGGTAAGCCGGTCGCCCACTCGATGGGCTCCGACATGATTTTACTGATTTCCTCGGCAGAGCTTACGCCGATAGGTACCTCGCAGATAACTTCGTCGTGAACATGGAACACAACCGGAAAACCGGCCCGCTCCAGACGGTCGATGGCGACTGCAAGACAGTCTCGCGCTGTAGCCTGAACAATGTTCTCCACGAGTTTCGGGCCATAGGACTCAATACGACCCCAGCCGCCCGAGGACTGAATTGTGCCTTCGTAGGTGATACTGTCATCGTCGATTCTGGGCTTTACGTAGCTCAGCTCGCGGCCATTCGGAAGTCGCAGCTTGAGGAGAGGGCCTTGTTTGTAGAAGCCCATACCGAAAGGCAGCTTAGTAGGCGCCTTTGTCTGAATGGTCCTGCGCGCGGCGGCGTCCGTGTCCCACCACAACTTAGTGATAGCAGGATTTGCAGCGCGCCAGCTATTGACAAGCGGTTTCAGTTCAGACTCCTCAAGCCCCATCTCGAGGGCGCCCATAGATTTCAGAGCGCCGACGCTGCCACCGTAGCCGAGCGCAAGCTCAGCGATTTTTCCTTTCTGCCGCATAGGGTCTCCCTTTTTGACCGAGCCCTTCGGAAGATGAAACATCTGCTCGGCAGAAGCCTCATAGATTTTGCCGTGGGTCTTGAAAACCTCCATACGCCACTCTTCGCTTGCGAGCCATGCGATAACGCGAGCCTCGATAGCGGAGAAGTCGGACACGATGAAGCGGTAGCCGGGTCTCGGGATAAAGGCCGTGCGGATAAGCTGCGAGAGGGTCCCGGAAATGTCGTCGAAGAGCATTTCAAGGGTCTCAAGGTCGCCGGCCTCAACAAGCTGTCTCGCAGTATCAAGGTCGCGGTCCGGCATTTTGTTCTGCGGCAAGTTCTGCATTTGCACGAGACGCCCGGCCCATCGACCGGTACGCGCTGCGCCGTAAAACTGAGTCAGACCCCGAATGCGTCCGTCCGGACAAGCCGTTCGGAGCATAGCGTTGTATTTTTCAGTCGAGGTCTTCGCAAGACCCGCTCTGATGTCGAGCATGCGGTCTACCGCGTCGCAGTCGGCGTCAGCCCTTACGCCGGCGATACTCTTCTTGTTGAGGCTCTCGACCTCGATACCCGCGGTGTCCTCAATCCAGCTTTTGAGCTGCGCAGTGCTCTTCGGGTTTTCAAGGCCCGTAAGTTCCTTAGCCTGCTCAAGAAGTCTCGCCTTGATAACGGCGTCAATCTCGACCGCGTGCTCCGCGAGGTTAAGGTCTACACCGACGCCGCGGTCGTTGATATGCTGGTCGTGAATCCAGAGGGGCTGTTCCTTCTCATATACCGGGAAGCGAGAGAGCTTCTGCCGGATAGCCCGCTCCGAGACGACGTCCTGACGGTTGTACTCAACATAGATAGCCCAGCGGTCAGGGTCATGCTCAGGAAGGTTGCGGGTCCGATTGCCGTTCGTCTTCGTAGGCTTACAAGGTATCGAGAAGTAACGGATAAGCGCCCGACCGGTTTTAGACTTCTGCTTATCTTCGGGAAGTCCGATAACTTCGCCGACAGCCTCCAAGCTACCGGGCAGACCCAGCTCTCGAGCCATAACTGCGGTGCAGCTCCATTGCTCGGGTGGCGTCACGCGGCCCATAAACGCGCTCAGACAAGTCCGTTCAAAAGACGCATTGAATGCTGTCTTCAAGATTTCGGGGTCATACAGAGCGTTCTGGAGCTCCTTAGGCAGGCTCTCGCCTCTGGCGAGGTCGATAACCTCGACCGGGCCATCGTCCCAAGCGTACCCGAAGAGAAGAATCTCAAAATCGGGGCTCTGGGCGTAGGCGTAGACGCCGCACTTTTGCAAAGAGACCGAGCTGTAGGTCTCTATATCGATTGCTAATGTTCTCATATTGCCTCCTTCCTCCGGACGGCGTTCGCCTCAGCAAATCCGAGACGAACGCACCGGAGCATACACTTAACCGAGGAGGTCGTCGTTGTCGTCCTCGTCTTCCCAGCCGTCGTCCCAATCGGAATCCGTAACAACACCGCCGCCCAGAGGCTCGCCGTCGTAGAGCTTCATGATACCGTTGAGGCCGGCGGAGATACCCTTGTTGCCCTGCGTGTCATACACATAGAAGTTGATGATTGCGCGGCCGTAGCAGCCGGAGTAGAGTTCCTGCGGGTCAGTCAGCGGGGTCTTGTCTGCGTGGACGAGAACAGGCTTGTTGTTGGAGCTGACGGTGATAACGTAGCAGCCCTTGCACTCTTCGCCGAATTCGCCGCCGTTCGGGCGTTCGCCGTCGCCGTCGTGCAGCGTGCTCTTGAGGTTAGTAGGCAACTTCTTGCCGCTATTGCTTGCCATGAACTTCTGCTTAGCCTCGTCCATAGCGGCCTTGATTTTCTGCATGGTAGCCTTGTCGCTCTTCGGAATCAGGAGGGTAACACTGTACTTCGGCGTAGCGCCTTCCTGAACGGCGCGAGGAGTGAAGAGGTTGCAGTAGGAAAAACGGACCTTACCAGTAGTGATTTGAGTAGACATAGTATCAATCTCCTTTAATATAAATAGTTTTCATCTGAACGCCGTACTCAACGGCAAGCTCATGTGAGTCAAAATAGATGTCGATAACATTTCCCTTAACGGCGCTTCCCGTATCTTCGGCTATGTACTCGTGGCCGTCGATAATGAGGACCGTTCCGAGAGGTATCACATCGGGGTCGACCGAGACCGTGCGGTCCGCGGTCGGAATCGTGCCGCTCTTTGTTCGCTGCACGTAATCGGTACCGACCCGAGAAGGGTGTTCCGCGCTCCAGATACCGCAGCACTTGACGCAAGTGCAATAGGCTGTAGTCTTGAACTCGCCGAGCTCAATAAGCTCAGGCTCCGGCGCGGCGGTCTCGGTAATCGGCTCAGGAGCTTCTACCCGAACGGGCGAAGATTCAGGCTCATCAGGAACGGAAGCGCTCGGTCTCGTAACGAACGAGATAATCAAGGCGACAATGAGCGCCAGAATGAGGAGCCACTGGATTTTGATAAGGCGGATTCTCGCCCGCGTTCTGCGTCTTGCCACTTCCGTCATAACGAGACCTCCTTACTTATCGAACTCAGCGAGAAGCTGTTCCTCAGGCTTGAACTCAGGACGCTTGTCCTTCGCAGGAGCCAGAGTAGGCTTGCCCTGAGGCTTGACGATAAGCTCGCCAAGCGTTTCCGCCACAGCCTTCTTACCGAAGTCCTTCTCCATCTGAGTCAAGGTAATCAGCTTGCGCTCGTAGAGCAGACTTTCGTCATAGCCAGCAGACTTCATAGCCTCGACGACTTTCAGCTCGTCCGCGAACTTGCGGTTGCTGCGGCCTTCGACCATCTTCCAGCCGGTAACAGGCTGACCGCTGAGCAGCGTAGAAGATACAAGGCCTTCAAGGTCCGTAAGCCACGCCTGAATATCCGTGGCCTTTTCAAGAATCGCGCCGGCCTCTTCAGGAGTCAGGAGCATAGCGTCCGGAGCCTCATCGAAGAGCTTGAGATTCTTGTCGGCTCTCGCTTTGCACTGAGCTTTCGCCCGGCAGAACTTGCAGACCTCTTCGGACGGGGCAAACTCGCCTTCGCCCTTATAAGCCAACTTAGCACGGGGCTTGACATACTTCTCAGCCCACTCGAGCAGCTCCTTGACGGTGATTTCGTCGGAGCTCTGAACGCCGGAGAGGCGAGGCTGGAAAATCGTCATGCGAACGGACTCAATATCGAAAAGCGTGTTGTACTTAAGAAGCGCGCCGAGGGCGTAGAGCTTCATTTGAGGGTTACCGGTCGCCTCAACGCGGACGCCCTTGCCGTACTTGAAGTCCACAATTTCGAGGACCTTGTCCGCGACGATGATACAGTCGCCAGTGCCGAAGCCATCTTTGACATACTTCGAGAAGTCAACTCTCACCTCGAGCTCGGTAAAAGCGTCCTCGCAAGACTCCTGCGCAGCTTTGGTCTTTTCAGTAACAAATCTTGCGTAGTCATTTGCGCATTCCTGCATTTCAGCGTTGTAGTAAGGGCCTTTTGCCAATTCGTCACGGCGATTCTCAAAGTCCATCTTGGAGACTTCGCCGAGGAAGTAGCGAGCGGTCAGCTCGCAAAGCTCATGGGCTGCGGTGCCTTCTTCGGCATACTCGCTCGTGCTCTGCGGAAATTGAAGCTCGAGTAGCGCGCTCGGGGTACACTCGAGCCAGCGGTGAGCGCCGCTTGCGGAAAGTAGTGCATGCTTAGCCATTGACACTCACCAGCTCTTTCATAAGCGCCGGATAGTCTTCCGTGCGGCTGTCGAAGTCGGAGAGCTTCTTGCAACCGAACTTCGCAAAGATGTCAGCGAGCTCTTTCTGCTTGCCAGCTTTGGAGAGCTTCAGGGCGACGGCGCGGATGTCGGTCTTCGTGATAGGCTTGTCCTCGGTCTTAGGAGCCTCGGTCGCAGGAGCAGGGGCCTCGGTCTTAGGAGCCTCAGCCGTGGGCTCGACAGGCTTTTCCGAAGGGGAATCGAACATACTTACCTGACCGGGAATCTCAGTGTTAGGGAGCAGGGCTCTCAGCTTGCTCAGGTTTTCCTGAGTCAGTTCCATTGTTACGGTGATTTTCATTTTGTTTTGCCTCCTTGTTTTTCTTCCAAGCCAAATAGGCTTGCATATTTTGTGGATTTTCGTAAAACGCGTTGACCGCAGCGCTTAGTCGGTCAAGCATAAGATTCTCTCTTGCAAGAGCGGTATCGGCGAGCGTCGGCCGCATTTTTGTCTTTTAGGACAAATCGGCCGCAAAAAAAATTGCGTTCGTCGTAGGAGCGTCCAAATCAAGGAGCTCCTTACAGAGCTGCACTTCAGGTACCGTGAAGGCAACTTTGCCCGTAATCTTACGGTAGGCTGTGCTCATACTCCAGCCCTGCGCGTCCGCAAGGTCTTTCGTAGTAACGCCTTTCAGGGTCATGTGGGCCCTCAACATTCGAGTTTCAACCATACGATATACTGTCTCCTTTCCTTGAGATTTTTCCTCGTAGGCACTACCGGTTGTCCCAAAGGACAAATTTATTATACCGTGTCCTTTTGGATTTGTAAATAGCCTTTTGGAAAATTTTTGTGAATTTTAAGCAAAAGCATTCACTTTAAGACAAATGCGTGTTATAATAAGAGTAAACTTTTTCAAGGGAGGCGGTCTTAATGACTTTAGGCGATAGAATACATTATCTCAGAACAGAGAAAGAGTACACTCTGCAGGAGCTCGGCGATATGGTCGGCGTCGGTGCGAGCACGGTCCGTAAATGGGAAACGGGCTACATCAAAACGCTTCGTACCGATAAAATGCAGAAGCTCTCGAACGCTCTCGGAACGTCGGTCGACTACCTGATGGGGTGGACCAATAACAGCGTAAACGTCGGAACGGTGGGGACCAATAACGGCGTTATAGGCCAGAACTCCGGTGAGATTCACTTAGAGCAGCAGCGCTCCAAAGAGGAAGCGGAGCTTCTGCGCATTTTCTCCGGGCTCGATGTCAAGCGGCGTATGGAGCTGCTTATGACAGCTATCCGCTTAGACGAGGAGCAGAGTCAATGAACGCGTGGAGCAGAGAGGACATAATTATCGCCTATGCCCTTTACTGCGTTACTCCTCTCGGGAAAATCAATCCCAGCAACAAGGTCATTCAGCAGGTCGCCGAGATTATTCCTCACTCAGTCGCTTCTATCGTAATGCGCATGCGGAACTTCCGGTACATAGACCCGAAGGTTTCCTCAGGGCTCAAGAATGTAGCGAAGGCGGACCGAATGATTTACGAGGAGTTCAAACACGACTGGGGCTCTCTGAGTCTTGAGGCGGAGACCTTGACCGGTCTCGCTATCTTTGACTCTTCACCTTTGCAGGGAGCAAAGCCGCTTTCGTCTCTGACGAATCACGGAAGAGTATCGCGGGAACGACACTTCTTCAAGCAGGCGGTGCTTGCGGCTTACGATGACCGGTGCTTTATATCCGGCTGCGCGCTGCCGCAAATGCTCGTTGCAAGTCATATAAAACCGTACTCGCAATGCCGAAGCGAGGCGGACCGGGTCAGCCCCGACAACGGGATTTGCCTCAATACCTTTTATGATAAAGCCTTCGACCGAGGCCTTATAACTATCACTCCTTCCATGAAAATCTATGTTTCTCCGATAATTTTGGATAGCCCTCAGGACGCTTTTACAGCCCGCTGGCTGGCTTCTCTTGACGGAATGGTTTTACCCCCCCCCCCCCCCCGATTTCCGCCGCGTAGAGAGCTTCTGGAGTACCATAACGACGAAATTTTTAGGAGGGTCACATGAATACAGTAATTTATGCTCGGTATTCTGCCGGCCCGAGACAGACCGACCAGAGTATCGAAGGGCAGCTTAGAGTTTGTACCGACTTTTGTAAGCAACGAGGGCTTACCGTTATCGACACATACTGCGACCGTCATATCTCAGGACGGACAGACGAGCGACCGGAGTTCCAAAGGCTCATTGCGGACGCCAAGCGCAAGAAGTTCGAGGCGGTGGTCGTCTATAAGACAGACCGCTTTGCCCGGAACAAATACGACAGCGCCGTTTATAAGCGGGAGCTCAAGAGGAACGGAATCCAAATCTTTTACGCCGCCGAGGCGATACCGGACGGGCCCGAGGGCATTATCCTCGAGAGCCTTATGGAAGGTCTCGCGGAATACTACTCGGCAGAACTCGCTCAGAAAATCAAGCGGGGAATGCACGAGAGCGCTTTGAAGTGCCAGAACACCGGAAGCGGGAGACCGCTCGGCTATCGGGTCGACGAGCAGAAGCACTTCCAGATAGACCCAGAATCAGCCCAGACCGTTCAAACGATTTTTGAGCAGTATATTAAGGGTGAATCAAATGCGGCCATCTGTGAGCTCCTGAATAGCCGTGGGCTGCGTACCGCTCAGGGCAAGCCCTTCAACAAGAACAGTATCAACCGAATTATTAAAAACCGAAAGTACATCGGCGAATACCGGTATCACGATATAGTCGTCGAAGGCGGCATGCCTGCGATTATCTCGAAGGACACCTTTAACCTCGCTCAAGCCGAAATGGAACGCCGGCGCACTCGCAAAGCTCCGAAGTCGCCAAAGGCCGAATACCTCTTAGCCGGTAGGCTCTTCTGCGGTCATTGCAAAGGACCAATGCAGGGAGTCAGCGGCACGGGCAAGAGCGGGAACAAATGGTACTACTATTATTGTGGGAACACTCGCGGCAAGAATAAGACTTGCGATAAGAAGCAAGTCTCGCGTGACCGCCTCGAGCGCGCCGTGGTCGACTTTACTGTCCGCTATATCCTTCAAGAGGACTTTCTTGAAGAGCTTGCGAGGAAGGTACACGCGGCGCAAGAGCGCCAAAACGATACCGCCTCGGAGATTGCCTTTTACGAGAAGAAGCTGGCAGACAACAAGAAGTCTATCGCGAACGTGTTGCGGGCTATCGAGTCAGGAGCCGCAACGCAGACTTTACCTGCGCGCTTGCAAGAGCTCGAGAACGAGCAAGCGGTCATTCTGGGCGAGCTCAGCTTTCTCAAGGGCAAGCGCCTCGCGTTCACAGAGGACCAGATTCTCTTTGCCCTGATGAAACATCTTGAACCATACCCGGGTGAGTCCGAGCAGGACTACCGTCGGAGAATCATCTCTGACTTTGTTTCAGAGGTCTACTTATATGATGACCGGCTTCTTATCTACTTTAATATCAGTAGCGAAGACGGAAAGCTCAAGTCAGCGGACCTCTCAAACATTGAAGGCGGCGAGTTCGACGAGGGACTCACCAGCTCCACTAAAAAAGCACGAGATTTCGGTCTCGTGCTTTTCTTTTACCTATCAGAACTTGTCACTTATACAGTTCCATACTCATCTGTTTCCGAATCTCATCACGCCGTCTGTCGTAGACCTGCGTGTAGATTGCAAGGGTTGTACTGGGTTGTGCGTGTCCGGCTTCTGCGGCCACCGTTGCCACGCCGATGTTTGGATTGGACAGCAGGATGCTCACGAAGGTGTGCCGGAACATATGCGGATGGATTTTCTCAATGCCTGCCTTTTTTCCAACACGGCGTACCAGTGCTGCGTAACTGTCGGGGTTGATGGGAAAACCGTAATCGTTGCAGATTATAAAGTCATTCCCACGCAAATCCAGAAGTGACTGTGCATACTTGGAGCCTTTCTTCTCCAAATTCTTCTGCCAGCTTGCACCCATCAGCTTTTTTCTGGACTTCCACTGTTCGTGATAGTCCTTCAAAAAGGCCATGAACTCCGGGGCAACATCTATATCACGGATGTTGCTCTCTTTCGTTGTGGTGAGTTGATAGCCGTAGTTTGGAAAGACGAGCAGGGATTTTGATACATGGATCGTTCCCTCACGGAAGTTTACGTCTTTCCATGTAAGACCAGCCAGTTCTCCACGCCGGACGCCAGTGTTCAGCAAGCACAAAATGATTGCTTTTTCGAGCATGGAGCACTCTTTCAAAGCCATTTGTAAGGCTTCTACTTCATCGCTATGTAAGCAATCCACTGATTTACTCTTCCGGCCTGATGCCTTTATCATTGGCATTTGAAGCAAAGTTCCATAGTTATCATTAGCGTAGTTCAGAACTGACCGAATGAACAGACTATACTCTCGCATCGTCTTTTTCGTCATGGGACGCCGATCAACCTCTACCTCGAACATCTGTTCAACTGTCTTTCCTAAAGCCGATGCCACCTGTTGCGCAGAATCCAACGATACGGTTTCACCACGGAAAATGCGCTCGATGGTTTCCTCACGGATGGTACATTTTTTCGCAATTTTGGGGCAGGACATCGTTTTGAATTCTTTAGCCTCTGGCTTCAAAACGGCGTGTTCGTAAACCCGCGCGTCACTGTCTTCAATGAAGCGAATAATCGTATCGCAATCCTTTTTTGTAATCAAAGCGATTGGCTTTTCAGAAAACTCTGGATAACGCTGGATGCGCTGAAGATATTTTTCCTTTTTCAAACTTGTGTTCTCTTTGTTTCTGTTGCTATCATAGTCGCCTTTCAGACGAACCGAGGGTGCCATACGAGAACGGTTTGATTCTATGTATTCTTGCGCAACGACTGCAAATGTTTTTCCGGCGTTGCTGGCTTCTCTATCGGCCTTTTCCTGTTCCTGCCGCTCAAATTCAGCGGCGGCAGCATTTGCAGCAGCATTACGCGCACGAGCATTTTTCAGTTCGGTGGGGTCAAAATCGAACCGACCATAGCGGCGTTCGATTTTGCCGTTCACCAGAACATTTGCGATGAGTTTATAATAACGAGGTTTCTTTTTGGGTTCTCTCAATTCAAACGATGCCATATATTTACCGTCCTTTCTATTTGGTGAGTATTTCTGTCACGATGAGTATAGCAGTTCAGGCGGTTTATTTTTAGGATGTCGCAGTTTGCATCCACATCCTTGACAAATCAAGATGTTGTCGTTCCACCGTTGAAATAGTCGGCCATCTTTCCGAGGTTGATATACCATTTGATACCCGACTGGAATGCCATGCCCGGAACTTCCCGGCACAGGCGGCGGATGTAATATTCAGGCAAGCCCATACGCTGACTTGCCTGTTTGATGCTGACGATCTGCGGCAGGACAACTGCCTCACTCTGGATTTCCGGCGATACCATCACTTTTTCATTCATCGGCATTTCTCCTGTCCCATTCATTGATTTCCAAACTGTTCATCAGGGCTTCTTCAATTCGGCGCATTTCGTTCCGTGTAATCTGCCCCAAGAAGCGTTGTACGCGGCTTTTATCTATCGTGAATATCTGTTCCAACTGAACCACAGAAGGCTTCTCAAAGGCCGTATTACGGTCTATCAGAACGTGTGTAGGTTGATGCTTCTTTTTCTCGGTGCGGGAAGTCACTGTCGCCACGATAAGGGTAGGCGCATAGCGGTTTCCTACATCGTTTTGAAGAACAACTACAGGGCGGGTGCCGCCCTGTTCTGAGCCGATATGCGGCTCCATGTCGGCAAAGTAAATGTCCCCTCTAAGGTATTTCCAATCTTTTGGTATGATACGATCAAGCCTCCTATCCTTATATATGTAGCAAAAGCCGCCCAATTTTGGTAGACGGCTCTTGCAGAGAAAAGGAGTATGCCTAGAAAGGCGAAAATGTCACTGCTTGATGGGAAGATTGAAACGGCGGGAGGAACCGTTGTAAGTGCGCAGAATCAGCATCATATACTTGTAGCTGACCGTGCCGCTCAGGGATTTCTCATCGCGCACTAGCGTCATGGGGTGGACGGTGTGCAGCCGTTTCACCAGACGTTCCGGGTCGTATTCGCCCTGATACAGAGCAACGAAGCGAACCATACCCCGCAGGATGCCGGAGCGGAGCGAATCCGGGTCGCCCTCCCAGCCACGCGCCAGCATGGTCAGAGCTTCTTTATAGAGATCTGCGCCGTAGGTCTTGTATTCCTTGAAAGCTGTGCGGATGCAGATGATCTTCCACGGTGCGCGGTAGTTGTCCAGACCCAGTTGCAAGCCTGTACTCTCGGTGGCGTTCAGGAACGCGATGGATTCTGCATCTTTGCCGACCAGAGCGGCGCGAAGTTCTGCGCCAGCGGTCAACGGGGTGGAAACGCCTGTCTGTTTGGAAAACAAGATGGCTTCTTCTTCCTCGGTCAGCCCGGTGTACACCTTGCAGATGATGGGGAGGTCTGCGCCGCCGTTCATGGCACGGCGGGTCACGATGGTGTGCTGACCGTCAAAGACGTAGTAGTGGCCGTCCCGGTAGCTGACCTTGGGCGGATTGGCAATCAGTTCGGTGAACTCTGCCGACATCTTCTCAACATTGGGGATGTTCAGCTTGCGCTGGTACTCGGCAGGGATTTCCAGATAAGCACTGTTGATGACCTTTTCCTCATAAGGTCGCTGCGCAAACAGGGCTTCAATGATGGCTTCATCGGTGATTTCGGGCATAATCTCAGGCATGGTGCTGACGCAGTTCATATTATTCATATCTTGTCCTCCAATTTTTGCAGATAGTCTTTGACTTTCTGGATGTTTCGTTTGACAGCAGAACGGTTGTCTGCATCGGTCAGAATGTCGGGATAGTCCCGAAAAACGCTCTCCCAGCGGCGTATCATGGTATTGGCAGCACCCGACACCTCACAAAGCATCGCGGCTCCATTGGCAAGCTGCTTGGCATTGTAGCGATGGTTTGCAATTTCAAGAATCTGCTGACGGTCAACTTTCAACGGCTCATTCTCCTTTTGTGGAAAAGTCGGCTCGGATAGAGCAGGAGTGGACGTTGGTTCTTCGTCAGGAGTTTCTATATCGGATGTACAGGCATCGGGCAGCGGTGCGGCCACGGCTGGGAGAACCTTCTGTTTTTGTGCAGGCGGCTTTTGGGGCTTCTGCTCTTTGGGTTTGCAGATTTCAGCCACCAGTGCCGGACGCTCTTCGGGAGGGGCGCGGGCAACGGACGCGATCTCGGCAGCAGTCGGCTTGACCTCGCCGGAAAGCACTCTCTGCCGTGTGCCGGGAACAGCTTCTTCGGCAGCGTCTACGCCTTTGGCAAAGCATTCTGCTCTCCGTACAAAGCTGTCCGTTGTATTTGTTTCACGAGCGATTCTTGCACGAGTTTTTTCGTTTTTTGGTTGGTGGTCATTTTGACCACCAACCAAACTTGTATATTGGTTAGTCCCTTTTTCATTTGGTATCAAAGCCTTTTCAGCGTCATATTGCTTTCCAATAAGGTACTTCTTCTGTTCTGGGGTGAGATTGCGCCGCCCAAGCTGGTTTTTGCAAATCCAGATGATTGCTTCATAGCGGTTTGCAAACTCTTTTTCGTGAACACTAAAAGGGATTTCTGGATGCTTTTTGGCGATGGTAAAGCGGTTGTGTCCATCCACGATCAGCCCTTCCCATGCGATGATGGGGTTAATGATGCGGCCATCCCGCAAGATGTTTGCTTCCAGCTGGTTTAGCTCTTCAAAGGTGAGCGGTGGAATTTTGCCTTGGAACTCTGGGTCAACTTTAAGCGCAGATAAGTTCATCATCAAACCGTCCTTTCTTCGTGTAGGCAGATTTGGGGGCTGCGGGCTGGATGTAGTAGTCAAACCCAAAGCGGGTCTGGCAGTAGGTGCAGGGTTCCTTGACGGTCTGGCCGGGGTCTGCGCGGCGGACGCAGATGCCACGAGTGTTGCAAAACGCATCCAAGCAGCGGGGGCAGAGGGTAGTCAGATTGCTTTCGTCGTGGTGCTTACGGTCAAAAGTACGGCTCATAGTCATTACCTCCGTGTCGTTGTTGTGAATAGTCGATATGGAAAAAGCCCACTGCCTTGATTCAGAAGAATCCCGGTGGTGGGCTTTGAAGTCTTGTTCTAAGTTTTCCACCCTATTTGTCCTCGACGCCTGGTGGAGTTGGAATACACCTCGGTCAGTGGGGAGTTTCACCCACACCGTCATTGGCCTTTCAGCCACCCCGCCTTCTTTATGGCCGGGCCGCGAATTACGGAAGTATCATCATTACGTCCGAGGGAATGAATATTCAGTTTTCAAGGTACGTCTTACAGTTTCGGGCTTCCCCCCTCATTTGGGGTGTTGCCCTTGCTGTGACCATAGTGTATCTGAAAGCTGAATGTTTTTTTAGGATGTCGTGCTTCCGCTTTTTGCTCCTGAAGAACCGGAAGCATCCCTTCCGGTTTTGATGCAAAAACATCGTTTTTACGAAAAACTCGCTTTTCAAAAAAATGATGAAAAATGCTGCTCTTTTGAGAAAGTTTTTGGAACCGAAAACGAAAAAAGCTCCGCTGAACAAGCAGCGTTCAAAGCTGATTGCCCAGAGGAGCATCTATGTGTGTTACAGTTCTTCAGCGATTGCAGCTAGATTTTGCGCAATGCGCTGTAATTTCAAAGAAAGTTTTTGATTTGCCAAACGCTTCTGTTGTAGCTTATTTCTCAAGTGTTCTTCATGGTCTGATAATACCTTTCCTATAATCAGATAATCCAGCGTCACATCAAAGAAAGCGGCAATTTCAACGAATAAATCAATGGATGGCGCATATTCCCCTCTCTCAAGATTGCGGAGATGGCGGTCACTGATATTCAGCTTGATAGCCAACTCCTCCTGCGTCAGATAGCATTCTCTGCGCAGCTTTTGGATGCGTTTTCCGGTTTCGAGCTGATTATAGTACATCATACGCCAGCCCTCCGACCGTGCAGAAATACAGCCAATAACGGCCACACCACAAGGTCAGAGCGCAAGCGGACATTCGGTGGCAGACTGCTTGCCTGCCGGGGCTAGGTTCGTACTCAATCAATCTTTTTTTCATAATCCTTCGTCCTTTCGTTGTCGATTATGGCGATACGGGCGGAGCATAAAAGATGCACCGTGCATCTTTCACGATAGAGAAAAAATCTCTATATTATATAGGACAAAAAAGAGGAAAAAGTTAGGGTTGAAACTCAAAAGTTGAATAAGTTGCATCTTTCTCGAAGCGCAGTTAAAGCAGATTTAATGCATTCAGAGACACTTCCTACCGATACACCTTCTTTGTTCGCTATATCCTGCATGGAAAGTCCAAGATAATAATAGCCATAGAGCCTGTGAGTCTGTTTGGGCGACAATGCCTGAATTTCCCGATCAATATGCCGGAAATAGTGCTTACGTTCAACAGTATCAGCAGGAGTTTGCGTAAGGAAAAGGGCATACTGTTCCACTACAAAATCCGGGTCGTCCAGCGAGTAATACGCATGGTAACGACTGACCTGTCTAACAAAAGCGTTTTCTTTGCACTTCGCATCTAAAAAAACTGGTGTATATCTTCAGATACTTCTACAAAGAAATCTTTAGAGTGCGCAGTGGGGTAATACTCTTTCAAGTTGAGTGTGGGCATGTTTTTTTCCTCAAACATCGTGTAAACAAAAATGCACCATGCCAAACATAAAGTCTAGCATGATGTATTCTTAATGCAGCTATCTCAAGCTTTATATGTTAATGCCGAAAGGGGAACGCATCAGACTTCTGGAGTATCGTCGTTTTTAATAGGTTGTGATTTGGGCCGATACGGTTGATACAGCCAACCCGAACACTCTGGTGGCCAGTCTTCAATGTCTTTTTTAATCATATTTTTGAGAAATTTTTTCATCAGACTTTTCATGTTGATTTCCATAGAAAATCCTCCTGTATATTCCCTTTAGTGCAAAGATTACCAACGTCAAAGCATCTAATGCTAAAGCGGCTGTTAATCCTTTTAACACACTAAAAAGTTCCTTTGTAACGGGTAATGAGATTAACACTATGCATATTAAATTAACGATAGCAAGCACATAATAGAGTCGCTTTTGAAGCACAAATATTTCCGACTGAACTAAATGTATTCGAGAGTTATTAACAGGTGCGATTTTGAGAATCACAAAATCAGAAACTATCCAAATGACTATAAAAAAATCGGCATTGAGGAATTTGACGAGAACCATGGAGATTGATTGGAGAAATAATGAAAGCACCAAACAATGAATATAGGTTTCTGCATGATACCCATTCGTATATTTTCTTAATGTAACAAAGCCAATAGCAAAAGATATCGCTTGAAGGAAACCAAAATGGTAACTCCCAGATACTATTAAAAGAACCCCTGTAATAAGCGTTGACAATCGCTTTCCAATTCCATAAATACACCATTCAAGAGCGTCTTCTTTTATTAGTTTTCTTTTTAAGAATTCTTTTGCCAAGTATGTTGCAATGATATCCATATAATCAGTGCTCCGACATTCAAGGGTTTTATACATTGTGAATACACCGATTTTGAAAACAAATCAACTTTTTTGACACAAAGAAGGGATTTGCAGTCACCAAATCGACAATTATGAGATTTCACCGGTAAATTGAAACCATCCATCTTCATAAATAATTGTAAAATCACCATTGTACTTTTTAAGAATAAGCTTTACGTTAGAAAGGCCGAAGCCATGAAGTTGCGGATTCGGCTTGGTTGTGTGAATGGTATTGTTTTCGACTTTGACCGGATTTGAGGTATTCCGAATGGAAAACAAAAAACTTTTTTCCCATAAGGCAATCACATGAATTTTCTTATCACCACAATATACTTGATTTGCTTCGATTGCGTTATCTAATAGATTTGAAAGCAATACAATCATATCAGATGTTTCAAAAGGTAGTGTTGATAAATCGTTTACAGTAAAATCAATATCAATGCCCTTTTGGATTGCTTCTGACGCTTTCATATTAAATAACGCATCCAAAATTGTATGATGAGTATTTACCAAAAAAAGTCGTTCGGTTTGTTGATTTGATACGGAATTCAGATATATTTCGGCAGATTCATATTCACGGTTTTGTAAAAGCTGTTGAAGCGTATTAAGATGTGAGCGAAAATCATGTACCTTTTTTCTTTGTTCCGAGAAAAGTTTACTAGCTGATTCCATGCTTCGTACCTGAACTTCAAGCTGTTGCCCCAATGAAAATAGCTGTTGTTCTCGTTCCATTGCTTGTTCCATACGTTCTAGGAGAAAAATTATTGCTGCGTTTGCAGCAATAATCAACCCACAAGTAAGAGCTATCGTAGCTTCGGATACTTTTTTTCCTGTTGATATGTAAAGTAGAACAATTAACACCATAAATGAGGCACAAGGAAACAACCAATATAGAGTTATTTGTGGAGTCCTAAGAGAATGTTGACTTTGTTTGAACTTGCTTTGACGCATGATCTTTCGAAATATTAGAACCAAAAACAGTTGTAATGAATAAGCAATCACTCCATAGACAATTACGCGAAATTCGGAAGCTTTAAATGTATCCGAATCCATTCCACAAATTGTGCTGCATATCATTCCGATAGTGAAAGATAAGCAGTATGACAGCAAATATTCAAGACTAACAAAAAATCCAAGCGCAATAGTTGAAATTCCCGTATATAACTTTTCAGCAATTATAAAATCGACTAGTAGAACAATAAAAATTTTAAATATTTGATTTCGTCCAATGATAGTTGAAAGAGCCAGAGGAATCCAACATTCAAAAAGCACACAACAAAATGCATTAAATTGAAATTTTAAATTATCCAAACGGCGTCGTGCAAAAACATCTAAAAATAAAATCAGACATATCGTATCCACAGAAGTATAACAAAGGCTCAAGAAAGTTTCCACCGATTTTTACCTCTCCATTTTAAATAAAGCTGCTTTAATTCTTTATGCTTTTTTTCACTGGATGGCAAGCATATTCCGCCTCTCAGATAAATTTTTTCATACTGAAAAAGTTCAATATATTCCATGTTTACCAGATAACTCTTATGTATACGTAAAAAGCCTAGATTTTGAAGTTTGTTGGAAAGGTCGGTCATATTTCCATAAAAACGGTAGTTGACTCGATCGTCATTAATTAAGTGCATAACAATAATGTGTTTATCTGATTCAAGATATAAGATATTATTGATTTGAACATCTATTGGCTCACCACTAATCGAAAAAGTAACTGTTTGTCGACAATTGAGAACTTCCCGAAGTGAGTCTATAAAATATGGAATGAGCTTAGATGGAATATCGGACTTTAACAAATAACGAAAAGCCTGTACTTCATATCCTTCAGGAGCATATTGGATAAAATTTGTAACAAAAATGATAACAGCCGTTGGATTTTTCAATCGTAATCTTCGAGCCAATTCAATTCCATTTAGTTCCGCCATATCAATATCCAAAAAGGCAATGTCGAATTCATCTGTATTTTCTGCGCTTAATGAATCTGTGAATGCGTAAAATGTTGCAATAACATTAGCTGATTGGCAATATTTTTGAAGCATTGAAACTTCCAAATCAATCATTTTTTGCTCATCATCGCAAATTAAAACTCTCATTCCATCAATCCCCCACTGTTAAATTAGGCGTCTTTTGTCACTCAAAATAGCGCAACTTCCTTCTGAAGTCAATGAAACTTCTATATAATCGAATTTTTCGAAGCCTATAATACGATTATATAGAATAAGCAAATAGTACACTCTAATTAAGATGGGAGTGGACAAAAATGGAACATTATCTCGGCGAAAAATTAAAAAAGTTGAGAGAAAGTCGGAATTGGACGCAGGCGGAACTTGCAAAACGATTGAACAAGTCGGTTTCTACAGTTAGCGGCTATGAAAGTGATGCTCATGCTATCCCATTAGATGTCCTAGTTAGTATTTCACTTCTGTTTGGAATTTCTACTGATGAACTACTGAATTTAGAAACAGTAAATGTCCTTCCGCTTTCTGGACTTACTAAAGAGCAATGTGATCCCTTAAGGAGAATACAACAAGAATATCTAGTTCCTAGTCAGCGAGGAAAAAATTTTTCTGAGAAGCAAATGAAAATCATCCATGATATTATAAAATCTTTCGGATGATTTGTTTATGAAAAAAGCTACTTTTCAACATGAGGCGCAGCACCTAATGCTGCGCCTCATGTTGAAAAGTAGTTTTTTTTTTTTTGCAAAGTGTCTATTGAGCAGGGATGTGAACTGTAAGGGAGAAGCAGAGTGAAGCTCCTATATATTAGTAAATACTTTCTCAAATACATGTTGACTTGAACGGAGTAAGATGATAACACGACTTGGTGCTTTCTTTTCAATGATTGGTGACAAATTTGTCGACATCGCGCTTGAAACATGCAATATATTAGATGTAGCCATGATTGGATGATAAGAATTTCGAGAATTTGTAACACCGAAAGGAAAAGTAAAATGAAAAAAATAAGCCGCAATGAGGGACTGCTAATTTTGGGGCAGTGGACATCTAAAATAGGAGATATTGTTTTTGATTATGTGAATAGTATTGCAATTGTTTCAACTTTTACAAATAGCATGTGGATTCTTGCGCTTTATCAAAATTCACAAGTGGTGATAAATATTCTTTTTAATCTAATAGGTGGAGTGGTTGCAGATTTGGGAAAACGGAAGAATATTATAATTGTTTCTGATTGTTTAAGTGCCATTATTTGCTTTTTTGCAAGTTTTTTCTTGAATTCGGATTGCATGGTTATTGCACTCGTCATTGCAAATGCATTATTGGCACTTGTTTTTTCATTTAGTTCACCTACATTTAAATCGATTACTAAAGAAATAGTAGATAAAAATCGGATTGGCTTTTTCAACTCAATTTCTAATGCTGGAATCGATTTAATAAAATTGGTAGGCCCGGTTGTTGGTTTTGCACTCGTGAAGGTGGTCGGTACAAGAGGGGCGTTATTAATTGATGCAATTACATTTGCAATTTCTGCTGGAACAGAGGCTCTTTTAATAACGCATGAGCACAATAGTAATAGTATAGCTGAGAACACCAGAAAACGAAAAAATATTCTTTTGTATAGTTTGGAGGGTGTGAAATATTTATTGGGTGAAAAAAAAGTTTTCCATCTAGTTGTCCTTTCGGCTTTTGTGAATTTTTTCCTCGCTGGATATGATCTTCTAGTACCTTATACAGAAATAATATATTGCGATGGATTTTATAGTAAAGTATTGATTGTAGAAGCAATGGGAGGAATTTTAGGAGCATCTATAAATGCAAAGCTTCCACATAAAATTATGCAAAACAGTTTTGCATTAACAATATTTTTGGGATTGACTGGATTACCATTGTTAATTATTCCAATATCCAAATCAACTGAAAATATAGCGATTTGCCTTTTGCCCTTTTTCATGTTCGGAATTTTTCTGACAATGTTTAATATCAATTTTATGACTTGTGTACAAACTTGTGTTAACGAAGATTACTTGGGTAGAGTTTTTAGCGTAATTTTTACAGTTGCCACTATGTTTATGCCAGCAGGCTCATTTGTTTTTTCCTCTATTATGAAAACACCCTCTATAACGAGTTTTACAAATGTGGGAATGGGGATTGTTTTTTTATCATTAGCAGGATTAAGAATATTTTATAAAAAAGAAACGCAGTACAAAAATCGCACTGAGTAGATATGAATACAGAAGTCAACTTATAATAAAATTTGAAATAATATCACCCAACACTCGAAAAAATCATTACTTTACAGTGAGGAGGAATCCCATTGTTTTAATGGGGTTGAACTAAAACATGAGACGGATGTTTAACGATGTATGGATGAATGACAAGTTTACACACATTAAAGTAAACGATAATTTCAAAATAACGACCTTACAGCAAATGGTCAATGGAAACATTTTGACAAAAAACAAGCAGAATAATTCTATAAACGGAATAATCGTAATAGGCAATAAGAAATGTTTTTATAAAGTACAGGAAATCAAGTCTTATTTCATGGAGTTGCAGGGCTATTATCAAATGTATTCAAAATTTCCAATTCCCGAACTTGTTTTTGCGGTGGTGTTCAATGATTGTGGTGTGATTATATATAAATATGAAGATAGTATTAGTCCGGGAAGAGGATTGCTAAACGACTATCTTATATCGGAAGATTCTTCCGAGCCTTTCGATTTTTTGAAATGTATAAAGTTAAACTATCGTAATGTGAAAACGAGAAATTCATATCCGATGCAAAAGTTTTTCGAGGGCAGAGTAGAAAGCAGATTAAAAAAATATTTGAATTACTCATGGACAGAGAAAAAAGTGGATATCGGGTTAAATAAATCATTAAAGACTAAAGATATTATTAAGGAGTGTATAAATCATTTTGAGAGCGAGAGAACATATAGATGTGTCCTATCACATGGAGACTTAAATACAATGAATATAGGAATAAAGCCTGTGTTTTTTGATTTTGTCACATCGGGGTATAACTATATAGATGCAGAGGTTGCAGTGTTTTCGATCTCATTGCTATTTATCGATTTATATTACAGTCCAAAATATCATAGAGAATCATATTGTGGGCATGAAAAAATATGCGACATGATTCCCAATATTCCACTTGATTTTTTTGAGGGAAAAGATATATTGAAAATCAACAGCTATCCAAAAACCGAAAAGAAGAGGAAAGCAATCGCCAAACTCTATTTGCAGGGACTGGAATATAATAATTCCGCTTTGTTATACTATATTATAATGAGATTCCTTACGATATTCGACATTGAAAAATATGAAACAATAGATAAAATTTATACCATATATCTTGTTCACTTTTTCTATCATCAAATGAAGCAAATGGATTTTTCAGATGTTGTTGATTCAATTAAAACAATCTGATTTATTTGGTAATGCCTTGTAGAATATCATTCATAACACATTTAGAATTGTGGAGGAAAACTTATGATAATTTCATTAAATGGATTAGACGATTGCGGAAAAACAACTCAAATAAAAAACATAACAAAAAAGTATGGAGACACATGGTTCGCATATAGTACTATTAAATTATCGAGAGAAATTGAGTGTCTAAGTCCATGTTGTTTTCATGAATGGTGGTTCAATACTTCAAAATGCGAAGAATTCTGCGATGAAATATATTCTTCGATAAAAGCAGGATTTTCAAATTTAAGAAACGATGCAATATTAGACAAGGGAATCGCTACATTTGATGCTAGAGTTTGGGCGACTTTAGTTATTAAAGGACTATCCAAGAAGGATGCATATGAGCTACTTCAGAAAAAAAAGAAGCAGCACGGAATTCAGATATTGGAACAAGAACGAATCCTTCTAGTCAAAAACGAGAGATACAACTATAAAAGGAATAATAGTGACTACTCACCCGATGAAGTCGCTCTATATCAACGATATCAAATATTACAAAAAACATTTCTGGAATGGCTATATAATATCGGCTATTTTACGCATAAAATTAGTACAAGCTGCTCCATAGATGAAACAACAAGAGCAATAATAGATTCTATTCAATGGAAAGATAAGAGATTCTCTGGAAATTCAACATGCATACAACTGGAACAACTTAAGTTGCCGAAGAAAGAACTCCAGCAACTCGATAAAATTTTGAATTATGTAAGATGTTTATTTGGAGACGACTTGATAGCATTGTTAGTAGGGGGAAGCATCAGTAGAAATCAATATATACAAAATTGGAGTGATATGGATATATTACTATTGGTGCGATACTATAGTTTTGAACAAAATCAGCAGTTAAGTGGATTTTTAAAGCAATTTGATATTAAGACTGGATATACCATTTTTTCCGAGTATGAAGTAGAAAACAGATTGATCGATGCGAAATCGCTATATTCAATATATGCCTATAATTCTGGGAGAATCACTTCTCTACTATATGGTGCAGTGCCATCTAGTTTATCCATTTCATTTGAAAATTTGAAGCAAAAAAACAAGATGGTGATTCCGGAAACCATACATAAACTAAAGAGATTACTGGATGATGGTATTACAGAGCAAAGCCAGAAAGAGATATTTAAGTTAACGGTACTTGTTATGAAGGTCTATCTAATAGATACATATAACATTATTCCGCAATCGTATAGATCTGTTATGGAATTGTTTAATTACCTAACCGGGGTGAATACTATTGAACCAAATGTTGTTACGCATGAATACAACTTTTCAAACGTCAAAGAATTCTCGATAAAAGTAATTAGCTATGTTAGTAACCAAAAATAGTAAAATTTATTGATGTAGCAACACTAAAAGAGATTTGAACTAATTTTTACCGACCAAACATTTTAGAAAACGAATAAAACTTAACGAATTAAACTTATTGATATAGAATACAAGGAGAAAAACTTATAATGAATTATTTAGACGGAAAAAATTTTTCAGAGGAAAAAAAGTATATCGATGCAATCTTTACGCTTTCAGGATTGAGTGAATGTGGCAAATCATCTGCAGGAATCAGAATGGCATCTAGTCCATTTGAAATTAAACGGTATAAAATAATTGAAATCGAAAAAGAGATGATGAGTGCAAGAGGCATGGATATATCTTCTGGTTTAAAGGACGAGCATTTTATTAAGTTATATCAAGATAAAAGTGAAGACGTATTTAAGGAGTTCATTTTAAGATTAATTGTACATTTAAAAGAAGATAATATAAAATGTGTATCTATAGAAAGTCTTTATAGAGCCCCGTTTGGTAGTTTCCTAAAAAGGGAATTTGGAAATAAGTGTGCCAATATTTATATTGAGGCCCCAATTGAGATTAGAGCCAGAAGAGAGTATAATAAAAAATGTTATGAGGCTTTTGAGAAAGGCATTTCGGGGATATCATATAAAGAGGTATTAGAAAGCGTGAAGATGAAAGATGCATTTAAAGAAAGTCATAAGGCATCAAATTGCAAGGAAATAGCAGACTATGTGATTATAAATGATGAAAAAAAAGATTTGGAGGACTTCTTACATGATGTAGATGTAATTGTATCAGATACTATTAAAGGAACGCAAGTTTCAACATGCCAAGTTATGAGAAGCTCAACTAAATAAGTGAACAACCGTAAAAAGTGAATTTTAACAGTTAAGATACTAGTAATTGATGCTATGAAATTCGAAATGCTAAAGTGAAAATTCTATGGAGGAAGCATTATGAAAATAATCTTTGTAAGACACGGAAAAGATGATAGCAACTATAGAGGTGGCTGGAGCACGATGGATTTGACAGAAGAAGGAAAAATCCAAGCGATGAGATTGGCTGAATTTTTGTATTCTCAGAAAGGGACTTTTGATATATCTAAAATTGTGTCAAGTGACTTGCCAAGAACAGTATCAACTGCAAAAGCAATATCATATAAATTGAAAATTCCTTTTCATGTAGATGCGCGACTAAGAGAAATGAATAATGGTGAATTAGCAGGAATGAAAAATGAAGTGGCTTCCATAAAGTATCCGGGATTGTATTTTAACACACTAAAAATGGATGAAAAGTATCCTAATGGAGAATCTCCAAGGGAGTTTTTTGATAGAATTCAGAAGTGGTTTTTCGATTTCATCAAAATGTATGAAGATTTTGAAAGCAACATTATAGTGGTGACGCATAGTGGAGTTATAAATATTATCTATTATATTATAAACAATATGGCATGGACAAATAGGGAAAAACCGTTCAAGGTTTCAAATTGCAGTGTTCATATTCTAAACACAAAGACCATGAAATTTGAAGAAAAAAACATCACGTACTTCTTGAATTGATTATAGAATATGAAAAGAATTCTAAAGAATTTTCAAAAAAGGATGGATAGTTTATGATTGAATTTAATGGGAATATTGGAGTAGAGTTTAGAAAATTGGCTCAAAATAAAAATTCCGAAGTCATGATATATGGATTAGATAGAAATTATTCATATAGTGATGTAGATGTTTACTCGGATGCAATCGCGAAAAAAATAGTTAATAAATGCAAAAAAAGACATATTCGAGTAGGACTATACTTGAATCATTCACCTTTAGTAATCATTTCGATTATAGCTGTATTAAAGGCTGGTTGTAGCTATGTTCCCATATCAAAGAAGCTAATGCCCAATAATAAGAAAATCATAGTTGAAGAAGCAAACGTAGAATTGATTATTACAGATGAACCTTGGAAATACACACCCACCGACTCTTTGGACGTTGAGCAGTGCATGTCTTATACCAGCAGTTCAAAAATAGAGTATAGAACATATGATAACACATCGGAAGTTTATGTTCTTTTTACATCTGGAAGCACGGGAAAACCAAAAGGCTGTTCTGTAAACTATGGAAATCTAGTATACATTTTGTCGGGTTTACAAAAAATATGTCCAGTTTCTGATACATCGGTATATATGTTTTCTACACCATATAATTTTGATGTTTCAACAAGTGAAATATATGGATGGATAAATGGAGGAAAAATACTTGCAATAGATCTTACACTAGTAGAAAATTTGAAAAATTTCCCACAGTATGTACGTATGTATCACGTGTCTCATTATGCAACCTCTCCATCTGTATTCTTAAATATGCTAAACAATTATAGTAATCAGGAGCTAGAATCAATAGCCTCAGAATTAAAATATGTAATGATTGCAGGTGAATCATTTAAGAGAAAAATTTACGAGATATGGAGAGAGAGACAGTGGGATTTCGGATTATTCAATCTATATGGGCCTACAGAAGCTACCGTTTATGCAACATATTATCGATTTGAAAAAAATCCAGAATTACAGGAAATTCCGATTGGAACTTGCATTGAGGGCTGCAAGTATGAAATTATAAATAAGGACAAAGATGGTAAAGGCGAACTGGTATTAAAGGGAAACGGAATTACAGATGGATATGTAAATAATGCCGAAGAATGCAAGAAAAGATTTTATAAAGAAAAAAGCACAAATTGCTATTGTACAGGAGATATAGTAGCAATGCACAATGGCATGTTGTATTTTTATGGGCGAAATGATGACCAAGTTCAAATACATGGAATACGATTAGAATTGAACGAAATTGAAAACACATTACGAGATATTGAAGGAGTAATGGACGTTGCTGTTGTGTACAATGAAAACCTGTTGGTTGGAAATTTCGTGGTAAAAAAAGGAGTAACAAAAGTTGAGTTGCTCAAGTACATGAATGAGAATATTCCTAAATATATGATTCCAAATTATTTTGAATTTGTTGATGAATTGGCAAGAACCATAAACAACAAAATTGATCGCAACATTATATGGAGGCGATATAAAGAAAAGCAGAATATTGAAGCAAATAAAAACGAACAAAATGAAAATAAGGCCGTTCAAGACAAAATCATCTCGATTATGAAAGAGGCCTTAGGAAACAACGAAATCAATATAGGCTATAATTCCGATTTTTTTGAATCAGGTGGAGATTCTTTATCCGTGGTGAACCTACTTGTTGGAATTGAGCGGGAATTCGATATAGAATGCAATATTGATATGATTTATACTGCTAGAACTCCTTATAAACTATCCGAATATGTGCTCAAATCAAATGAAAATTTAGCGACGCACAAACAGAACAATTCGATGGAGATTCAGTTTGTGCTGAATGAAGTACAGCGGTGCAACCAGAAAGTCTTCGATTTTCTAATTAATACCAACTCTTCTCCGGAAAGAGAATATCCCTGTTGCCATAACCAGTATATAATCTACAACAATAAAATCAATCGATGCATAGCTTTCTCTTATTCTGTTTCAAAGCAATACAAAAGAGAAGATTTGAATTCAAAAATCGTAAAACTGCTCATTCAAAATCCTATTTTGCGTTCTAAAATTTTAAAACGCAATGAAAAATTATTTTTTACAGAATATGCGGTTTCTGATAAGCTTGAAATTCCATATCTGAATTTGCAAAGTTGGAATTGTAAATTTGATGTAGTTGAGGATTATTTTTTAGAAGGATTTGAAAAATTAATTACAAATTTACGATATCAAAATGGCTTTTTGGCTTTGTTTGTTCTTTTAGAGGATGTTGAAAACTATCATATCGTATCCGTTTTAGATCATTGTATAGCTGATGCATCTAGTGTTTCAATTATAAAAAAGAAAATATCCGGTCTGCTCAATAATAAAAATGATAACACCAAGTATACATACTTTGATTATTGTACTTTTCTGAAAAAGAATAATTCTTTTTTGAAAATACTAAAATCTGATTATTTACAGGAAAGAATGGAATGCATGGTATGTAATGTTGATGACTTTATCAGCAATATACAAGATTTCAATACGACAATAGTTGTAAATCATGTCGAGGCATATTCAAGCATTGAAATTAGCATATTGATTTCTTATCTTATCGGCAGAATGGTACTTCAATGTACAAGCTTAAAAGCAGTTTCAATTAAAACTATATTGAACTTAAGGGAGTATGATGGATTTTCGTTTAAAGATACACTGGGGGGATATGCATAGCAATGTTTCTTTTTTACTACACAGAGAAATGAATTTTGAAAGTTTCAGAAAAAAAGCATATGATACCATAAAAATATATACTATCGACTTCATCAATTTTTCTTATGTGCATTTATACCAAGACGAACCTCGTTATGGAGAAGTTAAAGAGATTCTAGATAGGAGTGGACTTTTTTCTATTAATTACTTAGGAGATATTATGGGAAAGAAAAAGGAACTTTTCGATAACGAAATAAGAAAAGCTCAAAAAGAATTATATGATATAGAAAAAAAGATTTTTGCAACAGCCTATCGAGACAATGACAAAGTGTATATTTTAGTAAATAAAAATATTTCAAGATTAACTAATGAGGTATCTTCTTCGGAAATAGAGAACATGTGATAAGTTTGAATCGATTGAAGAGAATGCGATTGAAAATATTATAATCGCTTTGCTGTAAAGTAGGTCGCATGATTATTTGTTGGCTCTTTAAAACACTTGTGTCTATAATACGGATGATGAGCAGCCGGCACTTTTTGAATTATTCCTTGTACTTGAGAGCAGATAAATAAAAAGATTGTACATTTAGGAGGCTAGTGTTATACTGAAGCTATCAAAATATCGGAGGCTATTCTATGTCCAGGCCTAAGGGAAGCAAAAACAAAGCTAAAACCGCAACAACGACTACCGATTTCTCTGCACAGATTGCTGAGAAGCAGTCTGCAAAGGAAGCCGTCACTGCTGAAATCGCATCCATTACCACTAATATCGATGCACTGAAAGCTGATCTGAAAGCCAAGAAGGTAGAGTTGAAGTCCATCGACAAGGAAATTGTCAAGATTGAAGCCAAAAAGATTAAGGCTGAAACCAAAGCTGCGGAATTCGCTAAAAAAGCTGAAGCAGAAGATATCCTGAAAAAATTGCTGGCTAGTGGCATGAGCGCAGACGAGATTCTTGCGAAATTGAAGTGACTTGAAAATTTCAGACGCAGGAGTTGACAGGAGCAGCTACTCTGCAAGCAGGGCAAGTTGGTACCAACTTGCAATTTTTGAATCGGATTATTCAAATCCAAATTCAAAATGCTTGTTGGGCTGTGCCCAAACCCCTTTCGATCTGCATCGTGCCGATGCAGGCTGCGCGTTTGTTCCAAACACTTCTATAACAAAAAAGACAGCCTAGGACTCTCCCATAAGGAAGAACCCTAGGCTGTCATCATTTATCTGGACTGTGTTTTCTCGGTGGTGTTCTTTTCTTCGGCAAAGAACAGTTCTACGTTGCGCTGCGCACGAAGAAGTTCCTGCATCTCGTCTTTCGCTTTGCGGTAGTCCGGGTAAGCTGCTTTCTTTTCTGTCAGCAGCTTGGAATATTCTGCATCCAGTTCCTTGACCTTGGGGAGCTTTTTCAGCTTGGCATCATCGAAAGCCGCCTTTGCTGCCTTGTGCAGTGTGATCTCTGCGCGATGGTTTTCCAGAAATCGCTTGCTGTATCCGGCCTTGCGGTAGGCATCATATACCGGGCGCGTTTTCGCATAGTTGACGATGTGCGTCCGCAAAACGGAAATCTCAGCCATGCGTGCTTCCTTCGCCTTGATGGAATCGCCCAGCTCGTGATAGCGGGCGGTGGCAGCGTCCACGCGCTCCTGCATTTCCTCGATGCTGCCGATTTTCTTTTCCTGTAAGAAAATCAGCGTTTTGGACATTTCTTTCAGATTGTATTTTTTTGCCCATCGCGCATAGCCGCTACCCTTACCCTCGGCCAGCTTTGCCTGCACATCCACCAGAAGATTGAACGGTTTCTCTTTGGGCGATTGCTTCTGGCGTGGACGATGTTCGGCTTCTCCAGCAATCACCGCTTTCAGTTCCTCTTCGCTGTATCTCGCGCCGAGTGTCCTAAAACGAATAAATCGTTTCTGCCGTGCGCCCTTGACGGAGGTGTATTTTCCTCGCTTGACTTCATAACCCTGCTGCTCCAGCTTTTGCAGAAAATCTTCGTAGCCTTCGGGCTTTTCGGCCAAGATGGTGTCAATCACGCTGCATAGACGGTCACGATTGCTTTCTCTGGGTGGGTAGAGTGTGCGCTTTTTCCGCTCCCGGTAGGGCTTTTTCTCAATGACAGAAAGTTGATGCTCTAAGCAAATTAAATCGCTCAGCCGCTGTACGGCCAGCCCGGACAATAAGAAATCCCGGAATTTCCGGGTGCTGTCCAGCGCAGTGGAGTTGTAGATAATGTGATTGTGAATATGCTCCCGGTCCGTGTGAGTAGCAACAATAAAAGCGTACTTGCCCTTGGTAAACCGCATCGCCAGTTCATAGCCCACCTTGTTGGCTTCCTCGGCGGTGATCTCACCGGGTTTGAAAGACTGTCGAATCTGATAAGCGATCACATCATTTTTCTGTCTGCGCCCAGTGGAAAGTTCATACTGTCGCTTGGAAAGCATAAATTCTTCGTCTGCGGTCAAGGGGCTGCACTGATAGCTGCTGACCAACTCTCCCTTCTTCGTTTTGTCAGGATTCTGTGCATAATCCGTGCGGCTTTTTAAGCAGGCCGCAACCGACTTGCCTTTGTTTTTATGCAGCGCAATCAAGCGTGTTGCAGCCATAGCACCCCTCCTTTTTTGAAAAACGAGTTGGAATCCCCCTCAAAATTTGGTAGACTGATAAAGATAAAAACATCTGCGAAAGGAACAGTGTCATATGAAGAAGCACGGACACTATTGTAAGGTCTGCGGTGAATATAAGGCGAATGAAAAGTTTTCGGGCAAAGGCTATGCAGCGCACATCTGCAAGAAGTGTGCGGCACTGCCGCCCGATGTGCGTTCTGCGCAGATGATTGAAAATAAGCTGCTTTCTCTTCCGTGGAGACTTTCAAAAGAGCAAATCAAGTGGCTGAACAATAAAACTCACGACAAGCGGCCAGAGATTCGGGAATTAGCGCAGGAACAACTCAATATGCGTTTTCACCCAGAGCGTCTTGCACCGGATGATTCCGATGAATTTGAAGATTTACTGCTCAATGAGGATGATGACGAAGACGAGTGGTGATCCTCGTGCAAATAAAATTTATGTAACCCGCAGAATTTGACTGCGGGCAAAGTTACAGTTCGGTCAGTTTCGCAAGGATTTGCTTGCTGATTTCTACCAGCTCATCCAGCCGGGAGCGCAAGTCCTCCATGTCAGCGGCATAGACCTGACCGCTCTCGTTGGCAGCTTTGGTATACTGGTTGAGATTGTTGCTGCACATTTGCAGGAGATAGGCCATCCGGCGCAGTTCCTGCAAGTCCAGATGCAAACAATAACCGTCCAGAGCCATCTTGCGCAGATAGGAACCTATGCTCAAAATGCCGCTGCATTCCATCTTGCTCCAGATACGTTCCAGTTCCTGCTTGCTGACGCGAAAGTGCAGCTGCTGGTCGCGGCGGTTATTCATCGGGCATCACCATCCTTGTCGAGATAGCTTTTGAACGGCTTGATGGGTTCTACCTTATCAGCTTTTTCTTCCAGAGCCGCCAGCACCGAGGAACGGCGAGGTTCCTGCTCCTTTTCTCCCTCATCCTGTTCCGGCTCGTGGCTTTTTTCATCCATATCCAACTGTGCGTTCAGCTCTGCAAGGCGAGCCGACTTTTCGGCCAGTTCTTCTTCCTGCGGGAACGGCTTTTCTACTTCAATCTGTGCCGCCGCCTGTTGCTGTTTTAGGGTGGCCAGTTCATTTTCGGCAGAAGTGATGCGTTCCGGGAAATTGTTCAGGGAGTTGTCCAGACGGATGATGCAGCCAAGTGGGTCTTTGCCCAGTGCTACCGGGTATTTCCGCTGGCCTTTCAAAAGAGCCTGATATTCGCTGTGGTAGGTGTCGAAGCGCAGGGACAGTTCAAAACCGCGATAACTGCCGATTACTTTTTCCTCGCTATTGGGCAGTTCGGAGCAAGCGAGAAGAAGCCGTTCGCCAGCAGTCTTTTTCTCATCGTAGGCCACGCCCTTGATGGTGATGCCGCAGAAGCCCTCTTTTTCCTGCGGATGGGCGGCGGCAAGTTCGGCATCCGATTTAACGCCGGCAATATAGGCGTTCGTTTCCTGAATATCTGCCGGGAACTTGGTGAGCAGCTTGTCTTGCAGACGGAATTTCTGGCTCTGGTGGTCGGCTTTCAGCACCTTGAGCTTTGCAACCTGCACATCCAAATCCATCTTCTCCTTAATGAGCGGATTTCCAGCGCACAATGCCTTGATCTCTGCATAGGATAACGCCTGCTCATCCACATCATCGCAGGAACGCACCGGGGATTTGGAAGTCATAATTTGCGAGATAAATCGCTGTTTATTCTCAAGGGTCTGAAAGAGGTAGCTGTCAAATGTCCCCTCTGTGACGTAGTTGAACACCTTGACTTCCTTGTTCATGTTTCCCTGCCGAATGATGCGGCCATTGCGCTGGGTCATGTCGCTTGGCTTCCATCCAACATCCAAGTGATGCACTGCCACAAGCCGCGATTGCACGTTCGTCCCGGCTCCCATTTTTGCAGTGCTGCCGAGCAGAATCCGCACATCGCCGGAGCGCACTTTGGAGAACAATGCGGCCTTTTTGGCTTCGGTGTCGGCGTTGTGGATGAACTCAATTTCGTTTTCCGGCACCCCGGCGGCGACCAATTTCTTGCGAACATCATCGTAGACATTGAAGTTGCCATCATTTTTCGGTGTCGAAAGGTCGCAGAACAAAAGCTGTGTCAACTTTTGCTCCTTGCCATCTTCCCAGATTTGTAGCACATTCCGAACACAAGTGTTCAGTTTGCTGTTGGGGTCATCCGGCAGAATGGGGTTCATCAGGCGGACATCCAGACCGATCTTTCGGCCATCGTTGGTGACGCACAGCATATTGTCCTCGGACGCATCCACTGCGCCGGAGTGGATTTTTGCAGCACGTTTGCTCAGTTCCTGCACCATTTCTTTCTGAATCTCGGACGGTTTCGCCACCACAGTTTCAAACTTTGCATCCGGCACAGGCAGATGAAGTTGGTCGGAGGTCTTGATGTCAGCAACTTCTTTGAACATCGACATCAGTTCCGGGAGATTGAAAAACTTTGCAAAACGCGTTCTCGCCCGATAGCCCGTACCCTCCGGGGCGAGTTCGATGGCGGTGGTGGTTTCGCCAAAGGTCGATGCCCAGCAGTCGAAATGCGTCAACCCTTTCTGCTGGAGTGTGCCGTATTGCAGATAGCGCATGACCGTATACAGTTCCGACATGGAGTTGCTCACGGGAGTTCCCGTTGCAAATACCACGCCGCGCCCGCCTGTGATCTCGTCCAGATAGCGGCACTTGCCGAATATATCGCTCGATTTCTGGGCTTCCGATGTGGACAAACCAGCGACATTGCGCATTTTTGTGGTTAAAAAGAGGTTCTTATAAAAATGCGATTCGTCTACAAAAAGTCGGTCAACGCCCAACTGCTCAAAGGTGATAACATCGTCCTTTCTCGCATCGGAGCGCAGCTTTTCCAGTTTTGTTTCCAGCGTCTTACGGGTCTTTTCCATCTGTTTGATGGAGAAATTCTCGCCTGCATTGGCTTTCAGTTCTTCGATGGCGGCAAGCGTTTCATCGATCTGTTCCTGAATAATGCGTTCCTGCCGCTCATAGGAAAGCGGAATCCGCTCAAACTGGCTGTGACCGATAATGACCGCATCATAATCCCCGGTTGCAATCCGGGCGCAGAACTTTTTGCGGTTGGCCGTTTCAAAATCCTTTTTCCGCGCTACCAGCAGCTTTGCATTGGGGTATAGGTGCAGGAACTCCGAAGCCCACTGCTCCGTCAAGTGATTGGGAACGACAAATAGGCTTTTCTGACACAAGCCAAGGCGTTTTGCTTCCATTGCGGATGCCGCCATTTCAAAAGTTTTTCCTGCTCCTACCTCGTGTGCCAACAGCGTATTACCGCCATAAAGCACATGAGCAATGGCATTGCGCTGATGTTCCCGGAGGGTGATTTCCGGGTTCATACCGACAAGGTGGATGTGGGAACCATCGTATTCTCGTGGCCTGCTGCTGTTGAACAGTTCATTATACTGTTTCACCAGTGCAATGCGCCGCTGGGGGTCTTTCCAGATCCAGTTGGCAAAGGCATCCTTGATGACCTGCTGCTTCTGCTGTGCCAGCATGGTCTCCCGCTTGTTCAGCACACGCTTGGGCTTGCCCTCGGCATCCTCGATGGTGTCATAGATGCGCACATCTTTCAGGTTGAGCGTGTCTTCCAGAATCTTGTAGGCGTTGGCGCGGGAGGTGCCGTAGGTTTCGGAGGAGATGATGTCACCTCTGCCCATGGCCGACTTGCCCTCAATGCGCCATTCTGCGGTATAGGGAGAATATCTCACTTTGACTGCATGGCGCAGATAGTAGGGAATCTGGAATGTTTCTGCCATAAACTTTTGGATAATTTCTGGAGCAAGCCATGTTGCGCCCAGCCGCACATCAATTTCAGATGCTTCAAGATCTTTCGGCTGTGCTTTTTCCAGTGCAGTGACGTTAACTGCAAACTCCGGGTTAGTTTCGGCGGCAAGCTGAGCCATGCGCAGCTTTGCCCGAACATTGCCGGACAGGTATTCGTCTGCCATTCGCCAACCTGCTTCCGGGTCGGTAGGGTCTGCGCCGGGGTCTTTGAAAATCACGCCGGACAGTTCGCTGGTGATGCGCTCATAGTCACCGGGAGTGCCGAGCAGTTCTGCCATATAGGGCAAGTCCACCCGGCCACGCTCTCCGATGGACACCGCAAGGGCTTCCGTAGGAGTGTCTACATTGGTGACAGTACATTCCGGGCGGATGGTGCGTTTGGTGAACATCGCCGCCTTGCTCTTGAGCTGCCCCTGCTCGTCCAAATTTTCCAGAGAACACAGCAGATAGTAAGAAGAATCCTGCTCAAATAATCTGCCGTTTTTGCGGTCATTCAACAAGCCATATTTGGCGGAAAAAGCATCGTAGGCAGTGTTCAGCTTTTCCTGCGTTGCTTTAATGTCGGCATCCGGGTAGTCGTTCAGCTGCTGGTCGATCAACTCATTGACGATTTGCCGCAGCTCCACCATCCCGGTCACACGGCCTTTGGCGGTGTCGGACAGCTCCACCTGCGTCATGACGGAATTTTCCCGATAATACACCTCACCATCAACCACCGTGTAAGAGAAATTCTTCACATCTGGGTCAGCCGGGAGAATGTGCCGCTCATTTTCAGCATCCGCAATATCTGGTGTTTCGACCTCGACTTCCGTGAACTGCCCCTCAATATGCTGGATGGCTTCTGCAAGCTGGTCCACCAGCACTGCGCCCTTGATGGGACGCACAGTGCATTCCTCCCGGCCATACTGGGTGCTTTCGGAAGTCAGTTCACCCAACACCATCTCTGGATGGTCTACAAAATAGCTGTTGATGGCAAAGCCATCTTCCGTTTTGCCAAGCTGCACCCAGTCCGGCTCATGGTCGATAGGGCGGTCACGTTTTTGGAGGAAAATAATGTCGCTGACGACTTCTGTTCCTGCGTTTGCTTTGAACGCAGTGTTCGGCAGACGGATAGCACCCAGCAGATCAGCACGTTCGGCAATGTGCTTGCGGGCAGAAGAATCTTTGCTGTCCAGCGTGTAGCGACTGGTGACGAATGCCACGATGCCGCCCGGACGCACTTGGTCGATGGCCTTGGCGAAGAAATAGTTGTGGATGCTGAAACCTAATTTGTTGTACGCCTTGTCGTTTACCCGGTACTGGCCAAAAGGAACATTGCCCACTGCAAGGTCATAGAAGTCGCGGCGGTCAGTGGTTTCAAATCCGGCAACTTTAATGTTGGCATCCGGGTAGAGCTTTTGGGCGATACGGCCTGTGACACTGTCCAACTCCACACCGTATAGGCGGCTGTCCTGCATGGTGTCCGGCAGCATACCAAAAAAGTTGCCGATGCCCATGCTCGGCTCCAGAATGTTGCCGTTGCGGAACCCCATTTTCTCGACTGCATCATAGATGGCGCGGATAACGGTAGGGCTGGTGTAGTGGGCGTTCAGAACGGAACTACGGGCAGCAGCATATTCGTCCTCGGAAAGCAGACCTTTCAATTCGGAATATTCTTTTGCCCAGTTGCCCTTGTCTGGGTCAAAGGCATCCGGCAGACCGCCCCAGCCGACATACTGCGAAAGAACCTGCTGTTCCTCGGCGGTGGCTCCACGATGCTCCTGCTCCAACTGGAACAGGGTGCGGATGGCTTCAACGTTCCGGGCATATTTTTGTTTTGCGCCGCCCTCGCCCAGATGATCGTCCGTGATGTGGAAGTTTCCGGCAGCTTCCGGCACAGGTTCGGCGTTCAGAGCTTTGTCTGCGGCAGCGGCATCCGGGAAAGTCTGCCATTCGCCGTTAACTTCCACAGAGGTGGGCAGCTTATCCAGTTCTTCATCGGAAAGTTCCGGCTCATCCTGCCGCAGTCCATCCTCGAACTGCTGCTTGTTCAGTACCTCATTGCTCCACGAATAGCCCTGTGCACTGGTGTCGATGCGCACATCGGTTTCGCCTACATAGCCAATAGTTCCCTCGATGGTTCGGGTTGGAAGGTCTACAACAACGGAATCACCGACATTGTAATCGGGAGTTTTTTCTGGAGCAGTATCAAGGGCTTCATCCTGCTGTTCGTACAGTTCCCGGACAACAGTCAGCGGCTCTTCCCGGAAAATCGGCATCCGGGCATCGGCCAGAGCCATATCCTGCAAGGAAACTTTGTCCTTGTCAAAATCCACGCTATCGACCCGAAATTTCCGGCCATCCATATTGATAACGGAGCCGATGGGCAGATAGTCCTCTTTGCGCAAGTGCTTGGTCTGGTGGTGAGTGCCATCCTCGTTTAACCCGGCAAGGTACACATCATTGCCCGCAGACCACAATTCTTTTGCTCTTTTTGCCCATAAGCTAGGGAGAAAGCCCGTGATTTGAACTTCGCCCAGTGCAGTGTTTCTCATGAACAAAGCACTGTTGATGATTTTTGCGACCTTGGCGGCATCTTCGCCATAGAACATAAAATTGCCGCCAGCTTCAAAACCAATGAAAGTGTCCGGGTACTGCTCTTTTAATGCAGTGTATTCGGCAGCACTGGTGTCGTTCAGTTCAAGGGGAAAGTCGATGATTCTTTTTTCTTTGTCCGACAGATAGCGGTCAGACTGAATCATCAGGTCGATATACTTTTCGACCTGATTCCAGCGAAGAAGAATTTTCTGGTGGTCTGGATAGTGTTCAAACGTCAAGCCCTTGCTGTCATGGTCAAGCCAGCCGCGACTTCCATCCAGATAGGTGTGCGAGGAGCCACCGGGTCCGTTTGGAGCATATTCTTTGGCAAGAGCTTTTGCCCGGAGGTTTCGGTCAGGCTGCAACTGATAAATTTTCCATATCCGAAGTTTGCTGTTTTCAAAGTTGGAGCCTCTCCGCAGAGCATTTTCAATGTCGGCCTGTGACAAAGAGAAAGCGGAGGGCGATTTTTCGCTCTCCGCTTGGTCGATGGATTCAATTTGTTTCGCTTCGGTAGGAATGTGGGTGTCGAAGAAACTTAGCTGTAAATCAGCTCGTTCATCACCAGTTCCTCGGCCTGTGCGTTCAGGCTGTTCATGTGCTGCACCCACTCCATCTGATGCTGCTCTTTGTTCGGAGCCGGATTCTGCTCCAGCAGCTTCTGCATGGTCTGCTGTATCCGGCTCTCCGCGCTCTGCTCCACTTCCAACAGGTGCGGATGCAGAGTTCCCGACAGGAGCATCGAATTGTACAGTACCGGGCGATGCTTCATCAGGTAAGTCCGGCGCAGTCGCCCGTACTTGCCCAATGCTTTCTCCTGCTGGGGCAGGGTCAGGTTCGGAAGCAGATAATCTCCGACTTTCGAGTAGGTCACGTTCCTGCTGTTCATATTCATATTGGCTCCTTTCTACGTTACGGCGGCGAATGGTCGTCTTTACAGTTCTTTCGATGCTGCGCAGCAGCTCACGGCTGCACTCGCTGACTGCGGTGCCCAGTGCATACACAGCGGCAGGAGTGGAAAAGGAGAAGATCGTCTGAAAATCGTCCCGGTCAAAATGACCTTCCGGCTCAAAGCCGCAGCGTTCGAGAACAGCATAGGTGATGCTGATTGCGGCGGCAGATTTGAACTGGAACTCCTGTCCGGCTTCATCATAATCCATCAGGAACGAACCGTCAACGATGTCGAGAATGTCACCGCTGTTGTTGTCCCAGTAGGAATCCACCAGCTTGCCAGCAAGGTCGGAAATCTGCTGGCTGAATCGCTCGTGGGAAACACCGTACTCTCTGGCAAGCATTTCTGACACAGGCTGCACCAGATCGGGGCCGAGCTGCCACACCTCCGGGTCGCGCGAATTGCGGCGTACCCCGGTGTCGCTCACATCAAAAACGTAGTGCAAACGCGGTACACTACTGGACTGGTCCAACAGGGCGATACCCTTGGAGCCGCGCCGGACGTAGCGGTTCATGCGGTTGCTCCAAATATCGAAGCTGGCACAGGCGGTGGCGTCAGGCCGCTGGGCGTAAATCATGAGCTGGTCTGCAAAATTATACTTGTACAGCCGGGATGCAGTGGTCAGATAGTCCGTCCAGTTTTCCCAATACCGGGTCAATTCCTTTGCCGTCTGCTGGGCAAGGTTCAGGTATTCTTGTGTTTTATTTGGCATTGCGTTCCTCCCTTCATATTTCGTGGTGAACAAAAAAGCGAGCGGCCTTTTCAGGTCACTCGCTTATAGAATCTACCGTATTTTATTCATGTTTTGCTGCGAATTTTTCTGCCATCTCCAGCAGACGGTCGAAGGTCTGATTTTCTTCTGGCTGTTCAATCAGCTTTGCAAGCAATGCGCGGAACACATCGGTGCTGTCCTGTCCCAGTGCTGCCGCAACTTTGTCGATGCAGTCATGCAGCTTCTTGACATCATCATCGGACGGCTTGGACTTTGCCAGTAAATCCGAAAGATAGCTGATGAATGGATAGGTAGAATCGTCATTGAGGATTTCGTTGGTTTCTTTCTCAATCTTCTGATTTTCTTCAGGGGAAATCTCGCCCTTTTCGTTCAGAATCTCACGAGAAGATGTGCGGCCTTTCAGGAAGGTAGAAAAGAGCAGGCGGTCAAGGGGAGAGCGTTTTGCAGTGTCCATTGGCTATCCTCGCTTCCATTTTATTTCCATACGGTGTAAAAGTGCTTTTAGTATAGCATGAATCCGATAGTTCTATCAAGACCGCATTGTTAAAGGTTTGTAATTTGCTTTATGTATGCCGCCCACAGGCGGCGAAAATTCAGTCGATTGGAAACTCGATTTCAGAAAAATCGGCATCCGTCATGAGTTTTAGCTTTTCGATAACAGTTTCTGACAGTTCCCGCAGGGCGGTTTCATCCGGCATCAGGTAGCATTGCATGAGCCGCAACTCCTGCATCAACCCCAGCCGTGTGCCGGGGTTATATAGCACCATCAGCATCAGTTCTTCGCTATTAAAGTTCATGAACATCCCTCGCTTTCCTACACCCGGCAGGACTGCACTCCGGGGTATCGCATTTTTCTTTTGCGCCAGCCAACGCCGCCAGCTTTTCCAGCGTAGAGTGTCGCTGGTTCAGTCCCAGTTCTTCGGCTTCTGCGGTCTTTTCCATGACCACATCGTAGTCCTGCAACAGCCGCCGCCCTTTTTCCATGTGGCGTGCTTCCAAAATCTGCTCTCGAACTTCCTGAATCGTCAGTTCCGGGGCATCGACCTGACCGCCATCCAGCACAGAATAATCGCTGTGGTAGATAGTGTAGTCCCAGCCCTCATCGGTGGACTGGATTGCGATATACCCCTTTCCGCCCAGTTCCCATGCCCCGGCATCATCCTGCGTCTGAATTTCCGGGTAATAATCGGCTCCATTGCGTTCCATCACCTCGGCAAACTGGCAGATGTGGAACACATTGCCCAGACCGCCCATATCAAAATGGTAATCGTCCAGATATTCCAGCCGTGACGTGAAACTGCGGCCATCCGGGTAGTCCACCTGAATTACGCCGCCATCGGGAATACGGTGGAGATCATCGTAATAGCTGTTAATGAGCCGAATATCCGGCGGTATCGTTTCAGGCTCCCAGATACGCCGCCTGCCGATGCCAGCCTGCGGGATGGTTTCAAGGATTTTCACGCTTTCCAGTTGAATGGCCTTGCGGTCATCATCCGAAAGTTCAAACAGATACCAGTTCCGGGCAGCGGCAATAGCGTTTCTGCCATCGGGCGGCAGATTCTTCTCGGAGATCTGCCCGCTTTCCAACGGTTCGCCCGTCACCTTATTATAAGTGGCAAAGCCAACGCCCATATCGTTTTCCCGGAGGTGCAGATAGCGTTCATTGTTGATGAGGTAGACTGCTTCTTTGTTCTGCTCCATCAGCGGCCACCCTCAAATTCCAGCGAAAACTTGCTGCGGCCATCGGCTTCAGTAGCCAGCAGGACAGTTGCGTTGTAGGTCTTGCCCTTGGCACTCTTGCAGTCCTTCAGCCGGACACGGCCATCCCGCAGCAGCTTGTCGGCCACATGAGCATCCATGCGCTTGCCCAGACGCTTGAAGAAAGAGTTGTCTTTCCACAGGACGAAGCGGCAGGGATTGGATTCACAGAACCAGCCCTTTTCACGCTCGACCACATTCGCACCACAGTTCGGACAGACACCAATTACTTTATTTTTCATAAGCGCACTCGCTCCTTTCACAGCCTCGGTGGTGTTTACCAGCGAGGAGATCATCTCTTTGATTTCAGTCATAAATGTTTCCGGCTCCATCTCTCCGTGCTCCACACGTAGCAGTTTTGTTTCCCAGTCAGCGGTCATATCTGCGGACTGGATTTCTTCGGGCATCACGGTGATAAGGGCTTTGCCCTTGTCGGTGGGCAGAAGAAACTTTGTCTTTTTGTCACCCTTGCGTTCCAGAAATCCTTTTGCCACCAGCTTTTCGATGGTAGCGGCTCTGGTGGCCGGAGTACCGATGCCCTGACGCTCTGCATCCTCCGGCATACTGTCCGCGCTGGCGGTTTCCATAGAGTGCAGGAGGGTATCTTCCGTGAAATGCTTCGGCGGCGAAGTCTGCCCCTCTTTCAATTCGGCGTTGAGAATGCCGCACTCACTTTCTTCCACTGGCGGCAGAGCGGCAAACTCCTTTTTACGGTTCAGAATGTCGGCCAACACCTTGCGCTCGATGGCTTTCCAGCCCTCGTCCAGAATTTCCTTACCCTTGGCGGTAAATTCTTCGCCTGCACATTCGGTGGTGAGCAGGGTTTCCAGATAGCGGAATGGCTTGCTGACCGCCATCAAAGTTCTGGCAATAATCAGTTTCAGGATGTTCTGTTCACCCTTGGGCAGTGCGTCCAAATCTGCTTGCAACATACTATGGGTAGGCAGGATAGCATGGTGGTCGGTGACTTTCTCCCGGTTGACGGTGCGCCGTGTCCGGGGAACTGCATCGTCCACATCTTCGGGAACAATGCCGAGAAAGCGTTCCAGTTCCTCGGCCAGTTCTTCCAGCATATCCTCATCATCGTCCGTGATATAGCAGCTATCAGTTCTGGGATAAGTGGTAAGTTTCTTCTCATACAGGC
>ERZ1673703.171-NODE-171-length-91600-cov-8.604053_pt1 | contig 91600 bp, 94 predicted proteins | sample MGYA00580233_ERZ1673703 | MGnify/ENA primary metagenome ERZ1673703 (study PRJEB41218, sample SAMN15661748) | gut metagenome | host: Homo sapiens | place: Canada: London | collected 2015-08-20/2019-03-30 | study: EMG produced TPA metagenomics assembly of... | reverse complement strand
ATCTTGGACGAGAGCTTCATTCGATCCGGCAACGTGCAGCGGCTCTGCGCCAAGCTGCAAAGGCGCAAAACTGATGGACGGCAAGGTCTTCAAGGGCAGTGACAGGCATCAGGAGCTTGCGGCGTGGGTTGATGGACTTGGACTTTGAGGGGCAGACAAATCGGAATTTTTGGAGGAGAACTTTTGACATGCATATTATTCAAATAGCAAATGATGAGGATAAAAAGAGAATAACCAGAAATATATTGGAAGAACTGTCTGAATGGTTTGGAATCCCTGAGGCACGAGAAGAATATATCCGCGACAGCGCAGGGAAAGTCTTCTTTTGTGCCATGGAAAACGAAAAAGACTTGGGATTTTTGTATCTCAAAGAAACGGGAAAAGATACAGTTGAGCTTGCGGTTATGGGTGTCTTAGAAGAATATCACCGTAAGGGAATCGGAAAAGAACTTTTTAACCGTGCGAAAAAGGCTGCAAAAGAAATGGGTTATTCATTTATACAGGTCAAAACTGTTCAAATGGGGAAATATAAATCCTATGACGATACAAATCGGTTTTACCTTTCTATCGGTTTTAAGGAGTTTGAAGTATTTCCTACATTATGGGATGAATGGAATCCCTGCCAAATCTATGTGATGGGAATATGACAAGTTCCAGTTTAACGAACAGAAGCTGATGATCGCATAAAGATCCTATATGAACTTTCTTGGCTATGGGAAACGCTGGGCATTGCGCTTTTGACTGCAGACGAATGACCTTCTTCAACGCCGCCTGCCGGGATGCTTCCGGTATCGGAGTGTGTTTCCTCAGTCCAGGATTCTTCCGTCGGTGGAGATGGTCACCACCTGCCACGGAATAAATTTTCCGCTCTGCTGCAATGCTGTCTTTGCGGCGTGTTCCAGCCCGCCGCAGCAGGGGACCTCCATCCGCACGATGGTCACGCTCTGGATGTCGTTGCTGCGGATGATCTCCGTCAGCTTCTCGGAGTAATCCACGCCGTCCAGCTTCGGGCAGCCCACCAGCGTGATATGCCCCTTGATGAACCGCTCATGGAAGGCGGCGTAGGCGTAGGCCGTGCAGTCGGCGGCAATGAGCAGCTTGGCTCCGTCAAAATACGGCGCCCGCACCGGGACCAGCTTGATCTGCACCGGCCACTGGGACAGCCGGCTGACCGGTTCGGCGCAGACGGTCTCCGCCTGCCGGGTCTCCGTGTGCCGGATGCTTCTGGACTGGCTCCCCGGACATCCGCAGGGCAGGGGAGTGCCCTCCTTCCGCATCTTTTCCTGCATCTTCTTCTGCTTATTGGCCAGCACCGCCTGCTCGTCATAGGCGGCTGCCTCCCGCTCCACAAAGGAGATGGCCCCGGTGGGACAGGCAGGCAGACAGTCCCCCAGCCCGTCGCAGTAGTCGTCCCGCATCAGTTGGGCCTTGCCCTCTACCATGGCGATGGCCCCCTCATGACAGGCCTCGGCGCAGGCGCCGCAGCCGTTGCATTTCTCCCGGTCGATTTCAATGATCCTTCTTTTCATGATCGTGCCTCCTTGTTTTTTTGACCTGATTATAGTAGAATAAAATCAACAAGTCGGTTGAATTTTCAACGAAAGAGGATTTTTTATGAAAGAATTTTTCCCGGTGCTCCGTTCTTCTCAGCTTTTCTCCGGTGTCTCGGAGGAGGAACTCACCGCCATGCTCACCTGTCTGGGAGCAGAAAAGCGGAGCTTTCCCAAGGAGGCCTTTCTGCTGCGCTCCGGAGACACGGCGGAGTCCATCGGTCTGGTGCTGTCCGGCAGCGTGCTGGTCATTCAGGAGGATATCTGGGGCAACCGCAATATCCTCTCCAAGGCGGGGCCGGGCCAGACCTTCGCTGCCGCCTATGCCTGCGCTCCCGGCTCGGTGCTGAACGTCAGCGTGGTGGCGGAGACGCCCGTCACGGTGCTGCTCATGAACGTCAAGCGCATCCTGAACGTCTGCCCCTCCGCCTGCACCCACCACAGCCGGATCATCCGCAACCTGTTGGGGGAGCTGGCGGAAAAGAACCTGCGCTTTGGCGAAAAGCTCACCCACATGGGCCAGCGCACCACACGGGCCAAGCTCATGTCCTACTTCTCCGCCGAGGCCCAGCGGCTGGGAACGTATGAGTTTGACGTCCCCTTCTCCCGTCAGCAGCTGGCGGATTATCTGGCGGTGGAGCGCAGCGGACTGTCGCTGGAACTGGGGAAAATGAAAAAGGACGGCCTTCTGGATTTCCATAAAAGCCATTTCGTCCTGAAGGTATAGTTTTTTACCGGGGCTTCCCCGCAAGCGTATGTCTCTTTTCCTACATGGATATGCTGAAGACCCCCAGCGGAGGCAGAGCCTCCGCTGGGGGTCACATTTTTCTATTGCAGCAGCCCATCATGGGGAGCTTACGCATCCAGCTCCTCCAGTGCAGCACGAATGCGGGCGTACTCCTGCCGGACGGGGATCAGCAGCTCACGGGCCTGCTGGGGAATGGTGTCTGCGCCCCGCAGCGCCTCCGTCAGCTGGGAACAGGCAGCAGCCAATTTGGTCAGACTCAGATTCAGGGCAATGCCCTTCAGGGTGTGTGCGGCCCGGAAGGCATCGTTGGCCCGCCCGTCGGCCATGGCCTTCTCCAGCAGCATCATGCTGCCGTCACGGGGCAGCATCCGCAGGAATTTTCCCACGAACATCTCATTCTGCAGGCGCTCCATGGCGTCCTCATAGTTGCCGTCCACGGCCATGTAAAACTCATTCAGCTTCATTGGCATCCTCCTCATAGACCACCACGCAGTCCTTTTTGATTTTGGCTTCATAAAGGGCGGTATCCGCCTGTAAGATCAGGTCCCGCACCCGCCCCTGCCCGTGGACGCCGCCCACGCTGATGGTCAGGTGCAGCTCGGGGAATTCCGGCAGCTTCAGCTCCCGCACGGCGCAGCACAGAACCTCCAGCTTCTGGTGCAGCACGGCACGGGGCAGACTCTGAAACAGCAGAAAAAATTCGTCGCCGCCGTAGCGCACCAGTGCATCGCTGCTCCGCAGCAGGGAGCGCATCGTCTGGGCCATGCGATACAGGGCGGCATCTCCGGCGGCGTGGCCGAAGCGGTCATTGACCTGCTTGAAGTTGTCCACGTCGATCATAGCCACAGCATATTCGCCGCTGGGCTCCCGCAGCTGCTCGTCATAGTAGCGCCGATTAAAGACTTGGGTGGCCGAGTCCATGTATACCTGCCGGTTCCGCATCAGCAGTTGGTTCAGCAGGTGCTCCTCCTGTCCGCCGGGGCTACTGTCCAGCCGGATGGGATTCATGCACTCCAGTGAATACGGGGTCCCGTCCACCTCGATGCAGACGGCGATGATGTAGTACATATCCTTGCCGATGGACTCCACCTTGTTTTGTATCTGCCGGGTACGCACGGCATCCTGCGAGATACACCGCTCACAGCGTTGCTTGTTGCACCACAGGGCATAGCAGTGGTCGTTCTCCCGGACGCTGGGTCCGTCCGGCCCCGGTGTCACCTGCATACAGATGCCGGGATCCACCAGCCGCACCGTCTCGAACAGTGGCTGATAGGTGTGGAACAGATGGGACAGCTGATGGTGAGCGATGCGGATCACGCCGTTGCTGGCCGATATCGGCAGGGGAGGCAGCGGCAGGGTCTGAGGCGTTTCGGCGTGCTGTATCTCCGCCTGCAGCTGCTCGATGCACTGGCTGCGGTTCTCAATGTCGGTGACTTTCCCCAGCAGAGCGGCACAGCGCTTCTGCTTCCGGGCAGACCACGTGATCTGCACCGATAGCTGACACCGGCGCAGTCGCCCCCGCAGCCGCAATTTCGTGGTCAGATCCAGCCGTGTCTCCTCCAGCGTCAGGCCCTCCAACTGCCGTCCAAGGTCCTCTGTCAGCTCCTTGCCCAGATACATCTGTAACGTCGGGCTTTGCAGCGGCTCCAGTATCACCGACGGCAAACCCGTCTGCTCCGCCAGCCCACGGGACAGGTGCAGGGAGGAGGGCTGGGCAGTATAGTCGAACCACAGCTCATCGCTGAGGGAGGTAAAGAAGTCCTGCTTGGCGTAGGCATCCTCCAGCTGCTGGGTCATCCGTGCAGCGGCCAGATCCTGTCCTTTATACAGCTCCTCCACCACCCGCCGCAGGGGCGCCACCGTCTGCCCGGCGTCCTTCATGCCCTGCTTGGCAGTGTCGGACACGTCGTCCAGACAGCGCAGCAGCAGGGGATTGTAGCTGCCGCACTCGCCGTTGTGGATCATTTCAATGGCCTTCTCGTGGGAAAGAGCCTGCTTGTAGCTGCGCTTGCTGGTCAGGGCATCATAGGCGTCCGCCAGCGACACCACCTGTGCGGCGATGGGGATGTGATCCCCGGACAGCCCGTCGGGATACCCCTCGCCGTTCCAGCGCTCATGGTGCCACCGGCAGATCTCAATGGCGTACTTCACCAGCTTCTCGTTGCGGTGCATGGGCAGCTCCGACAGGATCTGCGCCCCCAGCTTGGTGTGGGTCTTGATGATGGCGAACTCCTCGTCCGTCAGCTTGCCGGGCTTTTGCAGGATATCCTCCGGCACCAGCAGCTTCCCGATATCGTGCAGACCCGACGCCGTGCAGATGAGGTCCACATCCTCCGGGGCCAGGGAGTACTGCTCCGTCACCGCCAGCAGCCGCCGCAGCAGAAGACCCGTCAGGTACTCCACACCGGACATATGGCTGCCGCCCTCGCCGTTGCGGTATTCCACGGCGAAGTTCAGGATGGACAGCATCACCTCGCTGCTCTTCTCCTGCCGGTAGACCCGGCTGGTGAGGATGTCCATCATCTCCTGCCTCCGGGTGTGGAGCAGGATGGTGTTGATGATGCGCCGCCGCACCACCGTGGCGGAGAAGGGGCGGTTGATGTAGTCCGCCGCTCCCAGCTCAAAGGCCTGGTCGATGTAGCTGCTGCTCGTCTCGGCGGAGATCATCACCGTCGGCACATCCTCCAGCCACTGGCGCTGCTTCATCTCCTCCAGCACCTGAAACCCGTCCATCCCCGGCATAACGACGTCCAGCAGCAGAGCCGACAGGTCCTTGCGATAGATCTGCAATGCGGCGAGAGCCTCCTTGCCGTCGGAGACCTCCATGATCTCGTAATCCTGCTCCAGCATATTGGCCAGAATGGCCCGGTTCATCTCCGAATCGTCTGCGATCAGCAGCTTTTTCCGTTCCATAGTATCCTCCTGCAGGCCCGTCGGGGTATCCGTAAAACATTCAGCTCATTATACACCGCAATGTCTGGAAAAGGCAATGGTTTCTTCCAGAAAATAACAGGAAAAACGAAAAAGGACAAAAGCTTCCGGTTTCCCGCCTGAGGAAAACGCCAAGGGGAAGCCGACGGTCAGAAAGAGGGCCGCCGTCCCGCTGGACGGCGGCCCGCTTTCTGACCGTTTATCTGACGAAAAGGGCTTGCGCGGCAGATGCTTTTACTTACCCCACCAGCTTGAACAGCATCACCACGGCTCCCAGCACCACCAGCACCACGCCGGTGGCCCGGTTCAGGGTCTTGGGCTCGGCCTTGTTGGCGAACACGGCGGCGATGCGGGCCCACAGCAGGGTGAATACGACGCACAGCGCAAATACCGTCCAGTCCGGCGCTCCGCCGATGGCGAAGTGGGACACAGCACCGGTGAGTGCGGTGAAGGCCATGATGAATACGCTGGTGCCAACGGCAGTCTTCAGCTCATACCCCAGCACGGAGGTGAGGATCAGCAGCATCATCATGCCGCCGCCGGCTCCGACGAAGCCGCAGATGAAGCCGACGATCACGCCGCACACCACCGACTGCACCGCCCGCTTCTTGGCGCTGATGCTCTGCATGGCCTCCTTGGTGGTCATCACCGGCCGGAGGATGAACTTCACACCCAGCAGGAAGGTCATTACCACGGAAAAACTCCCCATGGTGGCCGAGGGGACGATACTGGCGATGTAGCTGCCCACCACGGTAAAGGCCAGCACACTGGCCATCATAATAAGCCCATTGCGAATGTCCAAATTTTTGTTCTTCCCGTAGGTATAGGCAGATACGGCGCTGGCCAGCACGTCCGAGGACAGGGCGATGCCCACCGCCAGATACGGGTCCATGCCCAGAAAGGTGATGAGCATGGGACTGATGACGGCGGCGGCGCTCATCCCGGCGAAGCCGGTGCCAAGACCGGCCCCCATCCCGGCGAAAAAGCAGACGAGTACAGTGATCAAAATATGCATGGAAACCTCCCGAATTGCGAAACATACAAGCGATACGCCCCATTGTAAAGCACTCCCCGGCAAAGTCAACGGGGAAGATTTTCCGGCGTATTAGAAAATAGACAAAACCTGTTTTTGTGAAGAATTACTCCCCGGCGGTTCCGCCGGGGAGTAGCACGTCAAACCTTGTAAATGGTGTCCTGCTTGCCGAAGGCGTTCAGAGCCTGCACCACGGTGCTCTCGGACTCCTGTGTGTAGGGCAGCAGCACCAGCATGGGCTGGTGGAAGGTCAGTACGATGACCTCCCGGCTGATGATGCAGCAGTCCCACTGCTCCCAAGTGAACCGCTCCGTGTGGTCGGAGGCGTTCCACTCCCGGATACCGGAGGCGGTGAAGGTGACGGTGCCGTCGGGACGGTTGCCCTCCCGGAACTGCGTCCAGGACTTGCGATAGCCCATGCGGCCTGCCTGATAGGTCCAGAAGGTCACCAGTGACATCACCAGACACAGGAAGAACAGCACCTTCAGCTTGGCGTGCAAGGCCCAGACCAGCACAGAGGTCAGCGCCGTCAGCACCGCAAAGGCGATGCACTGGAACAGCAGGCGGCGGCAGGTCTCCGTGAAGGGCTTGACCTTGACGGTCCCGCCCCGCTTCAGGATGTTGCGGCGGCCCGCCAGCCCCTGGGCCACGTCGAACAGCCTTGCCGGATCCTCCGGCAGGTGATAGTGCAGCTCAAAAAACTGGGACATGGCGCTTAACCCTGCTGCAATGCCTGCTCCAGCGCTGTGGCCAACTGATCGGGACAGGAGGTGGGCTTGAAGCCGCACTGGATGCCCCTCATCCGGCGGATGGCCTCCTGAGCGTCCATGCCCACCACCAGACGGCTGATGCCCTGCAGGTTGCCGTTGCAGCCGCCCTCTACCCGGACGGCCTGAATGGTGTGGTCGTCGTTCAGCTCCACCGTCATCTTCCGGGAACAGACGCCCTTGGGGATATACGTATAGGTCATGATGAAAAACTCCTTTGTGAATTGGTATCTGAACATCCTATTTTAGCAGAATTCGCAGAAAACTGCAAGCCCTCTCAGCTGTTGTGGGAACATTTTTCGGCGTCGATGGCCAGCACTACCATCAGGGCGCACAGCCCATCCCGCCCGTCGGCCACGTCGATGACGTAGGTATCCGTCCAGTGGAGCAGCTCCTTGGAGATGGCCGCCACCTGCCGCTGCCCGTCTGTGATCTCGTACTCCCAGCCCATGAAGTCCCCCTCCACCTGCCAGCCGTTGCAGTCCAGCGTAAACTGCGGACGCACGATGGTGAACTCCTTGCAGATGGTGCCGATGCAGGCGTCTCCCAGATACAGGTCGAACTTCGGCAGGAACGTCAGTACCCGCTGCTTCACCGTGGCGATGTGCCGCCCGTCTGCGTCCAGAATGTGCAGACAGTGACCCCAGGCCAGCTGCCCCTCCACCGTATACACCACATCGCCGGTGTCGTAGTCATAGATATCGTAGCTGTCAAACCACGAGAAAAAGCGCTGCTTGAAATAGAGCTTCATGTGTCGCACCTCCTTATATGACCTCAGTATACTGCAGTACCACCTGAAACACAAGGGTGTATAGCCCGCTCTCCATCGGCGCAGACTAAGGCGGAAGAAAAGGAGGCGCAGCCATGAACACAGAACCCACCAAGCCCGCACAAGAGGAAGAGGAGGACAGCCGGGTCCGCCAGATCGTGGACCTTGGCTCCTCCGTGGTGACCAACGACCACGGCACCGTCCACTGCCTTACCGTCATCGGCCAGATCGAGGGCCACGGGCAGGCCCCCTCCGGAACAAAGACCACCAAATATGAACACGTCCTGCCTCTGCTGGCCTCCATCGAGGAGTCTCAGGAGGTGGACGGCCTGTTGGTGCTGCTGCACACCATGGGCGGCGACGTGGAGGCGGGGCTGGCCATCGCAGAGATGATCGCCGGCATGACCAAGCCCACGGTGACGCTGGTATTGGGCGGCGGCCACTCCATCGGCATCCCGCTGGCGGTGGCCGGCAAGGTGACGCTGATGGCCCCCTCGGCCTCCATGACCATCCACCCCATCCGGATGTCCGGTTTGATGATCGCCGCTCCTCAGACCTACCACTATTTCGAGCGCCTGCAGGATCGTATCACCCGCTTTGTGGCGGCTCACTCCCATATCACCGAGGAGCGCTTCCGCCAGCTGATGCTCTCCAGCGGCGATATGGCCAACGACGTGGGCAGCATCGTCTACGGGGAGGAGGCCGTGGCCGAGGGCCTTATGGACCGGGTGGGGACTCTCTCCGATGCGCTGAACGCCCTGTACCGGCAGATGGAGCAGTGACCCCGCAAGCGCTGCACCATGCAGCTGCCCGCAGCCCCAGCCGCCGCAGCGCCTGCGACCTTTGACACCTGCACGCCGTTTCGCCCCAACACAAAAAAGGCGGGGCCGGACAACTTGTCCGGCCCCGCCTTTTGCTGCGTATTCGTGTGCGCTTATTTCTTCTCGCCGTGCCGCACGGCGTGGGCGCAGATGGCGGCAAAGGTCTCGTCGCTGATGTCGTGCTCGATTTTGCAGGCGTCCTCCTCTGCCACCTTGGGGTCCACCCCCAGAGTGATGAGGAAGCGGGTCAGAGTGTGGTGCCGGTCCAGCATACTGGCGGCAATGGCCATGCCGGAGTCCGTCAGGGTGATGAACCCCTCCCGGTCCATGGTGATGTATCCGTTCTCCCGCAGCCGCTTGGTGGCGTAGCTGACACTGGGCTTGGTGACACCCAAATGCTCCGCCACGTCGATGGAACGGATATAGCCGCGCTCCTGCTGCATCATCAGCATGGACTCCAGATAGTCCTGAGAGGATTTCTGTATCTTCATGGCAAACTGCACCAACCTTTTTCGGATATTTCTTATAGGTTAACACAGACTAACCAAAAATGCAAGGAGAGAAAAAAATTTTCCAAATCCCCTTGACAAAGTAGGTTAGAGCGGTTAAACTTAGGCGATGGTTAGGGCAACTTAACCTTAATTTTGGCACAGAGGTTAGCAGGTGCTAACCGTTTGGTTGGGAGGAATGATGTGATGATGCCTTTGGCACTGGCCAACCCCGGCGAGGAGAATCTCATTCGGAAGGTGGGCGGAAGCCCGGAAGTAAAGAAGCATCTGGAGGATCTGGGCTTTGTAGCCGGCGGTACGGCTACGGTGGTGGCTACGCTGGGCGGCAATATCATCGTGAAGATCAAGGAATCCCGTATCGCCATCAGTGAAGAGATGGCACGGAAGATCATGATTTGACAAAAAAGGAGAGAAAAGTATGAAAACACTGCGTGAGGTCAAGATCGGCGAGACCGTCAAGGTGGTAAAGCTCCACGGCGAGGGCCCTGTCAAGCGCCGCATCATGGACATGGGCATCACCCGCGGCACCGAGGTATTCGTCCGCAAGGTAGCCCCTCTGGGCGATCCCATGGAGGTCACCGTCCGTGGCTATGAGCTGAGCCTGCGAAAGGCCGACACCGAAATGATCGAGGTCGAGTAAGTGTCCTGCTGCGGATGGAGCGAACCCGGCCTTCATAGGCCCTGATTTTTGTTAGTGATAAGTTAGAGAAATCAAACCAAAAGGAGCAAGCATCAATGGAGAAGCAGATCAAAATTGCCCTGGCGGGCAACCCGAACTGCGGTAAGACTACGCTGTTCAATGCGTTGACGGGCTCTAACCAGTTTGTTGGTAACTGGCCCGGTGTTACCGTGGAGAAGAAGGAAGGCAAGCTGAAGAAGCACGAGGATGTGGTCATCATGGACCTGCCCGGCATCTACTCCCTGTCTCCCTACACGCTGGAGGAGGTGGTGGCTCGTAACTACCTGATCGGTGAGCGGCCCGACGCCATCCTCAACATCATCGACGGCACCAATCTGGAGCGTAACCTCTACCTGACCACCCAGCTTACCGAGCTGGGCATCCCCGTGGTCATCGCCATCAACATGATGGATGTGGTCCGCAAGAACGGCGACCAGATCAACACCGGGGAGCTGTCCCGTGAGCTGGGCTGCCAGGTGGTGGAGATCTCCGCCCTGAAGGGTACCGGTGTCATGGAGGCCGCCGAGGCCGCTGTGGAGGCTGCCAAGAACGGCAAGACCATCCCCATGCACACCTTCTCCGGCCCTGTGGAGCATGCCATTGCCCACATCGAGGAGGCCGCCGTACATACCATGCCTGAGGAACAGCAGCGCTGGTACGCCATCAAGATCTTCGAGCGTGACGACAAGGTGCTGGAAAAGCTCAGCATCCCCGCCGACGTGATGCAGCACATCGAGACGGACATTCAGGCCGCCGAGAAGGAGCTGGATGACGATGCCGAGAGCATCATCACCAACGAGCGCTATGTCTACATCGCCGAGATCATCAAGGGCTGCTACAAGCAGAAGCGCAAGGGACAGCTCTCCGCCTCCGATAAGATCGACCAGATCGTCACCAACCGCTGGCTGGGCCTGCCCATCTTCGCTCTGGTGATGTTCCTTGTGTACTGGATCGCCATGGTGGCCGTGGGCGCCCCCGCTACCGACTGGGCCAACGACGGCGTGTTTGGCGACGGCTGGCACCTGCTGGGCATCGGCTCCAAGGCCTATAACGAGGTCAACGACGAGTATACCGCATCCCTGCAGGCTGTGGAGGCCTTCCTGGGCATCGAGATCGATCCCGAGGCCGATGACTTTGATCCCTCTGCCGTCGTTGCTCAGATGAACGCCTTCACCGCCAACAGCAACACCACCGCTACCGTGGACGTGGAGGACGAGGAGACGCTGGCCATCAACACCATGACCGCCTACTACGACGCCATCCCTGAGGGTGCCGACAAGGACAGCACCGTGGGTGTCACCTATGTGGACGCCGTGGCCTACCTCAACAAGAACGGCTTTGACGCCCCCGATCCCGCCGACTACGACGTGTGGGTCCCCGGCGTGCCTGTTCTGGTGGAGAGCGGTCTGGAGTCTGCCGGCGCAGCCGATTGGCTCAGCGGCCTGATCCTTGACGGTATCGTGGCCGGTGTCGGCGCCGTGCTGGGCTTCGTGCCTCAGATGCTGGTGCTGTTCCTGATGCTGGCCTTCCTGGAGGCCTGCGGCTATATGGCCCGTATCGCCTTCGTTCTGGACCGTGTGTTCCGCAAGTTCGGCCTGTCCGGTAAGTCCTTCATCCCCATGCTCATCGGCGTGGGCTGCGGCGTACCCGGCATCATGGCCTCCCGTACCATCGAGAATGAGCGTGACCGCCGCATGACCATCATGACCACCACGTTCATCCCCTGCGGCGCCAAGGTCCCCTTCATCGCCATGATCGCCGGCGCCATCTTCGGCGGCAGCGCATGGGTGTCCACCTCCGCTTACTTCATCGGCATGGCCGCCATCATCATCTCCGGCATCATGCTGAAAAAGACCAAGATGTTCGCCGGCGACCCCGCTCCCTTCGTCATGGAGCTGCCCGCCTACCACTGGCCCACGCTGGGCAACGTCCTGCGCTCCATGTGGGAGCGTGGCTGGTCCTTCATCAAGAAGGCCGGTACCATCATCCTGCTGTCCACCATTTTCGTGTGGTTCACCACCTACTTCGGCTGGGTGGACGGCACCTTCCGTATGCTGGATGAGTCCGAGATCGACTCCTCCATTCTGGCTGCCATCGGCGGCGCTATCTGCTGGATCTTCAAGCCCCTGGGCTGGGGCAGCTGGCAGGCGACCGTGGCCTCCATCACCGGTCTGGTGGCTAAGGAGAACATCGTGGGTACGCTGGGTATCCTGTATGGCGGCGGCGACGGCACCGTGTACCAGAACATCGCTCAGGCCTTCACCGGCATCACCGGTTACAGCTTCCTGGTGTTCAACCTCCTGTGCGCTCCCTGCTTCGCTGCCATCGGCGCCATCAAGCGTGAGATGAACAACCACAAGTGGACTTGGTTCGCCATCGGCTATCAGTGCGGCTTCGCCTATCTCATCGGCCTGATGATCAACCAGTTCGGCAACGCCTTCACCGGCAGCCTGAACATCATCGGCCTCATCGCCGCTCTGGCTGCGCTGGCCCTGATCGTCTATATGCTGGTCCGCCCCTACAAGGAGGCCACCAAGCTCAGCGCCAAGGTGTAAGCACCTTATCCCAGCCTTTCACATGGATACGGAGGGCTCCGGCGTCGGCTCCCCCCCCCTTCGGGAGATGGGACCCGCGCCGCCCCTTCGACCCCATGTCTGAAAATGCTGCAAGCATCTTGAATGTTCCAAGTATATCAGAAAAGGAGTGAGTTTCCATGCTGCAATGGATCAGCGAGAATGTAGGCACCATTTTGATTTGTATGGGACTGATCGTCATCGTAGCGTTGATCGTCCGGAGCCTGATCCGGCAGAAGAAGCAGGGGAAGTCCTCCTGCGGGGCCGGATGCGCCCACTGCGCCATGCACGGTCAGTGCCATAAGGACTGACGGGCGCAGAAAATGCCATAAGGGAAGGGACACGGAAGCACCCCGTGTCCCTTTCCTTATGCGCTCTCCTGTATGCTGCGGGCGGCCCTCTCGGCGCAAGACAATGGAGTGGGGCAGGAGAGGGCCTTTCCCACGGGAGAGACCCTCTGCTGATTCTAACAAGGGCGGATCACAGCCTGCAAGCGGCGCAGCATGGCCTGCAAGCGGCAAATAAAAGGCGGGACCCTCACGGGTCCCGCCTTTTCGCTTATGCGGTCATGCCTTGCGGCAGGTGGTCATGTGTCGGAAGGCTTTCCCTTATCCCCGGCGCTTCTTGCCCACCAGCAGAGCCGCACCGGCCATGGCCGTGATCCCCATCAGGGAGACCCACAGCACCAGACGGCTCTCGTCGCCGGTGGCGGGCTTGGTGGGATCGGTGGGCTGGTCGGGTTTGCCGGGCTGATCGGGCTTGCCGGGATCCACGGGATTCAGCTCAGCGCCGCAGGTATCACACTTGCCGTCCTTGTCCGCATCCGTATGACCGGTGGCGGGGAGCACACGGGTCTCCGTCTCGCCGCAGGGGCAGGTGCGGGTCTCCACGCCGTCCCCGGTGCAGGTGGCGGGAGTGGTGACCTCCCACTCACCGAACTGGTGGGCGTGGGCGGTGCAGATGATGTCGGCACGGTTGCTGATGCGGATACGGGGCGCCATAGCGGTGCCGTCGGCCAGCACGAAGGTGTTGTCGTAGGAGGCCAGACCCGTGGCGGAGATCTCGCAGCCCGGCTCCAGGTTCTTCACCTCGTCGTTGGGGCAGATGTAACCGTCGATGAACACACGGGACACCACACCGGCGCTGTCACGAACCAGAATGGTCTGCACCAGACCGTTGGCCATCTCGATGCCCACCACATAGCCCTTCAGGGTGATGAGCTGGCCCAGCACGGAGCCGTCGTTGACCTGGGTGGAGGTGACCTCTCTGGGGGTCACGGCCTCACCCTCGCCCAGCTTGACGATGCCGGTGACGGCCAGCTGGTGCTCACCCTGATAGGAGCTGGTGGTGCCGGACACACGCACCCGGTCGCCGATCTTGAAGTCGCCGGCCACGGGGAAGCAGTTGATGCCGCCGGTCTCGTCCTGCACATAGATGCAGTCGAAGAAGGCCGTCTCCTTGTCGTAGCCGGAGGCGTTGGAGGTGACCACGCCCTCGATGGTGTACTTGTAGCCGTCCTCGGTCTGGGCCTGCACCTCGGCGATGGGCGTGATCTGCACGGGGTTGATGAGCCGCAGCAGATTCTCGCAGATCTTGTAGTTGGAGTAGTTCTTCTCGGAGCCGTTGTCGCTGATGCTGGCCTGCACCTCAAAGTTGGACATGAAGGCCGCACCGGAGACCACCACCATGCCACGGCCCTCCAGCTGCTCGGTGGCCATGACCATCAGGCGGCTGTCGTTTTCGGCAAAGGCATACTTGGGCGTACCGGCGCCGCCCAGACCGTCCTGATCCACATCCACGGAGTAGGTGGTGGCATGGCCATACACCACGGGGGACACGGCAGCGGGCAGCGTGGAGGTGGCATTGCCGCTTGCGTCCACGGCATAGATGGAAGCACCGCCGTAGTGGCTGAAGCGCTCGGTGTAGAGCTTGTCATAGGGATGGTCGGGATCGACCTCCACGCCGTCCATCAGGGGGTTGTCCATGTTGTAGGAGCTGAAGTACAGCCGCCACTTATCCACGCCGTCGGCGGCGCTGCGAACGTCGTCATAGGTGGCGTCGTCGCTGATGCGGAGACTGGAGCCCAGGGCCGCCAGCACCTCATTCTGGGTGGCTGCCATGTGCTTGATGGCGGGGTTGCTCTGAATGACGTCGTAGTTCTCGTAGTTGTCGGACCAGCCCGCCAGAATGACGGTGCCTCCGGCTGCGTTGAAGGCGTTGATGGCCGCCAGCTCGTCAGCGCTGTACGTCTTGGGATCGGCCTGAGCGGCCTCCAGACGGCGGCTGGGAGCGGTGAGGATCAGAGCCTTGAACTTGGGATTGCCGCAGGCGGCGATGAGCTCCTCGCTGGAGTTCAGCTGCACGGTCCGGACGCTGTACTCAGCGGCCAGATTGCTGAAGTTGCCCATGGAATCCTTATAGTTGCCCGCCACATACTCGTTGTAGTGGGAGGCGTCGATGCCAATGTACACCAGTGCATCCGCATTGAGCACATCCAGATCGATGGTCTTGGTGAAGGTGTACTCCTTGCCGTTCTGCTCCACCACGGCGGTGACCTGAACGGTGAACACACGGGCGGCGGTGGGGGTGTAGTGGAAGGAGACGTCCAGCGTGCTGCTCTTGCCCAGCGTGTAGCCCTTGTCGCCCTCGCCCTTGTCCACGCCGATGACGGTGCCGCCGATGGTGTAGGTCAGGGACTTGATGGTGGCATCGGTGTCCTCGCTGTTGAAGAGGGTGGTGGTCAGGGTCAGCTCCTCGTCGGTGACGGGGGTGGCGGTGCCGCAGACCATGTTGGAGATGCCCAGCTTCAGGCTCTCACCCACCCACACGGGGGAGGTGACCGCCAGATCGCCGTCACCCTCGGTGACACGGATGAAATAGTAGCTGTAATCCGGATCCAGCGTCACGGACAGGCTGCCCTGATTCAGCTCGGCGGGGTCGGACCAGGTGTGGACCACCTTGCCGGAGTTGACCACCACCTCCACCTTGGAGATGGAGTCGCTCTTGTCGGGATCGTTGACGGTGACCTCCAGATCCAGCTTCTCGGGGACCTCGGTGATGCTGGAGCCCATCATCTGACCGTTGACGGTGTAGCCCAGCTCCAGGTTCTTATCCTCGGTGGCGTACATCCGCAGGGCCCGGATGGCCTCGTAGATGCCCTCCTCGGTGAAGTTGTCGGTGAGGATAACGTCACGGGCGTCGTTGGCATTGCCCCAGCGGCCCTTGTGGTTGTCCTGGTTGTTGGTGGGGGCCAGATGCCAGCCCTTATCCAGCGCCATGATGTACTGCTCATAGCTGGGATAGTAGCCGCCGGCGCCGATCTGGCCCTCGCCGTTACCCACCTCCACCATATACATACGGCTGTCAATGACGGGATCCCAGTAGGAGAAGTCACTGAAGTTGCCGAAGGTGGTGCCGGGATGGTTGAACTGGCTGATGGAGTCCACGCCCTCGGCCTGACTCAGCAGAGCGTAGTAGGCCTTCATACCGGCGTCGTCGGTCTTGTTGTTGAGGGTGGTGTTGTTGCGGGAGACCACGCCGGGGGTGTTGAAGGTGTTGATGTGGCCGGGGCCGCCGGACCATGTCATCTCGAAGCCGCCCAGCGCCACCATGGAACCGGCGTTCTCGGCGTTGAAGGCATCGATGGTGCTCTTATAGGTGCTCCAGCTGTGGTTGGCGTCGGAATCCTTCACCAGAGAGGTGTCATACAGAGCGCCCTCCACGTTAGCATTGGTCTTGGAGTCGAAGTAGTTGGAGTGGTCGGTGAAGGCTACGAACTGCACGTTGGCGCTGGCGGGGATGCTCTTGATGTAGTCCAGCGCAGAGGTCAGCGTACCGGAGCCGTCGGAATACTGGGTGTGGCTGTGGAGCTGACCGAAGTACAGCTGATACTGGGTCTTGCCCACGGTGAAGAACCAGTTGAAGCTGGCCTCCTTGCCGTCGGCACGCTTGGCGGTGACCACCACCTCCGTGCGGCCGTCGGTGAGGTCGGCAGCGGGCGTGTAAGTGACACGGCCGCCTTCATACACGGCGCCCACGGTCTTGCCGTTCACCGTCATGGTGATGGTGGGCTCCGTCCCGGCATTGGCCAGCGCCACGGAGATGGCGGGCCGCTTGTCGCTGCCGGTCTGAGCGCCCCGCATGGGCGTGGGATTGGAGAACACCGGCTCGTCCTTCACGGGGATCTCCACCGTGCGGGTGATGGCCTTGCCCTGATTGTCCACGCCGCTGATGGTTACGGTGAGTTTGTCGCCCGTCACCTTCTCCACGGGGATGGTGACGGTGTAAACACCCTCCTCCTCGGTGACAGTCAGGGCCTCGCCCGCCAGCGTGGCGGTCATGTCGCCCTTGACACCGAAGGGAGCGTCCACGGTGAAGCTAAAGGTGTAGGCCTGCCCCACATAGGCGTCATACAGGTGGTCGATGACCACGGCGGGCATATTCACGATGCCGCCGGTCAGCTCCGTCCCCTCCGCCACGGGATAGAAGGAGAAGGAGTAGATGGTGTAGTCCAGATCACCGGTGGAGCTGTACATACTGTACACCTTGAAGCTGTCGCTGTAATACTCCAGCCACTGGCTGTATTTGCCGTTATACTTGGCGGTGCGGCTCTCCATTTCGTAGCCGCCCACGTTGCCGGAGCACTCCCGGAGCAGCCAGTCGGCGTCCTCACTGGCGGTGGGGGAATAGAAGGCGTTGTTGCCGGTGCCGTTGGCGCACAGATAGCCGTAGGTGTCGTTGCGGAAGCGATAGTACTCGCCGCTGCGCTCCACGGTAAAGACCACGGCGCCGTTGGAGCAGACAGCCTTGCCGTTGGCAATGGTGGCGGCCGCCTTGTTGATGGCGGGGCTGTCGGTGTTGTCATTTTGCTCCGCCAGAACCGCCTCAGCGTTCTGGTTGTAGATGACCACCTCATCGCCGGCCTGAGGCAGCTGGCCGGGGGTGGGAGGCGTCACGTTGGTGACGTAGTCGCTGCTGGCGCCGTTGCGGAGCTGATAGGTGCCGTTGTAGGCGGAGCAGCAGGCATACAGGGCCGTGACGTCGGCCTCGGTGACGTTGGCAGGCAGCGGCACACCCTTGAAGAGCTTGGTGCTGCCGGTGGCGTCGGTGACGGGGGTGCTGCCGGAAGCGTTGTAGGTGCCCAGCGTCACGTCCTTGATGTAGACGTACTCACTGAGATAGTCGGCGCCCATCTGGGAGACGGTGATTTCCTGTGCGGGGATGGCCTCCACACCGGCCTTTACCACCTCCATGGCAGGGGACTGCATCTGAGGCACGCCGCCGTAGGGGTTAACGGTGCCGGTGACCTTCACCACGTCGCCTACCTTATAGTTGGCGTGGTTGGCGTAATCATAGATCTGGAAGCCGTAGATCTCACCGCCGATGACGTCCTCCAGAATGATGGAACTGATGCTGGCAGCGCCGTTATAGGCGTTGCCGTAGTGATACACCACCTGACCCACCACGGAGACATTTTCGGTCTTGGTGGTGATGGCCCCGGCATCCTTGACGGTGAGCGCCCCGTCGGGGATCATGTCGTCCGTGATGGGGTCATTGACGGAACCGGCGGCCCGGATCTCGTCGGCAACGGTATTCCGCAGCTGCAAGGTGCCGTTGTTGGTGCCTACGGCGGCGGTAACATCTACCTTGTCGCCCACGGCAAAGGCCCAGCTGTCGCCGTTCTTGGGCAGAACTGCCTTATAGAGCTGGATGGTCTTACCGTCGGCATCCTTGAAGGTGACATTGGGGTTGGCGTACTGACCGTTGTTGTCATAGATCTCGGTGATCTCCAGCCCCTTCAGCTGCACATAGGTACACACATCGTCGGCGGTCAGGGCGGCGATGGTGGTGGGCTTGGCGTTCAGGGTCAGGCCGCTGGACTTGACGAAGGTGCCGCTGCCCAGCTGCGCCATGCCCCTGAACTCGGCCCGCTTGCCGGTACCGATGATGGTGTCGCCCAAGGCGATCTCATCGGTCTTGGCGGCCAGACGCAGACAGATAGCACCGGTGGCGTCCTGCAGATAGTAGTTCTGGCCGTCCACCAGCGTCACGACGCCCTTGACGGTGAACTCGGTGTCGGTGGCGCCCTCCAGCGCCGTGCGGATGGGTACGGCGGCGGGCTCCTCCGGATCAGGCTCCGGGGTGGCGTCCACGTACTGCTTCTCCTGCGTCAGCTTGTAGAAGGTCATGCCGAAGTCCGCTTCCTTCAGCCGGTCGGTGCTGGTGCAGTAGGCAGAGAACTCGGTGAACTTGGCGAAGTATTCCAGGTAGACCTTGCCGTACTGGCCGGTGACGCCGCTGCCGGAGAGGTAGTAGGAGGCGTTCTCGGCATTGCAGGTCTCCACATCCCAGCGGGTGGTGCCGTTGGCGGCCACGTTGAGATTGTACTTGCCGTCATTTTCACCCAGCGTCAGGGTCTTGCCGCCCTGCGTAAAGGTGTAGGTGCCGTCGTCGTTGGCGGTGACATCCCAGACCAGCGCATCCATGGCGTTGGCAGTCAGCACGTTATTTTCCACCGTGGCGGCCACGGGGGTCAGGTAGTAATTGCCCATCACGGTGGAGCTGACGGCGTAGCCGTTACCGGCGTTGAAAATGACCACCTTGTCGCCGCCGGTGAGGGCAGCGGTCTTAACATACTTGTCCACCAAGTGATAGGCCTTGTAGGTGAACACGACCTCCTGACTGTCGGTCATGCCGTCCTTCACAGCCTTGACGGTGATGGTGCAGGAGGCAGTGATGGTCACGGGGCCGGTGTAGTCCTGATAGGCGCCGTCATCTACCTTGTACCGCAGGGTGGCATCCGCCGTCTTGCAGGCAAAGGCCACGGTGTCGCCCACCTTCACATCGCCGGAGGCGGTGCCGGTGGGGGCAGCTACCTGCTCCAGCCCGCCGCCCAGCTTATAGAGGGTGAAGTGGCAGGGGTAGCCGCCGGGAGACTTGGTAATGGTTTCATTTTTGTAAGCACGGAACCTGTTCTGGGAGGCGGCATTGCTGGCCAGCTTGACCGTGTCATCGCCCTGTCCGGCGAAGGTAAAGGTTTCATCGGTGGCATCGAAATCCACGGCCCACCGGTAGCTGCCGCTTTTAATGCCATTGTTGTTGCCGCCTTTGGGAGCAATGGCCTTGCCGTTGGCGTCGCTGAGAATGGTACCATTCTTGTCCACGGTCAGCGTCCAGACGCCGCCCGTGGGATCAATGACCTGATCGTTGGCAGCTGTCACGGCCACTGCCGTGACCCATGTGCCGTCCAGCACACCGGGGGCGTAGCCGTTGTTGGCTACCATCACATACTCGCCGGTGACCAGTTCATCGGCGGACGTGACCTTGGTGTAGGTCTTTGTCGCTGATTCGTCTGCCAGAACTGCTGTGGGCAGCAGCGAGAGCAGCATCATCAGCGACAGCAGCACGGACATGATCCGACTGCTGAGTCCTCTCTTCTTCAATGAAATCCCTCCTGTTCAATATTACACGTTTACACGGCGGCCTGCTTCTGTCCTTCCGTCCCCCCGGAGATAGTACAAAGCCGCCTGACCCGCATCCGGCGGGCAGACGACCTTCCACAAGCTATCCTGTTATTGGCACGGAGGTGACGTCAAAGGTTCCGACCGGCCGGGACAGGCAGACTGTGGGGGATACCGTTGAGCGAAAACAAACCTTTCGTGTATCGTGCTGCCGGTCAAAACCGTGTACGCCGCTTTTGGCCGTACATACCGCCTTTGACCGATGATAACAGTCTATCATAAAGCTACCCAAATAGCTACCCCTTTTTCAATGATTTTGTCAGAAACGTGCAATAAGTTTGTATAATATCTGCAAAGTCTATTGACAGATGTAGCTGACTAGTGAACACTATTGACATCAGGGGCGGAAGTTGTTATGCTGTAACCAAATATCATTGACGGAGGAAACGCCCATGAAGCGGAAGAAGGGGAATGCGGACCGGCTGACAGCCGGGGCCTGGTGGAGCAGGAACCGGTGGAGCTGCGTCATTCTGGCGGCGGCGCTGGTGCTGTTCATCGTCGTGCGGATGGCGGCTGTGACCTTTGAGCAGCCCCAGCCCCGAGGGGATGAATATGCCGAGTACGAGACCGGCGTCGTCACGGATATCCTGTCGGACAATACCGAGGCAGATGCCGTGGCTGACGGCGGCTATCGGGGGGAGCAGCTGCTGCTGGCGCAGGTGCGCTCCGGCCAGTACAAGGGCGAGACCATGCAGGTGTATAACTATGTGGGGCCGCTGTACGGCCAGCCCCTGAAGGTGGGGCAGCGGGCGGTGCTGCTGATCTCCACTTATAGCGACGGCAGCCATACCGCCACGGTGTACGAATATGACCGGGCGGTGGGTCTGGCGGTGACCGTGGGCCTGTTCCTGCTGGCAACGGTGCTGGTGGGCGGCAAGGTGGGAGCCAAGTCTCTGGTGGCGCTGGCGGTGACGCTGGTGTGCCTGTTCTGGATCCTGATCCCTCTGCTGATGAAGGGAGCGCCCACTCTGGTGACGGTGTTTCTGGTGTGCGCCTACATCACCGTGGTGACAATGGTGATCTTGGGCGGCGTGTGCCGCAAGACGGTGTGTGCTGCGCTGGGTACGGTGGCCGGTACGGCGCTGGCGCTGCTGTTCGGCCTGCTGTCTCAGAGCCTTCTGCGAATCGACGGTCTGCGGCTGACGGATGTGGAACCGCTGCTGCAGCTGCGGCAGACGGGTACGCCCTTGGGCCTGCGGGGCCTGCTGGTGGCGGGGGTAGTCATCAGTGCGCTGGGCGCCGTGATGGACGTGGCCATGAGCATCTCCTCTGCGCTGACGGAGGTACATACCGTGGCCCCGGACCGGGACGGCCGGGCTCTGTTCCGCTCCGGTATGAATATCGGCCGGGATATGGTGGGTACCATGACCAACACCCTGATCCTGGCATTTTTGGGCAGCGGCCTGTCCTTCATCATCTATCTGTATTCGCTGGGGCTGGATCCCCGGCAGCTCATCAGCTCCCCCTATATGGCCACGGAGGTCATCAGCGGCATCGCCAGCAGCATCGGCGTCATTCTGGCGGTCCCCCTGACGGCGCTCATCACCTCGTTCATTTTGGTGAAGGATAAAAAACCGAAGGCCCCCTGCGGATCGAAACCGGAGGATAAGAAGCTTCCCAAAGAGGTTCAATAAGGGAGGCACCACCGGCGGCTGGACAAAAAGGTGTCCAATGCTGGACAAAAGCTGGACAAAAACCGGGACGCTCCAAGGTCAGAAAATGGGGCAGTAACTGGACAAAACCGGCGGATGCAGACCGAAAAACGACAGCGCAAAAACCCAAAGGGATAAAAGCAGCCCTCTCTGAAATCCAAAAACGGAACACCGGCAGAGAAAAAACTTTCAGGCGCCGGACTGCTATCGATTCCGGAAAAGAGAAAATACCGGCATATGATCGGCACCGAAAAGAAGCAAGAGCGGAGATGATAGCAGCGCCGGGAAAAAGCGGGATCCATGCCGATGACAGAGTCGGAAACGGGGGAATATCGGGCCGATCAAAGAAGCCGGAGAAGTGTAAAAGCCGGTTCGGCAGCGGTGCCGAAAGCGCAGGCACCGGAACGATAGCAGCGCCGGGAGAGCGAAAATACGGAGCAATGACAACGCTGAAAATACGAATACCGGCAGAATAGAAAAACAGCAAAAAAAGGCGGGGAAGGCAATTTTGCCTTCCCCGCCTGCTTGCCGCCGGATGCGGCTGTACAGGAGGAGAGCTCACCTGCTTGCGGCGCAGGGAGGAATGACCTATATATTTCCCAGTATATACGAAGTTCGGAGAAATGGCAATGATTTTTCGGAAAAATTTTCCCGATGGGAGCATTTAATTTTTGAATATTTCGCATAAAGAAAATACTGAGGCGCAGAAGGGCCACAGAGCCGCTCCGGATTTTTCGATTCTGGCAGCGTGGCGGCATCAGGGAAAAGTGGCATCAAAAATCGAATCGGATCAGAAGATGAAATGGTATCGAGAAAATCAGGAAGCAGCGGGAAATCAGGCGATGGCGGAGAAGCCGGGTGGTTTCGGAAAAGCAAAAGGCGGAGGGGGGGACCCGGTAGGGCCCCCCCTCCGCCTTTACAGAAAGAGAGATGCGCTATTTCAAGGGGCCTTGCCGCCAAGGGGCCTTGCCGCCAAGGGGCTACGCCGCCAAGGGGCTACGCCGCCAAGGGGCTGTGCCGCCAAGGGCTTTTATCGCCTAAGAGGAGCGCTGCGAAGGGGGGGGAATCAGGCCCGGTACCTCTTGCCGAGAACCAGAACGGCTCCGGCCAGAGCGGCCACGGTCATCAGGCTCAGCCACAGGCCCATGGCGGCTTCGTCAGCGGTGTTGGGGCTGTCGGTGCCGTTATTGCCGGTATTGCCGCCGCTGTTGGCGTTGGGATCGGCGGCGCCGCAGACGGTACACTTGCCATCCTTGTAGCTGTGGCCGGCGGCGGGGATGACCTCGCCGGTCTCGACGGTCTCGCCGCAGACGGTGCAGACCTTATCGCCGGTGTAGCCGGGCTCGGTGCAGGTGGCGTCCTTGGCGTTTTTCACCACGGTGGTGTGACCGGTGGCGGGCAGCGTCTCGGTGGACAGCACCTCACCGCAGTCATCGCAGATGACGGTGACAGAGCCGTCCTCGGTACAGGTGGCGGGGGTCTCGGTGCGGGTGGTGTGGTCGTGGTCGCAGGTAACCTCCACGGCGATGAGGGCGTAGTCACCGGTGTTCAGCAGCGACCGCACCATGCCGGTGCCGGTGTGCAGAGCGGTGACGTGGCCGGACTCATCCACGGAGAGAATGCTCTCGTCGAGGCTGGTGTAGTTGACGGGATTCAACTCCGGGATCACCACGCCGGACTCGTCCAGCAGAGTCAGGTACTGCGTGAGGTCCGCGCCCTGACCCAGCTTCAGATGAATGGTATCCTGGGTGGCCTGAATGCCGTCGTACCGTTTGGGTACCACAGTGACGAAGCACTGGACGGTATCCTGGGTGGTGCTGGTGGCGGTGGCGGTGATGACGGCATTGCCGGGATTTCTGGCGTCCACAAAGGCGCACTCATCGGGCAGATCACGGTTGGAGGTGGCGCGGATCACGGGATTGGTCAGGTCCACCACATTGGGATCGCTGTTGGTAAAGGTGATGATCTGATCGTCGCTGGTGGCGGCGGTATCCGTGGCGTGGATGCCGTCACGGCCGGCACCCACGATGCCCTGCTTGCCCTGCAGGAAGATGCGGTTGCTGCGGGCCTGGATCCAGACGTGGTACAGCTCCACAGAGCCTGAGTACGGGCCCACATGGACGGTGAAGGAGGCGGTCATGCCCTGATACTCGGCGGTGACGGTGACGTCGCCGGACTTGCCGTCCTTATTGGCCACCAGTGTGGTCTTGCTGTACTCATCCAAGTCGGCAATGGTGGGATCGGAGACGCTCCAGGTGAGGCCTTCGGTGCCGTAGATGTTGTGCTTGCCGGAGAGGGCAAAGCCGTAGGGCTCCAGATACACGCCGGGCAGGTCGATGGTGGAATCAAAGTACATGGTGGTGGTCATCTCGTCGAAGTCCAGACGCAGACCGGTGTAGGTCAGCTGATCGCTGACGCCCACCACGCAGGAGACGGAGGCACCGTTGGCGGTAGTGGCGGTGACAGTGGTGACGCCGGGGGCCTTGGCAGTGACCAGACCGCTGTCGTCCACGGAGGCCACGTCGGCATTGCTGCTGGTCCAAGTGAGAGCGGTATCGGTATCGGTGTCGAAGGCCAACAGCTGCTGCTGTTCACCGGTGAACAGGAAGGCGGTGGTATCGGACAGGGACAGGGTGGTGCCCTCGAAGGTGTCGGGCAGCTGCACCAGATAGGCGGCGTAGTTGTAGCCCCAGTCGGACAGCTGGACATACAGGAGCTTGCCGGCGTAGTCGGTGACATCCACGGACATGGCGTCAGAGGTGACATCGGGCATATCCGCCAGACCCACGTTCTTGTGCAGGAGCTTCTCGGAACTGGTGCTGATGGTGCCGTCGTCATTGGCCACGAAGATCTCGGTATCCAGATACAGATGCTCGTCGGAGACCTGCATCCCCAAGGTGGTGCGGCCGTCGGCGCCAGTGCTCAGGGTCACGCAGCCCTGATCCAGCTGGGGAGCCTGAGTATCGATGTACACAGGGAAGGTCAGGGTATCCCGGACATTGCGGCTCTCGTGATCGGTGACGGGATCGGCGGTGATGGTGTAGTAGTACTGGCCGTCAGGCAGGGCGTTGCCGTTGCTGTCCGTGCCGTACCAGGCGTCAGGAGCCATATCCTGATACATGGTGGCGGGAATGGGGCCGCCCTGAGAGGACGCATAGATGGTCTTGGGGACGTTGGTAACGGCGTCGCTCCAGACCTCCTGCCCGTCGGCGTTGGTGACGGTGAAGTGCAGGGCGGAGGCGTTGCGCATCTGGCTGACGTTGACAAGCTCCACGCCGTCCATATAGGTATCGCCGTTGGGGGAGATGGTGATATGCTCGGCCTTCAGGGAGGTTTTCTCTGCCCCGTCCATGGTCACGAACAGATTGGCGCCCAGACGATAGGCAAAGCTGCTGGTGAAGTATGCACCCAGCTCGGTAGCGAGCTGGCTGTAAGGCACGGTATCCTCATTGAGCATAGTGGCGTAGTCCAGCATACCGGGGGCGGACCAGTCGCCGTAGTAGGCCAGGAAGGGGATGGACAGATCTGCGCTGCCATCCTTGGCGGTGAGCACCACGAAACCCTCCACATAGATGCCGTTTTCATAGGCGGCGTCCAGCTTGGCCTTCTGGCTCTGGGAGAGGGAGACGCTGACCTTTACGTCGCCGGTGGCCCCGGCAGCCAGCGTCACGGTCTTGTCGCCGGAAACGGTGACATCCAGCGCCTCGTCGTGGCTGCTCATGTAGGTCTTGCCGTCCTGCTCCAGCACGGCGGGGGACATGGCGATGACGGACACGTCATACTGGGCGGCGTCCTTGCCCATGTTCCGGGCGTGGAAGGTCAGGTCGTAGCTGCCGTTCTTGGCAACATCGTCCCCCAGATCCAGCACGGGCTTGGTGTCGCCGTACTGGTCGGCATCGGTGTAGAGCACCACGGCGTCAGAGGTGACACCGGGCATCAGGGCCTCGGCGTTGAGGTCGGCCGCCTGCAGAATACCGCTGACGTAGTCCTTGGTGAATTTGGCGTCTGCCGGGGCGTTGGCAAAGGCGGGATGGGCGGTATCCAGACCGGTATCCAGCACGGCGATGGTCATGCCCTTACCGGTGAACTGATTGGTGGCCAGCGCCACCTGCAGGGCCTGCGTATCGGCCTGCTCCACGGTGGGCAGGGTGTAGGAGCCTGCCACGAAGGCACGGCTGACGCCCTTGGCGCTCTGGATGGTCTCCAGATTCTTCCGGGCGGTCCGCAGGGCGAAGCCGTTGAAGAGCATGGTATAGGAATAGGTATAATCCACCTGCTCCTGCCGCAGAGAGCGGCCCAGACGGGACTGCACCGTGGCCTGACGGCGCAGCAGGGTCTGCTGGACCTTGGCGGCGGTCTTTTCGGATGGAGTTGTGCGTCCTTTGGCTACAAAAGAAGGCGGCGGATATCGTCCACCATGGACTCGATGGCCTCCGGGGCCAGACTGCACCGCAGGCGGCTGCCGTCCTTGGCGATACGGATGAATTCGTCCCGCACCAGCACGTTCAGGTGGTGGGAAACGGTGCCTTGGGAGATGCCCAGCTCCTTGGCCAGCTCCTGCCCGCTGCGGTCCTGCTCCTTCAGCAGCTTCAGGATATCCAGACGGCTCTTGTCCCCCAGCGTTTTCAGGCAGGCCAGCAGATGCTCGTCGTTGGCGGCGTATTTCTCCGTCAGGCGCAGGATGGGCCAGTACAGCACCCCGGCGATGACGGTGATGTGGTCGTCGCCGGTGAGGAAGCGCATGGAGTTGAAGGACATGACGCAGGGCAGAAAGGTGATGCTCTGGTCGGACAGCGTCTGGGACTGGGCAAAGGCGCTCATAAGACGGGGGGTGTTCTCCCGTGTCTGTTCCAGACACTGCCGCAGCAGACGGTCCGTCTCCGGCGTCTGCATCACTTGTGCCAGCAGGGCGGCGGACTGCTCCACGATGCGGCAGGCGGTGCGCTCGTACTCCTCCAGATGGGCGTACAGCGTCAGCAGTCGCCACCGGTCGGCAGGGGGCAGGCGGGTGAGGTCCATGTAGTCGATGAGGTCGCAGATGGTGTCCAGCTGCTGCGGCGGGGGGAGGGGGTCTTCCTGATACTGGCCCACGGCGGAGATGATGTCCCGCAGCCGCTGCTGGGGTGTGTGACCTGTATATTTATAAGCTTTTTCGCCGCCGGGGCGAACATAATCCCAGACCAGAAACCATGCCAGACAGGTGTTGCTGCCGGAGAGAGGAGTGAACAGGAATTGCAGCGTCTCCTCGTCCTCTGACAGGTGCTCCAGCAGGTACTCCTCTGCGGCGGCGATATGGCGCACCTGCGGCACCAGCTCCCGCTCCGGGATGCCGTAGGTGTCGCAGATGCGGACGGCCTCTGTGACGGCGGTGCAGTATTTTTCCTCCGTGGGGGTGTAGTGGCGCTCCAAGGCCACCAAGGCCTCTACGCCGTATGCATTGGCCTCCTGATAGATGAAACCCATATGATCCTCCAGAAAATTTGATGGAGATAGAAACGCTTTAATTATTCTGCAATGTATTGCACCCCACTTCTGGCGCTGCGTCAAGCATAGGGACTTCCTCTGAGGGCATAGGCTGGCAGAAGAGGAGGGATCTGTATGCTGTCTGCGGCGTTGCTGCTGCTGTCCAACAGTCTGTTTTTGTCTCTGCGTCTGACGGGGAATCCCGGTTCGTTCCCCCGGCCGCTGCCGCCGGAGGAGGAGCGGGCGTGTCTGGAGCGGTGGGCGCAGGGGGATCTGGAGGCCCGGAACCGGCTGGTGGAGCACAATCTCCGGCTGGTGGCCCACATCATCAAGAAATACTATACACAGGCGGACAATCAGGAGGATCTGATCTCCATCGGCACCATTGGACTCATCAAGGCCGTCAACACCTTCCGGGCAGACCGGGGCATCAAGCTGGCTACTTATGCGTCGAGGTGCATTGAAAATGAGATCCTCATGTACTTCCGCTCCCAGCGGAAGCTGCAGGGGGAGGTGTCCCTGTCCGACGCCATCGACACGGATAAGGAGGGGGGCTCGCTGTATCTGCTGGACGTGGTGGGGACCGATGACACCATGCTGTCGGATCTGCAGGATCGGGAGGAGCAGCTGCTGCTGCGGCGTCTGGTGCGGGACTGCCTGACGGAGCGGGAGGCGGACATCATCCGGAGGCGGTACGGGCTGGAGGGGCATCCGCCCCAAACCCAGCGGCAGGTGGCAGCGATATACGGCATCAGCCGCAGCTATGTATCCCGCATCGAGAAGCGGGCGCTGGAGAAGCTGGAAAAGGAGCTGCGAAAAGGGTAGGAGGATAGCGAAAGGGCTTGTCTTTGGGGCGGGAACATGGTAAGATGATAAAAAACACCTATGCGGCAGCCTGTGGAAATGAGCGGAGACAACATGAGAAAGTTTTTCAGAGGAATATGCGGCGTACTGGCGACGCTTTTGACCCTGTGCATCCTATTGATGGCGGCGGGGCTCATGGGGGTGCGGGCCTTCGGCATCACGCCTTATGTGGTACCGGCGGACATGGAGGGGCTTCCGTGGTCCGCCGGGGCGCTGCTGTACGTGCGGCAGGAGCAGCCGGAGACGCTGCAGCCGGGGGACACCATCGCCTACGTCACGGACAGTGACCTGTCGCTGGAGGGGGGCGTCATCGGTTCCGTGGACACAGAGCGGCGCTTCTTCTATGTGGAGGGAGCCCCGGTCTACTGGGACAATGTACTGGGGCAGCCCCTGTGGGGCATCGATGGGCTGGGCTATGTGTCCGGCTATATCAGCCGGCCGCCGGGACTGTATCTGGTGCTGGGGGCTGCTGTGGTGCTGGCGTTGCTGTGCATCTTCCCCCTGCGGCGCAGAAAGGGAGAGAAAACGGAAGAATCCCCCACCGGGAGATGTATGGCAACGAATGCGGGAGAGAAAGCTCCCACCGAATCGGTGCAGGCTGCGGCCATGGAGGAGGAAGTCCCCACCTTGACGGAAAAGCCTGCGTCTGCGGAGGTATCTGAGCCTGTGGCTGTGAAGGTGCCTAAGCCTGCGGCGGAGGTACAGCGGCCTGCAGAGACCGGGCGGCGGCAGACCTCTGGCAAGCGGGACGAGGCGGTGGCCCGTCACGGCGGCAAGCGCCTTCAGCGCTGATGGAATCGAGCAAAAAGAAGGACCGAAGGGAGAGGCTTCGTAAGGAAGTTGTCTCCCTTTGGTTTTGTCGTCAGCCGGAATTTGGATTTATAGGAAAAACAATCATATGGAAGGATTACGGTAGGAGCAAAAAATAGTAAATAATGATTTTATTTTCTGTATAATAAGAAATATAATTTTACCAAGAATAATTTTTGTAAGGCAAATAATTCTTTGAAAGGATGAAAGGCTATGCCAAAACATGAATTAATTACAAAGCAACTAATAGATAAAGGTTGGTCAGAAGATAGAAAATATTGTGTTACCGACGAGCAAGGAAATAAATTTTTGCTTCGTGTTTCTCCGATCGAACAGTATGACAGGAAGAAAAGCGAATATGAACTTATGGGTCAGGTAGCAGCTCTCGGTGTACCAATGTGCCGCCCCTTAGAGTTCGGCACATTTGATGAAGGAGTTTATTCTATTCAAACTTGGATAGATGGCATTGATGCAGAAGAAAATATACATAATTTAACAAACCAAGAACAGTATTCTTATGGTTTTGAAGCGGGAAAAATACTAAAAGAAATTCATAAAATCCCCGCTCCGAAAGAAATAGAAGATTGGGAAATCTATTTTAATCGTAAAGCAGACCACAAAATCAAGATGTATGAAGAATGTCCTGTCAAGTACGAAAATGGGCAAGCCTTCATTGATTACATTAACGCTCACAGATATTTGCTCAGCGGTCGCCCTCGAACCTATCAGCACGGAGATTACCATATCGGCAATATGATGATAGGGAATGATAAGCGACTCTACATCATTGATTTTAATAGAAATGACTTTGGAGATCCGTGGGAAGAATTTAACCGCATTGTGTGGTGCGCTCAAGCTGCCCCTTTGTTTGCAACCGGAATGGTAAACGGATACTTCAGCAATGACGTACCAATTCCGTTTTGGGAGTTGCTTGCACTTTATATTAGCAGTAATACTTTATCTTCTGTGCCTTGGGCAATTCCTTTTGGGCAGAGCCAAATTCAAGTAATGATAAATCAAGCAAAAGATGTACTAAGCTGGTATGAGAATATGACGAAATCCATTCCGACTTGGTACAAAGGAGTTATTATAAATAAATAATACGAAGCATTTGCCGTCGTGTCCACAGGGATAGCAAGCATCGGATCATGACACCACGATCCGCGAAAAAAGCTAAATACAAATCATTGGAGTCCCTTCCTTACGGAGGGTGCCCCAAAGGCAGAGCCTTTGGGGCCTTCTTTTTAGAATGGAGCGTTATGAAAGTGTATCGGGCTGGGTCTCGCCGGGGCGGTCAGTCAGCACCAGCTGCACCTGACGCCGCCGCAGGAATACCGTCAGCCAGCAAACCGCCATGGTGCTCAAGCCGCAGATGGTCATGCAGAGCCGATAGTCCAGCACCTCGCCCAAGGCACCGATGGCCAGCGACAGCACCGCTCCCGCCGCCGTGCAGAGCATGGACTCATAGGCATTGAGCCGAGCCCGCAGCCGGTCGGGGATGTAGCGCTGCACCGCCGCCTGCCGGATGGTGGCACTCTGGATGCCCAGAAAGCCGCAGACGGCTCGGTTCACCAGCATCAGGGGATACGGCAGCCACAGAAGGCAGGCGTCCATCAGTTCGTAGGTCTGATACACCCCGAACAGGAAGCCGAATCGCTTTCGCTCCGGCAGGGAGTAGCGGTAGCGGACGGCGCCGCCGATGGTGCGCCCGGCGAACTCCGCCACGGAGAAGAAGGAGTACATGGCGGTGGTGAAGCCCGGCGCTGTGCGAAAGAAGGCGATGAGCAGGGGAGAATAGCCCATGGCCATGCCGTTGGTGACGGCCATGTACTCATAGAGGCCGTGGAGGCCGTGCTCCTGCCGAAGATAGGCGGCGGCCTCCCGGATGTCCCGCCACCAGGTTTTCAGGGACAGCAGCGGCTCTTGATCCCGGCGGCTCTCCTGCACATGGATGCGGTTTTCGATGAGGGCGGCCAGCACCGACAGTGCGCCTTGGATCAGCAGCAGCCGTCCCACGCCTAAGATGTCGTACAGCAGCGCCGCCAGCGGCATCATGAGGACCTTCAGAATGGGATAGAGCATGGCGGAGACGGTGTAGGCCCGCTCCTCCTGTCCCTCCGGCAGCAGCAGGGGGTAGAAGCTGTTGTAGGCCAGCTCATCGAAGGCTGCAAGGCATGATACCAGCAGGGAAAAGGCCAGATAGGCGGTGTAGGAGAAGGCACTGTGCAGCAGGAACAGTCCCGCCCCGGCGTAGCACAAGCCGTTGAGCAGGTCGCCCCATACCAGAAAGGGCTTGCGGGGCAGGCGGTCCATCATGGGGGCGACGACCAGCGGCAGCAGTACCATGGGGATCAGCTGAATGGCCACCACCAGCGCCGAGGCCAGAGTGCTGCCTGTCTCGTCAAAGACCAGAAAGGACAGGGCGAATTGACTGATGATGCCGCCGGCAGCGCCCAGCGTCGTGGCGGCGGTGATGCGGGTAAAATTCCGTGTCCAGAGAGTTTGTTTCATAGCGTTCACCTCACTGCTATGATTATCCCACAGCTGCTTACAAAAGAAAAGGGGGTCATCGTGGGAAAGTTATTCCCATGATGACCCTCTTAATAGGGCAAAAATGCTATTTTACAGGAAACTCCTCCAACAGGCGGCAGGCTTGACGGTACTGACGGTTGGCCTTGTACCACGCCAGCACCCACGGCAGGTGGAAGCGGGTGAAGCCCATAGGATATGTGTCTCGCAGACGCTGGAAGCAATCCAGAAGTTGGGTGCCGTAGGTATCGTCGTGGAGGTAGTCCGGGTGCTCCAGCCGATAGCGCACCAGCGCCAGCATCCGCTGCTCCATTTCGCCGGAGGCCATAGGCTCCGCCTGCTGGACGGCGGCCAGCGCCTGCTCCCGATGGCCCAACTGCTCGTGGCAGATGGCCAGCTTGTGCAGGTCCAGAAAGCCGGGGCGGGGGAGGGAGGCAAAGTAGGGCAGGGCCTTTTCCGGTTGACCCAGCTCCAGTTGAGTGGAGGCAACATTGTAGCGGAGGGCAGACAAGCTGCCGGTATCCCTCAAGGCTTCTGCCAGACGCTCCGCTACAGAGTAGTGGGTCAGCATCTCCTCCATGCGGCCCAGATCCGAGTAGCAGTTGCCCATCCACAGGCGGCAGGACAGCATCAGGTAGGGGTAGCCGGCGTCCGATGCCGAGCGGTAGGCGTCCCGCAGCACCTCGATGGCGGCGGTGTATTCGCCCTCGGCGTAGAGGAACTCTCCGTAGTGGGCAGCCAGCAGCGGCAGCGGCTCCAGCCGTACCGCCTCCTCCCACCGGCCCTGAAGGCTCCGATGCAGGGCCAGCTGCCGGGTGGAGAGAAAGGGCTCCCACTCCACCGGCAGAGGGCGCATCTCGTCGGCGTAAAAGGCATCCAGCAGCAGGGCGTCCGCTGCCAGCGGACTGAATGCAAGAATCTCCCGCCGGGGCTGCACCAGCTGTTCATAGAGGGAGTCGAAATTCGGGCTGCCGGAGAGCAGGGCCTTCCAGCAGGGCGCTAAGCCCTCCGGCTCCGGAGTCCAGACAAGACCCAGCCGGTGCAGCAGCAGCTCCGTCACCTCCGGGGAGGGGGCGGCCTTGCCCTGCTCGATCTTGGACAGATAGGAGGGGGCGCAGATGCCACGGCACAGACCTTCCTGACTCCAGTCCCGCTGAAGACGGGCCTGCCGGATCAGCAGTCCGGCGATGTCGCCGCCCCTCATCCGATGAGATCCCGCACAATGGTGCCGGCCAGCAGGATACCGGCGGTGGAGGGGACCCATGGCACACTGGCCGGGACGCTGCGGCGGCCGGGGGAGGGGGCCTCCAGCTGGGTAGTGGCGGCGGGCTGCTCTGGGCTGAACACCACCTTCAGGTGGCGGATGCCACGGCTGCGCAGTTCCTTCCGCATGACACGGGCCAGCGGGCAGCCGCTGGTCTGAGAGATATCCGTTACCCGCAGCAGGGTGGGGTCCAGCTTGTTGCCGGTCCCCAGCGCCGACAGGATGGGGATCCTTCGGTCCATGGCCTGCTGGATCAGGTCCAGCTTGCAGGTCACCAGATCGATGCAGTCGGCAATGTAGTCATATCGGGCGGAGAAGAAATCCTCCCGATGGGCGGCGTCGTAGGTGGCGCAGATGGGGTGGATGACGGCGCTGGGGGAGATGTCCCGGCAACGGCGGGCGGTGACCTCCGCCTTGGACTGGCCCACGGTGGAGTGGAGGGCGCAGAGCTGGCGGTTGATGTTGGTGACACTGACGGTGTCCTGATCCACCAGCGTCAGCTCACCTACGCCGGAGCGGGCCAGGATCTCGGCGGCATAGCTGCCCACGCCGCCCAGACCGAACACGGCCACATGGGCGCTTTGCAGGCGCTCCAGCGCCGGCTGGCCCAGCACCATCTCGGTGCGCAAAAACTGTTCGTGCATAAATAGGCTCCTTTGCTTCCAGACGGTATCAAAAAAGACCGGCCTCGGCCGGTCTTTTTCGGAAATTCATCAGACGAGGTACTTCATACCGGAGGCCTCGGTGGCGGTGATGTCCTTCACGAGAGCGTTGTTCCACTGGGTGTAGTCGGCGTTCTTCATGGCGTTGCGTACCTGCACCTGCCAATAGGGGGCGTCGGTACCCACAAAGTATATGACATGGTAGCCGGTGTAGCTGCCCTCGTTGTAGACGATGCCGGTGTCGCCGGGCTGACGGGACTCGTCGAAGCACCAGTCATTGAACTCGGTGACCATCTGGCCCTTATACACCTCGGTATACAGGCCGCCTTTGGTGTTGGAGCCGGTATCGGCGGAGAGCTCATTGGCCAGCTCGGCAAAGCTGTCCTCGGTGCGGGCGCCCTCCTCCCACTTCTTCAGAGCGGCCTCGGCGGCCTCCTTCTGCTCGGCCTTGCGGGCATCCAGCTTCTCCTGATAGTCGTCAGCCTTGCTGTCCAGATCGGAGGTATCCACCTTGAACAGAATGTGGCGCACGTCCACGGTGTTGTAGTCGTTGCGGCCACGGCTGTGGAACAGGACCACATAGTAGTTGTCGCCGCTCTCGATGAGGGTCAGATCGCCCTCCTGACGCTCTGCGTTGAACACCCACTCAGTGACGGCGTCGCCGCTGTAGGTACCGGTGGGACGGTCGGTGTAGGTGCCGTTATCGTAGTTGTCGGCGGCCTTCTCCATCAAAAGACCGTTGCGGACGGCCTCCAGAGCGGCGTTGGCATTGGCGGAGGCAGCCTCCTTGGCGGCGGCGTTCTCCTCGTCGGTGGGCTGCACGGTGTTGCCGTCGGCATCCTTGGTGGAGTCGGCAGTACCCTTGAAGTAGATGTACTCGTAGTCGGCCACGTCGAAGTTGTTCTTGTGCTCGTTATAGTAGGTCTCCACTTCCTCGTCGGTGTAGGTGAGGCTGTCGATGTAGTCCTGCTGATAGTGGGAGGCCAGAACGGTGTCCTTCAGAATGCTCTTGAAGGTGGACATGGTCATGTTGTTGCCGTACATCAGCTTCAGGTAAGCGCTGGTGGAGTAGCCGGCTTTCTTAGCATAGGTGGAGAAGGTCTCCAGGGTGCTGTCGATTTCCTTCTGCATATCGTCGTCGAAGGTCAGGCCCTTCTCGGCGGCGCCCTTCTTCAGCATGGTCAGCTGAATGAGACTCTTCTTGGCGGCGTCACGGAAGTAGGCGTCCCAAGTCATGTCCTCGCTGACACCCAACATCATCTTGGCGGTGTCGTTCAGGCTCTGCTGAGACAGGGCGGTATTCTTGTCAATGCCGTAGAGACTGACATAGTTGGAGTTGACGATACTGTTATAGGCGTTGTGATAGTAGTAGCTGACCTCGGCGGCGGAATAGGACTCGCCCTCCACCGTGACGGCGGTGGTGCCACGCTGGATGATGTTGGAGTTCCACACCACCAGGCCAATGGCGACCACCACAAAGGCGATGGCGATGATGGCATAGAGCCGGTTGGAGCGGCGCTCCTTGGCCTGCTCCTGAGCTTGACGGGCAGTCTTGGGATCCACAACGCCGCTGGCGGCGACCTCCTGCCGGTTCTTCTTTTCTCTTGATGCGCTCATAGTTGTTTCATCCTCTCAAAATAGGGGTCATTACGACCCGACTTCGTAAAGTTAATCATGATTATACAGGAAATCTGTCTGCTGTGCAAGGGGGAAACGGAAATTATCCGGCCATAGGCCGAAAAAGCGGTCAGCTCCGGAGGCATTCCGGAGCTGACCGGGCTTTTACCAGTTGTCCCGCCGGGCGTGGGGGCCAAGTTATAACCTGCACCGTTTCAGCAGGTGGGTTGTCTCCAGCGTGCTTCACCGCTTCCAACTTCCAGCCGCAGACGGCAGCCGGGAGGCCTGCGATCCACATACTGATCCGACATCCCCTATAACAAAATGTGAGGATAAAAAAGACCCGTCACATCCCTGCGGGACCTCGCCTTTCGGCGATGGTCTTATTATAACAGACCTGCGGGAAAAATAAAAGGGGTTTTCGCAGAAACGGTCAGGAATTTTCTTCCTCGTCGGCCAGCAGCTGTTCCATGAACAGCTCGTAGATCTTCTCCAACTCCGCTTCGTCATCCAGCGTGCTGAGCAGCTCCTCGCCGTTTTCCGTGACGGATTTCAGGATCACCAGACCGTAGTCCTCGGATTCCTCGTCCGCCTCGTCCTCCACGGCGGGGAAGAAGGCCATATAGGTCTGCCCCTCGTGCTCCAGTGCGTCCACATACTCCAGCTCGATATCGTTGCCGTCCTCGTCGGTGAGGGTGATAAAGCTGGGGCCAAACTCATCGCTCATGAGAAAATACCTCCTGCATAGGTTGATCTTCCCCTACTATAACGGATTTCCACAGAAATTGCAAGAGGGCGGCGCTGCCGATTTCCGTGCAAAAATTGGAAAAGCAGCACAAAATGGAACCTATGTGCCGGGTCAAAGGATACGGTGATTGCGTTTTTTGCGCAAAAAGGTATTTTTATCGGTTGACAGGTGTGGTAAAATAACTCTTATATTGGTTTAATATGTGCTTTTTGCCGCAGCCGGGACCTTCCGGTGCAGGGCGGCAGGGAGAAGCCGTATAAAAAGCCTGAGGCCGCCCGGCGGCGGCCGGAACAACGAAACAGAAAGTGAGGTGCGCTGTCCATGAAAGAACACTCCAACGACCGTGATAAGGCAGAGCAGAGCGCCCATCAGAGGAAAAACCGAGGGAAGGGACGGGCCAAGAAGGTCTGGGGCGTCATCGGCACCATCATGCTGGTGGGCGTGCTGACCATGGCCATTTTTGTGGGGATATTCATGACCTACATCAATAAGTCCCTGAAGGGCCACGTAGAGGTGGATATGTCCGAATATGACCGGAAGGTATCCACGGAGCTGTACCGTCTGGGGACGGACGGCGAGACATGGGAGATGTATCAGACGCTGTTCAGCGATGAAAACCGCATCTGGGTGGATATCGGGGACATCCCCAAGTATTTGCAGGATGCCACCATCGCCATCGAGGACAAGCGCTTTAAGACCCACCACGGGGTGGACTGGAGGGGGACCCTGCGGGCCATCACCAGGACCCTGACCGGCAGCGGCACACAGGGCGGCTCCACCATCACCCAGCAGCTGCTGAAAAACGTCACCGGCGACAATCAGGTGACGGTGAAGCGGAAGATCACGGAGATCTACCGGGCGCTGGCGCTGGAGAAGGATTACTCCAAGTCCCAGATCCTGGAGATGTATCTCAACACCATCTATCTGGGAGAGCAGTGCTACGGCGTGCAGACGGCGGCCCGGATGTACTTCCACAAGGATGTGAAGGATCTGACGCTGGCGGAGTGTGCCTGTCTCATCGGCATCACCAACAATCCCTCCATGTATGATCCTCTGCTCAGCGACTGGACCCGTGAGAACAACCGGGAGCGGCAGCTGACCATTCTGGGCGAGATGCTCGGTCAGGAGAAGATCGATCAGGCCACCTATGATGCCGCCGCGGCGGAGGAGGTCCAGTTCAGCGACGGGTATACGAATCTCGGCAATTTCACCGAGCCTACGGAGGATCAGGAGACCCCGGAGAAGCCCACCGTGCAGTCCACCGCCAACAACTCCTATTATACGGATCAGGTCATCTCCGATGTGGCGGCTGCGCTGGTGGAGAAGCTGGGGCTGGAGGACGATGCACCCGACGAGAACGGCAACGTCCGCACGGCACAGGAGAAGGCCGTCAGCAAGATCTACAGCAGCGGCTATAAGATCTATACGCTGCAGGACAGCAAGCTCCAGTCCATTGCGGAGAGCGTTTTTGAAAACAGCGATCTGGTGGAGTATACGGACGACTACGGCAAGCCCTTGCAGGCGGCTATCACGCTGGTGGACAATTCCACCGGCAACGTGGTGGCTATGGTGGGCGGTCTGGGCGCCAAGACGGTGGACCGTGGCTGGAACTGGGCCACGGAGCCCCGGCAGTGCGGTTCTGCTACCAAGCCCATCTCCGACTATGCCCCGGCGCTGGACGACGGTACCATCACCGCTGCCTCCGCCATCGACGACTATCCCGTCCGGGATTTGGACGGCTACGGCGCATGGCCCAAGAACTCCCACTCCGGCTTCTATGGCTTGACCACCGTGTGGACGGCGCTGGTGGAGTCCCTGAATACCTGCGCCGTGCGGGTCAATGAGAGCTACGGCTCGGCGGCCTCCTATAATTATATGGTGGAGAAGCTGGGCTTCACCACCCTGACCCAGCGGGACAGCCAGCAGTCCGGTAACATGGGCCTGGGCGGTTACGACGTGGGTGTCACCACGGAGGAGATGGCTGCGGCCTATGCCGCCATCGCCAACGACGGCGTATACACCAAGCCCCGGACATGGCTGCGGGTGGAGGACTCCGAGGGGAATGTCGTCATGGAGAACGAGACCTCCGCCCACAGCGCCATGAAGGAGACTACCGCCTATCTGCTGCGGGATATACTGGAGAGCGTTATCACCAGCGGTACCGGTACGGAGGCATATTTCTCCGGCATGACCATCGCCGGTAAGACCGGTACCACGGATGACAACCGGGACCGTTATTTCGTGGGCTTCAGCCCCTACTACTGCGCTGCGGTATGGACGGGCTATGAGTCCAACGATGAGCTGTCCTACGGTATGGGCAACGGCTCGGCGCAGCTGTGGAAGCAGGTGATGCGGGAGATCCATGCTGATTTGGAGGACAAGGCCTTCGACAGCTGCACCGGCCTGACGCAGGTGACGGTGTGCTCCGACAGCGGCCTGCTGGCCACGGATGCCTGCACCAAGGATCTGCGGGGCAGCCGGGTCCGCACTGTGACGGTGGCGGCGGATACGGCTCCCACGGCGACCTGCAACGTCCACAAGCTGGTGGACTACTGCACCGAGGGGAAGCACATTGCCACCCAGTACTGCCCCAAGGACAAGGTGAAGCAGGTGGCGGTGCTGGACTGGAACCGGGCGCTGTTCAACGATATCAAGGCCAGGGACCATGAGTACCTGTTGAAGGTGCTGGACGGCTCCGCTACGCCCAACGATCCCAAGGATGATATCTGCCCGGCGCACCAGAAGGCCATCACACCGGTGACACCTACCGACCCCACCACACCGACGACCCCCACGGAACCGACAGATCCCACCACGCCGGATACCGGCGGTGCTGAGGACTCCGGCGGCGTTGGAGGCGGCAGCTGGTGGAAACGACCGTAAATAGAGAAACGAAAATGCAGCCTGTGAGCGGTGCTCACAGGCTGCATTCTTGCGAGGCGGTGAAAAAGAAGGGGTATGGCTCTGCCGTACCCCTTCTTTTCTTGCATGATAGGGAGATCAGAAGCTGCGGATGATATCCACGATCTCGGTGCCGATGCGCTTCTGAGCCTCCACGGTGGCAGCGCCGATGTGGGGCGTGCAGGACACCATGGGATGGCTGTACAGAGCGGCGTTGGCAGTGGGCTCGTCGGCGTAGACGTCCAGACCGGCGGCCCGGACCTTGCCGGACTCCAGAGCAGCCAGCAGGGCATCCTCGTCCACGTTGGCACCACGGGAGGTGTTGATGATGACCACGCCGTCCTTCATCTTGGCGATGGTATCGGCGTTGATGAGGGGAGCGCCGGGTGCGGCGGGAGCGTGGAGGGAGATGAAGTCAGACTGGGCCAGCAGTTCCTCCAGCGTCACATAGGGGATGCCGAATTTGGCCTCCACCTCCGGACGGCGGGTGGTGCTGTAAGCGACGACGTTCATGCCGATGGCCTTGGCCATGACGCCCAGATGCTGGCCGATGCGGCCGAAGCCGATGATGCCCAGGGTCTTGCCCTGCAGCTCGATGCCCTTGCCGTAGGCCTTCTTCTCCCACTTGCCCTCACGCATGGTGTGACCGGCGATGGAGATATAGCGGGTGCAGGCGAACATATGGCCCATGGCCAGCTCCGCCACGGACTGGGAGGAGGCACCGGGGGTGTTGCGGACGGCAATGCCGTTTTCCTCGGCGTACTTGACGTCGATGTTGTCCACACCCACGCCGCCACGGATGATGAGCTTCAGCTTGCCGCCCTTGGCCTCGTCGATGTGGTTGGCGCGGACCTTGGTCTTGGAGCGGACCACCACGGCGTCAAAGTCCCGCAGGGCGGCGCCCAGCTGATCCGGCTCATAGAACTGCTCCACCACCTCGTGGCCCAGCTCACGCAGCTGCGCCATGGCGGCCTTGTCCATACCGTCTGTAATAAGAATACGCATAGTAATATTCTCCTTCGATGATACGTTTTGTTGTCGGAATGTGGCGATTGGTCCGGTTTTCCGGACCTGCGTCCCGAGAGACAGACGTTACGCCTGATGCTCAGCCTCGAACTTGGTGAGGAACTCCACCAGAGCCTCCACACCCTCCTTGGGCATGGCGTTATAGATGGAGGCCCGGAGACCGCCCACAGACTTGTGGCCCTTCAGGTTGTCGAAGCCGGCCTCCTTGGAGGCGGCCACCACGGCGGCATCCAGATCCTTGTCGCCGGTGACGAAGGGGACGTTCATGAGGCTGCGGTCCTGAGGCACCACGGCACCCTTGAAGAGCTTGGAGGAATCCAGGAAGTCATACAGCACCTTGGCCTTTTCGATGTTGCGCTTCTCCATCTCCTCCAGACCGCCCATGTTCAGCAGGTACTTGAATACCTTGCCGCAGCAGTAGATGGCCCAGCAGTTGGGAGTGTTATACATGGAGCCGTTGTCGGCGTGAGTCTTGTACATCAGGTAGATGGGGGTCTTGGGGTCCAGATCGTCACGGATCAGATCCTCACGGATGATGACCACGGCCATGCCGGCGGGGCCCACGTTCTTCTGCACACCGGCCCAGATCAGGCCGTAGTCGGAGACGTTGCAGGGGCGGGAGAGGAACATGGAGGACTGGTCGGACACCAGCACATGGCCCTTGGTGTTGGGCAGCTTGTTCCAGGTGGTGCCGTTGATGGTCTCGTTTTCGCAGATGTAGACATAGTCGCAGTCGTCGGGGATGTCCAGATCGCTGCAATCGGGGATGTAGGAGAAGTTCTTATCCTTGGAGGAGGCGATGACGTCCACCTCACCGAACTTCTTGGCCTCGGCAATGGCCTTCTTGGACCATGCGCCGGTCTCCACATAGCAGGCCTTACCGTTCTTCATGAGGTTCATGGCCACCATGGCGAACTGCACGGTGCCGCCGCCCTGAATGAACAGGACCTTGTAGTTGTCGGGGATGTGCATCAGCTTGCGCAGGTCGGCCTCGGCCTCGTCAGCGATCTGCTGGAACACCTTGGAGCGGTGGCTCATCTCCATGACGCACATACCGCTGCCGCGGTAGTTCATCATCTCGTCCCGGATCTCCTCCAGCACGGGCTCCGGCATCATAGCGGGACCGGCGGAGAAATTAAATGTACGACCGTATTTCATCTTGTGGTTCCTCCTTTTTCCATTCAAGCGTTGTTTTCCTTGTTTTTGCCAGTTACCCATATTATAGTGCATCCCGTCGTGAGAATCAACAGGGAAAAATAAAAAATGTGAGATGGGCTGAAAGATTTTCAGCTTGACAAAAATTTCGTAGGGCGGCAGCGGCGGCGATTGACAGGCGCCGCAGGAAATGATATAACAGACAGGATATAAAGATGCTGTAAAAAAAGCGGAGGGACGGGACATGGAACGGCTGAAGGAGCGGGTGGCCCACATCGGACAATATGCGGTGACGCTGCTGAAATGGATGGTACTGGGCGGCGTCATCGGACTGGTGGGCGGGATCATCGGGTCCCTGTTCCACATCGGCGTGGACACCGCCACGCAGGTGCGTCTGGCCCATCCGTGGGTGCTGTACCTGATGCCGGTGGGGGGCCTTGCCATCGTGGGGCTGTATCGGCTCACCAAAACGGAGGGAAAGGGTACCAACGACATCATCGCCTCCGTCCACTTTGGTGAGCAGGTGCCGGGGCTGCTGGTGCCGGTGATCTTCGTGTCTACGGTCATCACCCACCTGTGCGGCGGCAGCGCCGGACGTGAGGGCGCTGCCCTGCAGATCGGCGGCGGCATCGGCTATCAGGCGGGGCGGCTGCTGCGTCTGGGGGAGAAGGATCTGCCGCTGGCCACCCTGTGCGGAATGAGCGGCGTGTTCGCCGCCCTGTTCGGCACACCCCTGACGGCCACGGTGTTTGCACTGGAGGTCATCAGCGTGGGCGTTCTGTACTATGCCGGACTGGTGCCGTGCCTGACGGCGGCCTTGACGGGCTATCTGGTGTCGGTGCTCATGGGGGTGCCGCCCACCCGGTTCACGGTGACGGTTCCGGGGCTGGAGGTGCGGACCATGCTGCTGGTGATGGTGCTGGCGCTGCTGTGCGCCGTGGTCAGCATCCTGTTCTGCCGGGGGCTCCACGGGGTGGAGCATCTGCTGAAGCGGACGCTGAAAAACCCCTACCTGCGGGTGGCGGTGGGAGCGGCGGTGCTCATCGGCTTGACGCTGCTTACCAATGGAGACTACAACGGCGCAGGCATGGAGGTCATCGGTCGGGCCATCGCCGGACAGGCGGATCCGTGGGCATGGGTGTGGAAGCTGCTCTTCACCGCCATCACCATCGGGTGCGGCTTTAAGGGCGGCGAGGTGGTACCCTCCTTCTTCGTGGGAGCCGCCTTCGGCTGCGTGGCGGCGGGCTGGCTGGGTCTCCCGGCGGGCTTCGGGGCCGCTATGGGGCTGGTGTCGGTGTTCTGCGGGGCGGTGAACTGCCCGCTGGCCTCCATCATCCTCAGCGTGGAGCTGTTCGGCTCCGGCGATCTGCTGTATTTCGCCATGGCCTGCTCCATCAGCTATCTGATCTCCGGCTACTGTGGGCTGTACAGCAGCCAGACCATCCTCTACTCCAAGCTGCGGGCGGAGTTCATCAACGTCCGGACCCACGAATGAGGGCACATAAGAATACGCCTGCCGGGGCATACTGAGAGAAAATCAGTGCTTCGGGAGGCGTGTTTTTTATGGAGGATATCCTGCAGCAGGGGGGACAGATCACCCTGACGGCGCTGGGGTCGCTGGCGGCCCTGTTTCTGCTGACCAAGCTCTCCGGCAACAAGCAGGTGTCCCAGATGAACCTGTTTGACTATGTGATGGGCATTACCATCGGCTCCATCGCCGCCGAAATGGCTTCGGAGCTGGAATCGCCCCTGCGACCTCTTTGGGCCATGGTGGTGTATGGGCTGACGGCGTGGGGCATTGCCCTGCTGACCAACAGATCCATCCGGGTGCGGCGGTTCATCACCGGCAAGCCGCTGATCCTCATGGACAGCGGTGTCATCTACCGGAAAAATCTGCGGCGAGCCCGGATGGATCTCAACGAATTTCTCATGTACTGCCGGGTATCGGGGTATTTTGACCTCAACCAGATCCAGACCGCCATTTTAGAACACAACGGCACGGTGACGTTCCTGCCGGCGTCCATGCAGCGGCCGGTGACACCGGCGGACTTGTCCATGCAGCCCCGGCAGGAGCTGCTCCAGACCCCGGTGGTGCAAGACGGCCGGGTGCTGCCGGAGAATCTGCAGAAGGCGGGAAGGGACGGCGTGTGGCTGGAGCGGAAGCTGCGGGAGAAGGGATATCACGGCCCGGAGGAGGTGCTGCTGGCTATGGCGGCCGGCGGCGATCAGCTGGCGGTATATCCCATGGAGACCAAGAAGGAAGCCAGAGAAATGCCGTAAAACAGCAGGATATTGCGTAAAATACGCAATATCCTGCTGTTTTTATCGAAGCTGCCCGGCCAGATGGCCGCTGGACCATGCCCATTGCAGATTGTAGCCGCCGCAGTCGCCGTCCACGTCCAGCACCTCGCCGCAGGCGTACAGGCCTGGGACCAGACGGCTTTGGAGGGTGTGGGGATCGAACTCGTCGGTGCGGAGCCCTCCGGCGGTGACCTGTGCCTGATCGAAGCCGCAGGTGCCGGTGACGGGCAGGTCAAAGCACTTGCAGGTGTGGGCCAGCGCCGCCAGTGCCTCCTCCGGGGCGTCTGCCAGGGGGAGGGAGGGGGAGAGCCCGGCGTACTTGGCCGCCATCTGGCTCAGGCGGCTGTGGAGGGCGCCGGTGAAGGCCTGCCCGCAGGTGAGTTCCCGATTGCGGAGTGCCAGTTCCTGCCGGCGGCGCAGCCATGCGGCGGTGTCCGCTTCCGACTGCTCCGGCCACAGATCCAGCGACAGGGTCACGTCCTCACCAATGGCATAGCGGGAGATCTCGAAGATGGCGGGGCCGCTGACGCCGTACTCGGTGAAGAGAATTTCTCCGTGGTTCTCCGCCAGCACCTCCCGGCCCCGCCGCAGAGTAATGCGGGCGGTGGTTTTCACGCCCTTCAGGGAGCGGGGATAGGTGGGATCGGTCTTGAGCTGCACCAGTGCCGGGGTCAGAGCCGTGCGGTGGTGGCCCAGCCCCTTGGCCAGCCGATAGCCGTCCAGCACGCCGCCCACCTTGCTGCCGGCGGCGCCGCCTGCGGCCAGAATGACGCAGTCCATGCCCCGGAGGACCTCGCCGCTCTCCAGCGTCACGGTAAAGCCCTGCCCCCGGCACTTCAGGGAGGTGACGGGGTCGCCGGTCCGCAGGGTCAGCCGATCCGGCTGTCCCTCCAGCGCCAGACGCAGCACATCCAGCACGGAATTGGCGGTGTTAGAGCGGGGATACAGCTTGCCGTCGGGTTCCTCCACCGTGACAAGGCCCAGCTGGTGGAAAAAGCGCAGCGTTTCCGCCACCGGGAAGGCCTCCAGCGCAGGGCGGCAGAAGTCCGGGTCGGCTCCGTGGTAGTGAGCCGGGGAGGCATGGCGGTTGGAGAGGTTGCACCGGCCGTTGCCGGTGGACAGCAGCTTGCGGCCTACCCGGCCCTGCCGCTCCAGCAGCGTCACCCGGTTCCGGGGGTCGGAGAGGGCTGTCAGCGCCGCCATCAGGCCGGAGGCCCCGCCGCCGATGATGCAGACCTCACTCATGGCGCTGTGCCTCCAGCCGCTTGCGGGTGAGATAGCCCTCCAGCATCAAGGATGCCGCCACGGCATCCACCACCTTTTTGCGCTGTTTGGCGTTCTTTCCATTGTTAAATAGGATGTTGTGGGCATCCACCGTGGTGCGCCGCTCGTCCCACAGGGTCACAGGGAGGTCTGCCGCCTGCCGCAGCGTCTCGGCGAAGGCAGCGGCCTTCTCGGCACGGGGACCCACGGTGCCGTCCATGTTCTTGGGATAGCCCAGCACCAGCTCCGTGACCCCGTGCTCCGGGAGCAGCCGGAGGATCTCCTGTACCACCATCTCCGCCTTGCGGCTGTCGATGACGGTGGTGAAGCCCGCCAGCGTGCCGGTGGCGTCGGAGATGGCGATGCCGGTGTGGGCGTCGCCGTAATCAATGGCCATGATCTTCATTCTCACATACCTCGCAGGGTGAATTTTTCTCTATCATACACAACTTTTCCCTCCGGCGCAACCGGTGGCAGAGAAAAAACCGGAGAAGGGGGGAGAAAAGCGCCGTTTTCATGAAAAATCTTCTCCTTTTCGTGAAAAAACGCCTTGACGGAGGGACTTGCCTGTGTTAGAATAATCCTTACCTGTGGACATGGGCTTTCTTTTCATGCGTTTTTTCGCTTCTGACGCAGAAAAGAGGCTGTGCCCTTCAGGGAGGCAAGCGGCGGTCCGGCGGGGCCGGAGCCGTCAATCTAATAAGGAGGTGCCGTTAGATGCGAGTGAAGATCACTTTGAGATGCAATGAGTGCAAGCAGAGAAACTACAACACGATGAAGAACAAGAAGAACAACCCTGACCGTCTTGAAATGAACAAGTATTGCCCCTTCTGCAGAAAGCATACGGTCCATACCGAAACCAAGTAATTGGAAGGAGAAACAGCGATGGCAGAGGAAAAGAAAGTCAAGAAGGATCACGGCAAGTGGTTCCGTGAAATGAGAAGCGAACTGATGAAGGTGGTATGGCCCAGCGCCAAGACCACGGCCAAGAACACCGGCACTGTGCTGCTGTGCTCTCTGGGTGTGGGCGCCTGCATCTGGATCTTTGACGGCGTGGCTGTGCTGGCCGTCAAGACGCTGATCGGCCTGTTTACGCACTAAGGAGCGGAGCATGGCTGATAACGCAAAATGGTATGTCATCCACACCTATTCCGGCTATGAAAATGCGGTGAAGGCGGCCATTGAAAAGTCCGTGGTGAACCGCAATATGTCCGACATGGTCCTGAAGATGGAGATCCCTATGGAGACCGTCACTGAGGTCACCGAGTCGGGTGTCATGAAGGAAGTGGAGCGCAAGGTATTCCCCGGTTACGTCCTCATTAAGATGATCTTGACAGATGACACCTGGCATCTGATCCGCAACATCCGTGGCGTCACCGGCTTCGTAGGAGAGGCCAATAAGGCCATCCCCCTGACGGAGGAGGAGGTCACTGCACTGGGCGTGGAAAAGCACGAGATCGTGGTGCTGTACAACGTGGGCGATACCGTGAAGATCACGGACGGCCCTCTGGCCAGCTTCATGGGTACCGTGGAGGAGATCGACGCCGACAAGAACAAGGTTCGTGTGGTGGTCTCCATGTTCGGGAGAGAGACTCCCGTAGAGCTGGAGCTCGATCAGGTCGAGGTCGTCCAGCCCTGAGTGCGTCGGACGCACACAGGCCGGAGCATCCCCTCCGGCGCAAGTGGGAGAGACGCTGTGCGTCTCGCCAAGAGCAGGTCCGGTATTTGACCGGCTGCTACCACATTTTTATGAAGGAGGTGCCTCTTTATGGCACAGAAAGTCGTTGGTTATGTAAAACTGCAGATCCCTGCAGGCAAGGCAACCCCCGCACCCCCCGTTGGTCCCGCTCTGGGCCAGCACGGCGTGAACATCGCCGCTTTCACCAAGGAGTTCAACGAGCGCACCAAGAATGACATGGGTCTGATTATTCCCGTGGTCATCACCGTGTACGCCGATCGCTCTTTCACCTTCATCACCAAGACCCCCCCGGCTGCGGTGCTGATCAAGAAGGAGTGCAACATCGAGTCCGGCTCCGGTGTGCCTAACAAGACCAAGGTGGCCACCATCTCCAAGGCCTCCATTCAGAAGATCGCTGAGCTGAAGATGCGTGATCTGAACGCTGCTTCTCTGGAAGCTGCCATGAGCATGATCGCCGGCACCGCCCGTTCTATGGGCGTCGTCGTGGGCGAATAAGGAGGGTGTAAGAGATGTTTAGAGGTAAGAAGTATAAAGACAGTGCAAAGCAGATCGACCGTGGGACCCTGTACGATCCCAAGGAGGGTCTGGAGCTGGTATGCAAGACCGCTTCCGCCAAGTTTGACGAGACCGTCGAGCTGCACGTGAAGCTGGGCGTTGACTCCCGTCACGCCGATCAGCAGGTTCGTGGCGCCATCGTGCTGCCCAACGGTACCGGCAAGACCGCCCGTGTGCTGGTGTTCGCCAAGGGCGACAAGGCCGACGCTGCCCGTGAGGCCGGCGCCGATTTCGTGGGCGATATGGACATGGTGGAGAAGATCCAGAAGGAGAACTGGTTCGACTTCGACGTGGTGGTCGCTTCCCCCGACATGATGGGTGTTGTGGGCCGTCTGGGTAAGCTGCTGGGCCCCAAGGGCCTGATGCCCTCCCCCAAGGCCGGCACCGTCACTCCCGACGTGGCCAAGGCCGTGAAGGAGGTCAAGGCCGGTAAGGTGGAGTATCGTCTGGACAAGACCAACATCATCCACTGCCCCATCGGCAAGGTGTCCTTCGGCGCTGACAAGCTGTATGAGAACTATTCTGCTCTCATCGGCGCCATCATCAAGGCCAAGCCCGCCGCTGCCAAGGGCCAGTATATCAAGTCCTGCGTGGCTGCCGCCACCATGGGCCCCGGCGTGAAGATGAACGCCAACAAGCAGATCTGACGCTGCACCGGGCCGATTCGACCCGAAACGCTTCAATATCTTCGGTGGGGTGCTTGACAAAGCGCCCGGCCGCTGGTATAATATCTGATGCGTTCCAAAGACAGCAGGTGGCGCAAGCCGTAAGTCCTGCCGAGGATGGCAAATCGATTTTGATTGCTTACACCGTCCTTGTGTCCTTGGATACAGGGACGGTTTCCTTTTTTTGAACGCACCGACAATTTTTCCGGAGGTGAAATCAAAGAAATGCCCAACGCAAAAGTTCTGTCTGAGAAGCAGGCCGTCGTGGCGGCGCTGACCGAGAAGCTGCAGAACGCAGCTGCCGGTGTCATCGTTGATTACAAGGGCATCACGGTGGCAGAGGATACCACTCTGCGTACCCAGTGCCGTGAGAACAACATTGACTACGCTGTCGTCAAGAACACCCTGCTGCGCTTTGCTTTCAACAATGTGGGCCTGAACGAGCTGGACGATCAGCTCAACGGCGCCACGTCTCTGGCCGTGTGCATGGACGACCCCGTCGCTCCGGCCCGTGTGATCGCAGAGTTCGCAAAGAAACTCAACGGCAAGTTCGAGATCAAGGGCGGCTTCATGGACGGCAAGGTCGTCTCCCTGGAGACCGTCAATGCTCTGGCTGCCATCCCCGCTCTGCCCGTGCTGCAGGCTCAGGTTCTGGGTACCATGCTGGCTCCCATTTCCGCTCTGGCCTGCGTGCTGAAGCAAATTGCAGAGAAGCAGGGCGCTCCCGCTGAGGAAGCCGCTGCCGAGTAATGAGACGTTTCGTCTCGACCCCTATCTAAAAAAACATCTTACAATTAGGAGGCTTATCAAAATGTCCGAGAAAGTTACTGCTATGATCGAAGAAATCAAGGGCCTGACCGTTCTGGAGCTCAGCGAGCTGGTTCACGCTCTGGAGGAGGAGTTCGGCGTTTCCGCCGCTGCCATGGCTGCTCCTGCTGCCGGCGCTGCTGCTCCCGCTGCTGAGGAGAAGACCGACTTCAACGTCGTTCTGACCGGCTTCGATGCCGCTCAGAAGATCAAGGTCATCAAGGTCATCCGTGAGGTCATGGGTCTGGGTCTGGCCGAGGCCAAGGCTGCCGTCGAGGGCGCTCCCACCACCATGAAGGAGGGTCTGTCCAAGGAGGATGCCGAGGCTCTGAAGAAGCAGGTCGAGGAAGTCGGCGGCAAGGTCGAGCTGAAGTAAGTAATTCTTCATATGGAAAAGAGCGTTCCGCAGGGAACGCTCTTTTTTTGTCGCCTCGCTCCGGTTTGGCCTGAGCTGCACGGAGCATCGGCCCGACGTTCCATAGATGAAATTTTTTTCAAAGAAATTTTACAAAATACGGCATAAAATCCATGAAACTAACTATTATTTACAATAATTCGAAAAAACGATTGCATTGCTTAAGAAATGGGAGTAAAAAACAGATTATATACTTAATTTTTCGTTAAGCAATTTTTCCACGCTGACTATCCAACGCTCCACCACATTGGGGCGTGTTTTCGTGTGGAGAGATGGCTGACATCGGGGAATAAAAGGAGCCTGCATGGAGTTTTTCACGAATTTTTTGACGCTGCTGGGGGAGCATTATGCGCTGGTACTGGTGGCCTGCGCCGAACTGGTGGCGGATGTTCTGCCGCTGAGCCTTCGGCCCCGCAAGCGGGTGCGCCATGCTCTTTGAACGGCTCTATGAGGACAATGTTTCCGGCAAAATCTCTGACGAACGCTTTTCCAGAATGTCCCGGAGATACGAGGACGAGCAAAAGGAGCTGACCGAGAAAATCAAACAGCTCCGCTCCGAAATCGAAAAGCAGAGCAGCCGTACCATGACAACGGATATGTTCATCAGTCTGGTTCGCAAGTACACCAGAGCAAAAAAGCTGACACCCCGGATGCTGAATGAACTGGTGGAAAAAATCGAAGTGTTCAATGCAGAAAAGGTCAACGGTGTATGGGAGCAGCGGCTCCGCATTCACTACAACTGCGTGGGCACCATCGAGATTCCAAGCGCACTTCCTTTGCCGACACCTGATGTGTCGGTGAATACAAGAAAAGGCGTAGTTGTGAACTACGCCCCCTGTGATGTCGCTATTTAGCAAATAAAAAATGACGAATGTTCTTTGACAGCTAAATGCTGTAAGAACATTCGTCATGGTACGAGTGCTGATAACGGATTTCATAAAACAATGAATTAACCGGCAGAAACACATATATTTCATCTCGCACACGAACAGTTTCTTTAGAATTTTATTCGCACATTCGATTTGGGCAACCTCCTTCGATATAATGATTGCAGAATATCAAAGGAGGAACGGCAGATGAAGCAAAACTATTATCTTGCGCTTGATACGGCAGAACGGCGGCTTATCATTGAGAGCCTGAATAACCTGCGAAGCAGGCTCATTGCAGCGGGACGGTTTACCGACGCAGTTGATGAGTTGCTGCTCAAATTCGTAAATGCCAAGGTCAAAAAATTCAAGGTCATTCATACGGTATAGCAGGAGGTAACGACAATGACGGAATTTGAAAAAATGGGATGCACATACCGGCAGGAGGGCGACTATTTCTTGCCCAATCTTAAGATTGGAGAACAGGACGAGGTGCTAATCGGCGTATGGGGACAGTGACATCGGCAGTACCTGAAAAAGCATCACCATGTACGCTATTACAATTTGCTCACTGCTGGGGCGCTGAACAGCTATCTTACAGAGATCGAACTGCAAGCGCAGGCACTATTCAATGACATTGTAATGCGACTGTCCGAAGAGGAAAATGTTACTGAAAATCTCAAAGCAACTGACCCAATGGAATGGGTCAAACGGAGCAATAACATCCGCAATCGAGCTACAGAAATCGTAAATGCAGAGGTCATTTTCGTGTGAGCAGCAACAAAATTTGATAGAAATCAGAGGCGCAGTCAGATGCAGGTAAGCACCGGCTGCGCCCCTTTTTCGTTGCTCTGAAATAGGTCTGCATTATCTTAGCGAGCAGACTGTTTTTACTCCTGTCGGAGCCAAACAGTGTATCCGCTTGCGATGCCTGCGTCATCTTAGCGAGCAGTGCCTTTTTGCTCCGTTCTGTCGAGCTACGCAAAAGGCCTCGTTAGGGACACCCTAAGACCTGCTTACCCGATGCCGAAGAATCGGTCGAAGAAACCCTTCAACTTTTCAATGATGGTCTGCTTCTTCTCTGCACGGTTTCCACCGCTGAAGCGGGAGATTGGCGGCATCAGCTTGTCAATGTCTGTGCCCGTCGTTTTGACAGAACCGTCACGGAAAGCGCTGTCCATAAAGCGACGGGTCTCCTCGTCCTTCAGATTTTCTTCTTGGATGATCGTGACAAGCTGCCGTTCCTTTTCCTCGGCAACAAAGGTGCGCCATTCCAGCATCACATCTGACACATCGTTGATACCTGCAATAAAGGTTTCGATCAGTGCCTTCTTGCTACGTAGTTCTGGGCTTGCATCTACTGCCTTCTGGATCGTAATGAGAATTTCTTTATCGTCGCAGTGGGAATCGTGATACTTTTGGACGAGCATCAGAATGTAGTCGATATTGATCTCGATTTGTTTGATGAGCTCGATTTCAAAGACAATATCGTCCGTGATGTCCTCTTTTTCGCCACCGGGCTTGCGGTTTTTCCACTCATCCCGTAAGTCCTGATAGCGGCCAAGATAATCCTGAAAATCCCGCTCGCTCAAAATTTCGCTTCCGGCAAACTCGTCGAACGAAGTCAGCAGGTTGCGCATACGCAGAATCGCACCGAACAAAACGATAAACTCCTTCTGCCGCTGTTCGCCGGTAATGCGTTCCTCTGTCAGCGGGAATTTCGTTGTCAATTCCTCAATCATATCCTGGTAGCCTGGGTGATGTTTTCCGTCGGCATCCTCGTAGCCAAAGTAGTAATCCTTATAGCCACGCATCAGGACGATACCGCCCGCTTCCTTATCGCCAAACAGAGAAATTGCATCGTCGGTACGCTTTTGCAGATTGCGGAAGCAAACGATGTTGCCGAACACCTTGATGGAATTGAGAATCCGGTTGGTGCGGGAATATGCTTGAATCAGCCCGTGCATTTTCAGGTTTTTATCCACCCACAGCGTATTCAGCGTCGTGGCGTCGAAGCCGGTCAGGAACATATTGACCACGATCAGCAGGTCAAGTTCCTTGTTCTTCATCCGCAGGGAAACATCCTTATAGTAATTCTGGAATTTGTCCCCGTCTGTGGAATAGTTGGTGTGGAACATCCCGTTGTAGTCACGGATGGCCGCATCCAGAAAATCACGGGAACTTTGGTCAAGTGCGGAGGTATCCTCCGGATTCTCCTCGTCAAGAATACCATCTGTTTCTTCCTCATTCGCTCCATAGCTGTAAATGACGGCAACCCTCAGCCGCTTCTGCGGATTTTCCGCCATTTGCCTCTGAAACTCGGCGTAGTAGAGCTTTGCAGCATCCACGCTGGACACGGCAAAGATGGAGTTGAACCCGCTGACCCGCTGCTTCTGCTTGATTTCCTCGATCTGCTGCTTGCTGCCGGCAGAGGCAACCTCGGCGATATTCTGCAATACGCTGTATGTATAGGTTTTATCACCCCGGTAGGTCTTCTGGTCAAAATGCGTCAGAATGTAATCCGTGACCAGTCGGATGCGTTCCGGGGCAAGAAACGCCTTTTCCCGGTTGATGTCCCAAACCTCTTTGTCGTCAATATCCGGCTCGGCGTCCATCGTTTTGATGTAGTCCACCCGGAAGGGCAGTACATTTTTGTCGTTAATGGCGTCCACGATGGTGTAAGCGTGGAGCTGATCGCCAAAAGCCTGCTCTGTCGTGCGGAGTGTGGGATTCTTGCTCACGCCTGCATTGACCGCAAAGATGGGCGTGCCGGTAAAGCCAAAGAGGTTGTACTTCTTGAAATACTTCGTAATGGCTTGATGCATATCCCCGAACTGACTCCGGTGGCACTCATCAAAAATGATAACAACTCGCTTATCAAAAATGCTGTGTCCGGCGTTCTTTTTGATGAAAGTTGCCAGCTTCTGGATGGTGGTAATGATGATCTTGGCGTTGTCATCTTCCAACTGACGCTTCAGCACCGCTGTGGAGGTGTTGCTGTTGGCAGCGCCCTTTTCAAAGCGGTCATATTCCTTCATCGTCTGATAGTCCAGATCCTTGCGGTCCACGACAAAAAGCACCTTGTCGATATAATCCAACTTCGTGGCAAGCTGCGCCGTTTTGAAGGAAGTCAGCGTTTTGCCGCTGCCGGTGGTGTGCCAGATGTACCCGCCGCCTGCTACGGTGCCGTATTTCTTATAATTGTTGGCGATCTCAATGCGGTTCAAAATGCGCTCGGTGGCGACGATTTGATATGGCCGCATCACCAGCAGCATATTTTCCGCCGTAAATACACAGTAACGGGTAAGAATATTCAGAATGGTGTGCTTGCAGAAAAAGGTCTTGGTAAAGTCCACAAGATCGGGGATAATGCGGTTGTTCGCATCCGCCCAGAACGAAGTGAACTCAAAGCTATTGCTGGTTTTGGACTTCTTGGCTTTCTGCGCTTTGGCATCCTTGATATGGTTGAAACGGGTGGTATTGGAATAATACTTCGTATTTGTGCCGTTGGAGATCACGAAGATCTGCACGAATTCATACAGTCCGCTGGATGCCCAGAAGCTGTCCCGTTGATAGCGATCGATTTGGTTAAACGCTTCCCGAATGGGAACGCCCCGGCGCTTCAGCTCGATATGGATGAGTGGCAGACCGTTGACCAGCACCGTCACATCATAGCGATTGTCATGAGCTGCCCCCTCCTCTGTGGAGATGGCATACTGGTTGATGACCTGCAAACTGTTATTATGGATGCACTTCTTGTCAATAAGCTGAATATTTTTGCTTTCCCCGTTATCCCGGCGGAGCACCTGCACATAGTCCTCCTGAATCAGCCGGGTCTTTTCGAGAATGCCGGAGTTTGTGTTTGCCAGCACCTCGTCCCAGAAACGCTTCCATTCGCCGTCCGTAAAGCGATAGTTATTCAGCTTTTCCAGCTGCGTCCGCAGATTGGCAATCAGGTCAGCCTCTTTATGGATGGTCAGGCGCTCATAGCCCAGCTCGCAAAGCAGACGGATAAACTCCTTTTCCAAGTCTGCTTCGCTCTGGTACGCCTCCGAGCGCTTCGACTGCGGCTTGTATTCGGTGACAACAGTGCTTTCTGCACTTTGCGATACGATGTTGAAATACGGCACGGTCAGGCCCCCTTTCCGTTCAAATGTTGATCTCGTTGTCGTACCCAAAGAGGTTTGCCAAGCGATTGGATGCCGAAATTATGCGATAGTTAAAAGAAAAATGCTCTTTGTTTTTACGGTAATACAACAGGGCTGCTTCGCAAATGTCTTGACAGAGCGATACGATATCGATAGAGATCGCTTGTTGCTGTGGGGCACCATTTTCGTCAAGCTTGATGCAACGTTCTATCGGCACACGCGAACAGCTCGATGCCGGACGCCAGATCAGCGAAAAATGCGTGATGTTTTCCTCAGTTCCAACGACTGTCGGGTTCGATTCGTGCAGCATCGCACAACGCAGCTTGTAGACCACATTGCCGCTGACCAAAAACCTTTTTGAAGTATCTCCGGTCAGTTCACTTTTGGGAGCAAGAACATGATCGTCGTACCAGCTGGTGTAGCGATTGCTAACGCTCGATTGTGGATGGTACACTTTTCCGCAAGTATCCGGCAATGTCAGTGCCATTGTCAGCGCTGCGATCTGAAGATCGTTTTTCAGACATCGTTCGATCTCGTTTACTAGATGTTCTATCATATCTTTTCCTCAAATGACAATAGCTTGTCCCTGTAGTATTCGTATTGTTTCTGTCGGGCTTCGATCTCTGCGGGGAGGCCGGAGGAAAGGTCGGTGCAGATGGCATCGAAGTTGTCGAGAACATTGACAATACGGCTTTGAACATCAAGTGACGGAATTGCCACTTGGAACTTATTGAGCATCGGTCTGCGGATTGACGGCACTGACCCTTGATACATTTGCTGACCGATATATTTTGGGAAAGTGGCAACAAAGTAGTGGTACAAATATTTTCCCAAAAGCCCGTCTGTTGCAGGATGAATTCTGTAGGCTCTTTGATGGAGTGCATATTTCCCGTTGATATAATGGAACACATTTCCAACGCCTACGCCGTCTCCTGCGGTGATAATTGCCTCTTCGTCATACTCATATTCGTCTTTAGCAAGTAGCTGCTGAGAACGAACAAAAAATGGATAACAGCCGCCCTTAACCGCATCATCGGTGTTGCTTGACCCAGTTGAAATGTCTGCGATCTCAGCGAGCGTCTTCCATACAACATCACTTGTTGCCCCCCCTCGGACATCGCCGAAGGTTAGCAGTTTATCCCTATAATACGCATACTGCTGCTTTCTTGCGGTAAGCTCTGCGGTAAGCTCTGCGGTAAGCTCTGCGGTAAGCTCTGTGAAATTGTCCAGTATACGGACAATTTCACACTGCACCGGCAGGGGCGGGACGGGGAACTTAAACGCTGCAAACTGTTTCATATCAACAGAGGCAAAATTTCCTTGATTCAAGTGCGACTTGCAATATTCATCGAGTCTAAAGCAATAATAGAAAACAAACATCATATCAACGCAATCTTTGAACTCGTCTTTAAGCGTCAGATACGTGAACCTCTGATTTGCCAAAGATGGCACTTTTATCAATGCGTGCTCACCTATTGTGGCAGAAGTGGCAATGATAATTGAATCTGCAGGAAACAACTTTCCTTTGACAGCTTTTTCAGAAACATATTGGGTCGCTGTTGTCAAAATTCTTCCGTTTTCACGGATGTCCTCCATGCGAAACCAAGGAATAGTGCCGTTTTCCCAGAACTCATTGTTCGCTTTTGAGGGTGTGTATCCATTTCTTGTTATGAACAGTTCGGGGATTGGTAGGTATTTCACCCCATCGGGGCAAAGTTCCTGAATAAATTCATCAAGTTTGGTCATTGGATTCATCTCCTTTTGCCAAGGAATTTGGAATGCTGATATTATATATACTTGCCATTGTACATACCTGCATCGGATATATAGCATAATCCCAAGGCATCAGCTGTAACAGGTATGGGATATTTTCGGTGCGGATAACTTCTACCCTTTGAGGATTCACAAATATCACATATTTTATTTCGTTCCTAAAGTCATACATATAATTTAGCAGCGCTTTGTCTCGACTTAATCGATAATCTTTGAAACTTTCTTGTTCACGCACATCTCCCTGTGCCATGCCATCAATCCAGCGGCCATATACATTTTCGCACATCGCCAAAGCGGTTTCAGGATATTCGATCATAAAAATTCCAATATCTTTTTTGCCAGAATATTTTTGGTAGCTCTCCAAATGACGCTCCCAGTTTTGCTTAAAAGAATCTATCAGGAAAGTGTAGCTATGTGCAGGATTCTGAAATGCCCACGATTCAGAACGCACTGCATCAAAGCTTGGGGTTATATTCCATTCTGTTTTCAGTTTTTCTGTTTCAGTGTCTACCTTACGCCGAAAATCGCTTTCTTTTCTTGCATGGGTAGCACCTTTTCGTGTGACCTGTGATGATGTAATTTGAAAATGCTCTATGAAACCGTTATCAAATATAAAATCTGGGAATTCACTGCTTGATGGATTGGGCTTGGCAGTGCGAATGATATCAGCAAATTCAAAGCGTTCATTTTCCAATAAACCGAAATAGTTCTTATTAAAGTCGGAACTACAATAGAAAATGTGATCCTTTGCAAATGAAGCATCCGTAACGGTAAAGGCAGAACATCCATCAAATGGATTGCAGATAGGCATTCCATCTTTGTAGAACAAAGCGTGTTTAATTTTATCAAAGCAAGCTGCCTCTTTATCGCCTCTCATTACCCCTCAATCTCCCCAATAATTCGATCAATTTCCTCTCTCAACTTCTGCTCTCGTGCGACGATCTCGGCAATCTCGGCGTTCAGCTTTACGATGTCGATCTTCTCACGGGTATCCTCCTGCTCCACATAGGTAGAAACAGAGAGATTATAATTGTTCTGTTTGCTGCCGACCTCGTCGTTTGGCACAAGGTGGGCAAAATGCTGCTCGTCCTTACGCTCCGCCACGGCGGATACGATGCGCCGGATGTTGTCCTCGGAGAGTCGGTTGTTCTTCGTGACCTTCACAAACTCCTTGGAGGCATCCACGAACAGAATGGCGTTGTCCGTCTTGTTCTTTTTCAGCAGCATAATGTCCACGGAGATCGTAACATTCAGGAACAGATTAGAGGGCAGCTGAATGATGGCATCCACAAAGTTGTTATCCACCAGATACTTGCGGATCTTCTGCTCGGCTCCGCCACGGTACATAATGCCGGGGAAGCAAACGATGGCCGCCGCACCGTTGGAAGCCAGCCACGAAAGACTGTGCATAATAAACGCCATATCGCCCTTGGAGGCAGGAGCCAGCACTCCGGCAGGCGAAAAGCGCGGGTCATTGATAAGCAGCGGGTTCTTATCGCCCTCCCACGGCACGGAAAACGGCGGATTGGATACGATCAGCTCAAAAGGCTGGTCGTCCCAATGCTGCGGGCTGAGCAAAGTGTCCTCCCGGACAATGCTGAACTTATCGAACTCGATGTTATGCAGGAACATATTGATGCGGCAGAGGTTGTAAGTGGTCAGGTCGATCTCCTGACCGTAGAAGCCTCGCTCGATATTATCCTTGCCCAGCACTTTTTCCACCTTCAGCAGCAGAGAACCGGAGCCGCAGGCAGGGTCATAGACCTTGTTGATTTTCGTTTTGCCAATGGTGCCGAGGCGAGCCAGCAGCTCTGAAACATCGGCGGGAGTGAAATACTGACCGCCCTTTTTACCGGCATTGGCGGCATACATTCCCATTAGGTACTCATACGCATCGCCGAACAGGTCGGGATTGCTGCCCTCCGTGGAGAACAAAGGCATCTGTGCCACGCCGTTCAGCAGCTCCACCAGCACTTTGTTGCGCTTGGCGACGGTCTCACCGATGGCCTTGCTGTTCACATCAAAATCGTCAAACAGACCTGCAAAATCATTCTCAGCGTCTCCGCTGGCGGCGCTGCTCTCAATGTGGTTGAACACACGCTCCAGCGTCTCGTTCAGGTTGTCGTCCTTGTCCGCCCGGGCGAGGACATTGCAGAACAATTCGGAGGGCAGAATGAAGAAGCCCTTTTCCTGCACCAGTCCCTCACGGGCAGTCTCCGCCTCAGCGTCCGGCATTTTGGCGTAGTCAAAGGCCTTGTTCCCGGCGGCGTACTCGCCCTCGTTGATATAGGCGGTGAAGTTCTCCGAAATATAGCGGTAGAACATCGTGCCCAGCACATAAGATTTGAAGTCCCACTCTGCCACATGACCTGCGTGGACAAGGTCGGTGGCGATTTTATAGATGCGGCGGAACAGTTCGTCCCGTTCCTGGTCTTTCTTTATCTCTGCCATCTTCGTTACTCCTTATCTGCCAGCCACGCCGTTTCAATCTCATCAAAGGGGATGTTGTTTTCCTCACAAAATGCCTTGATTTTTTTCATTGCCGTGATATTCGGCTTGGTTTTGGCGTTTTCCCAACGGTTTATCGTTCCAACGGATACATTCAGTACTTTTGCGAAATCCTCCTGTGACAGCAGGGCTTTCTTACGCATGATCCGGATCAACTCGCTTAAAGGCGTCATCAAACAATTCTCCTTCCAGAAGATTAACAGCATTATACCATAAACCTATCATTTTCTCAAGTAGCGTAGCGAAAATAGGCGGAAACGAATTTCATAAGCAAAGAGGCACAGCCTTCGGATTGATCCGTTGGCTGTGCCTTTTTTGCAACTTTAAGAAAAATTTGAAAAATAGCTTCGTACAAATCGAGAAAAATTTCCCAGTTGGTTGGTAGAGAGAAAATTTCAAAATCTTTCGTTCAAATCCGAAAAATTTTCCCAGTTGGTTAGTAGGGGGTTAAAAAATCAGCCTTCTCGCTGGCTATCTATTGAGGGGACCATCTTGTGTGCCTTGATAGTGGCGGAAGAAATTTTTTTGAAATAGTGTGGGAATTTCGCAGAAAAATTCGGCAAATAGAAAGTGAGAGGGCGCTAGAAGATTTCGGCGTAGTCCGCAGCTCTGGTGGCCTTTCATATGTACCTTGAAAGTTGAATCACAGAAAAATTTCTGAAAGAGGGTCACCAAACACCTACCCGTTTTAGTAACAAGTGAGAGGAGGCTTTCCAATGGTCATCAAAATTACGCCGCAGCAGGCGAAAAGGGTCAACGCCCTGTTGCGGAAGCTGTGCGCCAATTACGATGGCGGCAACTGCCTGCTGCTGGACGACGGCGAGCCCTGCGTTTGCGTCCAGAGCATCAGCAAATATGGCATCTACTGCAACTATTTCAAAAACGCCGTGCTCCCAGTGGACGAAGGGCTGCACGCCGAGATAATGAAGCCGACCGACGGCAAGCGCTGTGTGCTGTGCCGTCAGGCGTTTGCGTCGAGGGCGAAGAATCAGCGTTATTGTCCGGCCTGCGCCGCCAAGCAGAAACGGCTGAAGGCAGCCGAACGGCAGCGCCGAAAGCGGGCATCGGCGTCACGCTTTTAAGGTGCGGACAGCCCTGAAATACAAGGCTTTTTTGAACCCAAATCAACCCAAGCAATACAGCAACACCTTAACCTCAAAAATCCGCTTTGAAAAGCGTGACAAATTCAAGCGAAAGGAGGAATTCAATGAACCCATATTTTACAGTCAACGACTCCGAACATTTCACCTTTTACCGTATCCCAAAGCTGCTGTTCACAGATGAGATTTACCAAACTGTTTCCACCGATGCCAAGATGCTCTACGGCCTGCTGCTGGATCGGCTGTCCCTATCCGAGAAGAACGACTGGAAAGACGAGCACGGTCGGGTCTACCAATATTTCACCATCCATCAGGCGCAGGAACTGCTGCATTTCGGACACGAAAAGGTCTGCCGCCTGTTTGCAGAACTGGATGCAGCCGACCTTATCGTGCGCCGCCGTCAGGGGCAGGGCAAGGCCAACCGCATCTACTTAAAGGAGTTTACCCAAAAGTCCGATTTTCGGAATTCCAGAAGTCCGGGAATCGGAAGGAAATAAGACTTAGAGAGTGATATTTACTATCCGAAAAAGAGAAAGAAGGTCAACAATGAATAACAAAAACACAGTGCCAATGAAACCGGCGCTCTTAAGAATTGAACAGCTGCGTCCGTTTGAAGGCCATCCCTACAAGGTACAGGACAACGAGGAGATGGCTGCTCTTTCGGAAAGTATCCGGGAGAATGGTGTTCTTTCCCCGTTGATCGTCCGTTCCGTTGAAAACAGCGATGAATATGAAGTCATCAGCGGACACCGCCGCCTGTATGCTGCCCGGAAGGCAGGTCTGACAGAAGTTCCCGTGCTGATTTACACCCTTGACCGGGATGCCGCCGCCATTGCCTTGGTGGACAGCAATCTGCACCGGGAGCATATTCTGCCCAGTGAAAAGGCGTATGCTTACAAGTTGAAAATGGAAGCACTGTCCCATCAGGGAATCGCTTGTGGACAAGTTGGCCACAAGTCCCGGGATGATATTTCCGATACAGACAGTGGCAGGCAGGTTCAGCGCTATATTCGCCTGACCTACCTCATCCCGGAATTGCTGGAAAAGATGGACAAGGAAGAAATTGCGTTCTCTGTCGGCGTGGAGTTGTCCTATCTCGATGAATACAGCCAGCGGGATGTGCTGGAGCAATGTGAGATCAACGACTGCACGCCATCTTATTCGCAGGCATGGCGAATGCACAAGGCCGACCGTGAAGGGCTGCTGACGAAGGATGTGATCCAGTTCCTTATGAGCGAAGAAAAACCGAACCAGCGGGAGACAGTGAAGATACCCACCGAAAAGCTGCGAGAATTTGCGCCAGATGCCAACCCACGGCAGCTTGAGGACTTCGTTCTCAAAGCCTGCGAGCATTACCGCAAATACCTCATCCGCCAGCGTGGGCGGGAGGAACGATAAGGAGTGATAGAAAATGAAGCGGCAAACGAATTGGATCGTCGGCGTATCCGACGGAAAAGTCCACGAATACAAAATTGGGGATGTGACCTATTTTGTTTCTGCAGAATTTGAGCGCAGCTCTCAAACCAATCTGCGTGACCGTGTACAAAGAACGGTGGTCAGCAATCTCATACCTTTGACGCCCGGTCAAGCATCCGATACAATAGCAGCGGAATATGTGTGTTCGGCTGCCGGGAAGGAGGACTTATGCAGTCGAAAAAGAAAAAAGAACAATTGGGATTAACAGCGCTGTACTGCCGCCTGTCCCGTGATGATGGAGCGGAAGGCGACAGTAACTCCGTAGCCAATCAAAAGCGTTTATTGCAGAAATACGCCAAAGAAAATAGCCTCGGTAATACCCGTTTCTATGTGGACGACGGTTATACCGGCACGAATTTCAACCGTCCGTCTTTTCAGAAAATGATTGAGGATGTCGAAATGGGCTATGTGACAGCGGTCATCGTCAAGGATATGTCCCGGCTTGGCAGAGATTATCTCGGTGTTGGGTACTACACAGACACCTTCTTCCCGGAACACAATATCCGTTTCATTGCGGTGAATGACTGCGTAGACAGCGATGACGGCGAAAATGAGCTTGCCCCATTTCGAAATGTGATGAACGAGATGTACGCCCGGGACATCAGCCGCAAGGTGCGGTCTGCCCATCGTATCCGGGGCAATTCCGGCGAACCGCTGGGCCAGCCGCCCTACGGCTACAGGAAAGACCCGCTGAACAAAAAGCACTGGATCATTGACCCGGAGGCCGCTCAGGTGGTGCGGGACATTTTTCGTATGTGTCTGGAGGGTAAGGGCAACGACACCATTGCCCGCATTTTACAGGAAAATGGGATTCTCAACTGCACAGCGTACTGGCACGAAAAAGGCATTGGCAGGGGCGGCAAAAAGACGCAGCCAAACCCTTACCGATGGAAAAACAGCACCATTCGTAAAATCCTGACCCAGCAGGAATACTGCGGCGATGTGATCAATTTCAAGACCTACTCTAAATCCTTCAAGGATAAGACCCGCATCGATAACCCGGAAGAAAACTGGGTCATCTTCAAGGATGTTCACGAGCCGATTGTCGACCGGGACACCTTTGAGCAGGTACAAAAGAAGGTCATCAAGCGGACAAAGCGCCGTGCGCCGAAATCGGAGAATGGCGAAAAGAGCATCTTTTCTGATCTGCTGTACTGCGCCGACTGCGGTCACAAGCTGTGGTATCATGTCAACACCATCAATAAGAATATATGCTTTTTCTCCTGTTCCAATTATGTAAAAGATTACCGTGGCAGTTGCCCGACCCGGCACTATGTGCGGGCGGACGCTATCGAGCAGGTGGTAAAACTGGAGCTACAACGAATGGCGCAATTTCTGCGGGACGACGAGCCAATGTTCGCCGACCTTCTGGAACGCAAGTCCAACTGGGAAATCGCAGAGGAAAAGAAGCACCTTGAGGGAGAGCTGCAAAAGGCACGGATGCGAACAGAAACCGTGTCCCGACTCTACAAAAAGGCCTTTGAAAAGAATGCGGAAGGGCTTCTTTCCGACGAGGGCTTCCTGCAAATTACCCACGAATACGATGTAGAGCAGCTTGCCTTGAAAGCGAAGATCCCACAGCTCCGGGAGCAAATTGCGGAGGCGGAACGGCAAGCGGCCAATAAGGACAAGTTTATCGCTGCCATCCGAAAGTTTATGCAGATGGACGAGCTGACAGCACCGCTGCTGCGGGAGCTTATTGACCATATCGAGGTGTACGAAACGCAGGGCGTCGGAAAAAGTAGAACACAGCGCATCACAATTCACTACCGCTTTGTGGGGTACATCGACATCCCGGCAGCGCCTCTGACAAGCCATTATATCTCCGAAACAAGGCAGGGCGTGGCCGTGGAATATATCCCCGCATAACGAAGGAGAGCAGGCAAAATGCCTGCTCTCCAAAAGAAGCATAAAAAATCGAGTGTTCATAACATCAAATCCGTTATGAACACTCGATATGGTCGGAGTGGGGGGACTTGAACCCCCGGCCTCTTGGTCCCGAACCAAGCGCGCTACCAGCTGCGCTACACCCCGTCAGCCTAACTATTATACGGTGCAGAAACGTTTCTGTCAAGAGGGAAATTTCCCTCCGCCCCGGAGGTTCTGCCCTGCCCGAAGGGCGCATACACTGAACGCAAAAGGAGGGGATGGCATGACCGAGACAAAGCACCGCCGGCCCGCCCGCCGCACACTGACACACGGGCAGCCTCTGCGCCGCCCGATGGCCCGCCGCACACCGCAGCGCAGGCCCACCGCAGGCCGGAGGCCCCGCCCCGCCGTGGGCCGCCTGTGGCAACTGGTGGTGTGCGGAGCGCTGCTGCTGGGGGTGGTGGCCATAAAGCTGACGGCCCCGGACACGCTGGAGCCTTACCGTCAGAGACTCTTGACACTGATGGGCGGCGACACAGATTTTACGGCGGCCTTTTCGGCCGTAGGTCACGCCTTTGACGGCTCTCTGACCGGAGCACTGGACGACGCCTACACGGCGGTGTTCGGCCCCCGGCAGGCGCAGCCCGCCGCAGCCACCTACACGGCGGAGAACACCCCGGAGGACGTGTGCCTGACCCAGCAGGTGCTGGGCTTTGCCTACGCCGCCCCGGTGCAGGGGACCGTCACCGACGGCTTCGGATGGCGGGAGAACGCCTTCCACTACGGCACAGACATCGCCGCCGATGCCGGGACCGTCATCTCCAGCTTCGCTGACGGCACCGTCACGGCGGTGGGGGACAGCAGCCAACTGGGCAACTATGTGACCGTGTCCCACGCCGGGGCCTTTACCACCCTGTATGCCCATTGCAGCCGCATTACTGCCTCCTCCGGCCAGCAGGTGGCGCTGGGCGATCCCATTGCCGAGGTGGGGGAGACCGGCAACGCCACTGGCCCGCACCTCCACTTCGCCATCCAGAAGGACACCGTCTATCTGGATCCCGCCTACTATGGCATTGGCTGAGCGCCTGCGGATCTCGCCGGGGGTGCCGCTGCTGCTGGCGGCCTTCGTGTGGCTGGCCTCCCCACTGCTGCTGGGGGCTATCCTGTCGGCGGCGGTGTGCCATGAGCTGGGCCACTGGTTGGTGCTGCGAAGGGTAGGAGGCCGGATCCAAAGACTGCATATCACCGTGTTCGGCGCCGAGATGCAGGTGGATGACCGCCGCATCTCCTACGGCGGCGAGCTGCTGGCCGCCGCCGCAGGCCCCATGAGCAATCTGCTGCTGGCGGCGGCACTGGGCCTTCTGGGCCGGTGGTGGGAGCCGATGTATCTCTTTGCCGGGGCGCAGCTGGTACTGGGGGCCTTCAACCTGCTGCCTGCCCTGCCGCTGGATGGCGGCCGTATCCTGTGGCTGGCGCTGGCGTGGCTGACAGAACCCTATACCGCCCAGCGGGTACTGTCGGCGGTGAGCCTTGCGGTGTCGCTGGCTCTGCTGTTGGGGGGAGGAGGGCTCATCTGGCGGCTGGGGGGCAGCCCCTTTTTGCTGGTGGGGGCCGTGGGGCTGACCGGATGGAATCTGCGGGAAATAAAGCTTGCCAAAGGGGGATAAAACGGGTAAAATAAGATGTTATACCAAAGAATACAGGAGAGATACCGTGGATAAACGATTGGAACGTATTCTGCCGCGAGTGCAGAAGCCTGCCCGCTATGTGGGCGGGGAATATAACGCCGTGAAGAAGGACCCGGCGCAGGTGGATACCCGCATTGCCTTCTGCTTCCCGGACACCTATGAGATCGGGATGTCCAATCTGGGAATGCGGATCCTCTACGGCGTCATGAACAACATGGACGGCGTGTGGTGCCAGCGGGTCTTTGCCCCTTGGGGCGACATGGAAGAGGAGATGCGCCGGGCCGGGATGCCCCTGTTTGCTCTGGAGTCCGGAGAGCCTATCACGGACTTTGACATCGTGGCCTTCTCCGTGGGCTATGAGATGGCCTTTCCCGCCATTCTGAATATGCTGGATCTGGCGGGCATCCCCATCCACAGCGCAGAGCGCACCGGCCTGACGCCGCTGGTCATCGCCGGCGGTACCGCCATGTATAACGCTGAGCCCATTGCCGACTTCATCGATCTGGTGAGTCTGGGGGAGGGGGAGGACATCACCGTGGAGTTAGTGGAGCTGCACCGCAAGGCCCGCCGGGAGGGCTGGAGCAAGATGCAGTTTCTCCGTGCGGCGGCCCAGCTGCCGGGCATCTACGTCCCCAGCCTGTACGAGGTGACGTATCATGACGACGGCACCGTGGCGGAGATCACGCCGCTGGAGGGCGCTCCGACGGTGGTCACCAAGCGTATCGTCCACGATATGGACAAGTCCTTTTTCCCCACTCAGACCATTGTCCCCTCCACGGAGATCGTGCAGGATCGGGTGATGCTGGAGCTGTTCCGGGGCTGCATCCGGGGCTGCCGGTTCTGTCAGGCGGGGTATGTGTACCGCCCGGTCCGCAACCGCAGCGAGGCCCTGTGCGCCCAGTACGCCGTGGAGAGCTGCGACGGCTCCGGGTATCAGGAGGTGACGCTGTCCAGCCTCTCCACCAGCGACTACCCGCCCCTGACCCAGCTGTGTGACCAGCTGGAGGATTTCTGTCAGCAGCGCCATGTGAATCTGTCCCTGCCCAGTCTGCGGGCGGACAACTTCTCCATGAACCTGATGGAGCGGCTGGCCAAGGGCCGCAAGAGCGGCCTGACCTTCGCCCCGGAGGCCGGTACCCAGCGGCTACGGGATGTCATCAATAAAAATGTCACCCAGGAGGATCTGCTTCAGTCCTGCCGCACGGCTTTTGCCGGGGGCTACAACGCTGTGAAGCTGTACTTCATGCTGGGCCTGCCCACGGAGACCGACGAGGACGTGCTGGGCATTGCCGATCTGGCGGCCCGTGTCATGCATACATGGCGGGAGAGTGCCAGCAATAAAAACCGGGGCGTCCGCATCACCGTCTCCACATCGTGGTTCGTTCCCAAGCCCCATACGGCCTTTCAGTGGGAGCCGCAGATCTCCAAGGAGGAGTATGAGCGGCGGGTGGCCTTGCTGCGGGAGGCCATCAAGACCAAAACCGTCACCTATAACTGGCACGACTCCGACACCAGCTTTCTGGAGGCTGTGCTGGCCCGTGGCGACCGCCGGATGTGCAAGGTGCTGGAGACGGCGTGGCGCAAGGGCTCCAAGCTGGATGCGTGGGAGGAGTATTTCTCGCTGGACCGCTGGCTGGAGGCCTTTGAGGAGTGCGGGCTGGATCCCCACTTCTACGCCAACCGCACCCGTTCGCTGGATGAAAAGATGCCCTGGGACATGATCTCCAGCGGCGTCACCACGGCATACCTCCGCCGGGAGCGGGAGCGTGCCTTTGCCGGGGTCACCACCCCGGATTGCCGCACCCACTGCAACGGCTGCGGCGCCAATCGACTGGTAGGGGGGAAGTGCGATGTCTAAGCTGCGGCTTCTATTCGTGAAGGAGGGGACGGCGGCCTATATCTCCCATTTGGATCTGCTGCGGACGGTGCAGCGGGCCTTTCCCCGGACGGAGCTGGAGATCAAGCACTCTCAGGGCTTCCACCCCCATCCCATCATCTCCATTGTGCTGCCCCTGCCGGTGGCCCAGTCCAGCGACTGCGAACTGCTGGACTTCGAGGTGACGCAGGATACCGACGGCAGCGGCATTGCCGAAAAGCTCAACGAGGGCCTGCCGGAGGGGCTGCGGGTGCTGGATTGCTACGAGGCCAAGCGCCCGGTGCGGGAGCTGGCGTATTTGCAGGCGGATATGGAGCTGGAGTACGACCACGGTGTGCCGGAGGGCGCCGCAGAGGCGCTGACGGAGCTGTTTCACCGCCCGGAGCTGCTGATCGAAAAGCGCACCAAGCGCAAGCAGCTGGCGGAGGTGGATATTGCCCCCATGATCCGGAGCATCGCCTTTGCGGAGGAGGAGAATCTTCTCCGGGCGGCGGTAACGGTCCGGGCGCAGAACCCCGGCCTGAACCCCCAACTGCTGGAAAAGGCTATCGCCCGCTACCGGCCGGACCTGTCCCCGGACTTTGTTCGGGTCCGCCGCCGGGAGCTGCTGGACGAGGCAGGGGAAATTTTCCGGTAGAAAAGCTGTACCACCCGGAGGGATGCTTTTTCCCTCCGGGCGTGATCTTGCCCGTAAAAATGGACGGATTGCGGACATATAGCGGACGCATCAGTGGACGTTTTGATGGACGGCTCCGGTACTTTTTGGCACAATGGGGACAGAGAAACAGAGGCGGATGCCCTGATGAAGCGACGGCCCTTAGTTTTGCTGTCCCTGACGACGTTGGCCACCATGGTGTTCTGTCTCCTGTGGCAAGGAGCACGGCGGGACCATTCAGACCTTGTGACGCTGGCCCGCTCCGGAGCGGCGGAGACCTGTACCCGCTTTTCGGACTATCAGGCCCACGAGGATGATGGCGATGATTGGGGCGGCGTGGCTGCTTTCCGAACCTTCCAGCAGGCCTGCGCCCTTTTGCCGGAGCAGGGGAGCGATGCCGTATGCAGCGCCGTTTACGGGCAGCTGCTGCACCCGGAGGGAGCCAAGGCCCATCTAGCTCATCGCCGTGATGGAGCCTCTGGCCCAAGACCCCACGGACGCATCCGCCCGGCTGCGGCTGTATGAACTGCGGGATCTTTTGCAGGAGGATACGTGATTTTCGACCGTATCATGCTGGCGTACATGGATGAATAAGGGGAAATGGGATTGTTGGAGCCTATTTCGATACTTTTTTTGTCAAAACAGGAAATAATGCTTGCATTTGGCGGACATCTGTGATATTCTACTATGGCATGAAAAGGGCGGTCCTCTGTCGCCGGTGTCCCGAAAAAGGTGGGGCGCCACGGAAATGACGGCATGAACGCCTATAATTTAGGAGGAAAAATCCATGGATCTCATCAAAGCACTGAATGAAAAGCAGCTGCAGAATGACGTGCCTCAGGTGGAAGTGGGCGATACTGTCCGTGTCCACGTGAAGGTCAAGGAAGGAGCCCGTGAGCGTGTTCAGGTGTTCGAGGGTACCGTCATTGCCAAGAAGCACGGCGGCATCGAGGAGACCTTCACCGTCCGTCGTATCTCCTACGGCGTGGGCGTGGAGAAGGTGTTCCCCGTTCACTCTCCCTCTATCGTGAAGGTGGAGACCGTGCGCCACGGCTATGTCCGTCGTGCCAAGCTCTACTACCTGCGTGACCGTGTCGGCAAGGCCGCCAAGGTTCGGGAGAAGCTGTAAGCCATTTTGTGATCCAAGGCCGGGGCATCCCGGCGTGAAAAAGAGACGCACCTGCGGGTGCGTCTCTTTTTTATGCAGTTACGTTTTTATACCGCCTATGCGGCCATGTTTTTATGCAGTACGCCTCTGTACCGCTTATGCGGCCACTCTTTTGTGCAGTCCTTTCATGCGGTCGTGCTTTTGCGCTGTCATGCTTTTCTATGCGGACGAAGCCTTTACACAGTCACGCTTTTACGCAGCTGAACCCTTTACGCAGGCACATTTTACGCAGCTGCGTCCTTTACACGGCGATATTCTTATACGGCCACATTCTTATGCGGCTGCGCTTTTTATGCAGCCATGCTTTTACGCTGTACTGGATGGAAATGGTTCTCAGGGGAACGGATCTGAGGTTGGGAGCCTTGGGGATGGCCCTGCCCCTGTGCGGCGCTATGGGTCAGTCGTCCCAGCCGGCCCGCTCCTCTCCCGGCAGGCCGAAGGAGATGGAAGCCCGGCCGTATTTTCCACGGATGGCGTCCATGGTGCGCTCCAGCTTCTCCTGCTTTTCCTGCTGCTGGGTGACTACCGGGGCCTCCAACAGATCCAGCTGCTGGAAGGAGTCGGCGCTGTCGGTGATATACAGGGCGGTGACGGTGAGCATCCGTACCGGCTCCGGGGCCTTCCACAGCCGCCGGGTCAGCTCCATGGCCGCCTGCCAGATATCCTTCATCAAGTGGGTGGGGGCCGGGAGCCGCATTTGCCGGGACACGGTGCGGAACTGGGCGTTCCGCAGGGACACGGACACGCCGCCGCAGTACAGCCCCTGCTGCCGCAGCCGCATGGCCACGCTGTCGGACAGCACCGCCAGACCACGCTGCACCTCCTCCCAGCGGGTGAGGTTTTTGGGGAAGGTGGTGCCGTTGCCCACGGATTTCACCGGCTCCTGCTGGCCCGCCGGGCGGACGGGACTGCCGTCCAGTCCGTTGGCGTACTCGTGGAGCTGGAGACCCAGCTTTCCCAGCAGCGTCTCCAGCATCTGGGGGGAGCAGGCCGCCAGCTGGCCGATGGTCTCCACGCCGTATTGGTGCAGCACCCGCCCGGCGGCCCGGCCCACGAACAGCAGGTCCCCCACCGGCAGGGGCCAGACGATATCCTGCCAGTTTTCCCGGCTAATGACGGTGGTGGCGTCGGGCTTTTTATAGTCGCTGCCAAGCTTGGCGAACACCTTGTTGAAGGACACGCCCACGGAGATGGTCAGCCCCAGCTCCTGCCGCAGCCGCCGGCGCAGGGCGTCGGCAATGGCCTTGGGGTCGCCGCCGAAGAGGTGCATACTGCCGGTGATGTCCAGCCAGCTCTCGTCGATGCCGAAGGGCTCCACCAGATCGGTATACTGCTCATAGATGGTGTTGACCCGCCGGGAGTACTCCCGGTACAGGCCGTGGTGGGGCGGCAGCAGCACCAGGCCGGGACACTTCTTCTTGGCCTGCCAGATGGTCTCCGCCGTCTGGATGCCCAGCCGCTTGGCGGGCTCGTTCTTGGCCAGAATGATGCCGTGGCGGGAGGCGGGGTCGCCGCAGACAGCGGTGGGGATGTCCCGCAGATCGGGGTGGCTCAGCAACTCCACCGAGGCAAAAAAGCAGTTCAGGTCACAGTGCAAAATCACCCGGTCGCCCATGGCGGCACACCTCCTCGAAGTCAATCATATGTTCTATTATACCACGGCCTGCGCTGCTGCACAAGAGAAAAACGCAGTCCCCTGAGAGAACGGAGGACTGCGTTTCGGGCTTACGGATGTTATTTGTGCAGCAGGGGGGACAGGGGCTTGTAGATGAGGAAGCAGATGCCCACATCCAGCAGGCCCTTGAACAGGGTAAAGGGGACGTTGAACACCAGCAGGCAGTTGAAGAGGGAATTGCCGGTGGGGACGTGGGCGATGGAGCCCATGATGGCCTCATACATCCCGATGATGCCCGTCATGGGCAGACCGTAGAGGACCTCGTAGGCCGGGTACACCACGAAATAGTTGGAAGGCAGGCTCACCAGCGCCATCAGCACGGCGCCCAGCAGGGAGCCCCACAGGGCCGATTTGCGGCTCTTATGCCGCCGGTACACAAGGCCCGCCACCAGCACGAACACGCTGCCCAGCAGGAAGTTGCTGAGCTCACCTACGCCGGCGCTGGAGCCGAAGGGCAGGTGCAGCAGATTCTTCACCAACTGGATCACCACGCCGTACACAGGTCCCAGCGAGAAGGTACCCAGCAGGGCAGGCAGATCCGACAGATCCAGCTTCACGAAGGAGGGGATCAGGGGGATGGAGAACTCGATGAACTGGAGGACGAAGGCCACGGCGCACAGCATGGCGGCCACGGCAATGTGATGGGTCTTTTGCTTCTGAGTCATAAAAAAATACTCCCTTTTAATGTAGTAAACCCCCGGAAAGGCTTGCCTTCCAAGGTGTACGCATCAAAAAAGAGCATCACGAAAATGCCATACACGCCTTCTCTCATCCAGACTATACTGTCGGTACCGGGATCGCACCGGTTCATGCAGCTTGCGCCGCTTGCGGACTATACCGCCGGTGGGGAATCACACCCCGCCTCGAAGACAGCTATTCGGTTGTTTCTAAAGGATAGTATACGACATCCTGCGCCAAAATGCAACCCCCTGATTTGCAGATTAGATAAACAGAAAATATTTATCGTAAAACAATAAAAAATAGTTGACAAACAGAAATTATGCTGCTATGATAGGTACAACAAGGAAAGGAGTGAGCCTTATGAATACCAAAACCATGACCACTCTGCTGCGGGTGGTGCTGCTGGCGGCGGCGGTGCTGTGCGGGATATTTTTCCTCTGGTTCCTGCCCTCCTACGGGCAGGAGGTACAGCAGGCGGACCCGGAATTCACCTGGGCCTACTGGCCCTGCCTCATCTGGGCGTGGCTGTTCGCCCTGCCCATCTTCGGGGCCATGCTCCCCTGCTGGCGCATCTTCGGCAGCATCAGCGCCCCGGAGGGGGCCTTCACCCGGCGGAATGCACGGGATATGCGGAGCATCTCCCGTCTGGCCTTTGCCGATGCGCTGATCTTTCCGGCGGGGATGTTCGTGCTGGCCTTTATGGGGGCCGGCAGCGCTCCACTGACCATTATCATCACCCCCATGGTCATCTTCTGCTGCGCGGCGGTGGGGATCGTGTGCTATGTGCTCAGTCGTCTCATCGGTGACGCCGCCGCTCTCCGTGAGGAGAACGACATGACCATTTAAGGAGGGCGGAGCATGATCGTATTCAACATTGACGTAATGCTGGCCCGGCGGAAAATGAGTCTGACGGAGCTGTCGGAGCGGGTGGGCATCACCATGGCCAATCTCTCCATTCTGAAAACCGGCAAGGCCAAGGCGGTGCGGGTGGAGACGCTGAACAAGCTCTGCCACGCTTTGGACTGTCAGCCCGGCGATCTGTTGGAGTACCGGCCGGACGAGGAAGCCTGAAGAAAGTGAAAAGGGACAGGCGCTGCTGTGCGGCGCCTGTCCCTTTTTTGGCGGAATGAGGATCATTTTCCCAACAAATGCTGCTCCACGCCGCCATAGAGATATTGGTAATTCATGTGCATCATATTCTTGAAGAACGGCAGCAGCAGCGCCAGATCCGCCGCCAGCCACGCCAGAGGATCGGCGGCGCACAGGGCGTAGAAGGCCAGCTCAGGGGACTGGGCGCTGACCACGCCGCCGGACAGCAGGGTCGGGAGGGTCAGGCAGATGGCCACACGGGCGATCAGCTCGGATGCTCCGGCCCACAGCACGAAGGGGGCTCGCTGGATGCCCTGCACGCAGTTGCGGATCACGAACAGGAAGCACAGCAGCAGGTACATGGAGAAGTCCACATACAGGAAGTGGTTGCCGAAGCGGATGGTGTCGGCGGTGACCTTGTCGGCGCTGAGGAAGATGTGGAGATATGCGCCGTCGATGGTCAGGAGCAGACCCAGCCCTACGGAGCAGACGCCGATGATGGCGGCCATGACCAGACCCTGCAGGATGCCCTTGCGGATGCGGTGGGTGTACCCGGCACCCAGATTCTGGGCGGTGAAGCTGGTCATGGCGGTGCCAAGGCCGTTCACCGGGGTCATGATGAGGCTATTGAGCTTGTTGGCGGCGCCGAAGCCGTTCTGGGCGGCGTGGGACACCATCTGGCCGTCGATCATATCGAACTTCACCACCACGCTCTGCATGACGATGATGCCGATGGCCAGCACGGAGAACTGGAGGCCCAGCGGCACGCCCTGAACAATATGACGCTTCAGGTCCAGTCCGGTGATGCGCCAGTCCTCCTTGTGGAGCCGCAGGTCCGGGTACTTGGAAAAGGCATAGGCAAAGCAGGCCACGGTGCTGATGAGCTGGGCGGTGACGGTGGCTCCGGCGGCTCCGGCCACGCCCCAGTGCAGCACCAGAATGAACAGCAGATCCAGAGCCACATTCAGCACCGTGGAGCCCAGCAGGAACAGCAGCGGCGTTACGGAGTCGCCCATGCTCCGCAGGAAGGAGCAGATGAAGTTATAAAACAGCTGGGCGCCGATGCCGGCGAAGATGATGCCGCAGTAGGTGTAGGCGGCCCGGTATACCTCCGGGTTCTCCGGCGTCACGTTGATCCAGGCCAGCATGGGGTTCAGCAGCACCAGCGCCAGAGCTGTCAGCAGCACCGTCAGCCCCGCCGACAGCACCAGCTGGGCGGCCATGGAGCGGCGCACACCGGCCTGATCCCGGCAGCCCACGCAGCAGGAGGTGATGACGCAGAACCCGGCGCTGACGCCGAAGGCGAATTGCAGGAAGATGAACACCAACGAGGCGGTGTCGTTGACGCCGGCCACCTCCTGCGCCGTCAGGGTTTGGCCCACGATGGCGGCGTCGCTGATGGTATACACCTGCTGCAGCAGGTACGACAGGATCACCGGCAGGGAGAACTGCAAAATGGTGCGCCAGCAGGTGCCGTGGGTCAGGTCCACCGGGTGGAACAGGTCACGAAGGGCCTGAAAAGGTTTTCTATTCTGAGATTTTTCCATAGTTTACGCTCTTTTCTCTCACTTTTTCTACGACGGCAAATTATAGCCTGTTGGGCGGCGGAAGTCAAGTGGAGAAGGGATTGAAAACTTCACAAACTTCGTCATTTTAACCTAAAAAGAGGTATACAAATTAACGAAATGCACAAATGAGACGGGCGGCATACTTGGGTCGGGACGAGCATATAGTGGAGCATCACAGAGGAAAGGGCGTGGAGCGTGTGGACGAGGCATACGCCATCCGGCGGTATCAGCAGGCGGCGGCGCTGCTGCCGCTGCGATGGCAGCGGCTGTGCCGTCAGGTGCCGGAGGAGCAGCAGGCGGAGGCGGAGGAGCTGCGGCTGCGGGCCGGGCAGACGTTGACGCTGCTGCTGCGGGGAGGGGAGGTGCCGGCGGCACGGGAGCGGCCCTACCCGGTGGTGACTCAAACGGAGCTGGAGCAGCTGTGCGACGGGGTGACGGACTACTCCCGGTATGCGGCGGCGGATACCCTGAGCCGGGGGTATCTCACGGCACGGGGCGGCTTCCGCATCGGCGTGTGCGGTACGGCGGTGCTGCGGGACGGGGTCAACACCAATCTGCGGGATATCTCCTCCGTTACCATCCGTATCGCACGGGAGCAGCCGGGGCTTTCGACGGAGGTGCTGCCCCAGCTGTTCCGGGAGGGCAGCTTTTGCAGCACCCTTCTTCTGGCCCCACCGGGACTGGGCAAGACCACCCTGCTGCGGGATCTGATCCGGGGACTGTCCGACGGTGCAGAGGGCGTGTCGCCCCATCGGGTGGCGGTGGTGGACGAGCGGGGGGAGATCGCCGTCATGTTTCAGGGCATCCCCCAGATGGCGCTGGGCAGCCACACCGATGTGCTGGACGCCTGTCCCAAGGCGCTGGGCATCCCCATTCTGCTGCGGTCGGCCAACCCGCAGGTCATTGCCGTGGACGAGATCACTGTTCGGGAGGATCTGATGGCCATGTCCGCTGCCGCCAACTGCGGGGTGCGGTTTCTGGCCACCATCCATGCTGCTGACCGGCGGGAGCTGGGGAGAAGGCCGCTGTTTTCCCATCTGCTGAAGGAGAAGGTCTTTGAAAAGCTGGTGACCATCCGGCGGGAGGAGGGGCAGCGGCAGTATCTGGTGGAGGAACTGTGGTAAGGGACGTGCTGGGGAGCCTTCTGCTGCTGGGAGGCGCCCTGTGGCTGTGGCTGGGACTGGTACAGGCCCAGCGGCGGCAGCTGCGGCTGCTGGAGGAGCTGGCGGCGTCGCTGGAGCAGATGGCCTCCGCCATTCGCTTCCGGCGGGAGACGCTGCTGCGGCTGCTGGCGGCTCAGCGGCAGCGCCCATTGGCGGGACCGTACTATGGAGCGGTGCTGGCGGCGCTGGAGGAGGGCATCTCTTTTCCGGCGGCATGGCGGCAGGGCTTTGCGGCTCTCTCCGGGGAGGGTGGTCGTATCCTGCGGCGGCTGGAGCCGGAGGGGGACGAGCAGAGGATATTGGGTGAGCTGACATGGGCCGCCGGGGAGCTGACGGAACTGCGGAGAGGACTGGAGCAGGAGAGCCGCCAGCGGGAAAAGCTCTGGTTTGCGGGGCTGTTTTCCGGGGCGGGACTGCTGCTGATCCTGCTGATTTGAGGACGAGCAATGGATGTGGACCTGATTTTCAAGATCGCAGCGGTGGGGATCCTGGTGGCGGTGCTGAACCTGCTGTTGGTACGCAGCGGCCGGGAGGAGCAGGCTATGATGACCACGCTGGCCGGTCTGGTGGTGGTACTGATGATGCTGGTGCAGCAGATCAGCGACCTGTTCCAGCTGGTCAAGACGCTGTTTGGGTTATAAGAGATGGAGGCTGTATGGCAGATCGTGGCGTTGGGACTGCTGGGCGCCGTGCTGGCCGCTTTGCTGAAAAAGCATACGCCGGAGCTGGCGCTGCTGCTGGCCGTGGCGGTATGCGGGGCGGCGGTGCTGGCAGCCGTCCGTGGTGTGCGGGAGGTATGGGCCTTTCTGGAGGACCTGCTGGCGGCGGTGGAGATCTCCTCCACGCTGTTTCTCCCCCTGCTGAAAACGGCGGGCATCGCCGTGGTGACCCGCATCGGCGCAGATCTGTGCCGGGATGCCGGGGAGAGCGCCGTGGCCTCGGCGGTGGAGATGGCCGGGGCCATGGGGGCGCTGCTGGCGGTGCTGCCCCTGATGCAGGCAGCGTGGGAGGTGCTGCGGTCGCTGCTGTAAGGGCGGTGTGGCTGATGTGCCTGCTGCTTCTGGCGATGGTACCTGCGTGGGCGGCGGATCTGCCGCAGGAGGTGACGGACGCCGCTCCCCCGGCGGCGGAGGAGCTGGAGGGAAAGGACTTCTCCGGCGGCATCGCCGCTCTGCTGGAGCAGGGAACGACTCTTCTGGGGGAGGCTCTGCGGGGGAACCTGCGGGGAGCGGTGCTGATCTTAGGGGTGGTGCTGCTGTGCGGGGCGGCGGATGCTGTGCTTCGCACCCCGGAGAGCCCCATGCGCCGTTTTTTGCCCATGGCCGGGGCGGCGGCCATTGCGGTGCTGTCGCTGGGCAGCATGAAGAGCCTGCTGGGGCTGGGGACCCAGACCATCGAGGAATTGGACGTGTTCTCCAAGGCGCTGCTGCCGACGCTGGCCGCCGCTGTGGCCGCCGGAGGGGGCGCTGTTACCGCCGGAACGGGACAGGTCATCGCCGTGTGCTTTGCCGATGCCCTCATTACCCTCATCCGGGGACTACTGCTGCCTATGACGTACTTTTTGGCGGCGGCGGCCACGGCGGATGCCATGCTGCCCCGGCACGGGCTGGGGACCGTCGCCAAGGCGGCCAGCCGGGTGGTGACGTGGCTTTTGACGGGCTCACTGGTGTTGTTTACCGGCTACCTGACACTGTCCGGGGCCGTCAGTACCTCGGCGGACGCCCTGACGGTGCAGGTGACCCGCTCCGCCGTAGGGGCCATGCCGGTGGTGGGACGCATCCTCTCCGATGCGGCGGGCAGTGTGCTGGCCGGGGCGGGTGTGGTGAAAAACGCTATCGGCGTATTCGGCCTGCTGGGGGTGCTGGCGGCGTGTCTGGGACCCTTTGTACGTCTGGGGGTGCAGTATCTTTTGTATAAGCTGACGGCGTTCCTGGCGGGGATGACCGCCGCTCCGGAGCTGGCGAAGCTCATCGATGCGCTGGGTGGCGTGTTCGGCCTGATGCTGGGTATGACCGGCAGCTGCGCCCTGCTGCTGCTCATCTCCATCTCCTCGGCCATTCTGGTGGTGACGCCATGATGGAGATGCTTCAAGAGTGGCTGCTGGGCCTGACCGCTGCGGCGCTGGCGGTGTCTCTGCTGACGGCGATGCTGCCCAAGGGGGAGACCATCCGCCGCATCGCCGGGCTGGCGGGAGGACTGATCCTGCTGCTGGCGGTGGTGCAGCCACTGCTGCGGGTGCGGTGGGAGGAGCTGACGTGGCGGTACGAGACGTATCAGCGGGAGATGGACCGGCAGACAGAGGCGTATCAGGCGGCCTACGCCGACAGTCTGTCCGGGGACATAGCCGACCGCACCGCCGCATATATATCGGAAAAAGCGGCGTCGCTGGGCATCGACTGCCGGGTGCAGGTGGAGGTTCGCACGGAGGATGGCCTGCCCCTGCCCTATGGGGCGTCGCTGGACGTGGAAAGGGATCAGGTGCTGTCGGACTACATGGCGCAGGAGCTGGGTATCCCGGCCTCCCGCCAGAGCTGGCAGCCGGAGGAGTGAGGAATGGACAGGGAAAAGCTGAGGGATATCTTCCGGAAATACCGGGCCGTGGGGCTGGTGCTGCTGGCGGGCCTTTTGCTGCTGCTTCTGCCCACGGGTAAGAGCAGCGGACAGGAGCGGCAGACGAGCGACGATACCCAGCTCTATTCGCTGGAGGAGACGGAGCGGCGCATGGCCCAGCTGCTGGGCAGAATGAGCGGCGTGGGCCGGGTACAGGTGATGCTGAGCTTAAAGACCGGCCCCACCCTCCAGCTGGCCCAGGACATGGATCTGGAGCAGGAGGAGGGCAGTCTGCGGCAGCGGAGCCAGCCGGTGACGGTGAACCGGGGCAGCGGCTGGCAGGAGGCGCTGGTGACCCGGCAGGACTACCCGGTGTATCAGGGAGCGGTGGTGGTGTGTCAGGGGGCCGGCAGCAGTGCCGTGCGTCTGGCGGTGACGGAGGCCGTGGCGGCGCTGACGGGGTTGTCCACGGAGAAGATCACAGTGGTGCAATGGGAACAATAACAGGAGGGACGGACATGAAAACGGTGTGGAAACGGCGAGGTGTGGCGGCGGCGGTACTGCTGCTGGTGTGCGGTGCGGTGTACATGAACTGGCGGTACAGCGACAGCGTCAAGGACAACAAGGTGCTGGGCCAGTCGGAGTTGGTCAACGCCAATGAGGAGACGGCAGGGGATCCGGCCCCGGCGGAGGACGATTATTTCGCCACGGCACGGCTCAGCCGCAAGCAGGCACGGGACAACGCCATCCACATGCTGCAGGAGGCGGAGAGCGACGAAAACGCCGAGGAGAGTGTTCTCAACGAGGCATCCCGGACCTTGCAGGTGCTGGCGTCGTACACGGTGGCCGAGTCCCAGATCGAGAGTCTGGTGACGGCCAAGGGCTACGCCGACTGCGTGGTGTTCATGGGGGAGGACAGCGTCAGCGTGGTGGTGGCGGCTCCGGAGACGGGACTGAACACGGCGGACGTGGCTCGCATCAAGGACATTGTGGTCAACGAGACGGACTACACCCCGGAGCAGATCAAGATCATGGAGGCAAATTAGTGGTTGTATTTTCCCGCTGCCGATGGTATAATACCAATGATTCGAATATACCAAAAGAACGGGAGTAAGATTGCTATGGCTGAAAATAAAGAGTATATCACCCGTCAGGAGAGCATGGGTACCATCCAGATCTCCGAGGATGTGGTGGCGTCCATCTCCAGCTCTGTGGCGCTGGAGACGGAGGGTGTGGGCGGCCTGCTCAACGCCAATATGGCGGATCTGGTGGGCGGCAAGAAGATGACCGCCAAGGGCGTCCGGGTGGAGATGGCCGAGGACGGCGTGGTGGTGAACCTGTTTCTCATGATCCGCTACGGTTTTGCCATCGCTGAGGTGGCTCAGAAGGTCCAGAACGCCGTCTATTCGGCGCTGGAGGGCATGACCGGCTTCCCGGTGAAGGCGGTCAACGTCCATGTGGGCGGCATCAGCTTCGACTGAGCAGACATAGGATACGAGAGAAAAGGACGAAACGGGTATGACACGCAACACGGCACGGGAGATCGCCGCCCATCTGGCGTATGAATGGAATTTTACGGACCTCCCGGTGGGGGAGTTTCTGGACCGGCGGCTGGCGCCGGAGTGCTTTGCGGAGCTGGCGCCGGAGTGCGGGCTGTACGCCGATGCCCCCAACGCCAAGCAGGAGCAGTATATCCGCCGTCTGGTGGCGGGCGTGGCGGACCATGCGGCGGAGTTGGACGACTACATCGCCCGGTACGCACAGGGCTGGCGTTTTGAGCGCATCCCTCTGATGGCCTCTGCCGTCATGCGGGTGGCCATGTATGAGATCCTGTATATGCCGGATATCCCCCACGGTGTGGCCATCAGCGAGGCGGTGCAGATCGCCGGTAAGTATGAGTCCGCCGAGGTGGTGAAATTCATCAACGGCATTCTGGCCAGCTTCCTGCGGGAAGAGGTCAAGGACTGACACATCACAGGCAGAGCAGGTGCGCTTGCTCTGCCTGCACTGCATTTTCAGGAAGGAGGAAGCGATGGAAGGCCAGATCTATACCGTATCGGAGGTCAACGGCTTCATCAAAAATGTCATCGACGGCATCCCTCAGCTCTCCGGCATCTACATCCGGGGGGAGCTGTCCAACTATAAGATATACCCCTCCGGGCATCACTACTTCACCCTGAAGGACGGGGAGGGCGCTCTGCGGTGCGTCATGTTCAAGGGCAGCGCCATGAAGCTGCGGTTCCGGCCGGAGAACGGGATGCAGGTCATCGCCTATGGCCGCATCAGCGTGTTCCCACGGGACGGGGCCTATCAGCTCTACTGCTCCCAGCTGTCACCGGACGGCGTGGGGGATCTGTATGTGGCCTTTGAACAGCTGAAGGACAAGCTGTACCGGGAGGGACTGTTCGACGAGGGACACAAGAAGCCTCTGCCCCGATATCCCCAGCGCATCGCCATCGTCACCAGCTCCGCCGGGGCGGCGATCCACGACATGATCCGCATCCTGCGGCGGCGCTACCCCATTGCCAGGGTGCTGCTGCTGCCGGTGCGGGTACAGGGCGTGGAGGCTCCGCCGGAGATCGTAGGGGCCATCCGCTACGCCAACCGCTGGAAGCTGGCGGACGTGCTCATCACCGGCCGGGGCGGCGGCTCCATGGAGGACCTGTGGGCCTTCAACGACGAGCGGGTGGCACGGGCCATCTACGCATCAGAGATCCCGGTGATCTCCGCCGTAGGCCATGAGCCGGATGTGACCATTGCCGACTTCGTGGCGGACCGCCGGGCTTCCACCCCCAGCAACGCCGCTGAGATCGCCGTGCCGGACATGGCGGAGCTGCTGCAGCGGCTGGACAGCTTCCGCAGTCGTATGGCGCAGGGGACGCTGAACGGGCTGGAGCGGCAGGAGCGGCGGCTGAAGGCACTGGCGGAGAAGCGGGTGCTGACAGACCCGCTGGCCTTTGTGCAAGATAAGCGGCTCCAGCTGGACTATGTGCAGCAGAAGCTGCTGACGGCGGCCAATGCCCAGTGGCAGGAGGAGCAGCGGCGCTTTGCGGCACTGGCGGCCAAGCTGGATGCCCTGAGCCCTCTGAAGGTGCTGGGCCGGGGCTACGCCATGGCCCGGACGGAGGACGGCGCAGTGCTGCGGACGGCGGCGCAGGTGCAGTCCGGGGATACCATTCATTTGCGGCTGGCGCAGGGCGGCCTGCGCTGCACGGTAACGGAAAAGGAGGAAGCGTGATGGCAGACAAGACCTTTGAAGAGAATATGACCCGGCTGGAGGAGATCGTCACCCGGCTGGAAAAGGGGGACGTGCCTCTGAGCCAGTCCCTGTCCCTGTTCGAGGAGGGGACCCGGCTGGCGGCAGCCTGCCGCACGGAGCTGGATCAGGCGGAGCAGCAGGTGGTGCGGCTGATGAAGGGCCCCGACGGCGCTCCGGTGGAAACGGAATTTGCAAGCGAGGAATGACCATGGATTTTTACACCCGATATGCCGCCTATCAGGCGGCCATTGAGCAGTATCTGGAGGGACTTTTCTCCACAGACAAGCCCTATGGAAGATTGCAGGAGGCCATGCGGTACAGTCTTCTGGGCGGCGGCAAGCGCATCCGCCCGGTGCTGACGCTGGAGCTGGCCCGTTTGGGTGGGATAGACTGGCATCTGGCCCTGCCCTATGCCTGTGCGCTGGAGCTGGTCCACACCTACTCCCTCATTCACGACGACCTGCCCTGTATGGATGACGACGATCTGCGGCGGGGAAAGCCTACCTGCCATAAGGCCTACGGCGAGACGCTGGCGGTGCTGGCGGGGGATGCCCTTCAGCCGGAGGCCTTTCGGCTTATTGCCGAGGCCCCCTGTATGTCGGCGGAGAGCCGGGTGGAGGCCATCCGGGTGCTGTCCCACGCCGCTGGCGCCGACGGTATGGTGGCCGGTCAGGTGATCGATACCCTGTGCGGTGTATCCACCCAACAGGAGCTGACGGGGATGTACCGGCTGAAAACCGGGGTCATGATCTCGGCGGCGGCGGAATTGGGCTGCGTGGCGTCGGGGATGCCGGCGGCCATGCGGCAGCAGGCCATCGCCTTTGCCGACAAGCTGGGCTTGGCCTTTCAGATCCGGGACGATATGCTGGATGTGGTGGGCGACGAGGCTGTGTTCGGCAAGCCCATCGGTTCCGATCGAGAGGAGGGGAAGGTCACCTTCGTGGACGTGCTGGGGCTGGAGGGCTGCCGCACGGCCGTGGAGGAGTGTACCCGCCGGGCCGAGGAGGCCATCCTCCCGTGGCCGGATCACGACTTCCTGTTGACGCTGGCTCACTCGCTGGAGGAGAGAAAGAAGTAAGGGATCGATAAAAAGGATCGGTAAATAAAATACCCCGCCAGTCAGGCGGGGTATTTTGCTGCCGATGGGAGGAGTGGAAACTCATGGCGGCGGCTCCCATGGCGCAGAAGCAGCGCACCGCCAGCGTAAGGGCCGCCGCACCGGCGGCCACGGCAAAGGTCCGGCCCTCCGCCGTCCAGGCCAGCAGGGCGCTCAGCAGGGCGGAGATGGCCGCAGAGAGGGAGCAGCTGACGGGGACTTGACGGCGGCAGAAAAGCGGGCGGCCGATGGAGCTTGGCAGATGGCGTGGTCAGTGGGCGGGGCTTGATAACGAAGGGGCGAGCAGTGGATGAGGACTTGGCAGCGGCGGGGCGGGTATCCAATGGCGGGGGTTGACAGCGGCGAGAGGGTATGGTACATTTGAAACAAATGTTCTGGACGAAAGGGACGGATGCAGGCAGGGGGCGAAGAGATGTATTTCGAGTATGGTGAGACGGAGGTTCAGTATCTGCGGAGCAGAGACAAGCGGATCGGGGAGGTCATCGACCGGGTGGGGATGATCCGGCGGGAGGTGGACCCGGATCTGTTCGCCGCCGTGGTACATCACATCGTGGGGCAGCAGATCTCCACCAAGGCGCAGGCCACCGTCTGGCGGCGGATGCAGGAGGCGCTGGGGACCGTGGACGCCGGGAGCGTACTGGCGGCGGGACCGGAGGGCTTGCAGGCGCTGGGCATCAGCGGGCGCAAGGCGGCCTACATCACGGACTTTGCCCTCCGGGTTCAGAGCGGAGCCTTCGACCCGGAAACGGTGCGGGAGAGCTGCGATGCGGAGGCCATCCGGCAGCTGTGTACCCTGAAGGGCGTGGGGGCGTGGACGGCGGAGATGATCCTGCTGTTCTGCCTGCAAAGACCGGATATTTTCAGCTATGACGATCTGGCCATCCAGCGGGGACTGCGGATGGTGTATCACCACCGGCAGGTGGGCCGGGAACTGTTTGAGAAGTATCGGCGGCGGTACAGCCCCTATGGCAGCGTGGCCAGTCTCTATTTGTGGGCGGTGGCCGGAGGTGCTGTGCCGGAGCTGCGGGACTATGCACCGCAGGGAAAGAAAGGGGCGAAGTGATATGACGGCGTGGCAGAGCTATGCTTCCCCGGTGGGGGAGCTGCTGCTGGCGGCGGACGAGGAGGGCCTGACGGGCCTGTGGTTGGCGGGGGAGAAGTATTTCCCGGACGTACCGGAGGACGCTCCGCAGGAGACGCCGGTGCTGGAGGAGACCAAGCGGTGGCTGGATATCTATTTTGCGGGCAGGGAGCCGGACTTCCTGCCGCCACTTCATCTGGCAGGCTCCCCCTTCCGGCAGGAGGTGTGGGCGCTGCTGCGACAGATCCCCTACGGCGAGACCACCACCTATAGGGCGCTGGCGGAGGCCGTGGCCCGGAAGCGGGGCCTGCGGCAGATGTCGGCCCAAGCGGTGGGTGGCGCTGTGGGACACAACCCCATCTCCATCATCGTCCCCTGTCATCGGGTGGTGGGCAGCGACGGTAGTCTCACCGGCTATGCCGGGGGACTGGAGCGCAAGGTGCAGCTGCTGAGGCTGGAGGGTGTGGACATGAGCCGCCTGTATGTCCCCAAGAAGGGGACGGCCCTGTAAGGAGGAGCGATATGGAGATCAAGAAGCTGGATCCCGCCCAGTGGCGGGGGTATGGCTTCACGGCACGGTATCAGACCGGAGGCTGCTGGGATATCGTCCCGGTGGAGGAGGGATTCCGGATGGAGCACCATTCCTTCGGAAAGGTGGAGGAGCGGTCCTTCAACGACACCCTGTTCGGGGAGTGGCTGGAGGCTCCGGTGGTGTACGGCGCTTTTCAGGATGGGGAACTGCTGGGCATTGCGGAGGGCTCTCCGGAGTCGTGGAACCACCGATGGCGCATCAGCAATCTGTGCATTTTTCAGGAGAAGCACCGGCGCTGCGGCGTGGCCACCGCTCTGATGGAGAAGATGCTGGAGGAGGCGGTTCCCATGCGGATGGCGGTGCTGGAGACACAGACCTGCAACGAGCGGGCCATTGCCTTTTATCGGAAGTGCGGGTTTCAGGTCATCGGCTTCGACCTGTACGCCTACACCAATCACGACCCGGAGGCCCACGAGGTGCGGCTGGAGATGGGAAAGAAGCTCACATGAAAAAGAGACGCCGTATGCCACTGGCATACGGCGTCTCTTTTTCATGTATGGGGGATCACAGGGCGGCAAAGATGCGGCTGCCGGTCTTTTTCACCCAAAGGGACAGCACGGCGGAGAGGATCAGCAGCAGCGCCGTGACGACGGAGAGATAGAGCAGCGGGTCCAAGCTGCCGATGCCTGTCAGCAGATAGAGGGCGCCGGGGATCATGGCCACGGCCCAACCGCCGAAGAGGGAGAGGGCCACGCAGGCACTCTGCTTGATGGGGACCACCTCGTTGGTCCAGCTGAGGTTGGGCATTTTCAGGCCCAGGAACAGGCCCAGCAGAGCCATCAGCAGGGCATAGGACAGGGCGGTGACGGCGATGAACAGCAGCTCCAGAGGGGAACCGGGGTACACCGCCAGCAGGCACACAAGGCACAGCAGCATAGGCGGCACGGTAATCAGCAGCTGGAGCCGCAGCTTGGCCCGCAGCACCTGCCACGGGGATACCGGCAGAGACTGGGCCAGCCAGAGCTGCTTGCCCTCCAGCGAGACGGAGGGGGCGGTGGTGTCGTTCATGGCGCTGAGCAGGCACAGGACGAAGGCCAGCAGCACCGGCATGGCACCGGATCTTTCAGGGAAGGACTGCGACACCAGCTCCAGCAGCTCCCGGCCCTGCCACAGGAGGAAGCCGGAGGCCAGCACCAGAAACAGCGTGCCGAAGCCGCAGTTGAGCATATAGTTGGCGCTGGAGGTGAAGCGGCGCAGCTCCCGGTCCAGCAGGGCGGAGGAAATGCTCCGGCACCGGACGGCCTTGGCCCGGTAGACCTTGCGGCCCACATGGCCGGAGGCCGTGGCGATGGAGAGGAAGCTGCGGGAGAGCAGCAGCCACGTCAGGCCGAACAGCACGGCGATGGCCACCGTCAGAAGCAGCATGGACAGGGGATCGCCGGCGCCCGCCTGACCGAAGAGGTACACGGGGTAGGCGGAGGAGCGGACCTTGTCGCCATAGAGGGCGATGTTCTGCAGCAGCTCCGTCAGCAGAGAGGTGGCCTTGAAGGAGAAGAAGTAGTAGTACAGGCCGAAGAACACCAGCGACAGCACCACGGTGACGAAGCTTTTGTTCTTCAGCTTCAGGCTGACCTTGGCCACCACCCAGCCCAGCAGGCAGGAGATAGCCATGACGAACAGGGAGATCAGCAGCAGGAACAGAACGCCCGCCAGCAGGTGCAGCGGGGCGGCGGACACCGTCGCCCAATAGACGATGATGGCTGGCAGCACCACCACACCGGAGTACATGAGGCCCATGAGGTACACCCCCAGCAGCCGGGCGGCGATGAGGGTATCCACCGGAATGGGGAGGGAGAGCATCTGGTCATTGTCCTTGGGCAGGTAGAGGCTGGAATAGGTGGTGAACACGCTGCCGAAGGCACCCAGCAGGATGGCCATAAGGCCCATGATGGCGAAATAGAACCAGCTCATGCCGGCCTTGGCCATGCTCCGGCACATGGTAAGGGACAGGACGGTGAACATACCGCCGATGACGCCTACCATCAGAAGGACGAAGAAGATGATGTAGCCCACGGTGGCCGCCTTGGAGCGGGCCCGGTTCTTCTTGGCGTCGTAGATATAGGCACGGAAGATCTCCGTCAGCTGCTTTTTGACAAGAAGCTTCAGCATGACTCGCCCTCCAGCTCCAGAAAGACCTCCTCCAGAGAGTCGTCGCCCTTGACCTCCTCCATGGTGCCGGAGCGGATCAGCTTGCCGCCACGGATGATGGCTACCTTGTCGCAGAGCTTCTCCGCCACCTCCAGCACGTGGGTGGAGAAGAAGATGGCGCCGCCTGCGTCGCAGAACTCCCGCATCATGCCCTTGAGCAGATGGGCGGCCTTGGGGTCAAGACCCACAAAGGGCTCATCCATGATGATGAGACGGGGCTGGTGGAGCCATGCGGAGATGATGGCCAGCTTCTGCTTCATGCCGTGGGAGTAGGAGGCGATGGGCTGAGCCAGATCGTCCGTCAGCTCGAAGCGGGCGGCGTAGTCGTGGATGCGCTGCCCGCGCACCTCGGCGCTGACGCCGAAGATGTCAGCGATGAAGTTGAGATACCGGATGCCGGTCATATAGTCGTACAGGTCGGGGTTATCGGGGATATAAGCCAGCTCCCGCTTGCAGGCGATGGGGTCGGTGCGGATGGATTTGCCGCCGATGGTGATCTCCCCGGCGTCGAATTGCAGGATGCCCACCACGGAACGGAGGGTGGGGTCTTACCGGCACCGTTGTGGCCGATGAAGCCGTAAATTTCGCCGGGGGCGATGTGCAGGGACAGATCGTCCACCGCCTTTTTTCCGCTGTAGGTCTTGGTCAGATGTTGGATGTTCAGCATAACAATGGTCCTCATAGTCCGCAGAGATGGATAGAGATGATAGACATACGATACAGTGTATGATGGATACTATAACAGATGTGGCAGAAGATGTCAATGTGCGGCGGCGGGAGAGGGGAAAAAGAACACCCGGAGGATATCCTCCGGTCGTCCCTTTTTTACTTGCGGAGGGGCATCAGTCGATGTCCAGATAATTCTTCACCAGAGCCTGCAGCAGCTCGTCCCGATCCACCTTGCAGATGAGGGTGCGGGCGGAGTTGTGGTTGGTGATGTAGGTGGGGTCCTCGGACAGGATGTAGCCCACGATCTGGTTGATGGGGTCGTAGCCCTTCTCCTTCAGCGCCTCGTAAACGGTGGTCAAAACGTGATGAATTTGCACGGATTTGTCCTGTGCGGCGTTGAATTTGCGGGTGAAATCTTCCATGGGGACATACCTCCTTCCGTACTCTGTGACTCATTATACGGCTTTTTTCCCGTTCTGTAAAGAGGGAAAGCGGCAAATGACGGTTCTTTTATTTTCCCCGCAGCTCGGCGCCCACGTGCTTTGCCAGCCGCTTCACGGCGGAGGCGGCGCAGGCCTCGATCTCCTGAGAGGTCAGGGTCTTTTCCGCAGAACCGATGGTCAGACGCAGGGTCACGGACTTCTTGCCCTCCGGCACCTGCTTGCCCCGGTACTCGTCCACAAAGGATACGCCGTGGAGCAGCTCGTGGCGCTTTTCCAGAATAGCGTCCCGCATAGCATCCCACCGGGTCTCGCCGTCCACCAGCACCGACACGTCGTAGTCCGTCATGGGGTACTCCGGCAGGTGGGTGAAGGTGTTGGTGCGGGAGCGGAAGGGGATCAATGCGTCCATATCCAGCTCCAGCAGCATCACCGCCAGATTCTTGATGCCGCACTCCATGGATACCTTTTTGCTCAGCAGGGCCAGATCACCGATGTGTTCCTCTCCCAGATACAGGTTCAGCCACACTACGGTGTCGGCCCACACGGGCTTTTCCACCTGACGGAGGGTATAGTCCTCCATATGGGTGTAGCGGGGCATGGCCTCCACCACGCCCTTGGCCCGGCGGAACAGGGTAGTGATGTCCTTGTCGCTGCCCACGAAGGCGGCGCCCAGATGCTTGCGCTGGGAGGGCAGCTTCTCCCGTTCATCGTAGGGAGTGGTGTAGTTCTCGTCCCGGAATACCTGCGCCGTTTCAAAGAGGGAGAAGTCGGTGAAGTAGCGCTCGTTCTTCACCACTGCCTTGCAGAGATTGGGCAGCAGGGAGGAGCGGATCATCTTCTCCGTGGGGGAGGGGGGCGTGGACAGGGACAGGATGCCGGTGGTGTCCTGCAGGATGGCGTTTACATACTGCTCGTCCATCCACGGGTAGGTGAAGATCTCCTGCAGCCCGCAGCGGATGGCCAGATACTCCTTGATGCGCCGCTCCAGATCCTTATCCAGCTGGTTGATGGCCCCGTCGAAGGAGGTGGTGATGGGGGCGGCCTCGAAGTTCTCGTAGCCGTACATCCGGGCTACCTCCTCCATGATGTCCGCCTGAATGGACACGTCGCCGGTGGAGCGCCAGGAGGGAACGGTGACGTGCATGGTGTCGCCGCTGAAGGAGGTGGTAAAGCCCAGCAGGCCCAGCTTATGGGATACATCCTCCTGCGTCAGAGGCTTGCCGAGACGGCGCTCCAGCCAGCTGAGAGCCACGTCCAGCTCCTTGCAGGCCATGGGGGCGGGGTAGTGATCCACAAGGCCCGTGAACTGCACCTCCGGATACAGCTGGCGGAACAGCTCCGCCGCCAGCTCCAGCGCCTGATCGCAGCGCTGGGGGTCGATGGCCTTTTCATAGCGGGAGGAGGCCTCGGTGCGGTTATCGTACCGCAGAGCCGTCCGGCGGACGCCGGCGGCGTTGAAGTTGGCTACCTCCAGAATGACCTTGTGGGTGGTGGGCAGGATGGAATCCTTGGCGCCGCCCATGACGCCCGCCAGCGCCACCACACCGGCATCGTCGGCAATGACCAGATCGTCGGCGGAGAGGGAGAGGTCCTTGCCGTTGAGCAGCAGCAGCTTTTCGCCCTCCTGCGCCCGGCGGACGATGATATGGCCTTGAATGTTGTCGGAGTCGAAGGCGTGGGTGGGCTGGCCGGTGGCCAGCATCACATAGTTGGTGATATCCACCAGCGCATTGATGGGCCGCATCCCCGCACGCCACAGGCGGCTCTGCATCCAGAAGGGGGAGGGCTTGACGCACACGCCGGTGAGCTCGGCCCCGATGTAGCGGGGGCAGCGCTCCGGGTCCTCCACCGTCACCGTCAGTCCGCCGGCGGGCAGATCACGGGGGAAGGGGCGGAACCGGGACAGGGGCAGCCCGTACAGGGCGGCGATCTCACGGGCCAGACCGTAGTGGCCCCACAGGTCGGGGCGGTTGGTCATGGACTTGTTGTCGATCTCCAGAATGATGTCGTGGAGATCCAGCGCATCGGCAATGGAGGTGCCGGCGGGTACGTCAAAGGCGCTGAGATCCAGAATGTGGGCCTCCTCGTCGGTGGGGAACAGATCCCCCAGACCGATTTCCGAGGCGGCGCAGATCATGCCGTAGCTCTTGACGCCCCGCAGCTTGGATTCCTTAATTTCCACCGGCTCACCCTCGCCGTGCCAGCGGCACAGGGCGCCGGGGCAGGCCACGGCCACCCGCATCCCGGCGGTGAGGTTGGTGCCGCCGCAGACGATCTCCCGGATGTCGCCGCCGCCGATGTCCGTTTTGCAGATCCGCAGCTTGTCGGCGTTGGGATGGGGGCAGACCTCCGTCACCACGCCCACCAGCATATGCTCGAAGCGCTTGGCCAGGTCCTCGGCCCCCTCCACCTCCACGGTGGACATGGTCAGGTCATAGGCCAGACGGGTCAGATCCATATCCTCCGGGAGCTTTACATAATCCTTGATCCAATTCAGTGAAACTTTCATGTGTCGTACCCTCCCTTAATGGAACTGACGCAGGAACCGGAGATCGGCGCTGTGGAACAGGCGGACGTCGTCCACGCCGTAGCGCATCATCACCAGCCGGTCCAGACCGATGTTGACATAGAAGCCGGTGTATTCATCCGGATCCAGCCCCGCCGCCCGCAGGACATTTGGGTGGGGCGTGCCGCCGGGCATGATCTCGATCCAGCCCACGTGCTTGCACACGCTGCAGCCCTTGCCGCCGCAGACCAGACAGCCCATGTCGATCTCGAAGCCGGGCTCCACGAAGGGGAAGAAGCCCGCACGCATCCGCACAGGGACGTCCCGGCCGAATACCTTGGAGAGGATGCTCTTGATCATCACCTTGCCGGAGGCGAAGGTGAAGTCCTTGTCCACGATGAGGGCCTCATACTGGAAGAAGGCACGCTCGTGGCGGGCATCGGTGGTCTCGTTGCGGTACACCCGGCCGGGGTACACGAAGCGGTAGGGGGGCTTGTGGGTCTGCATATACCGCACGGAGCCGCCGGTGAGGTGGGGACGCAGGCAGAGCTTATCCCAGCACTCGCCCTTGTCGTGGCCCTCCAGCCAGTAGGTGTCCATGCTCTCACGGGCGGGGTGGTTGGGGGGGAAGTTCAGATTGTCGAAGCCGTACAGCTCACTGGTAATGTCGGACTCCTCAAAGATCTCGAAGCCCATGGAGCGGAAGGCGTCGTTGAGGTCGTAGCACATCTGGGTGATGGGGTGCAGGCCACCGGACGGAGGCAGGATGCCGGGGACGGAGATATCGAAGTCCGGCGATACCTCGGAGGCCTTCAGCTTCAGCTCCTCCCGCCGCTGATCCAGCAGCGCCGTCAGCTGGGCCTTGGCCTGATTCACCGCCTTGCCCATCTCCGGCCGCAGAGCGGCGTCCAGCTTGGGCAGTTCCTTCAGCAGCCCCGTCAGGCTGCCCTGCTTGCCCAGCAGCAGGGCCTTGACCTCCTGCAGCTCCGCTTCGCTGCGGACGGCGGCGATGCGGTCCCTGCCCTCCTGCAGCAGTTGTGTCAGTTTTTCTTTCATGTGGGTCCTCCTCCGTATCGGATCAGATTTTTGGGACGAAAAAAGCCCTTCCCCCCAAATAACTTGGGACGAAAGGCATAGAACTTCCGTGGTACCACCCAGCTTCGCAGCAGCAGCTGCGCACTCGTTTCCCCATAACGGAGGATGACCCGGCTGCGCATTTCCTCGCAGCTGCTCCCGGGCGAACACCACAGCGCCTGACGAACCGGCTTCCAGCCGATGGCCGGTCCTCTCTTGGAAAGGCGTTTCCTGCGGAACTTCCCGTTCAACGCATTTACCTACCATACTTATACCACAGCCGGGAGAAACTTGCAAGGGGGAATTTGTCCGCCGCCGGGAGAAAACGGCGAAAAACCGGAGGAGGGACGGCTGTCCCTCCTCCGACGGGGTCAGTATGGCGCTCAGCCCCAGAGGGCCTTCATCAGCTCCGGGTAGGCATCGTCACAGATGTTGATGCACCGGGAGACATACTCCAGACAGATATCCCCCACATCGTGGCTGCGGAAGGCCACGTCCGCCTCCGCCTGCACGGTGTGGTCATTGGTATCGATGACGAACTTCACGAAGCGGAACCTGGCGTTCTGCTGATTGATGGCAGCCAGCATGGTGGGCAGCTTGCTCTCCGGAAATTTCACCAGATCGAACATCCGGATGGCCACCGCCTCGCAGTCCTCATCGAAGAAGAAGCGCAGCGTCAGGGTGGAGATGTTCTCGCAGGTATAGCTCAGCACGACAATGTCTTTGCCGGAGTCGGTAGTACCCTTGTACTCATATTTGATGCCCTTGTTGTCCATGGCATCGGTGAACTGTCTGGTGGAAGAAAGCATAGGTCGTACCTCCTGAAAATTTCGTGTACCCAAGTATAAGGGATACGGCGGCGGATGTCAATACGGCCCCGGCCAAAATGGGGGGGTGTGTTTTTTGGAGAAAGTGTGGTATACTCGCCTCAGAATTTACGATGCTGGGAGGGCGGATCATGGAGTATGAGAGGAAGGCCGAGCCCATCGGCCGGGAGCTTGTGAGGCGGCTGCTGCCTCGCCGGGACCCGGAGGGCCACAAGGGTACCTTCGGTAAGGTGCTGTGTCTGTGCGGCAGCGTGGGCTATACCGGAGCGCCGGTATTTGCCAGCCGTGGGGCGGTGCGTTCCGGGGCGGGACTGGTGTTTCTGGGGGTGCCGGAGAGTATCTGGCCGGTGGCGGCGGTGAAAAGCGACGAGGCCATGCCCTTTCCCCTGCCGGAGGCGGAGGGACGGCTGTCCCTGCTGGCGGAGGAGACGATCCGGCGGCGTGCGGCGGGCTGCGACGCCGTGCTGCTGGGCTGCGGTCTGGGCCGGGGCCGGCAGACGGATGCGCTGGTGCGGCGGCTGATGGATCTGCCCCAGCCGCTGGTGCTGGATGCCGACGGCATAAATGCGCTGGCGGGGCATATGGATGAATGGGAGCGACGGCGTGGCCGGGTGACGGTGCTGACGCCCCATGAGGGAGAGTTCCTCCGGGTAGGCGGCGATCTGTCCCAAGGGCGGACTGCGGCGGCGGAGGACTTTGCCCGCCGGTCCGGGGCCGTGGTGGTGCTGAAGGGGCCGGGGACCGTGGTGGCCGGGCCGGACGGCCGGTGCCGGGTGAACACCACCGGCAACTGCGGCATGGCCAAGGGCGGCAGCGGCGACGTACTGTCCGGGGTGGTGCTGGCTCTGCTGGGACTGGGCATGGACGCCTTCGATGCCTGCTGCTGCGCCGTATGGCTCCACGGCCGGGCCGGGGATCTGGCGGCGCAGGAGAAGGGGCAGTGGGGCATGACACCCACGGATCTTCTGGAGCGTCTGCCACAGGCCCTGCGGGAAGTGACGGAATAGAGAGACGGCGGGAAACGGAGAGCCTTCCGGAAGGGAGGAGACGTTGAAACGAGGAATGTATCTGGCGGCGGCGCTGTGCCTGCTGCTGTGCGGCTGCGGGAAGAAGGATGCGGCTGAGGCGCAGGCGGTGCAGCAGCGGTATGCGGCCCTGACGGGGGCCGTGGCGGAGGCGGAGATCGTGAGCCATCCGGAGGGGGAGACTCGCAGCTTCACGGTGCGCTGCACCTGTGACCGGACAAAAGACACGGCCACCACCACGGTGATGGCCCCGGAGGAGCTGGCGGGGCTGTCCGCCACCGTCACCGGGGAGAAGCTGCTGATCCAGTATGACGGCCCGGCGCTGGCGGCAGGAGTGGGGGACACCGTGTCTCCGGCCAACTGCATCCCCTATCTGCTGCGGGCGCTGGCGGAGGGGTATGTGCTGGAGGTGGGGGAGGAGACGCTGGAGGATACCCCCTGCCGGCGGCTGACACTGGACACTACAGATGCTGACGGCGAGAAGGTGGTGTGTACCGTGTGGCTGGCAGAGGAGGATCCGGTGTATGCAGAGCTTTCACGGGAAGGGAAGCTGCTGCTGTCGGTGCGCTTCACGGCGTTTCAGCAGACCGAAAGCGACGGTGGAGAATAAAGGCAAGCCTTGACCGGCCTGTGAGCCTATCAAAAGAGCGGGAGCCTTTCGTCAACGGGGCGGAAGGGTGTGTGCGGGAAACCCGGAAGGGTGTCCTGCA